>Ga0208958_1000949_pt1 | contig 31517 bp, 37 predicted proteins | sample RifOxyB1_FD_184032 | JGI IMG/M metagenome (GOLD analysis project Ga0208958, IMG submission 184032) | Soil microbial communities from Rifle, Colorado - Rifle Oxygen_injection B1 (SPAdes) | ecosystem: Environmental > Terrestrial > Deep subsurface > Rock core/Sediment | place: Rifle, Colorado...
GCATAACTTATCCCGGCGATGCCAAGGCTCCCCCAAAGATCATAAAGTGCGAATCGGGTGGTGCTGAAATTAAAAACTTCAAATCCAACCAGCGCAAGAACCAGTATGATCCCCCAAATTGCCCCCGTTTGTTTACTTTTTTTGACCAGATTCACGTTCATCTCGACCTCCATCGAAATTTGAATTTCCCGCGTTTTGGCGGGTTAAAACAACAATTTTATATATAACCTCCCTACACTAGGCACGAAGTATGCCCGGAGTAGGGAGGTCATGCGGAGGCCGTTCCCAACACTTTTTAAAGAGCAATCCTTTCCATTGCCGCGCAAATGCCGCAAGAAAGGCTTTTTATAATGTATCTATTAAATCAGCCAGTACCAGTAGTCTTTGTGCTACACTCCCCGGGGGCCAGCAGGTTTCCAGAATCAGGCTCTTTTGGCCAACGACAGGCACGAGCGAGGAGATATCCTGCGGGCTCACAACTTTCGTTTCCCGGATTTTGTACGTATACCGCGTGCCCTGGTACATCACGACCACGAGATCATCCGCTTTCAAGTTCTTCAGGAGGTAAAATACGGCATTCAGGTCCTTCACAAACCAGTCATAGTTGGTAGAGTGGGAGAACAGGTATACCGTGCCGTCCTCATCCGGCGTAAAGCTGGTAGACGCATGGGCTACTCCCTGCAGGAGTGCCGCGCCATAGTCATTGGGTTTGGTGGGATCGACGTTTGCCACAACCGGCGCATTCACCCCTATCGTCGGGATAACGAGGCTAAAGCTGGTGTTGACGGGTGTAATTTCCGTTCCGTCCGGAGTTATCAAAGGATTAAAGAGAACCGGCGCGGAAGCAGGCAGTGGAGCGGCAGTCGGGGCAATAGCGGTTTTGGTTCGCGCCAGCGCATAGGCGCCTTCCATGCGCATAGCCGGTATCAGGGGGCCGATAGCGCCTCCGATGCCAAGGGCCAGGAGGGCAATCCCCAGCGCGCGGGGCCACGCCCGTGTCCGCTTGGGCCGAATGGTTGCTGTACCAGGGTACTGGTAGATGACTTCCCAGGTGGAGTTCATAAGGGCCGGAGTATAGCAGAATGGCCTATAGAAAGCAAGTGATATTATGCTCGTGGAGAAAATGGATTTGGCACCATGAGCATAAGATTTTTCATTGATTTGTGTAGACCGGATGTAATCGTTTTGAATCCATAATCTGTGTCTGTAATTGCAACATTAACATCATGAGGTCCTTCAAATTTAAATGTTGTGAGTTGAATTTTATTTGGGCGGGAGATCATCCAAATATCTAAAAAAGGCTCAACGTGTCCGGGGCTAAACATATGGAGATTAATTTGCGTTGGCTGAGACGCGACTGCGTCAGTACGCGTTGCATGTGAATGTCGTAGGGTTTTATCCATGTCATGTTGATCTGAAGCATGTTGCGAATCGCGGAGTCCTCCGTAAAAATTCACTCGTGCGATCACGCCTGTGGGAGTCACGATCTGTATACTTACGCCCGCGTGTTCCCCGGGGAAAATTTTAATTTTGTCATCCGGTCTTGTTGCCCTGGGAGATAATGTGATAGTTGCATCCGGATTATTTAAGACGTAGGCTATCGAATCCTCTGCATTTTCAAAGGCAGTGACTGCGGTTGCAAGCTCAGGATCCTTTACATTCATTATTTTTGTTCCGCATGAGGAGAATGCGTCAGAAATATGACCAAGCAACAGCATTGTGGCTTCATGTTGGGCAGCCTCATGTGCTTCCGGATTAAATTGTGGAATGTGTGGAGGTGTCATACATAACACTATATCAAACTATCCTATAACGTGTCAAGAGGAGGTTGAGGGGTTGGGCGGCAAACCGGAGTTATTTGGCAAAATGTATGTTCAGCGCACTCATTTGACCGCGCGAGATGCGCGGTGAACAGTCCAGACACACAATCGCAAAATCCGGCGTATCGCTGACGTACCAATTTAGTTTCATAGACGTTCCGTCAGAAACGAACGTTTTTTCCGTACCGAAGGAATAATTTGAAGGCCCTTGCACTCCCACGAGATGTACCTTACCGTACCGGTCTACACTTATTGTGGTTGTTTTCCTCTTTTGCGGAATACAGATTTGCCAACGCAGTTCTACGTCATTCAATGTGATTTCTGCTTCACGCATGGCATGAATCGACGGCGCCGGACCAACAATAGCGATAGGGAGAGAAAAATCCCGAGTACGGAGGGCGAGTAGAGCACCTGCCGTATCTTTGAATTCCAGTGGGCGTTGTTCTGCCATCAGCACGGATGAGCGGTCTTCGCTTTGGGCGTTATTTGTATCGGCAAGCCGGAGTGCGTCGGTTATCAGCGTAAGTTGTTCGCGATTGAGAAGGACCGGGGGAATAAGCATCGCCTCGCGATGAGGCGCCTGATCTGGGCGTCTATACCAATCCGCAAACTCTTTAAGATTCATTGTGAGGGGATTATATGCATAACTATCTATTTATGCAAGATGTTACTGGGCGGGCGGTTTTCCGGAGCCGGTGACTATGTCTTTTTTCAGTTTCTGTGCCTCGGCGGTGAACCAGCGGACCCAGATTGGCTTATCAAGGGGTATGCGCATATGAGGCAGATCTTTCATGGAGTCCGCGGTCATATATTGTGCAGCCAGCAGCAAAGGATCAATATTGGTATCAAACTTTATCCGTGCAAGGCGGGTGAGATCAGCAGGTTTCCAGCCTGTTTTTTTGCAAATGCAGTAGAGATCGATAAAGTGCCGACTCGCCGGCTTTTGATAGATAGTAAAGAGTTTGTTGACGGCGATATCTTTGAGAGAATCGACGGCAAGACCGCGTTTGCGAGTCGGTGGGCATACCTGTGTAAACGGAAAGTAGGTAAATTCTGTTTTGAGAACCGTTTTTTTATACTGGAAAAAAAGAAGGTTCCTGTTGAAATGTTGTTCCATGGTGTACGAATCCGCGCCGGTTTGTTTTTTCAGAGATTTAGCCAGAACCGGCAGCCATGATGTGTCTATTTCGCGTATCGAAAAAAAATCCAAGTCCTCAGAATCGCGGTTGCCTAGGTAATAGGCAGAAAGCGCTGTGCCGCCTGTAAGATAAAAGTGTTGTATTACGATGGGATCGCGCGCAAGATACGCAAGAATCTGTTGTTGTTTGGGCGTCAGGATGGTTAGTGTGTTACCCATAAGGACAACACGCGGCGTTTTTTGGGATCCAGACGGAGCGCGTGCCAGTATTTTTTTAGATCCGGAAGCGAAATTTTTTCGCCGTTGAGGCCAAAATTGATGAGTTGTTCCAGGTGCCAGCGGCGGTACGAATTACTTTTTTTGTCCCATTTTTTCGTGTCTGTATTCCAGTTAAACATGCTTCTATTGTAGCATATTACGAGCTTGGTTTCCCTGATCCGGTCCATTCCAGTTTCACATCAGATGCAATGGCTTTGTGGGCGAGTTTCGCGGCGGCGTCATATTGTCCCTGGCGTATGAGCGCTGATACGTTGGCGCTGATCGGCTGCACGATTTCTTTTTCATACTGCTTCATAATAGGCAGGACCACCGGGGCAAGTTCCTGCACCACGTCATCCAAGCGGCCGACAGCTTGGTACAGCTCCTCCAGGCTCATGCCGGGTTTAAGGGAATCCAGCACGGTCTGGGATGCCTGCTGGGCACGCTCTTCGGTCATCGACCCGTCGGCAAGCTTCGCCTTAATAAGCTCGACTATCTGGAGTTCTATTTGCTGGCGTAGGTCATCGGGGGTCATTCTTTAAGTATCACGTATCACATGTCAGGTATCAAGAGGCGTTTGTGTTAATTAGGCTTATAGTTGTATTTTATGTATATATTTGTTATTATCTCGGTCTATGCCTAGTCATGAGGGGATCGAATTACACCACGGGGACGAAGGTCCGCTTAATCCTGAATTTACTGCGGTTAAACCATACATGCTTTCTGCTATGAGATCGATGGCTGACTGGGGGATAAAGAATAAGATCCTTATGTCTCCCTCCATATATTTGGCTCAGCGGGTACAGGATGGTGGGCTACTTATGCATGCTACAGAACAATATGATCCTTCGTATTTTGAGTCTTTTCCTTTGCAGATTATGGTGACGGGTGAATATGTTCCGGAAATTTCTCGAAATGCCGTCTTTGCCGGAACAAGAGTTATTCTTCAAGCACCCGATTTTATCAGTGGATTGGATGTTACTGTGTTAATAACCCGCGCTTTGAAGAAATATCCAGATGAATTACCAATTTCACACATACGCGTGAGCTATAGAGATGCGGCGTGTAACGTTACTTTTACCCGTACGATCGGAGGGCCGGGATTATTGCGTTTTAGTTCAGCAGAAGACCAATTAGAACTCACCATTGGGTATTCAGGAATTCCATTAGATGTTTGGCCGCCAGAAACACCTCAAAACTTGCGTCCTGTTTTAGAAAATATCGACGTGGCAATGGCAAAGCGCCTCATGCTTGGCCTTATTTCTGCAGGTACACCGCCCGCTTCTACTATGGAAGAACATGATCGCCGCGTTGAAAACCTTCTTCAAAGCGTGGTGCCTGCGCGGTAAACCTAATGGGGTTAAAATAAAAACAAACCGGAGAGCAAAGAGACAAAAGAAAAACAAAAAAACTGAAAATCGCAGCACGAGTGCTACAACCTCAACGCTTCGTTACCCTTGTCACGTACCCGCGCACGGTCCTCCCATCTAATGGAAGCATGGGAGGGCGTGTGAAGCGCAAGATTTAGTGCATCAGCAGGATGAATCCGACGATGACCAAGATGGTTATCAACACTACTGGAAGGTAACAACCAACGTTACCTTCAAAGGACACTTTTGGGCGCCGTTTTGCGGTGCTTTCAGGTATGGTGGGGTTCGATTTAGCCTTTTGGGCCTTTCCCGAACTGTTATATTCTTCATTTCTGTCTTTAAGTTGACTCCCCGATGGGTCCTTTCTTCGATTGTATGACATTTTATTTTCTCCTTTGTGAAATATGGATTTTTTTGGGCGTGCACAGCCTCACGACCACGATGGGTGATCGGGACGATGTGCCGCCCAAAACAGGAGAAAACGTGCTTACGGGTAAATACTCTCCGGTTTGTTAAAGAGCTACAAACAAAAAACAGCCATATATACAGGTCGCTTAGCGAGGCCGTAGCCTCAAAAGCAAGGAGCACACATGGCTAACACAAACTATAAGTTTACCACAATAACTATAGGTTGTCAAGGGGATGTCGTATGCAGACGTATCGGCTTAGGCTATTGCGGTCAGGGATAAGTGGCGCACTGCAGGATTTATTGTGGGCACCGGGTTGAGTTCGAAATGAGTATATCCTTTCTCTCTAAACGTGTTGGCTGTTTGGGCCATTTTGGCAAGGAGCTGTTTGCGGTTTCCCTTACTTACTGGGGGATCAAAATTTTCTTCCATTCGAGACCCGGGTTCAGGGCGTTCTCCCGTGAAAGAAGTAGAATTGCCACCCTTCATGTAGATGAGATATACTCCCGATTTACCAAGTCGGCCGGTTGTTATGGTAAAGGAGTATTCGGTATTGAGAATGGTTGTTGCTGCAACTCGGTCATATCCTTGACTATTCAGACGCTCATCTAGCGTTTTTTGCTGGTTCAGCGCTTCGGGTGACAAATCGTTTTGAAGTATTCTTTGTTTGGGATCGAGACGTACTGCCATGACGTCTCCTTCTGTTGCGGCAAGTGCATTAGGAATATGCGTTTCGATCCATTCCGCCACGCGTTCGGGAGAAGGTTCCAAGTCTGTCATTATGGCGTCATTATACCATAGAGACTTTCTATAGCAAAAATACGGGAATTTTGATACGATAGCCCTCATGAGCGGTAAGCCTTACGATAAAATTACTCTCAAAAACGGTGTGCGGCTGATGATAGTTCCCATGCCCGGGGTCAATTCGGTCGCCACATCCGTGATGGTCGGGGTCGGCAGCCGCTACGAGACACCGGAGATAAACGGGATCAGTCACTTCCTGGAACACATGGTCTTCAAAGGTACAAAAAAGTACCCGACGACGGAGGATGTAAACACTATTGAGCGCGCTGGGGGCTTGCAGAATGCCTATACAGATATCGATATTACCAACTATCATAACAAGGTGCTTAGCACTGACTGGATGCTAGCGCTAGATATTAACCGCGAGCTTGCTGTGGCGCCCCTTTTGGAGCAAAAACATGTGGATAAGGAGCGCGATGTGATTATTGAAGAGATGAAACGGTACGAGGATGAGCCTGCAGCCAAAGTCGGAGAAACATTTCATCATATGATGTATCCCGATACCCGTTTGGGTATGCCGATTATCGGCAAGGAGAAGTCGCTGCGTGTAATCGCTTCCCAAGAGCTCAAAGCATATCATGATCGGTGGTACACACCGGACCGGATGGTGGTGGTCGTTGCAGGAAAACCCGCGCCGCACCGGTCGGACGTTGTGACAAAAGCGGAAGCATTGTTCGGCCCTTTGAAGGGGCAGTCCATGGGGGATATCGAGCTTGTTAGCGACCGACAGGCGGCGCCCAAGGTAGAAGTGGTTACCAAGCCCGATGCCCAACAGGCACACCTTATCCTTGGCCTGCGCGCCTTCAGCCGCGACTCGGAAGACCGTTTTGCCTGGAATCTGTTTAACCTTATCATGGGTGTATCGTTTACTTCCCGGTTATTTCGCGAGATCCGCGAAAAGCGGGGACTTTGCTACCACATCCGATCAAGCGGAGATTCCTGGCGCGATGTGGGTTATTGGAGCATTTACGCCGGGGTAGCGACCGACAAGGTAGGCGAGGCGGTCAGAGCAATCATGCACGAGCTATCCAAAGTCCTTGCCAGCGGTGTGACCCGCGACGAAGTCAAGGTTGCCAAGAAGCGCCTAGTGACCATGCTTGCCTTCCGGACGGAAGATCCGGAGTTTATGGGCGAATTTTACGGCCGGCAGGAGCTTTACAATCAGAAACTTATCACTCTCCCCGAATATATTGCCAAAATCCAGGCGGTCACCAAGATGCAGATTGATGCACTTTTACCGAAATATATACGGCAGGAAACACTCAATCTCGCGCTTGTATGGAACAAGCCGAAAGATGAGAAGCTATCTGCGTTGCTTAGACTCTGAAGGATTTACCCTTGATTCCCGCTGATAGACTTCAGGACGCGGAACCGTTTATTTGCTCCCTGTTGTCTCATTGTGGCAAGCCGCTTTTGGAGCGACTCTGCGGTTTCCAGCCCTGGGGATTCATCTTCCAGTCCAAACCACGGGTCTCCGCGTTTTTCACTCTGGTATGCGGCAAAGGTAAACCGGGGGATTACTATTTTGGTTGATGGATTTAGTGGTAAGGGATATCCCCAAACATCATATTGCGCCCCCCCTGTTTTCCAGTATTCCCGGAGATATTGCATAAGATAGGGAAATGAGTCAATAAATCTGACTGCGCTTTGATGAATCAGTTCCAGCGATGTCTTGTTATGATATGTGAGATTGATATGAGGAGCCAAATGGGTGAGCGGCGGTGTATTCCAGACGTTAGCCCAATGATGTGGTTCCAACACCACACATCGCATGAAGGCTCCTAAGCCGGCCATATGGTCTTTTCCCACAAAAAAATTGCCAGGGAGGGCGATTGTACCGGCCATTTCATTAAATGGCGGTTGGTTGACGATATTTTGCTTTTTCCCGAGCTCAAGTGGCATACCAGGGCCAAAATCAATAAAGCGCGGGTTTTCCTGAGTCGTCATAATGAGTGGGATTATAGCACACACGCCTCCGGTTGCTCATAAAAACTTATAAAATTATTTCCGTTTTTTGCGTACGGACGGGAACACGACTATCCGTAGTGACGCAATTTCGTCCTCGGACGGCGGCGCGGTTTCCATTCGGTAGTATTCTGCCTGAATACCGGCAATCCCCGGGAAAAACGGTCCGCTGTTCATGGGGACGTAGCCCTTGTCTTTCATATGCAAACGTGCAGCGTTCCGTGACAGGAACGTTCCTGTCCGAGGGTCTGCATCAGTAGGCGCCTCTTTGTTCATATGCCCGATACTACGCACCGTCGTTGTAGTTGTCAATAGATTATTTTACTTGACATCGGCCGAAAGACCATGTATACCAATCGCATCTTGCCCCAATACGTTTTTATAAAGGAGGCCCCATGAGCAGTATAGAAACAGATCCAAGAGCAGCTAAGCGTGCAGAAGAAGCCATGGTAAAGAGCATAGAGTGGCATATGCGCTCATCCACAATTCCTCATGAGTTTATGATCACCCATCGGAAAGATGAAAAGGAGTTGCTTAGCCGGACAAAGTGCGTTCTCTTTAAGACCCTCGGGGTGGAACAAAAGCACATATTGGGCGTCGCATTGCCAAATCCCGCGGGTGTTGCGAAGTTGGAAGCACTGCAAAAACAGTGGGGGACCGGACACGACAGCTTTCCCGCAATGATGTTTATACCAAAGGGAAGTATAGATTATCGGGTTGAATGGGCGATGGTGCGCACAGAAGATTTTACGAAAGAGCCCCAGGAATTGCTTGCGTCTATAGCACGCCACAATAAAGACGTGAGTGTTCAAGATGATGCGCCGTATTACATTCGGTCTTTGCAATTTGTGTATGCAGCTACGGTTGGTAAATGGCCGCCCGGTATAAAACAAGATTCACCGCTTGCACAGTTACCAGCAGGGCATCAGTTCTCATCGTAAAACACTCTGCTTTACAACGGTGCAGATTCTTAGTACAGTAATCCTATGACCCAGCGAACTGTCGTCCTTATCAAGCCCGACGGGGTAGAGAAGCACATTGTCGGCGAGATTATCAGCCGGTTTGAAAAAGCTGGCCTTCGCGTTGTTGCCCTCAAGATGGTCCGGCTCACTCAACAGATTCTCGATGTGTGGTACGCCCACCACAAAGACAAACCGTTTTTCCCGTCGCTTTCGGCGGCTATGATGTCCACGCCGGTTGTTGCCTTTATATTAGAAGGAGATGGTGCGATACAAAAAGTATTTGATATCTGCGGCCCCACTGATCCGGCAGAAGCGGCTCCGGGTACGATCCGCAAAGATTTTGGTGTTGATAAACCCCACAACGTCGTTCACCGCTCAGACTCAGCAGAAGCCGCGCAAAAGGAAATCGGACTCTTGTTTACGAAGGAAGAATTATTTTGAGGATTTTCATCCCTGCTGTCGGCTATCAAAAAATAGGCCTACCGGTTTGAGTTTTTCCAAATATGTCTTTATGATTGGGCCTGTTCTGATCTTAGTATTTAATATTTCACCATAGAGTGAGCCTGGATCGAAATTTGCAAGGACCTGTGGCCCCGTATGGTACCAACTCAATTTTCCATCAGGGTCGGGTAATGATAAGCTCAGGGCTTGAGCCTGCCATGGGTTGTCCCAACATGATCCTGTTATATATCCACAGCTGAACCCTTGTTTGGCAACGCGTGGCCACAGTTCATCAGGGAGAAGTGACAAGCCAAGTATTGCCGCGCGGTTGCTTGCATGTACGGGTTGTTGCAGTCCGTCGTGGCAGAGCCTTACCTGATGTTTTCCCCGGGAGACAATGATATGTTGAGGCTCTTTATCAAACCTCAATTGTACGCCAAACACGTTGGTTACTGATGTTTTGTTAGGTAGATGATATACATTATCTGAGGTCATAGTGGGCAGTAATACCTCACGAATACTCGACGGGACTCCCTCCAAGACAAACATCTGCGGGATGTGAATCATCAGTCCGTCTAATCTGATTTGTCCACTCGGCGGCACGACTATTTCTTTTCGCCGTTTCATAAGGTCCTCAACTGTATGGACAAACGCGGTAAACTCAGAACCTTTGAGCTGTGTTTCGGCAAATGTGTGTGCGCCTATTTCTGCAGGTATTGGTGCCATAAATTCTTTTGGGCAGAAGATGACGGGTAGTATAGAGAAGTAGATGTCAAAATGCAAGATGGTCTTTCTTCTGGTTCCGAGCGAGTCGGGAACACAAGAAAGAAGACAAGCGATTGGATGAGGGGTCACCCGTAACAGGGCTTGTCTTCTGACTGAAGTCTTGTATTTTACATTATTGGTGTTTCCTGACGATGAGGAGACTGGCTATAAGCCAAACGACGGTAGAGGCTAGCGCTATGGCTAGCCAGTCTATTGTATTTTTTGACATCGTCAGCGTCTGAAACACGGCAAATGCGTTGATGATAAACGCCGAAACAAACAAACCCCAGAGGTTTATGTTCGTTTCCTTGTCGAACTTTTTTCCCATGAGGAATGGCAGGAAGAAACCCACTACCAACCCCACAAACAGACTTTCGATGATGATCATCGTTCCGAACGGAAACGGAACGAAGAATGCCAACACCATTGTCACCAGCACGATAGTACATGCCGGTTTCGCTATTTTTTGAAAAAACGTCCTAGCTTTCATTTTATTCTCCTTTTTTTGATTTGGTTGATTGGTTGCAAGACTTCACGAAAGGTCGCGGTGCGGCCCTTGGCGAAGTCTTGCCTAAAAAGGAGTTCAGACTTCAGTCTGTCAAAGAGCGGCGCCGCGCGAGATATAGCCGCATATGGCCTATTGCAGAGCGCTTGAATGGGATAATATGCTGAGGAAGAAGAGAAGTCAAGGGTCCGCTGCCAAGGAAATCGGCCTGCTGTTTGCGAAGGAAGAATGTTATTGAGAAAATGCCCCGCGGCTGATGTATTGCTTCATGAGTGATTGATAGGGGATATCCAGTGCATTGGCCTTTTCTTTCACCCGATTGATAAGATATTCCGGCATGCGGATAGAAATAGATCGGCTGGTGGGCTTGAGATTCGGAAAACTTACCGATTCCAGATCAGAAGGCTCGTAATACTCCGACAGATCCAGCTCCGCCCAAAAGTCGCGCTCCGCGTCCTCATTTTTAAATTTCGGTAATTTAAGCGGTTTTTTCATAGAGATATACCTCCTTTTTATTAATATCACGGGCCGATATGATTCGGACAATTCCTTTTCGTATTGTAAAAGCGACAAATAACAATCGATGATTTTTCGTTTTTCCTACCATTCGGAATCGTTCCTCTTTTCCTGAATGCAGATGGTCCGTAAAAATTTTTCTTTTTTTATCAAAAAACGGCTCTTCCGCTTCATGATCGGAGACCTTGTGTTTTTGCTCATTTTTTCTGCTATTGCCGCGATCCCAAACAAACGCAAGCGGTTCCGGCAGGGTCTTCATGTATATACTATATGATACAATCGCGACAGTGTCAAGAGTGCAAGAGCTTGCATAAGATACAAAAAGCCCCCTCATCGTTCGCATGTGAACGCAAGGGGGTTTTGTGGTTTGTCGTCTGGATGCTGTTTGTGGGAGGATGTTCACGGCCGGACCGGAGTCAGGCCTAGAAAAAACCCCCACAAACACTCAAATCTATCTAACTTACGCAGCCTGCGCTGCAATCTGAATGTTTGCTTTTTTTTGGGGGGGGCGGGGAGGAGTCTTAATCCGGGTCATGCCCGAGGGGCATGATTTTTTCTTCTTTCCATCCCGATTTCTTTGCCATTTTGATGTCATTAATATCCTTATGAATGGCAACAAGTGCTATCCCCACTAATAAAATAACCGTCCACCAAAACTCATTGAGAAATTCACAAATCTCCATTTCTTTCTCCTTTAGCATTCCGGGTTACGTCCACAGCCACGTTCTTTGTGAGCGTTTGGCCGGAGTGCCAATAAAACATTCAGACTTTCAACTTTTGGTATCAAGGTGCGACGAACAAACTGGCTGGTATTATACCACTTTTTGTCAAATAATTCAATCCTATAGTAGGCTATTATATTTAGCTATTTGCCTCGTTATTGAGGCTACCATGATATCCTAGAGGAAACAAAAAGATATGGCGCCACTATGCCCGGTTTTCAAACACCGCAGATTTTGGTATTATTACCGGCATGGGAAAAAAGAAAGAAAGGCTCGATGTATCGCTTCCATACCGCAAGGGCCCGCCGCCGATGACAGATGCAGAACGTGCGCGTCTGGATGCGCTGCAGCGGGACACATCTGATGCGCAACAGCTTCTGGCGCAGTGGAATAAGGCGAGAGAACAAGCAGCCCAGCGTGCCCCCGACGTCTATCCGGACCTACGTACGCCCTGATATGTGGGATTGAAATTATTTATTTCCCGATTCAAAGGAGCCGGAGAGCGGATGGTCGATGTGCCACCTGTCGCGGCTGCAGCTTATATCCATACTCCTGTGGATCCGCGCGCCATACGCAAGAAGATGATCCTCAGTTGCGGTCGACCATTGAATTTGTGTTTCCAGGTGTGTCCGCGGCATCATGACGAAGTCAGCGCGGTCTGGGTTTGTATAATAGTATTTATGTCTAATGACATATGGCGTTGCGGCGATATATACCGTTCCTGCCAGCGGATAGTGTGTTTTCGGAAAGCGTGAAAAATACTGCACCTGGTGAACCTCAATCGGATACATGGAAAGGAATGTGTAGGGCGAGACATATCGTTGATTGCGGAGAGTCGGAAGATTGGGAATCGCATTGTCTTGGACAGTCACGGTCGTGATTGGGCCAAACCACGCCGCTTCTATGGCATGCGGTACGCGATCCTTCATGTATTCGATCGAAGACCAGCGTTTGGCTGTTTGGGCAAACTCGCCGATAGTTCCTGCAACAGCGCGGATACGACTGATGTCATCCGGGGAAATTGCCGGAAACACCGCGCGTAGATGTGTTTCGAGGGCCGGTTCTTTCATGAGAGCCAGTTGTGTATCAAATCCGGTAGTAAGAAACCGGGAAACCATTTCTTTCCGGACTGCCTCCTTCGGAGATGTTATGTACCGTAGAGATTCTGTTTGTTCCGGTGTTGGCATACGGATGACATTACACAATAATCTTGAGGCTGCGTAGTACCGGCAGGAGGACTTCAAACGGCAGACCGATCACATTGGTATAGCTTCCGTCAATCTTCGTCACCAGGTTCCAGGGCGCTTCATTGATGGCATAGGCTGCGGCAAACCGGGTAAAGTCAAAGCGTGAGATGTAGCTGTCTATTTCAACCGGCGAAAGTTTGCGCATCGTCACGCGGGTTTTTACGGTTTTGGCCCAGGATTTTTTCACTTTTGTGCCGTCAAACAGGACTATAGCTATAGCTGTTGCAAACACATGGGTGCGGCCCATAAGCGCCTTGAGCATGGTCCGTGAGCCTTCGCGGTCGGCGGATTTGCCGTACGTTTTTTTGCCCAATATGGCCATGGAATCGGCAGCGACAATAAGGGACTCGCGTGCATCCGGGATACTATAGACGCGCTGGTGGGCAACCAGCTCATTTACCTTCGCCTCTGCGCGGCGCTGGATCATTTTGATTGGATCGCGGTCGACGATTGCGTCTTCATCAACATGCGACACCGCCACACGGAACCGCAGGCCCAGCTTCTCCAAAAGCATGCGCCTGCCGATACTTTGGGAGGCCAAAATGACGTCCGGTAAAGGCGGAGGCAAATCCTGGCCTTTGCGGGTAAACTGAAGTTTCATTGGGGTATTATACCGCAAAATGGGCGTCGGGGGAAGAGGAGGAACGGGGATCGTTCAACTCTGTCTTGACGCCGCGAATCCAATCAAGATAGTGTTTTCCTTCCGGCAACTGTGCCGCGATATACGGCTGGAGATAGGCAATCTCGAGCGGATGATCATTGCGGAATGTGCCTAAATTTTGCTCGAGAATGACCACATCGCGTTCCGCGCCAAGGCTTGTATGTGTCATAGATAGCAGAGCAGAAACACTTTTTGTGATCATATCGAGGTTAAGATTTATTTTCATAACATCTCTACCAAGTTGGACACGTCTTTGGGTGCTGTCATCCGGAAACAATTCAGGCAACGGAAGAATAGTACATTGCGTATGATCTTCGTTAAATATGGCAGCCAGCATGAATTCACCGTTATATGCCATAGCGTTGAGGATTTTGTTGGCGTTTCGTGACTCGAATTCTGAATATGGATACACACGCCACTGAGTGAGAATTGTTTCCAGCTCAGACAACCCTTGCTTCCAGTCAGTCTCGGAAGGCTTCAGCGCCTTTGTCTCCGCAATTGCTTCGGTTCGGATATGTTCAATTTCCTTATTTATCATATGGAGCGGGCAAGAATAGTTGGTAGTATAGAGGAAAAAGGTGGGATGTCAAGACGCGGAAACTGTCGAGCCCTCCGTCTCATTTGAGTCCTTTGTCGGGATGGAGAGATTTGAACTCTCGACCTCTTCGTCCCGAACGAAGCGCGCTACCAACTGCGCTACATCCCGACAAAAAATTCAACCTCATTGGGTCATTGGTATTCTATCATAAAAATAGCTACAATAAGTGGATGCCTCTATAGCTCAACGGATAGAGCAGACCCGTCCTAAGGGTAAGATGAGGGTTCAATTCCTTCTAGAGGCGCTCACTTGTGTTTTCGAAAGGGGTATTCTTTAATCGGGGATTGCTCGATGATTACTCCATATGGTTGAAAATACTCCGGCGCCGTTGTGATGCGGTGGGTTCTGAGTAAATGTTCCGTCAGTAAATAACGCGCCAGTTCATAGCTTTGGCCGGAATTCATAAGCATATTTCCCTGAGTAACTGTATTTCCCTCGAGGATCAAATTGTTATCTGCACACGGCGTCCACAGACAGACGGGGATAAACCGGAAATCTTTCTCGACAACAACGAATGCCCATTCAGGAGGCGTTTTGACAATTTTGTACTGTACGACAGGTAATTCAGGGCGGGGGCACTGTTCCTGAGGAAGGGGTCTGAAGCCGCGAAGATTGAGGAGGTGATGATTAGTATACGGAGCACCTTCTTTGTACGCTCTTCCCATGTGTATGCTATACGAAATTTTTTTGCGGAACGCAAGAGGGAAATTATCGCAGGTTTACCGTGTAGAGGTTCGGCAGGGTTTCCGTATTGCCGTTGAGGTTCGTCAGGATGATGATTCTGCTTCCGTTGGTCCACGGGGCCACAAAGTTGTCCACAAACGGGCCGGAGTATATCGTCACCCAGTTGGTGCGGTCATACTCAAGGACATCAATTTTTCCCTTCAGGGTGAGAAGGAGGTGCCGGCTGGTCGGGTACCAGTGAATGTTTTCCGGCTGCATGAGTTCTTTTTTATCCAGCAGAAAGTAGTTTTTATCTTCCCGGCTGTCATAGACGTAATAGTTTCCCGGGATTATAGCTCGGTCTTCTTTGGTAGAGTTTGTACCAATAAGAGCCGGTACGATAACTTGTGGAATAGTTGCAGAAGCGGTTGCCTCGTACAGAATTTTCGTTTCGTCCGGCGAAAATGCGATGATTGCAGCGCTTGAGGTGGCCATATTGATAATCGGCTGCTTGAAGGCGGCGAGTTTTTGTAATTCCGTTTCTTTTTGCTGGGCCACCCAGTCGGCAAGAATCTGCGTGCGGGTGGCAGAGACATCGGTAAACGTATTGGGTTTTGCAATTGTATACAGGCGGGTATTTACCAGGAGTTGGGTGGTATCCGGCGACCACATAATTTCCGCATTTTTGTAATCTAAAATAGTATTTTGATCTATCTGGATAGGGTCTCGGTTACGGCCCAGCGGACCTTCGGAGAGTTCATAATACCAGAGGCCTTTTTCGGGAACCAGGTAGGCTATTTTCGTTCCGTCGGGAGAAAGGACGGGGGCGACAATACCCTGAATCGTCAGGGGCGAGAGACTGGGGTTGGTAGGGAATAGAAATGCACTTGCCTGCGAAACGATTTCTCCCTGCACGCGGATATCCTTTTGCCAGGGAAGGTAACCCTCTTTGTATATACGGACCGTATAGACGCCCGGTTCGATGTTAAATGAATTGTTTGTAGCAGTTTTGAGGATGCCGTTGACGGATATCTGTGCGCCGACCGGATCACTGGTTGCGCTGATGAGGCCTGTGGGCTTGAGCGACGTTCTGGTGATATCCAGGCGGTATCCGCGGCCAAATGCGACAACGGCAATGGTAGCCAGTAGTATAGAACATACAGTAGCGAAAGATATCAAAAATGATCGGTATTTCTTCATATAGGCTTCTCTATTATACTGCCAAATGTGCTAGAATGCGAATACGATAATTGACGTATGTTTAGTAAGCTCCGTAAACGCATCGGTATTGATTTGGGTACGGCAAACAGCCTTGTCTGGCTGGCCGGTGTCGGGGTGGTCTTGGACGAGCCTACGGTCGTTGCCGTGACCATCGACGACAACCGCGTGGTTGCCGTAGGAAATGAAGCCAAAGATATGCTGGGCCGTACCCCCGGAAATATTATGGCCACCCGCCCGATGCGCGACGGGGTGATTGCCGATTACCGGATTACCGAGGCCATGCTGTCGTTTTTTATCGACCGCGTGGTAGGGAGAAACCGCATTTTCAAGCCGGAAGTGATGATCTGTGTACCTTCGGGCGTTACGCAGGTGGAGCGCCGGGCGGTCCTGGACGCAACTTTATCTGCCGGCGCACGGGTGGCGTATCTTATCGAAGAGCCCCTTGCCGCGGCCATAGGCGCCAAAATCCCTATTGCAGCGGCCTCAGGCCACATGATTGTTGATGTCGGCGGCGGTTCGACAGAGGCGGCGGTCATCTCTTTGGGGGGCGTGGTTGCTCACAAAAGCGCGCGTGTTGCAGGCAATAAACTGGACGAGGCAATTGCCAACTATATTCGTAAAAAGTACAACCTGATTATCGGAGAACGGATGGCTGAGACGATCAAAATGACTGTGGGAGATGCGTTGCCTCCTGCCGTTCCCGGGAAAGGAGGGCCCCCAACGGGAGATCCCTCGACGAAGCTCGGGATGACAACCACCATGGAAGTTCGCGGCCGCGACGGCGTATCGGGGTTGCCGCGTATGATCACCCTGACCAGTGCGGAAATTACCGAGGCCATCTCACCGATACTGCACCAGATCATGCTTACGGTGAAAGGAGTTCTTGAGGAAACGCCGCCGGAGCTGGCAGCCGACATCATCGACAAAGGTATCGTCATGGCCGGCGGGACGAGTTTACTGCGGAATTTTGATAAGCTCATGACAGAGACGACAGGGGTCGTGTGTCATGTTGCGGAGGACCCGCTTCTGTGTGTTGTCCGCGGGACAGGGGTTGCGCTGGAGAATATAGACCTATATAAAAGAAGCTTTGCAAAAAAATAGCAAAAATGGGGTAATATTGATATAGTTTGATTATAACTTATAGAAAAAAGATCGTAGATCGTAGATCATAGATCGTAGAAAAAAGTAGATACGATAAAATGTGTTCATTTTTATACGAATCATGACACATGACACATGATACATGACACATTTAACAAACTATGAGATTAAATGCGGTAAAAATACTGAAAATATCTATTACCAATGCTTCTAAAAATGAAATCCTAGAGGAAATTCAGAAGTATCTGGCATCGCCGCGTAAAATCAGGCAAAAATCACTGAAAATTTTCACTCCCAACACCGAGCAGATGGTTTTTGCCCACGATAATCCCGGTTTTGCCGCCGTTCTCAACCGGGCCGACATATCGCTCCCGGACAGCATCGGAGTAGTCTTGGCGGGTCGTTTTTTGACCAAAAAACCGATCCAAATTCCTATTAGGGGGGTGGAATTCATGGAAGATCTGGTCCGGGTGGCCGTCGGGCGGCACGTTCCAATCGGACTTATCGGCGGTAGAGACAATTTGGCAGTCGACACACTCAGCTGCTTACGTCAAAAGCATGGAAAACTACAGGATAGTTGGGCAGAGGACGGACCGGAGATTTCTTTCCACAATTTATTATTCATAATTCATAATTCAGATGAGAAACTATATTTTGAACGATTAAGCCGTCATATTGTGAGAAGTGGAGCAAGAATTATTTTCGTTGCTCTCGGTCCGCCAAAGCAGGAGTATTTTGTGGAGCGCCTTGCGCGCCAAACGCCGGGGGTTATCTTCATGGTAGTCGGCGGATCATTCGATATTATCTCCGGCCGCCTGCCGCGTGCACCTCTCGTTATTAGATTGATAGGGTTTGAGTGGCTTTGGAGGCTCATCCTTGAGCCCCGGCGCTGGCGCCGCCAACTGGCCCTCATCCGATTTGTGTGGCTAGTCCTTCAGGAAAAACTCACTTCAAGAGGCTGACCTCAATTTTTCATAGTAATTGTAATACCGGGCAGGGTATGATATTTTGCATGGTACTTTTATATACCAGGCAATATGACGAAAGAAGATGGCAGGAGATTGTGGATAGGTGGTAGCCCGGGGGTAGAACGGCATAATAATTACACCGGCAGGATGGAGCAGGATGTCGTGCGTTCCCGGCTCCGGCCAATAGATTTGCGACACCTGAATCAATTCGTGATTCCGACAATCAATATCGCATTACGCTCAGTTCACAAGCGGGCCGGGATTTTTATCATCGGTTCTGTGTCAAACCCGACCCGTTTAGAGTATCGTGATATTGATCTGGATATTGCCCCGGTTAATCCCAGTGAGGATGCTCCGATCATAGGAAACGCTTTGGAAACAGCGTTTACGGAGTCGCCAGACTTAGTGACCATAGTTGAACATATCCCCGTACCGTCTCCCAGGGGCGGAGAAATCATTCCGCGTATTTTTACTGGTGTTCAGGCAAGATCTTGGTTTTGGGGAATTCCTTTACCTCGATTTGAGGGGGCAATTTTTGAGATCCATTGCGCAGCTTCATTTGAATTGCCGTTTTCGGAGCGGATTTTGGACGAAGAGAGAGAACGTTTGTCCTATTGTCTCTGGCAAGAGCCATGATGTCCGCTCGCGAAAAGCTTGTCCCCCGGCGCTAGATAATTTCAAGGCTTAGCCTTGAAATTGCTTCGGGGTAGCGATGCGGTATCCGAACCGGACTCGCTTTTCAATATACTGGGGACCGATTTTTTCTTTAATGCGACTGATTATCTCCCAAACATGCTCATGAGATATGGATCCATCCCATTTCCCTCCTTTTTCCTGTTGTTCTCTGCGTAGTTTGTGAGCCAATCGGATAGCCAACTCGTCTGTTGTCTGAAATCCGATGTCCAGTTCAGAAAGAAGCATAAATTCCATCGGGCTGAGATAGTGCTGTTCGTTGTCCGGAGTGATGCAGCAGTGTTCTTTAAAATCAAGGAGTAGCGGCGGGAGAGGGAAATAGTGGTTATTTTCCGGGTTGGTCATACTATATTATAGTATATCAAACTACCTGTATATTGTACCATATGATGTTAGTTTCATTGACACAGTCCGTTTTCCTTAGTTCCATGAATCGTCCGGTATATATCAGCGCGGAACAGGTGTCCGACGGGGCCGATATAACAACTCATTATGTCATGGGATTAACGGGGTTAAGTATGCAAATTCCATCCTCGGATGTGTATACAAGTCCGGATGGATACCAGGATGTGACTAGGAGTCCAAATTTTGTGTCGTATGTCACATTGATGCAGGAGCTTCACGCAAGGGTATTCCCTCCTCTTGTTGTACCATAGGGCTTTTTAGTATAATGATCCTATGGCTAACGGATCGCGTCAGTCTGAGATAATTGCTTCTTTTCAAGCCGCACGGCCGCTGCGCATTATGTTCCTCTACATGTTTCCCCTGTGGGGTAATGGGTCCGGCGCGTGGCTTCGGGCGCTTGCCGGGGAAATGGTGAAAGATGGCCACCAGGTTTCTATTGTCGCTCCGGAGAAACGCAAGCTGCAGGGCGTCAAACATTACAATGTCCCCGTTCCTCAGGTGGGTGTATTTGTTGGAAATCCGGAGTTACCGGGTGCCAAACGATATCAGGATATGAATGGTGTGGAGCTGGGGAAGATCTATACGTCCTATGTGGATGCGACATTGCCGGCAGTTAAAGAGTTTCAGCCCGAAATTATTCATGTATTTCATACAGCATTTTTGCCGGCGGTGGCGCGGGTTGCCAAAATTTTGTACGGCATTCGGTTTATCGTGACGACTCATGGCAGCGATCTGCATTATTTGGTACAGGACGGGAGACTTATCGGTATGATTAAAGATGCGTTGCGGGTATCGGGGGTGATTACCGCAAACAGCGCGTTTACGAGGCGGTGGTTTCTCAAAATGTTCGGCGCGGAGTGGGAGCGTAAGCTCCGGACAATTCCCGGCGGAGTGTATATTGATGATTATCGGCGTGATGAGGATAAGTGCAGGGCGATAGACAAAAAATACGGATTGACGGGTAAAAAAGTCGTGTTGTTTACCGGCCGGCTGACGGTGCACAAAGGCGTTGAGTATCTTATCAAAGCGGCCGGTCATATAGACGGCGAGGTGCTTATTTTGGGCGACGGGCCGGATCGGCAGCGCTTGGAACGTCTTATCAAGACCAACAAGCTGAAAAATTGCCGGATATTAGGCTATATGAAGCCGACAGAAACGCTCGGATTCCATGCGTTTTACGGACGGGCCGATGTGTATGTGGCGCCCAGTACGTGGAAAGAGCCGTTGGGACTCGTGATTTTGGAGGCCATGGCCGCCAAGACCCCGGTCATCTCCACGCGAGCCGGCGGGGTCACAAGCCTGATCAAAGACGGGCACAACGGGTTTTTGGTTCACGCGCGAAACGCTAAAGAAATCGCGGCAAAGGTCAATCAGCTTTTGGCCGATGATGATCTCCGACATAAAATGGCCCAAAGGAGTTATGAGCTGGTTCTCAAAAAATTTACGTGGGATAGGATTGCTGATTGTTTTGAACGGATTTATATCAACTATGCATCTTCAACAAGCGAATACCTGAGCCTTGTCAAAAAGCCGCAGAAGAATCATACTGGAAAATGATGAGCCTTCGTATTGCTATTCTTGCGCCGCTAAAGCGGGCAATTACCGTAGACACTACGGTATCACGAAACCGCGTGATTGTGGATTTGGTAGGGGAACTGGTTGGTCGTGGGCATAAGGTGACTATTTTTGGAACAGAAGGATCTGCTCTGCCCGGCGTGACGGTTATTCCTATCTGTAAGCCGCTGACAGAGCTTCCTCCTGCAGAAAATGATTTTTATCAGCACACGAGCTATTTAGCACTCGAGCTTGCCGAAGTGCTAAAAAAACAAGAGGAATTTGACCTTATTCATAACCACATGTATCCCGAATATCTTGCTCTGACAGTCCCTTTTGCTACACCGTTGGTAACCACCGTTCATTCACAGATGATTCCATTGACCGCGGAAGTTTTATGCAGATTTCCCGCATCACATCTGGTTGCCATATCCCAAATGTCTGCAAAAGCGTCAGGACGGGATATGGATGTAGTACACAACAGCGTGGATACGGAATTTTTCTTGCCCTCCGAAGTCTTAGCAAAGTCAGGCGGGTATCTTTTGGCTGTCGGCCGCATGAGTAAAGCCAAGGACAAAGAGGGGAAGTTCCTGGATCCCAAGGGCATCGGCAATGCTATTGCAATTGCCCAAAAATCAGGCATGAGGCTGAAGATTGCGGGTAATTGCGAAGACCCGAATTTTTTTGAAACTATCGTCAAGCCGCATATATCCGACACGATTCAATTTGTCGGTGAGGTTTCTGCCGAACAAACGCTTTCGAGGCAACAGATGAGAGATTTGTTTGCCGGAGCCAAAGCATTGGTGAATCCGATTAATTGGGAAGAACCGTTTGGGTTGGTGATGGCCGAGGCGCTGAGCTGCGGTACGCCGGTGGTGGCATTTGCACGCGGGGCAGTATCGGAAATTGTCGCGGATAAAAAGGTGGGGTTTGTTGTCGACCCGGCTGCTGGAATTGATGGAATAGTTGATAGTCTGAAACAGATTGATACGATTGATCGGTCAACCTGCCGCGATCACGCCGTTGCCAATTTTTCTACCAAACACATGGTTGATGGGTACGAGCGAGTATATCAGAAGTATATAAAATAATATTTTTTCTACAATGGAACCCTTGTCAGAACCCTCCTTTTCAAACCCGCTTTGTAAAGAACTCGCTATTGCTCACATTGGGACGCTCGTTTTATTAGGTCAGGGGCCGGTGCAGGATTCGGCAACAAAAGTTACATTGGAAAAGATTCCCGCGGGGAACGCAGAGCCAAATACCTGGATGTCTATGATTGCTCGGGCAGGAGCGCAGCTTTTCAAAACCGGTGAAGTCGACAGAATTATTACCAGCGGTCGCGCCACTGGTGGCACCGGTCCGACGGAAGCAGGTTTGATGGAGACTAGTATTCGGAATCTTACAACAAGGATAATAAAATCTGTAGAAATTATTCAAGAGCCCGAAGCTCGCAATACGCTCTATAATTTCATTAACACCGCAAATATTATCGATGCACGTGGTGATAAAGATCCTATCACAATAGTCTGTGCGCACTTCCAAGCGCCCCGCGTGAGAGTGCTGGCTGCTCTTTTTGGTTTTGATCCTAATCGGGTGATCAGCGCTGAAGAGGTGCTTACTGCTTCAGCACATGTAGCGTTGCAAGGGCCGCGCGGTGAGCATTTCGATCCTGCGGGTTTTGACCGGCAGGCAACAATGCTCGAGTTACTGCGTATTCGGCTTGGTGATGACCGTGCATATTTTGATAGAAAGAAGGCCCGGGCAGTGCAAAATATGAGGAACCTTGGTATACAAGACACAGATGCCCTGTTTGTGGAAGAGCAAAAAAGTGCTGTAGATCGGATGATGGGTGAACGCCGGTGGGTACGGGGACTTGCGATGGAACCGGATTACATCGTCCCGCTTTTGGGGCAACTCAACGATGACACGCGTTTCAGGTTGGCACTGTCTCATTTTTCAAAAGATATGCTACAGACACGGTATGGAATTGACCCTAATGCTATGAGTGCGTCGGATATACGCGCGCTTCTTGATCCTGCACAGTGGAGCTGGCAGGTTGTGAAAGAAGAGTGGGCAGGCCAGGAGTATCCGCCGAGTGTTATGGACCGCTTGCAATCACTGGGCATTTCAGGAGAAGATAGAGAAAGACTATCGAAAGCCGAAGTGCCGGAGATTCGGCTTATCGGCTCTAGCGTATGAAAATCGGATTGTTACTTCCGTCTCTTTTAATGGCCCCGCGGTTTTCCGACCGTATCTTTGCGCCGAAAGATCTGTTTTTGTCGCTTGCCGCCGGCTTGAAAAAACGGGGTCACGATGTGCACGTATACGACTCCGGTGATCCGCAGTTGGCAAGCAAAGAGTTTACGTCGGTAAAAATACGCAAAGGCGGCAGCCAGCAGCTGTTATATCGCCTTAATGCAACCGAATACGAAGCGGATATAAGTGAGCGTGCATTTCGCGAGGCCGCTAAAAACAATGTGGAGATTATGCATATCTATATGGATTCTATCGCGCAGTACTTTGCGCGTATAAGCCCTATCCCCGCGGTTACAACGATTCATGATCCGGTATTCCCGGAGGATTCGCTCGAAGGATGGCATTACCGGCATTTTGCCGATATGCCTCATGTGGCCATAAGCCGTAGGCAGCAGGAGCTCTACGGTAAAGACTTTACTATTGTGGGAGTGGTGCATCACGGGGTAGACACTTGTACATTTCCGTTTTCGGATACGGCGGGGAACTACTTGGCCTTTGTCGGGAGGCTTATTGAGGAGAAAGGTCTTGAGGACGCCCTTGCTGTAGGTCGGGAAGTTCATGTACCGCTTCAGATTGCCACCAGCGGTAACTATTTCGACACGGATTATTACAAAAATCGTATAGAGCCGCTCATTCATGCATCTGGGGCTACCATGACCGGGTTTATGCAAAAACCGGCACGTGATGCATGGATGAAGAAAGCCCGAGCGCTCCTTTTCCCCATCCATTGGGAAGAACCCTTTGGCATGGTGATGATCGAGGCTATGGCCTGTGGCACGCCGGTTATTGCGTACAACCGGGGGAGCGTGCCGGAGATTATCCGGGACGGGGTGACCGGGTTTGTCGTGGATGAGAAAGAAGGGGTAGATGGCTTGGTGAAGGCTATAAAACGCATCGGTGAAATAGACCGCGCCGCGTGCCGCAGACATGTAGAGGAGAACTTCACTGTAGAAAAAATGGTGGAAGGGTACGAGAAAGTATATCAAAAAATCCTGTCTCAACAACCCGCCTGACCGCCTCTGGCACTCTTTATCATTGAGTGCTAAATATATTCACTTGCATTTGTTTCCATATGGTCGTGTATGATAACTATATGAGGATTCTTTTCGTCACCAGCGAGGTTGCGGGTCTTTACAAACTCGGCGGGCTCGGGGACGTTTCGCGCAGTCTTCCCGTTGCTTTACGTCGGCTTCGTGTCGATGTACGGGTGGTGATGCCATACTACAAAAAGATACAGCTTTCTTCTGTTCGGTGCGTCGGGCGTATTGCCGTGGATTTTGACGGGAAACGCGAGCTGGTGTTCGTGTTTGTGTCGGTGATTCCGGAGACGTCCGTGCCGGTATATCTCCTTCGTCATCCGAAGCTGGACGAGTATCACGAGGGGGAAATTGTCGAGAAATTTGCCTTTTTTTCCTCATCGGTGGCACGTGTTATTGAATATGCGCCGGACACGTTTGGCGGCCGTCCGGATATCGTGCACTGTCACGATTGGCACACCGCCCTTGTGCCGCTTCTTTTGGGGGAGCGCAATAAACTTCGCCGCGAAAAGGAGACCCTGGAGTCGATCCGAACAAAAACTATTATAACAATCCATAATCTTCTGTATCAGGGTACAGCACCAATCACGCTTGCCAAAAAGCTCCATCTCCCCAAAAGTATCTTCCATATACTCCAAACAAAAAAAGGGCAGACGATCAAGCTCTTCCGTGAGGGGATTGAGCATGCGGACATTATTTCGACGGTATCCCCGACCTATGCGAAGGAAATGCTCACCGGCGATTACGGGCAGCATATCAACGATGCTCTTTCGCGCCGCAAAGCCGATGTCCTGGGTATTCTCAATGGGATAAACGGAGAAATATGGGATCCTGTGCATGACAAATTTTTATCCGTCCGGTATGGTAAAAACGATGTTGTTTCGGGCAAAGCTGCCAACAAAGAATATCTTCAGAAGACACTTGTCCTGCCGATTACAAAGATTCCTCTCATCGGATTTGTCGGGCGCCTGGAAGTCCGCCAAAAAGGGATAGATATCCTTATCGCCGCCCTTGAACATTTGCTCCCCGACGGGGTGCAGGTCATCATTTTGGGCACCGGACCCAAAAAGGTTAAACAAACGCTTGCTGCGTTTGAGACAAAGTATCCTGAACACTTCAAATTCGTGCCGACATTTGACGAACGCCTGGCCCGCAGGATTTATGCCGGCGCGGATATGCTCGTTGTTCCTTCTAAGTTTGAACCCTGTGGACTGACACAGATGATAGCGATGCGATATGGTACGATACCGGTTGTCAGGAAAACCGGCGGATTGGCCGATTCCGTGGTAGACGGGAAAACCGGATTTGTTTTTGAAGACTACAACGAGACGGCGCTCCTTGCGAAACTCAAAGAAGCCGTCACGCTTTGGACTAGCGAACCCAAGAAGTGGTCCCATATGGCCCTGCGCTGCATGCGTCAGGATTTTTCCTGGACGGTGAGCGCGAAAAAATACAAGAAAGTATATCAAAGATTGCTTATCAATACGTGATTTTACGATACACCCGGTTTATATTTTTGTATAGTACACCGCTCTTCCTTTCCCGTGTGGGTAGAGAAGTCCAAGCGATGTGAGGCGCGCCAGGTCCCGAGAGGCGGTAATTTGGGAAATGTGATACTTCTTTTGCACGTGCCGGTTCGTCACCCTGTCTTCCGGATGCTCCAGACTCTTTAGAATTTCCTTTTGCCGGTCTGCCAGGAGCCAAAAGTTCGGTGGGAATTCTATATGGAACCGCTCGTTTTGAATATCCGTCAAGAGTGTTTCGTATGAGCGTTGTATTGTTTGTGCCATGAATTCCAGCCATGTATTGAGTTGCCGTTCTTTCGTGTATGTCCCGCTTATGTGAGTGTATGCCACGTCAGATTGCCACACGCGGTCAGGGGTGGCATATCCGCGCAGGTCAAACCCGTATTTAGCAAGAATTAGGTAGCCTACTGCCCGCGCCAAAAGTCCGGGATCATCAAGACCCGGGATGGTCAGGATGTGGATGTGTGCAATGCCCGACTGGATAAGCGGATGTTCCGGTTCTGTTTCCAAATAATGCAAGAGTTCTTTCACCTTGGACTCGTATGCGGCAAAGCGGGTGCGTTCTCCGGGGTAAAGAGTGGTGAATAGCGTTTCCATGGCCAGTAGACTTACTGGTTTTGGGTTAGCGCGCCATGTTTCATGGATGTAGTCGTAGGCAGTGCGAATGGATTGGATTATCATGACGTTCCGTTTGAGTTTTCCGGGATGGGAGAGAATGGTTGCGACATACTGTTTGGGTGTGTTATATCCGGAAAGGGCGAGGGTTGCCCAGGTACGGATAGCCGTGCCTTCCCACTGGAGTCTCCGTTCATCCTTAGGCGACAAGGGGAGCGCAAGGATTTGGGTTCGAAGTTGATCGATACGGGCAAGCGTATCCCGGAGTTGTACATCAATGGTGTAGGCAAATGACAACATGCAACCTTTTCTTATCACAATCACTTCATTGATGTCAAATATTTAGAAAAAGAAACTATGGATTTACACAGCAATCAGTGATAGAAAAAATGATGAGCAAATGATGTGATTAGAAATTTTATATTGCCACTTGACAGAATAATTCTTTTTATTACATAGTAGATATAGTGCTTGTGAAAATTTGTAACGCGCGAATTTGTAAACTTGTAACAATTAGAAAAATTTGAGGCTATGGCTGCCACGTACACCGTCAAACAAGTCGCAGAAATTCTAGGATATTCCACAAATAGTATCTATACGTTTCTCAAAGAAAAACGCATCAAGGGAGTCCGTGTGGGCCGAGGAAGGTTCCGTGTCCCGCAAAGTGAACTCAACCGGCTACTGCTCATTACCAAAAGTCAAACCAGCGCAATAAAACAAATGGAACGTATGGAGTCCGCGGCCGGGGCATTTATCATGCCGGACGGGGGTGTGATAGCGGCGCATGAGGCAGCTCCATCGTTTTCTCTTTCTGTACTGGGCCGGACTCACGCGGTGACGGCAAATATATTCGACTGGTTTATCGGTGTCGGGGCGATCGTATCCGGTGTTGCACTGTTTCTTTTTAACCAGACGTTTAATGTTGTGCATATTCAGTCAGTCGCGCCGATCGTGTCCGCAACACGGATTCTTTTAATCGGCGGGGGGATAGGGATACTCCTCACGAATCTTTTCTATGATACCCACCGGATATGGCACAGGGTGTTCCACGGCGTCCTGGTCGTTGCCGGTGCAGTTATGACGACTCTTCTGGCGACGGTTGGGGATATCGATGCCGTGGGGGTCTACGGGACACTGACGGCAGTCATTGCCCTCACGACGTTTGTCCGTTTAGGGAAAATTATCCCGTTTGCCCTGTACTTGACACTGCTTGCGTTGGCTGCGCCCATCGTGGTATTTGTCGCGCCCACGGATTTCCATGTGGCAGTCTTGATCAACGCACTGCACATGACGCCGGCAGTCACAGGGGTAGTGTTATCCGTTATTTCTTTCGTGTTTATTCTGCTGCTTTGGTTGGGAATGTATAGGAATCAGGCGCTTTTCCTGGTTTGTTCGTATGTGGCGGCAGGTGCGTATTTCTTTCTGGGATTTTCATTTGCGCAAAGTCAATTTTGGTCCCGTGCGTTCTATTTCATGATTGTCGGGTTGACGTGTATGTATCTGCCTTCGTGGAAAGATCTCTCTCTGATCGGAAACAAAAAAGCACATGCTCTGGCTATCGGCATGTTCGGAGCACTGACGGCGGTGATCCTTCTGGGTATTATGATCGTCTACGTCTGCCAGCTGAACGTCGTTGCCATCGTCAATGGGGAAGATGCCCAGAAAGTAGATTTTGCCCGTACCGTGTTGGAAACCGATATCCAAAGTGTGAAATCAATTGTAACAATTGCTTCCATAAATCCGGCTCTCATTACCGCAGTACAAGCAAAAGACATGACCACATTGACGGATTTGAGCAGGATCATTTTTGAGAGTGGTCACAGTATCCGCCGGATCGTCATATTAGATAAAAACGGTCAGGCGATATTCCTGTATCCATTCGGGATATTTGTTCAGACGGATTTGTCGTTTCGGGATTACTTTATTCAGTCACGTGACACCGGCAGGCTCTACATTTCTGATATTTTTGAAGCGCTCGTAGACGGTTCGCATCGGAAAGTGGTTTCCATCTCGGCGCCGCTGTACACGTCTGATAAGCAATTTGCCGGCGTATTCGTTGCATCTCTCGATCTTGTTGCCATCAGCGCCCGTCTGCAAAAGATCGCGGTTACGGATCGCGGGGAATATATCGTGGTATTGGACAGTCATGGGAAACGGATCATGCATCCCACACTCTCGCTTATCGGTACGGATACGGAGCCGGACGATCCGACACTGTTAGGCCTCCAGGGAAAGAAAGGTGTGGCCCAGGGAAATACGTACGACGGTATTTATTCGATGATTGCGTATGCGGGTATCGACTCTTCCCTCCATTGGGCGATTGCACTGAAGGCTCCCTTTAACAAAATCTATGCTCTTTCCAATACGGCAAATATCATCGTAGCGGGTTTCATCATCGGTTGTATCGTGGTTGCCGCGATCATATTTCAGGTAAACTACGTCTTTAAATATAAGTCGCAAAACGGCGGAGGAGGCCCATGAGATCTACCATCACTCCGGGAGATCAAACGATTCCCCGCCTTTGGCGGGGTCTTCTTATTTTATTAGGGCGTCTTATTTCAGCTTCAAAACCCCGGATTTGCAAGTTTTTACCAGTTTGTACTAAAAAAAGCCTTGATTCGTACCACTTCGTACAAGCGAAAGCAGGTGTCATTTCCGTTTATGCACTACTGTTTATTACCATGGTATTGGCTGTAGGCTCTGTGTTTGTCCGCAGCGGTATTCAAATCCCGATGCGCGTTACATCCCTGGATCTCCGCCCTCCACAAAAGAATGTCCCCGCACTGGTATCCAGTTTGACGGCAGGTGTATTTGCCAAAAGCGATTTTTCCGGGCCGTTTCTCGTGGTCGTTGCCCGGATGGACGGATCATTTTCCTATGCGCTTGTCGATCAGGGCGTGCTTACGGATGGTCATTTTGACGGGGATGTGCTTCTTCACTATCCCAACGGGGATTACGGCATCATGACCCAGCAATCGGATAAATCCGTACTATTTTTGACCAAAAAAGGGGTCCGGGAAACGGCGACGATCGTATTCCCGCTCATTGCCGGCATACGGTTGCCGGATGAGACGATTTTGCCGGCAGAATTTCGCGACGCGACCATCCGCGATGGGGCATTGGTCGGTGCGTTTCGATTGTTTGAATATGCGGATAAAAAACAGGTGACCGGCTATGTGTCGCCGCGCGGCCAGCTATCGAAGTTGACGGCGACTCCGACATTGGTCTTTGCCGATCCGGCCATGACACTGACGCAGCGGGAAATAATCAAATTGTATTTTGATATCATTGGAGAAACCACTGCCAACGTGTTGGGTGTGACAACGGAGGGCAATACAACGGAAGGATCACTAGCTGTTCAACCGGGTGGCATGGTATCAAGCGCAATTGTTGCCCGAAGAGATACGGAGGACGGCTCTATCCGGCTTGTTTCGCCGCAGGGAGTTGCTGTAGCGGCAACAGGAAATTTAGCACAACTTATCCCGCAATTTGCCAGCGTCGAGGGAGGGTTAACGCAGCTAATTACACAACTTGTTAGCCAGGGTGGGAATATTTCGGGAGTAGGTGGTGCCGGCGCAACCGGCGCAACCGGTACTGCCGGGACGAATGGGACAAATGGTACAAATGGGACCAACGGGACAAATGGTACGAATGGGACCAATGGACCGACTGGTGCAACCGGCGTGGGTCCGACGGGTGCCACCGGTACGGCGGGGGCGGGCGGAGGCGGCGGACCGACAGGCTCAACGGGATCAACCGGCGAGGCAGGAGCAACCGGTGGAGGAGGTCCCACGGGGTCAACCGGAAGTAGTGGCGCCACCGGCGCGACAGGTGGAGCAGGTTCAGCCGGATCATCAGGACCAACCGGCGCAACCGGCGCAACGGGAACTATTGGGTCCAATGGTCCGACCGGTGCAACGGGATCCACAGGAAATGCTGGTGACAATGGTCCTACAGGATCCACCGGTTCCACAGGAAATGCGGGGATTAATGGACCCACAGGGAGTTCTGGAGCAACCGGTTCAGTTGGAGGATCAGGACCTACCGGTTCTACAGGAGCTGGTGGCGTTGCTGGTCCTACAGGAAATACAGGCGCAACCGGTTCTCAAGGTGCCGCAGGCCCCACAGGAGGAACCGGAACTGTCGGAGGCGACGGAGATGTTGGTCCCACGGGATCAACCGGTGCAACGGGTAACGCCGGAGGTGTCGGAGCCAATGGTCCTACGGGTTCAACGGGTAATCAGGGTGGCGCTGGAGCAGGTGGTCCTACGGGTTCAACCGGTGCAACCGGAAGTGCAGGAGGAAATGGTGATGCCGGTCCCACAGGAGGAACCGGAACTATCGGAGACGGCGGAGCTGCTGGTCCCACGGGGACAACCGGAGCAACCGGAAGTGCAGGAGGAAATGGTGATGCCGGTCCCACGGGTTCAACCGGTGCCACCGGGACAAACGGTCCCACCGGAGGAACTGGTGCTGCGGGTCCCACAGGAGGAACCGGAACTGCCGGAGATGGCGGAGCAGTTGGTCCTACGGGTTCAACCGGTGCAACCGGAAGTGCAGGAGGAAATGGTGATGCCGGCCCCACTGGTTCAACCGGTGCAACCGGAACAGCAGGAGGAAATGGTCCTACAGGCTCTACCGGAGGAACCGGCGGAGGAGGTCCAACAGGATCAACAGGATCTACAGGAAATGCGGGAGGTGATGGCACGCTAGGTCCCACTGGCGGAACCGGCGGAACTGGTGCTGCAGGCGGAGGCGCAGGTCCAACCGGATCAACTGGTAGTACCGGATCAGCCGGCGCCAATGGTCCCACCGGAGGAACCGGAACTGCCGGAGACGGCGGAGCTGTTGGTCCCACCGGAACAACCGGCGCAACAGGAAATGCCGGAGCTGCAGGTCCCACCGGAGGAACAGGAACTGTCGGAGATGGCGGAGCAGGTGGTCCCACAGGCTCAACCGGTGCAACAGGAAATGCAGGAGGAAATGGTCCCACGGGTTCAACAGGCGCAACAGGAAATGCCGGCACCAATGGTCCCACGGGTTCAACTGGGTCTACCGGTACGGCCGGAGACGGCGGAGCTGCAGGTCCCACGGGAACAACCGGTGCAACAGGAAATGCCGGAGCAAATGGTCCCACCGGGTCAACCGGAACTGTCGGAGACGCCGGAGAAGCAGGTCCCACGGGAACAACCGGCGCAACAGGGACAAATGGTCCCACAGGAGGAACTGGTTCTGCAGGCCCGACCGGTTCAACCGGCACCGCAGGAGACGCGGGAGAAGCAGGTCCCACCGGGTC
>Ga0208958_1000950_pt1 | contig 31511 bp, 35 predicted proteins | sample RifOxyB1_FD_184032 | JGI IMG/M metagenome (GOLD analysis project Ga0208958, IMG submission 184032) | Soil microbial communities from Rifle, Colorado - Rifle Oxygen_injection B1 (SPAdes) | ecosystem: Environmental > Terrestrial > Deep subsurface > Rock core/Sediment | place: Rifle, Colorado...
TAAAATGGATAATGTAAAAGTAAACATGTCTTATTTAGAATCATATACAGTAAATGAATCACAGCATTTGATAATGCAGGCATTTGATTGGGCTCAAAAAACAAAAAAAGAAATTCCAGAAGAAATCAAAAACAAAAAACCAAATTATGATGAATTCAAAATTACAACAAAACTAGGAGACCAGACCTTTCCTCCATGTATTAAACTAATCTTAGCAGGCTTAAAAGACGGCAAAAAAAGAGCAGTATTTATTTTGTTTAATTTTCTCAAGTCAATTGGCTACCAGCATGAAGATATTGAAAAAATAATTCTCGCCTGGAATAAAACAAATCCAGAGCCATTGCGAGATAATTATATTCAAGCACAATTAAGCTGGCATAAAAGAAATACCCAAAATATTTTACCTCCAAATTGTTCCAATCCAAATTATTACACAGGTATTGGAGTATGCAAACCAGATATGTTATGTCCAAAAATAAAGAATCCAGTTTCTTATTCAATAAGAAAAAGCATGTTTAATCAAAATCAGGGCAGGAAAAAAAGAACTAATAAAAAGAATGAAGATTAGTCTAATTTTTAGATTTAAATCTTTCAATTCCAAGGTTATATAAAAAACCAATAATGTAAAAAATAAATATAATCAATAAGTGATATAGGCTGAATAAATTAATTTTATAAAAAGTTGAGCAATCAAAGTTATAACAAGCACCCATATTTAAAATAGCGTAATCAACATAGTTTTTTTTAAAATCTTTACTATCTGGAAATTCTATACCTAAAAAAACAGCCCATAAAGAAATAAAAATAATGTACAAAATAAGTAAAGATAAAAAAACTATCAGAATTTTTCTATTAAAAAATAAACCCATAAACTTAAATCATTTAAAAGTTTATAAATCTATTTTTTCTTGAAATAATACCAATAAACCTCCTCATAAAAAATAACAATTTTTAACCATAATTTTATAAAGGGTTATAGTACTAATCCAGCGTCATGTCAAGATTAAGAAGTTTAGCATATGGATTAGTGCCTGCAGCAGCAGCATTTTACATTACTATAACTCATCCAGAATCCATAGTTACACCATCTCAAGTTCTTACAATTTCTAAAACAGATACAGTAGGAACTACTCCATTGAATTTATATTATAATAGACAAAATGATATTAAAAGAGTTCAAACAGCTCTCTCAGACAATTGCCTTTCTGTAGAAGAACTTTTTGGTAAAAGAGACTCAACAAGAGTAATCAGGGGTTCTGTATTTGATTTCTTAGCCCCATATAATCCTTTTATACAACCAATAAATCAAAATGACATTTACTTGTCAAGGTTAAGGCATTTAGTAGGACAAGCCAGAGTTAAAGTTACTGAAGTAACAGCTTATTCTGAAGAGCAGCAAAAAATGTTAAACGAAACATTACACTTACTCTCAAACCAAAGTATTACAAAAACAGAAAGAGCACAATTAACAGAAAGAGTTCAATCTCAAAGAGCTAACTTATTAACATGTTATGGATTAAATTGCGATAGTGAACTTGGAAGAGAATTATTATCCTGTATTGATGAATATTCTGACTTCTTGCAAAAACAAGAAAGAAATGGCTGGGCTTTTGAAGAAGCAGTTAAAATTGCAAATAACAGAAATACAAATGCTAGTATAGATAATATACTTCATCCTATTTTTTTTAGTCTCATTGCAGGTGCATTAGTTATTACACCAATAGCTTTAATTCAAGGCCAGAAACATGATTAATTTTTCTTCCAATAATGCCAATAAACTTCCTTAATTACAGGTATAAAAGAAATAATTATTATAGCAATTACAACCAGGCTAAAGTTCTCTTTTACAAATGAAATATTTCCAAATAAATATCCTAAAAATATAAAAAATCCAGTCCATAATAATCCCCCAATTACATTGTAAGCTAAAAATCTTTTATAGCTCATTCTCCCAATGCCAGCAACAAAAGGAGCAAATGTTCTAATAATAGGAATAAACCTGGCTAATATTATTGTTTTAGCCCCATATTTTTTGTAAAAATTTTCAGCTCTTTGTAAATGTTCCTGGTGAAATAAAAAAGAATTTTTGCTTTTAAAAACTCTCGGTCCTATATATTTTCCAATATGATAATTTACAGTATCTCCTAAAACAGCAGCAATAAAGATTATTAAAAAAGAAAAATAAATGTCCAATGCACCAGTAGCGCTTAAAGCCCCAACAGCAAATAATAGTGAATCACCAGGCAAAAATGGAGCAATAACAACTCCTGTTTCTAAAAATATAATTAAAAATAATAGTCCATAAGTTAAAGTAGAATACTGTTGAACAATTTGTATTAAATATTTGTCAACATGCAGTATAATATCAATAAGTTTATTCATGTTAATATGAAAAATCAATCAGTTAATAACTTTTCTAAATTTACTCCTTTCTTATGCAATAGCTCCTTAATTTTCAAAGAGTTCAAAAATTGCTTGAACTGATTAACATTTTTTACTCTTTCAGTTATCTTGCACCTCTCAAAATCAATAAAAACAGGCTTATCATTTCTAACAATAATATGTTTGTATGGATTAGTTAACTCTTTCTTATTCACTTTCAATTTATCTAAAATTTCGCATTGTTTAAAACACTCTTTCAAAACCTTCTCACATTTCTTTTTACTTTCTTTAGTTAAATAATCAATTATTCTAATACCCTTAACATATTCCATAATAACCTTATTTTCTTCTTTACCATAAAATCTTGGTCCAATGCCATATTTATTTAATTTAACAAGCCAGTTAGCTTCATTTGAAGCAGAATATTCATTAGTTATCTTGACAACTTTATTTTCATCCAAATAAACTTCGCTTCTTTTCCCTCTCGCTAAAAATTCCATAAAAATAAAGAAAAAATAAGAAGATATAAATTTACCTTATTTTTCTATAAGAAAAAACAGCACTTTGATCTACCCCAACTCCACTTACATGCCCTCTAGCATCATCTGGAATTCTTTGAGTTTCTACATCAGTCATAGACATAAGATAAACTAAACTACCATTATCAGGTTTATATACAAATCCAATAATTTTTGAATCTGATGGTTCTCTTTTTGTTGAAGGATCATCTAATTGATACCATAGTGCAGAAGCAGTCATACTATCAAAATGCAATTTCGAACCTGTTGCTAAAGTAACTTCTACCAAAGTTCCTTGTGCTAAGTCAGTTATATTTGTCCTTTTTTGATCCCTTAATCTTCTATTATTACTTTTATTCATTTTTACCCCCAACCTCTTTAAAGATTAAACTAAGAAAAAACTTAAAAAACTATCGATAACAAAATAAGATAACTTTAAATGTTTTTAGAATTTTGTTCCCAAATGCCAAGATTTACAGTTACAGAACAAGTACCTTATAGAAATGCCTTTCAAGATATAACAATAAGTCTTAAGTCTACACCATTATTAGGTATAAAAAGACAAGAAATTCAAAATGGAAGTAAGCATCATTATTTCTCAACATTTTGGAGAACAATGATTGAAAGAGATTCTGGAATTGAATTATTAAGAAAAACATTAAGGGAATTAGAAGGAGCATATGTAACTAAAAGATACGATGCAAATAGAACAGGATTAGAGAGAGTAGATGGACAATTAGTCGTACCAAGTCCAGAATGCAGTGTAGAAGCTTTTCTTGATAAAGATGCTTTTTCAAAAGGTTTGCAAAGAAAGATAACAAGAATAACAATAGAAACGCCTATTGCAAGAATTGGATTGGATTTACGCGATGCAGAAAAAAGATTCGTAAGATTATATAGCAGATATAATATTGCAGAAGTAATAACTAATTTAGCTATATGTTCTTCACCAGCACTAGGTTTGAGCCATTATTTAGGATCAAATAACTTAGATTTAAATCCATTAGAATTAGACAAGTTAGACTTAGCTTCTTTAGGACCAGACACTTTTTCACCTTTCTTGAATGGATTAGAAAGAGACGCACTTCTAAAAGTTTACCAGCAGATTTTAGCTCAATATCCTCTACCAAGATTAAGATAAAAAAAATTAAATTTCTAAAAGTCTACCAATTAAGCCAGTAGTCAAATAATTTCTTCCTCTGGGCATTTCAGCTAAAAATCTTCTTCCTTTGAATTTAAAATCACCGCAGCTCATTCTAATATCACTTTCATCCATAATTGATAGTTCCCCAGTCTTATTTGTTAAAACCATATCAGTTTTTCCTCTCCACACCTTATAAAATTCTCTAAACCTTTCAGCACTTACTTCATTATTGAATTCAGCTTCAATAAATAAACTACTAGGTTCAAATGCAGGCCACGAATAAAATCTTAAAGATTTTAAATTTGGATTTTCAGTTAAAACTTCATATGAAGTTAAGTTATCTCTTTCTGCATTTATCTTAGTTTCTCCTAAAACTAATCCAAACATTTCAGCAACCTTAGTCCAATATTTTGCATCTCTTTGTTCTAATGGCAAAAATGGAACTAATGAATTTGAATATTTAACTTCATCAGAATTTGAACCAAAGGGTGTTACTTCAATTTCAAACTTTAATTTATCATCATTATCTCTTAGATAGATAAAAAAAGTAGACGTTCTTTCAATAGTGCATATTTCAATCTTATCTGCTCTAAATCCAAAACCTTGAAGATTAAAAGTTTCATCATTTATGCCCAAAACATGAAAATTTAGAACAGGTGCAAATTCAGGATGATAAGGATGATGTGGTGCAACTCTTGAATAAATTCCAAAAGTAGGTAATTGTCTAAAATCACAATAACTATACGGCTTCTTCCCGCCATCCCCTCCGCTAAAATACATGATATCACTAGTACCTATTTCTCCACCATGATTAAAAAGAAGCATTGGACTTTGAACTTGCCCAAAAATTTTAGGAATAATTGATTCTTCCCTATATTGATGATCATCTGCATTATCAGGATCAAAGCCCATATGAATCATAGCTAGGGCGTCATAAGACCTTACCAAAGGTCTTTTATTCCAAGGTATTTCTTTAGTCATAAAAAATACAATAAGAAAAAACTTAAAAACCTATCGACAACAAAAAAACAAACAATAACCTTTTAAGTTTTTACCTTCTCTTTTCTTTAGTGCAGGTTCTTTATGCTTTTCTTTTAGGTTCGTATCGGGTTCGTGAAGGATAGCAGGGTCGTAAGGGATGCAATCCATGCTTTTAGTGCAGGTTTTTCTTAGCAAGAAAAAAAGTGCGCAGGTTCATGAAGTTTTTTGTACCAGGTTCATAAAGGGTGCCTGTTTTTAGCAGGTTCGTGAAGGGCGGAGCCCTTACATTAAGTAACTTTTATAAATAAACTCCTCTTTTAGTAATCATGAAGAGGTTGATAATTTACTCAGTACTTTTACTATTTTTGTTTCCAATAGCAAATGCAGAGATTTCAAGGACAAAATTAACAGATTACTTAAACAATAACCTAAACATAGAAAGTGATTCAGTTGAAACAGCATCATATTCATTGCTATTCTTAAAAAACTTTTCAGAAGAAGCAATGGATTTATTCTCAAGAAAAGGCTCATCATCTTGTTTTCCAGCAGAGAGTTGTACTATAAAAGAAACAGCACTAGCTTCAATTTTAATAGCAAAAGACCCAAGATTTGACAGAACAAAGTACACAGATTGGTTAAAAACAAAGCAAATTAGCTTAAACCAGAATACCTATGTCCAGGTAATTTCAACAGAAGCAGTAAACTGCACAATCACTTATTCAGATAAATCAGAAGAAAAATTCCAGGTTGAAGATTCTTATCAGAAAAAAGTAAAATCAACAGCAACAGGAAAAATCAAAGTATCATGTGACTCAGCTTCTTCAATTTCATTATTAATGCGTTCAATTTCCTCTTTAAAAGAAACAGTTCAAATTTTAGAGCAAATAGAAGCATCAAATGCAGAATTTAATTTAGATAACACTTGTTTTGGCTCATCTTCCTGTAATATAGAAGATACAGCTTATGCTTCATATGCATTATACTTAGCAGGAGAACCTATAAAATCATTGCCATATTTAAAGCAAAACACAGGAAATAATATCTTAGCAAATGCAATTGCATATGAATTGACAAAAGATTCAACATTCTCAGCAAAGATTTTAGCATTGCAAAAAGATGATGGAAATTTCAATAACAATGTAAGAGATACAGCAATGGCTTCATTCGTATTAAAAACAAATACAAAGGCATTAGACTGGTTAACAACAAAACAATCAGATGATGGTTCATTTGGTTCTAAAGAAGATACTGGTTTTGTAGCATATTGGATTTATGCAGAAAAAACAAAGTCGCAAACAACACCTGCCTCTCCATCAACACCTTCAGGAAGCTCACCTTATTGTGGAGATAAAGTATGTAATAATTTAGAAAATGAAACAACATGCCCAGGAGATTGTTCAACATCAACATTTAAATGTAGTTTAGATAGAGATTGCTCAATAAATGAAATTTGTGATTTATTATCAAATACATGTTTAACCAAATCAGATACAGAAACACCTTCTACCCCTTCCATAGATACACCAGAATGTACAACAGATGATGATTGTTTAGAAGGCAAGTGTATAGAAGAAGTATGTACTTTAGAAGAAGAAAGTTCTTCATTATGGTGGTTATGGTTGATTATTTTACTTTTAGCATTAGGTGGGGGAGCATACTTTGCTTACACAAAATTATACTCAAAAAAAGACAATATTTCCTATAAACCTCAGCAGTTCCAGTATCAGCCACAACAACAAAAGCCAGTATTTAACACAGGTTTTGAAAACAAGCCACAGCAGCAAAAACCAGCATCAAGAAGGCCAATCTTTGAAGATGCAATGGAAAGAGAATTAGACAAATCAATAGAAGAAGCAAAGAAGTTAGCAAAAAAATGAAGTTTTATTTTATATTTTTACTATTATTAATTATACCCTTAGTTCCAGCAGAAGAAATAAAGTTAAGCAGAAATTCTTATTTATCCCAAGAAACATTGCAGGCAGAAATAACATTTCAGAATGAATTATCAAATGATTTAAGCCCATCAAACATCTTGATTCAGGATTCAAATAAAAAAATAATATCTTTCTCTCCTAATTTAATAAAAATTTCTAACTCCAGATACTATCTTTATTTTAATCTTCCAGTTTTAACCAATGGTGAATATTCTTTAATCTTAAACAATATTAAATATAAAGGTTCAATTTTAACAACATCAATTTCAAAATCATTCACAATAAACAATCCAAATAAATACTTTGATGAAATAAAATCTAATTATGAATCAAAAGCATTAGAGCCAAAAGAACTTGCTCTAGTTTCATTATCATTAAAAAACATTTATCCAGAAACATCTGAAAAAGCATTAAACTCATTAATAAATGTCCAGGATCCATTAGGTTGTTATCCAAAAGGAAATTGCAAGGTAGAAGACACAGCATTTGCACTATTAGCACTAAAAAAATCAGATAAGTTTTCAGTAAAAACATTAAACTGGCTAAAAGGAGCTGAAAATAATTTTGAACTAGGCGAATTTATTCTAAAAGTAAACAAGCAATGCACCTTAAAAGAAACAAACTTCTCAAGTGAATTAAAATTAACAGAAAATACAATTAATTTAACCTGCCTTCAATTAGCAAATATCCAGTTTATTCACAGATATTTAGGCAATGAATTCAAATTGTTAGAAGTAAACAGTTTAAATTTAACATATGAAATTAGCAAGGAAAAATGTTATGGAACTTCTTACAAATCACAATGCAATAACTATGAAACAGCATTGGTAAATCACATTTTCAGGCAAATAAATGAAAATTCAAACTCAGAATACCTGGATAAAAATGCAGATGAAAGAACAACATTAGACCAGGCATTTTTGGTTTTATTGTCCAATAAAGAATATTCAAAAAACTGGTTAATTAATAATATCCAGAATAATTACTTTCCCAAATACTCATATGAAAAAAATTCGCCAGATATCCAGTCAACAATATACGCCTATTTGGCATTAAAAGATTCAGAAGTCTCAGCTCCAGTAAAAACATATTTATTAAACTTAAACACGAATTATCTAAATAAAGAATTAATAGCATATTATTTGTTAGATGCAGAGAAGTTCAAAAATTCAATCTCAATATCGCCTGCAATAATCACAAAAAACAACACAGATTTAATAATAAAAAACAACAAGAACAATGAAATTAATTTAACCTTAAATTCAGATTTAATGAAAGAAAATTATATTTTAAAATCAATATTAACAATACCAATATCTATTTCTGATGAAAACTCGCAATTAGAAATAAAGTACGGAGAATCCTCTTATTATATCCCAATTCTAACCTCAAAAGCAAACATTTCATCATCAGTAATAGCAAATCCAAAAGCAGATTTCATTGATACAAATGAAGAAATCATAGATAAAATAGAAATAAGTTTGGAAAAAGATGAATCAAAGATTCTTCCATTATCAATAAAAGTAGAAAATTTAAAAGCATTAAACATAAAGATAGATTATTCATTAAAAAAAGTAGTTAAATTAGAACAAGAAAATGTAACCAGTATTGACCAGGATACAATAACACAAAATATTTATTTTAATGAAGAAAAGAATGCAACAGGAAGTTATTCAGGTTTCATAAGCATTTACTCAAATAATGAAAAATTAGATGAACTAAAAATAGATTTAAATTTTCTTTCTTCATCTCAAAATGCAACCCTAATTCAAAAGCCAAAAACAACCAAAAATTTAACAATTACAGGTAATAATTCAACACCCCCTCCAAGCCTAAATAAAAAATCATCTTCATTCTGGTTAATAGTTTTGATAGTTATTATTCTATTAATAGCAATAGCATCTTTCGTCATTTACAAAGCGAGAGGCAAAGATAAAAACTTTAATGATTACTTAGACAGGATAAAAAGATAGATAATTATTTAAATTTCATTAAGTAAAGAATAACATGGCCAGAATAATATTCACAATTGCTCTTGTTTTCACCATATTATTATTCTCAGTGTCTGTCTTTGCTTTCTCTTCAGCAGTCTTAATTGACAAGTTCCATGTCCAAAAATTAGAAGAGCCAGTTAATAATGCAATAGATTCAGTAATCTACAGTCCAGGAGAAAGCAGGATAAAAAAAGAAAGTATTCAGGTATATGAAAATGCAGTAGTTATAGAAGTTTACAATGCAAAAGTAAATGACATTAATATCAAAGACCCATTAGTAAATAAAGATTCAAACATGATTCAAATAGTTCCAGAATCACCCGCAATGCTCAAAGAAGGTGACATAATAACTTATAATAAAGACAATAAGATAAAAACAGGCAGGATAGAAGTAGCAAACCAGGATGCAGAAGGTTATTATTACTTAATCCAGAATGAACAGGATAAAATAAGGTTTATTCAAATAAAAAGCATAGTAATAGGAATATTATACTAAAATAAACTTTTAAAAAAAGTTTAATCAAAAAAATAAAAGGAAAAAACAAAATGAAACTCCGCTATATCATCATGTTATCATTGGCATTATTAATAGCTTCTACCATAATAACATTAAACAATTATAATACTACAGTAAAAGCATCCAGAACATCTTCCTTGGAAATAGAAAAATCAGATTTAAAAGAATGCTGTGTATATCTTGAAAATAATAAAGAAAAAACCTGCTCTATTTTAAAAGAATATTCCTGCGAATTATGTACTAAAAAATGTTCATGATTTATTCTTGAAAGCTAAATTGTCCAATCTTAATCTTTTTACTTCAGCATCATATTCATGTAATTTAGACATTAAATCATTCAATAAATCCTCTAAATCTTTTCCTTTAATATGTAAATTTTCAGGTTCAACTATTTCAATAGAACTAGGCATCTTGTCAAAGCAAAAAGCAATTAGGTCTTTTAACTCTTTAAAATTAATCTCCATTTCAGTAAATGTGCTCCACATTTGCTCAACTTCTTTTGCTTCATAAATATCATAGCTTAGAACATCATTGCTCGCTTTAATTTGTTCCATTACACCTTTCATAACACTCTCTATGTGCTCTTTAGGAAACCCGGCTATTTCAATAATAAGTCTTGCAGTTATCATTTTTTCTTCCTGAAGCTTCTTTTATAAAGAAGGCTCTTATCATGTTTTTTTAGAACTAGCAATTCTTATAAATGTTTCTTTAAGATTTTTCTCCTTAAGTTCTCTTTATTTTCCATACAGGCTTTTCTTAAAAGCTCATTAAAGAGACTTCCTCTTTATAAAAATCAGGTAAATTATTAATAAAATCAGAGCCAAAACAAGAAAAGGCAATCCAATTTTATTTAATTTCTCACTCGAACTTTCATAATTTAGATTTTCATTATAAACAAATGTAGTTTCGTTTTGTATCTCATAGTTTTCTTCATCTAATATTTCATCTTTTATACTGCATTTTTCTAAATTAATAACTTCATTGTCATCTTCATTAAGCCCTTCAATATGCAAGGTTAAATTACTAAAATCACAATTTTCAGGAACAAGTAAAGGAACAACAAAAGAATAGTTTTGAAATTTATCCTCAACATTTAAAGTAGTTTCCTTGGAAACTCTTTCTTTATTGTTCAAAAAATAAACTTTAATAATCTCTTTAGCAGTATTTCCTTTATAGCCACTTATTTTTACCCTAATCTGCTGTCCTTGTTTCGCATGATTATCTTTTCCCAAATCATAAATTCTCTCAATCTTAACTTCAGATTCATTTCTTCTTTCTTCTTTTTCCCCAATAATCATAAAAAACTCTTTATCATAATTATTTTTATCATCAATATCACAGTCAGCATCTAAAAAAGCTTCAACAGAATATATTCCATAACCAAGATTAGGCGTATTTGTTAAAGTTCTTGTATTAACAGCTTCAAAGCTTAATTCATTATATTCCTCAACAATCTCCCCATATCCATTTGTAATTTTCCTTCTAAGCTTCAGATTGCTTTTTTCAGAAACTGAATTTTTCATTTCAGTCCTAAAAGAAAAATCATCTCTAAAAATAGTTTTCTCTAGAATAACATCAACATTCCAGTCACATTCCCTGCTTTCATTTAAAACAATTTTTTCACTTATATTCTCAGTTTCATAATTCATTTCTTCATTCTCATAACCCATAGTAGGATTAGCAAACATCCACGAATCATTCTTTAGTCTTGAATAAGTCTTATCTTTTTTGGATGTTGAATAATTAATAGTATCAACAATTATTCCATTTAAATTTAATAAAAAAATAGTTTCATTTTCATTATTCAATCCACCACCAATATTAGTATCACCAACATAAAACTGAATGCATTCATTTGAAAAATTATAATTTAAATATGCCAATGTTCCTTTTGCAGTTATTATGCCATATTGCTCTGCTTTTAAGATTCCATCGCTCAAAATATCATCTCTAACTTTATCTTCTATTTTCCAATTACTTAAATTTATATCTTCGTTTCCATCATTGTAGATTTCAATCCATTCATCGATGCTATCATTAGTAAAAGGATTAGCATTAATTTCATTAATTATTACATTCCCATTAGTAATTCCAGCAAGTAAAACAAAAAACAATGCAATAAATATTACTTTCATTAAAAAATTAGAATAATTTACAAGTATTTAAGATTTTCATTTGTTTTCTTTTTATCATAAGATTTTTATTTCCAAGAAAAAGCTATATTTCTTTCCCGATTAACTTTCCAAAGCTCAACCCTTTTTCTTTAGCATCTTCCAAAGATAAAGAGTAAAAGCCAGATTTAGTTACATCTAATTGTTCAGGTTTTAAAAAAAACCATCCTTCTCTGTCAAATCTTACCCCAATTAAAGGTTGAGCACCAAAGCGAGTTGAAAATAATAATAACTCTTCCATCTGCTCTTTCTTAATGTATCTTGTAGTTTTTCCAGATTTGCATTCAATAGCAAATACTTTTCCAAAACCTCCGACAACTAAATCAGGCGCAGGTAATGGTGTTGAACCGCTTCCAGCAATTCTCAGGGGTGCAAAATTATTATCAAAGAATAAATGAACAAGTTCTCTTTCAGTTCTGCTTCCTTTATGTTTATTCGCCATAAAAATAAGTAAATTTCACACTTTTAAGTTTTATTAAGAAAAATTTTAGTTATTATTCTCTGAAAGAAAGATTTATATAAACTTAAATATAGAGATTATAAGAGAGGTGATAGTTTAATGGTGAATGTTATTAAAAAAAATCATAAAAAACAAAAATTCAGTGCAGTAAAAATAAAGAATGCTCTAGTAAAAGCAGCAAGAGAAGCAAAAGTCTCAGCAGCAACATCAAAAGAATTAGTAAAAAAAGTAGCTGTCCCAGTAATAGAATGGGCAATGACAAAAACAAAAGTAAAATCTCAGGATATTAGAAGGCATATTTTACTAAAGCTGGCAAAGAAATCAAAAGCAACAGCAGCTGTCTGGAAAAAATACGACAAAAAGAAAAAGTAATTTTTTCTTTCTTTTTTATTTCTATACATCACGAGCTTGTACAGTTCTTCTTCCATTCGCTTCAGCTCTTTCAACAGCTTTTTTTATCAGTCTTTCAACTTCTTTGCTTAAAGCTTCTCCAAAATCACCAGAAATATTTAACTTGATATAATCCTTTAATTTGCTCCTAACAATTAATAATTCACTCATTTTAGCCTCCCTAATATAATAACTTAGAGTTTCATTTTTATAAAGTTTTGCAGTTAATATATTCAAGTATGTATATTAAAGAATAAAAATCCTTTTTAAAGATAAAAATTTCATTTTCATATGCCTATTGATGAAAGATTGTTTACGCCAGATGTTCTTGCAAATACTTTATCTCGAGAAATTTTTCCAGAAGTAAGAACAATTGCCCCACCTAAAATGGGAAAAGTAAGAACAGTCTATAGGGTTGGTAAAGATCAGCTCGTTTTAGTTACAAGTGATAATCTTTCTACCCATGATGTTGTTCATAGAAGGCAGGTTTATGGAAAAGGAGATAATTTGAATGCAATCTCTGCTTTTTATTTTGATTTAACAGATGATATTATTCCAAATCATTTTCAAACCTACTTAGGACCTAATACATGGTTAACTCATGAAGCAACCCCAATCAGAGTTGAAATGGTATTCAGAGCTTATATTACAGGTTCAGCATGGAAAGCCTATGAAAAAGCAGATGGTCCTGAAAGAGGTATGAATTTTTGTGGAGTTCATTTAAGAGAAGGTTATAAAAGAAATCAAAGATTAGATTCAGTAATTTTTACTCCAACAGCAAAAGGTCAGGTAAAAGATTTTGATATTTCTGAATTTGCAAGTTTAGATTCAAATGAAGATGATCCTAAACTTACCATAGATGTAATTAGAAGAAATTTTAGAGTATTTGGTTTAAGAAGAGCAGAAGATATCGATTATTTAGTAGAAAAATCATTGGCATTATATCATGCAATACATTCTGATTTAGCATCAAAAGGACATTTATTAGCTGATACTAAATGGGAATTTGGTTATTTACCTGATGGAAGAATTGCTTTAATAGATGAATGTGTAACTCCAGATTCATCAAGATTCTGGAATGCTAAATTATACAAATTTGATGAAGAAAAAAATATATGGATAGCAGAACAAGATGATAAACAACATTTCAGAGACCATGTTGAATCATTGGGCTTGCATAAAGATGAAAAAGCTTTAGCAGAATATTGGATGCCTGATGAACTTTTAAGAGCAGGTATAGGAAAATATGCTAACATTAGACAAACAATAACAGGAACTACAATGGAAATAACAACTAAACCTAGAAGAGAAGCAGTCTTAGAAACTTTAGCACAAAAAGGATTTTTAAGATAAATGGTAACTGTTAATTTAAATTGGTTAAGTAATCAGGAATATTTAGGAAGAGGATTCTTAATTGGGCAAACAGAGCAAGCTCAGGATATAGTTGTATACTTTGTAACAGGAAGAAGCGAATCAAGTAGAGCAAGAAAATTAGAGTTTTTTGATGGTGCAGTAAAAACTCTTCCGACTAATCAAAAAACTCTGCAAGAAGGAAATCCATTTTTATTAATTTATAACGCAATAATTCCAGTGGATGATTTTCTAATTGTCGGTAATGGAACTCAAACAGATTTAATTCATAATGTTCTTAGAACTAAAAAAGAAGGTTCATCTTTATCTGAATTTTTAGCAGCTACATTTTCTAAATCTGTTTATGTTGGCTCTCCAGAACCTATAGATTTAACATCTTATGAACCAGATCCACCAAATTTTACTCCTAGAATTTCAGGAATTTTACATAGAGAAAGAGCAGCAATTGCAATCATAAAAAATGTAGGAGGTTTAGAAAAACAATTTTTTGAATTTCCTCTTTCTCCTGGACAAGGAAAATTTATTTCAACTTATACAGGACAAAATGTTCCTAGAAGCCATGTTATTCCTAGTTTTGCTGGAGAACCATTAGACCTAGTTATAGAAGGAAATTTAACAGATATATTAGAAAAATTTTATCATGCTTTAGGACCAAAATTCGGATCAGGATATCTAAGTCCAGGTGCGGATTTTAGAGTCGGAGTTGCAGCAGTTATTAGGTCTAAAGATAATTCAAAAATTATTCCAGTTATAAAAAATAGATGTTAGGAGAAAAATAAAATGCCAACAGATGTTTCAGCATTTAAAGATGCATATAAAACAGCAATCGGAGCAAATTTTCCAGAAACAGTAAAAATAACTTTTGGAAATCAAGAAACTGAACTAAGAAAAGTTTCTTATGATTTAAGATATGGTACAAATCCTCATCAGCCATTTGCAGCTTATTTTCCTATTGGTTCTCCTCTTTGCATAGGAAATTTAGAATTATTAAAAGGTGGAAAAGCAGGTTTATCTTTAACTAATTTACAAGATATGAGCCAGGCTTTAAATGTTTTAAAATATTTTAGTAAACCAGCCTGTGTTGCAATGAAACATCTTAATCCTTGTGGTTTTAAAGTTACAACTAATGATGAAACTACAGCAGAATTATACAGGTTATCAAGGATGTGCGATGAAAGAAGCCACTTTGGAGCTGTTGTTGGATTTAATTCATTCGTTGATAAACAGACAGCAGAAGAAATTATGCAAAGTTTTGTTGAATGTGTTATTGCTCCACATTATAGTAATGAAGCATTAGAAATTTTAAAAAGAAATGAAGGAACAAGAAAATTAAATAATTCTATAAGAGTAGCAAAATATGATTATGATGCTTTTAAAAATCTTCCAAAATTTAGAAGAGATAATCTTAGCAATGGATTGTGGAATATAAGAACTTTAGCTGATGGTACAATGACATTTGAAGTTCCTTATTTAACACAAATAGAGATTACAGGAGATTTTATAACAGATCCCATGGTTCAAGATTCTAATGGAGCCCATATTGCAGAAACTATTCCTACACAGCAACAATTACAGGATGGTTTAACAGCCTGGTATCTTAATATAAATGTTAGAAGTAACGGAATTGTTTTTGTTAAAAATGGTCAAGCTCTTTCAGTTGGAACAGGACAGCAAGAAAGAATTGGAGCAGTGGAACAGGCAATTCAAAAAGCAAGACGAGAAAAACATTCTTTAGAAGGAAGTGTAATGTCTTCAGATGCTTTTTTTCCATCTAGAGATTGTATTGATGCAGTTGCTGCAGAAGGAGTAAAAGCAGTAGTTTGGCCAGCAGGTTCTATAAAAGATGCTGAAATTATTGACGCAGCAAATGAATATGGTATTGCTTTACTAGCAACATTAGAGAGGTGCTTTGCTCATTTTTAAAATGACAGAAGATAGAACAAGATATTCCAGTTTATTGGGCAGAAGATATGGTAAAGAAATGAGTCCTATTTTTTCTGATGCTCACAAATTTGAAACATGGAGAGATTGTTGGATAGCACTTGCAGAAGCAGAATATGAATTAGGTCTTGCAGGAGTTAGGCAAGAACAAGTTGATTCATTAAAAGTATTTTCTAGAGATATTAACTATGATGTTGCAGAAGCAAGAGAAAAAACAATACGACATGATGTTATGTCTCATGTTTATGCTTTCGGACAGCAATGTCCAGAAGCAGCAGGAATTATTCATGCAGGAGCAACTTCCTGTGATATTACAGATAATACAGAGTTGATGCAAATGTATCAGGGATTAAATTTAGTAAGAACAAAATTAGTCAATGTAATTAAATTATTTGCAGATTTTGCAATTCAACATAAAGATTTAGCTTGTTTGGGATTTACTCATTATCAACCAGCTCAACCAACAACTTTAGGAAAAAGAGCAGCTATGTGGGCAGGAAATTTTGTTTTAGATTATCATCAGGTTAGTGATTTACAAGATAATTGGAGATTACGCGGTTTAAAAGGAGCAACAGGAACTCAGGCAAGCTTTCTTGAACTTGCCGAAGGTGATGAAGCAAAAGTTGTAGAACTAGAAAGAAGATTTTTGCTTAAATTAGGATGTAATCCAGATTATGCATTTATAGTTACAGGTCAAACTTATCCTAGAAAATATGATAGCATGACTTTGCAGGTTTTAGCAGGAATAGGAGAATCTGCTCATAAATTTGGAATAGATGCAAGAATTTTACAAAATAGAAAAGAATTAGAAGAACCATTTGAAAAAAACCAGGTTGGAAGTTCTGCAATGGCTTACAAAAGAAATCCAATGCGATTAGAAAGAATGTGCGGATTAGCAAGAGGATTGTTTGCTAGAGTACAGGAAGCAAGAATGACTTCTTCTGTCCAGTTTTTAGAAAGAACATTAGATGATTCTGCCCCAAGAAGAGATTATATTGCTCAGGCATTTATTGGTGCTGATGAAGTTTTAAATCTTGCAATGAATGTTATGGAAAATCCAGCAGTGTTTCCAGCAATGATTAAAAGGAATTTAGATTTAGAACTTCCATTTATGGTAACAGAAAATATTTTAATGGCAGCAGTCAAAGCAGGAAAAGATAGACAAGAAATTCATGAAAGAATAAGGCAACATTCACAAAAAGCAGCAGAATTAATTAAAGAGACAGGAGCAGATAATCGTTTATTGGAAATGTTAGCAAGTGATCCTTTGATAGGAATGAGTTTGCCAGAAATAAAAGCAGAAGTTGATGTGCATAAATTTATAGGAAGAGCTCCTTCTCAGGTTCAAGAATTTTATGATAGAGAAGTTACACCAATATTAGAAGCAGAAAAAGATAATTTAGGAGATAAATCTAGTGTTGACGTTTAATATTGATTTAGCAGGTTCGTAAAGGGTGCAGGGTCGTAAGGGATGCAATCCTTACTTCGTGAAGGACGTTAAGTCCTTACTTCAGGCCTCATTGTAGGAAAAGCAATTACATCTCTTATTGTTTTAGAATCAGTTAATAATATCACCATTCTGTCAATACCAACACCTAATCCACCAGTAGGTGTCATTCCATATTCTAATGCTCTTATAAAATCTTCATCCATAGGATGAGCTTCTTCATCACCTGATTTTCTTTTCTTAACTTGTTCATTTAACAATTCTTTTTGTTTTACAGAATCATTTAATTCAGAATAAGCATTGCATAATTCCATCCCATTTGCATAAGATTCAAATCTTTCAATTAATTCTTTATCTCCTCTTTTCTCTTTGCAGAGTGGACTACTTTCCTTAGGATGGTCAATAATATGAACAGGTTGGATTAACTTATCTTCAACTAATTCTTCAAATAATAAAGTAATAGCTAATCCTCGAGAAAAATCTTCTCTAGTTTCAATATTATAATTTCTCAATTCATTTCTCAATTCAGCATCAGAAAGTTTATCAACATCAATCTTAACATGTTTCTTAATAGCTTCTTTCATAGTAAGTCTTTCCCAGGGTGATTTGAAATCAATTATATTTCCCTGATATTCAACTTTAGTTTTTCCTAAAACTTTTTTACAAGCAAACTCATATAATTCTTCAGTAATCTTCATCATTTCATTATAATCAACATAAGACTGGTAGCATTCCATCATTGTAAATTCAGGATTATGAGATTTATCCACACCTTCATTTCTGAAATTCTTGCATATAGTATAAACCTTTTCTAACCCGCCAACAACTAATCTTTTCAGATAAAGCTCAGGTGAAATAGAAAGAAATAAATCTAAATCCCATGCATTAATATGTGTCTTAAATGGTTTAGCATTCGCTCCCCCATAAACAGGTTGTAAAACAGGTATCTCAACTTCAATAAAACCGCGAGAATTCAAAAATTCTCTTACACTATTAATAATCTTGCTTCTTTTAATAAAAACCTCCTTAACCTCAGGATTAACAATCATATCAACATATCTCTGCCTGTATCTTATCTCAGGGTCTTTTAATCCATGCCATTTCTCAGGCAATGGTCTTATTGATTTACAAAGAACTTCAAAATGTTCGGCATTTACAGTTATCTCTCCAGTCTTAGTAGAAAACACTTTTCCCTTAACCCCAATAATATCACCTAAATCAATCAATTTCAAAACCTCAAAGTCTTTAGTGCCTTGTTCATTAAAGAAAACCTGTATCTTGCCTTCCTGGTCCTGCAAATGAGAAAAAGCAATCTTTCCCATGTTTCTTAATGAAATAATTCTTCCAGCAATAGAAACATTATCATTAGTCTTCTCTTCTTTTTGTAATTTAGCATATTTCTCTAAAATTTGTTTAGAATTATTCTTTTTGTCAAAAGTATAAGGATAAGGATTAATTTTTTTGCTTTTTATCTCTTTAAGTTTCTCTAGTCTCTGCTCAATTAATTTATTCTCAGCATCCATATAAACCCAAAAGAGACTTAATTTATATAACTTTCTTAATTTAAAGTCTAGTTACAATTTGATAAAAACCAATAGGAAAAAATGTTGCTCCCATCTGTGCCTCAGATTTTCCAACCAAATAAGCATTGGCCCCATTAGGAACACCCCGTAAAGCATTAACGTGTTCTAAAATTTCTTCATTTGCCTCATCTCTTCTTTCTTCAAGACACCAGGCAAACTTTAAACCTAAACTAACAGTTCTTAATTCTCGCAAGTCAACAACTATAACAGATTTTCCAGCATCAACAGGAGAATAATCAGCAATCTTAAAATTATTGCCATCAAAAACCAAAGGAACTAAATTTGTTCTTTCTTCTATTACATCCCTTGCCATAAAAAAGAATTCACTAACTAACTTTTAAAGATTTATGTAAAGAAAAAGGAATTTTAAAAAGAATATTAACGAGTACTTACTCTATTCTCAGCAATAACTCCTCGCAAATATGTAATTTCTGCTCCCAATAAACTATCAACTTTAGCAGCAGGAGTATCTTCAACTCGTCTTCCGGGAATTAACAAGGGATATTCTTTTCCAGATGTATCTCTAATTGTAATTTGCGTACCCCTAGTATAACCAAATTGAATAAATGCAGTATCAAGTAAAGAAAGTTTTGAAGAAAAATCATTTTCAACAGGATTTAAACCACTTAATGTTTTATAAATAGAATTACACTCATCCGAAGTAATAAATCTATCAGCAAAATATCCTTGAAATTCAGCTCTTATTTTTTGAACTTTTCTCAAAGATATTGTTGCATCTTCAGCTCTTTCAGCAGGACTGCTACATCCAGCTAAAAATCCTAAACCAATTGCGCCTATAAATGTAGAAATTGTTTTAGTTATGTTTCTCATAAAAATATAATAAAAAGCTTACTTATAAGCATTTATTTAGAAAAACCTAACTTTAAAATCTTGTATTTTACACCCCATAAAATCTCATACTCATCCAAAATCTTAAACTTATAATTTTTCAAAGCTTCTTTAAACAGTTCATCTTTTTGCAATAAAACAACTATAACCCCTTTCTTCTTTAATACAATTTGAGCTTGTTTCAAAAATTCATTTAACAGTTCATTAACCAATCTCTCTGATTTTTTCTTAGAAGTAGAAGCTAATTTAGTAATTATTTTGTCAAAATATTTTGGTTTGAATTTAGTATCAATCCAGTCAAAGTTTCCCTGCTCTAATTTAATATTAGCTTTTTTTATTCTGGTATTAATAGAAGCATTTTTTACATCTTCATCCATTCCAAATAAATTCTTTCCATTAAGCTCAAAAGCTTCTAAAAGAAGTGTTCCATCTTTGCATCTTGGATCAAAAAGAAAGTCTTTTTCCTTAAATTCAGCAATGTCTAAAAGTGCAAAAGCAACTTCTTCATTTATGCAATCAGTACTTGTTCTTATTCTGTAACCTCTTTTATATTTAGTTAAATTTTTGCCAATAAAACAATAATAATCTTTAATATCAACAACAATTACATTTTCAGGATTTTTCAAATCGCATTTATTTTCAATTAAGTCCCCAATAGAGTATTCAACATCAGCCCCCTTAAACTCATGTTCCCCTTCTCTAATGCATTCAACCTTAAAGCTACCATGTATGTCAAATTTTATTTTTTTTGCTTTCTCAATAATTTCATCTAAATTTTTAAAAGTAAAATAATCATATAATTCATAAGAATATTCGCAGCTCCTTAATTTTTTATCTTTGGAATACAAAACCTTTCCAGTATAAATTTTCTTTCCATTAGTCTCTTTCTCTGCAATAAATTCCAGTCCTTTTAAGCAAGATGCAATATAAACCATAAAAAATAAACTTAAAAGCGAGTTTAAAAGTATTTTTAAATTAGTAAACGATACAAATTAAACAATGATATTATTGTAGTTTATTATTTAGTGAGTGACACAATCTGATGTGTTATTAATGTTGCTCACTAAATTTTGAATCTTGACATATATTCAATTACAGCCTTTTGTTCATCAAAAGCTAAGTTTATTCCTTCAAAATTATAAGGAAAATCTAGCCATCTAAATCCTATGGACTCATTGCTTATTCTTGCTTTTCCATAAACAAGGGCAGCATAATAAAATGTAATATGGTGATTATTTCCACCATTTTTAGGGATATGCTCATTAAATAAAAAGCATTCAAATGCTTCTAAGATAAAGCCTGTTTCTTTTCTTATTTCCCTGAAACAAGCTTCATCTAAAGTTTCCCTATATTTTACCTTTCCACCTGGTAATTCAAACCTTCCAGGAGATTTTTCTAATAATAATATTCTCCTATCTAAATCTTCAAGTACAGCTCTTACAATAACAATTGGCCCATTTCGCATCTCAAGAAAATAAAAAAAGTTATTTTAAAACTATCGATTATCAATCTTTTCGTGCTCTTGTATATCCACTTCCACCAATCAAAGTAGTTGGTTGTATTTTCAACATTCCTGAATAAAATAAAAAATTTACAATTTCATCACTCCCATAAGCATATCTATAAGGAGGTAATAAATCTGGATGAAACCATCCATAATCTGATGATTCAGCTTTATTCATATTTATTTCACCTTTCCATTCATCAACAATTAAAATTCTATTATGATAAAGAATTTTAGAAGAATCACTAAATTCAATTTTTTTATGCCTCAACTCATCCACCAATAAAACTTCATGTGCTCTTACAATTTCTACATCAAATTCTTCATACATCTCTCTTTGAAAAGCTAAAAAAATATTTTCATAGCGCCTTCCTGGAGGAAGAGGAATATTTAGGACCAAAGAATCTTTTTCAGGACCTATAGAGTCATCTCGTTTACCTTCTAGAATATCAATAATATCAACCTTTCCACCAGGCAAAGTCCATCTTCTTGGAAAAGATGTTGCCCTCGCAGTTCTTTTAGAAAAAAGAATTTGTCCTTCTTCATTTTGCATTACTCCTCTTACTAAAATTTCTATATGGTGTTCAGTTGATACATGATCAAAATCTAATCCTTTTGGTATGTATAATCTCATTATTATCAATTATAATTAAGAATAAAAATCTTTAAATCCTTATTGATTTACGAAGATATCCTTTCTTATAAGCATCTCTTACAAAAACATCATTATTGAAGGCATATTTCAGTGGTGGCAGATGATTTGGTGGCAGCCAAAATCCATTTAATGAAGTTAAATCACCTTTAACATCAACAACAAAAAAATAATAAGTATAAAGTTTTGCATTCAATCCTTCTTCAAAACCTTCTATTATATGAACAGCTTTAACAATTTCTAAACCTGTTTCTTCCCAAACTTCTCTGACTAATGTTTCTATTGGACTTTCATAACCAAGAAATATTATTCTTCCCCTATGTAAATTTCTTAAATCATCTTCAGTATAAATCCTTTGTCCTGAATCTTCATATGCAAACCATCTTCTTTCTCTTTTTCCACCAGGTAAATCTAAAGCATTAGGATAATATGTGGAATTAGAAGATCTTTTATGAAAATACACGTCATCATTTTCATTTTGAATGATTGCTCTGGCAATGCTAGCCTCTGCTTTTAATTGAATAATATAATTTAGCAAAGGTGTTTTACCAAAAGAACTTCTTACCCTGCCATGATAGGTAGTATATTTCATCGTATCCTCATATTTTATTGTCAAAACCTAAGAAATTATCTAATTATCTAAAGCTTATCAAGTTTAAATAGTTTCTTATTTCAAACTAAAAATTTAGAACAATTATTTAGCCAAATAAATCCCGTCAGTATGGGATTTTATAATAACATTAATTCTGGAATTTATTCCTTTATCACAATCTAAAATAGTAACACATCTGTTTTTAGCAACCCCAATTTTCTGTCCAGAATACCATCCTTCTAATTTAACAATAGCTTGTATTTTTTCATTGTTTTCAAAAACAACAGGAACTCTTTCAGCTTTCTTAATCTTAAACTCATTCCCCTTATACACAAGTTTAAAATCAAATTTCTTTTCTAATTCTTCAAGTTTTCTGTAAAATTTAAAGAATGTTTCCTCTTTTGCTTTTATCTTTCTGCCCATTTTGTGTTTTTCATATTTTTGCAGTCCAACTTTCGCATTAATCTCCTTAGCAAATAAAATAATTTCTTCAATATCTTTGTCATTTACACCAGGCAAATAAACAGGAACTAGCCATAATTCTATTCCATTTTTAACAATTTCAATGCAAGTTTCTTTTATTTTATCCACATCATAATTTTGCATTCCAAAAAACTTTTTTCCTTTTTCATAATCCAAAGTATGCAAGCTTAAATTAATCTGGTCTAATCCATTTTTCTTTAGCTCAATTATCTTTTTCTTGTCAAGTAAAATTCCATTAGTAACAGTGACAATCCTCTCACTTAAACCAGATTCCTTAATTCCTTTAACTAATTCTAAAAACTTAGCATACATTAAAGGTTCACCAACAGAATCTAAAAATACAGTTAATTTTTCTTTTTTCAATTTAGCAACATATTCAAACCATTCAAGTAAATAATCAAGTTCAACTTCATAATTAATCTTATGAAATCTGGAGTTTACACCAGCATCAGTTGAACAAAATTCACAATTAGCATTGCATAAAGTAGTAGCTCTTATCTGAATCATAGAATTATGATACCTGTCAATAATCCCAAAAGGTAATACCCCTAATAAAGGAATTCCAGAATTCTTATCAATTTTAATAATTTCCATAAAATTAAACAAACAAAGCAATTTAAAAAATTATTTAATTCTGGTTAAAATCTGTCTTAACTCGCCTCTTTTAATAATAACATCAGCTTCAGTATCCAGGCTCATTTCTTTGCTGTTAAAAGAGATTCCCATTCCGCAAGTAAGCATTGCCTTTAAGTCATCTCCTTCATTGCCTAAAAAAACAGCTTCCCCAAAATGAACATTTAATTTTCTGCATGTCTCTTTTACAATAGTTGCCTTGTCTTTTCCAGCTAATTCATTCATATTAGAACCTTGAGAAACAAAATTATTTCCTATAATATAATCAAATTTGAACTCAGATTGCATTTTCACAGCCAAACTCTTGTCTTTTGCAAGTAAAACGATTTTCATTCCTTTTTGCCTTAATGCATCAAAGGTTTCATTTATTCCAGAAATAAATCTAACCCTGTAAAGATTTCCGTCAAATTCACCATCAAGTAAAGCACTTTGATTCAAAAACATTATCTTTGACATGCTTTTTTACTTATAATCAGTATTTTTAAATTTATTCCACTTAAAAAATATAAATAAATCTTTATTAATTTAATACCCTTATTTCAGCAGTTGTTAATCTTCCTATTCTATGCTCTCTTTCTCCAATAGTGTAAGTAGTATCAATTTCCCAATGAAAATCAGAATCCCTAATCCCATTTCTTTTACTAATCAAGTCTATATACATGTTTACAAATTCAACTTGAGTTCCAGAATCAACAGCTGTAGCAAATGCAATCATTGTTCTATTTGCATCAGAGAATCTTTCTCTGCCATTACTGTTATGACGATTATCAGGATATATTGATTCAACAACTTCAGCAGTATATAAATTCCCATCCTCGCCTTTAATAGTTAAAGCATAGTTTTTTTCTCCTAATTTCACAGATTCATTTCCAAAAACAGCACCACTTGATTCTAATAAACCAGGCAAAGAACCAGCTTCTTTCATTACTATGCCTTTCATGTATCTCGCTCCTTCTGCAACATTAGGTTTTGGAATTGTAGGGGTAGGTTCACCACATCCAAAATAAGCTAAAAGAATTAATGGCATTATATTTCTAAATCTCATAAAGAAGTTAAAAAAAGCTATTATTTAAAGTTTTATTTTTGTTAAACTATATTTAAGATTATGAATATTTAAGATAACAACAATCTTAATAAATTATACAATAAGTTTCAAATTATGATTTTAGGCAGAATAGTAGGAAAAACAACAACATTGAACTTCTCCTTTTTAGTTACAGGCAACCCAAAAAAGTTCCAATATGTTCAGATTATGCATAAAACAGATTATATTCTTGCTCAAATAACAGAAATAGAGAAAGATTCAGAAAAAACATTAGCTTCCTGCAATATAATAGGTTATAGAAAAGAAGGAAGATTACTCTCATTATCAACACCATTAGAACCAGGAAATGAAGTTTTAATAGCTTCAGATGATTTCATAAACGAAACATTAAACCTGAAAAAAACAGAAAACTCAGCTTACATGGGAAATCTGCAGGATTATCCTAATGTTAAGATTTATCTCGATTTAAACAAAATGCTTAACAAGCACATAGCAATCTTAGCAAAAACAGGTTCAGGTAAATGTATAAGCCGTAAAACAAAAATATTTTTAGAAGACGGTTCTGGTGAAGAAATAGGAAAAATTGTAGACAGAAATATAAAAGACTGCAGTTATTTTGAAGAAGATGTAGAAATATCTAAAATTAATAAAGAAAATCTTAAAGTTTATGCTTTAAACCAGGAGAATAATATTGTTAAAACTAAAATAAAAGCATTTACTAGAAGAAAATATAATGAAAATCTGATTTTAATCAAGACTAGAAGTGGTAAAGAAATAGAAGTTACAGCAGAGCATCAGATGCCAACTTTAAATGAATTTATCTTTTGGAAAAATGCAAATCAGTTAAATAAAGGAGATTTTTTGCTCATTCCAATGCCACAAATCCGTGGCAATGAACAAATTATTGATATCATTAATATCTGGAAAGAAGAATATGGAATAAAAGTAAAAAATAAAGAGATTAATGAAAAAATTAAAGATAAATTAAATAATAAAAAATTAAGTTTAAAAGAATTTTCTAAAAATTTTAAAATTTCTTATAGTGGATTTCAAAATTGGTTTAATGAAGGTATTCCTATTGTAGAATTAATAAAAATGTGCGAATTACTCAATTTAAAATTTAATGAAATCAAAAAAGAAATTGATTATTTATATGCAAATACAAAAAGAATTCCTTCAAAAATAAAGATAGATAAAGATTTCGCTAAATTATTTGCTTATTTTTTAGCAGAAGGGCATAACAGTGGTAAAACAATGATATTCACTAATTCAGATTTAGAAATACAAAAAGAATTTCTTTATCTAACTAAAAAAATATTTGACATTGAACCATTAAAGCCAACACCAATAGAATTTAGGATTAATAATAAATATTTAAGCAAAACATTTCAAAGATTAGGATTTACAAATTCCAGTTGGACTAAATTCATTCCTAAAGAGATTATGATTAGTAAAATAGATATTATTTTTAGCTTTCTGGAAGGTTTCGTCGATTGTGATGGCCACTTAGCAAAAAATACACCAAGCTTAGAAATAAGTTTAGCAAGTAAAAGATTAATAGAAGATTTAGAAATTATGTTTATGCGATTTAATATTGTTCCAATTAAAAAATATAAGAAAGTAAATAATAGATTATATCCCAAAATTACTATCTATGGTTCTAAAAATTTTAGAATATTGAGTAAAAATTTAGATTTCAAGATTAAATACAAAAAAGAAAGACTTGATTATTTTTCAAGATTTAAATCAAATCCAAATATTGAAGTTATTCCAAATATTTCTGAAAATTTAAAAGTTATCACCAATATATTAAATATGCACGAATCCGAATCAAGAATTAAAACATTTCATACGTATATACGAAAAGAAAAGTGTCCTTCAATTGAAACACTGAAAAAGTTACTAGAAGATATTGAAGAAAAATATTGTTTTATAGATAAAAATATCAAAAAAGCTATTTCTATTTATGAAAAATTGCCAAAAATCAATGAAGAATATGCATTGAATTATATAAAAGAGTATCATTCCAGTGGCTTAACTTTTCATAAATTATCTCAAGAAGCTGTTATTTCAGAAGCCACTATAAGAAGAATGGTTTTTGGAATAACAAATTTAACTAATAATATTTATCCTTTAGCTCAAAATGCATTAAAGTTAATTAATTTAAAAGATAAAGAAATAGAGTATATTGTTAAAATAGACCATATTGAAATTTTAAAAGAAATAAAAGATATTTGTTTAAACTTGGGATATGGAATATCTTCTTTATGCTTTGATATTAAACATTCTAAAACTTATATTTATAACAATATCACTAATGAAAGAAATATTTTATATTCTGAATTATTAAAATTTGGCAAAAGATTGGAAGAAATAGCCTTAAGTAAAGCAAAAGAGTTGCAAGAAGTAAAGTTTAGATTATCTTTCTTAAAATCCTTAATAAAAAATAATTTATACTTTGATGAAATTATTTCTATTGAAAAAATTAATTATGATGATTATGTTTATGATTTAGAAACAGAAGAGCATAATTTTATTGCCAATAATATTTTAATACATAATAGTTATGTTGCAGGTGTCTTATTAGAAGAATTATTGGAGTTAAACATTCCATTATTAATTCTCGACCCACATAGTGAATATTCTTCACTAAAATATCCAAGCAATGATGTAGAAAAATTAGCAAAGTTTGGTTTAAAGCCAAAAGCATATTTAAATAAAATTCAGGAATATTCAGTCAACACAGAAGACAATCCAGATTCTAAAAAATTAAAATTATCCATGTATAATATTTCAGCTCAAAATTTAATGCAATTACTTCCAGCTAAACTTTCAAACATCCAACAGACAATTCTCTATACAACATTAAAAGAACTCCAGAATCCAGACTTTGATTCATTAATAGCAGAATTAGATTTGCAGGATAATCCAGCTAAATTCTCTTTATTAAATATAATAGATTACATAAAAAAATTAGATATTTTCTCAAACATGCCAACTTCTTTGCAGGAATTAATTCAGCCAGGAAAATGCTCAATCCTAAACTTAAAAGGACTAGACCCAGATGTCCAGGAAGTAGTTGTCTACAAATTATTATATGATTTATTTGAAGCAAGAAAAAAAGCAAACATCCCACCATTTTTCCTAGTAATAGAAGAAGCTCATAACTTTATACCAGAAAGAAGTTTTGGAGAAGTAAAATCCTCTAAGATAATAAGACAGATTTCAGCAGAAGGAAGAAAATTTGGATTAGGATTATGCATAATAACCCAACGTCCATCAAGAATAGAAAAATCAGTCTTATCCCAGTGTAATACCCAGATTATTCTAAAAGTTACAAACCCAAATGATATAACTTCAATTGTAAATTCAGTAGAAGGAATAACATCAGAAACAAAAGAAGAAATAAAAAATCTCACAATAGGTACAGCCATGTTAACAGGAATCATAGATGTCCCTTTATTTACAGAAATTCGTCCAAGAATGACAAAGCATGGTGGAGAATCAGTAAACATAGCTTCAATGTCTTATAAAAATATTGAAGAAGGCGAATTATTAAATATAATTAAGCAAAATTATTCATTAGAAGATGTTAAAATAATGAATGAAAACAAAGAAGTAAAAACAATTTTAACACCTTGTTTATTATTAAATTGTAATGATTTTAATATTTTAATAAACCTGAATAATGGAGAAATAATAAAAGATTTAGAAACAGGAAAAGGAATAAAAATAACTTCAAATGTAGAACTTTCTCCTCAGCAAAAAAGAATTTTTGATATAGCTTTAACATTAAAAGAATTCACAGCAGCTGAAATATTTTCTCGTTCTCAAGTCCAGTTCTCAGAAATCTATGACACATTAAATTCATTCATACAAAAAAATTATATTGCAAAAGAAGGTGCAAAATACAAAGTAACAAATTCATTCAATATTAATTTTTCAGAATACATTAGTTATGCAAAGCCAGAATATGCAAAAGTAAAATACGATAAAATTTTAGATAAAACAGAAAATCCAGAGCAGTTAAAGCACTTCCTGCAAACTTTCTTAAAAATAAAATCCAGCAAAGAATGTTTCTTGGTTAAATATGAAATTTAGTTTTGGAAAGAACATTCAAGCAAGTTGCAGTTGTAAATAACCTATTTTGATCCTTAGAATCCTTTCTCCATCTATCAGAATTTTTCCAAGGTTCTGTATTTGAAGGTAAAGGAAATCTTAATATTGGATAAGATTCCCAACTTCCATCATCTTTTTGCATTTTACTTAATCTGTCAATTCCAGAATAAAATTCACCAGAATATTCCTGTTCACCTCTAATTCCATCTAATAAAAATGCAAGATAAACAGGAATTTCAATAGACTCAACTTGTTCAATAAGCCATCTTCTAGCTCTAATAATCATTTCTCTGCAATTTTCTTTATCTCTAATTGAATTTATTGCTTTAGTAGTTGAATTTATATCACTAGTATACCAATAAGACCTCCAATAACCTTGCTCTGTTTGTGAACTTTTAAGATATGCAATAGCTCTTTCATTATTTCCAAGAGCTTCAAGTGCAACAGCAGTAATTTCAGGAACTCCAGAACACCATCCATCTATAGACATTTCTTCAGGTATTCTTTTATATTTTCTTATTAATTTAGGAACATAGGTTCCAAAACTTCCATCAGGATGTTGATGTCTTAATAAAAACCTTTTTGCTCTTGAAATTTCATTTTCATTTTCAAAATAAGATAAGAATAGTATCACATTTGCTGTTGAATCAGCATCGGGAAATATCTTTTCATTATATCCCCATCCACCTTCATTACCTTGCCTATCTAAAAGATTACTTGCAGTTATTTCTAATTCAGAAAAGCTAACGCCAGCAGTTAATAATGACCTTCCTACATAAGCACTTATCCAGTCTATACTTTCCCCATGAGTATCAGTATAAAAATCTCGCCATAACCCGCCTGTATCTCTCTCTGAAAAAAGAAAGTGTTTCGCGTTTGTTATAGTTTGATGTAGGTTCATAGTAACTACTTAAAAGTTTGAACATATTTAAATCTAAGTTGTTATTAAAAATAACAACATTTATAATCTCAAAACTAAGCATAGAATTATGGAAATAACAGAAAAACTATTAGAATCAGGATTAACAAGAAATGAAGCAAAAGTTTACTTAGAGCTATCAAAAAAAGGAGAATCTTCAGCAAACCAGATAGCTAAGGAATTAGGAATAGATAGGACATTAACCTACACTATATTAAATCATTTAATAGAAAAAGGGCAGGTAACCTATATTAAAAAAGAAAACAAAAAAATATTTTCATGTGCAAATCCAGAAAACCTGTTAAATTCAATAAAGTCAAAAGAATTTCTAATTATAGAATTGATTGAAGATTTAAAAAAAGTTAGTAAACAAAAACAAGAAGAAGTAAATATCAATGTTTATGAAGGAAAAAATGGTTTAAGAAATTTCATTAATCTGGCTTTGAAAGAAAAAGAAATTTTATCTTTTGGTTTTACAGGAAAAGTATTTACACAATTATATGAAATCCCGGGTATAATCAAACAAATTGAAAATAAGGAAATTAAAATAAAGATAATTGCAAGCAAAGAATATGAACAAAACTTTAAGAATAAAATAAAAAAGTTTCAGTTTAAATTTTTGAAGGTACACAGCGAATCTACGACAACTATTTTTGGAGATTATATCTCTATTCATTTAATAAAAGATAAACCAATTATAATAATAATAAAAAATAAAGATATTGCTTTTTCATATAAAAACTATTTTAATTATTTATGGAAAGCCTAAATATTTCTTTTCACATGAGGATAAACTTCTGCCTTCATGTAAACTTTATGAACATTGACAACTTTTCCTTTCTCTTCTTTCAAAACATCATCAGAATTTAAAACAGCTTTTCCAATAGCAACTAATTCATCTTTCAAAGTCATAACAGCAACTAATTCATCTTTCTCAAATTTATTTAATTTGCATATTCCAGGAATATTCAAATCAATTCCATGACAAAGAGCATCAACAGAGTTATCCATTATCCAGATTTTAGGAAGATGTTCAACAGCTCTTTCAATAGGTAATATTACCTTTCTAATTTCTTTCTCATTGCCCTGCAAGTAAAATTCATAAGCATCTTTTAATTCAAATAAATTAACCCAGTCCTTCTCAGTAAAAGCACCTGCTTTTGTTCTAATTAATTGTTGCATATGTGCTCTTGTTCCTAATTCTCTTCCAATAGCAATGCATAATGTCCTGATATAAGTTCCAGCCTGGCATCCAACTTTAAATAGAACATCTTTGTCTTTAATTTCTAAAATCTCTAAATAATAAATTTCTCTTTCCCTCTCCTCTTTCTTGACAGCACTTTTTAATGGAGGAGTTTGTCGTATTTTTCCAACAAAAGAACCCATTGTTTTGTGAATCTTAGAAATAGAAACATCATCATGCAAATGCATTAAGCAAATATATTCTTTTCCTGATTTTAATAAAGATAATACAATTCTTGTAGCTCTGCCTAGAGCAACAGGTAATACACCAGTTACATTAGGATTTCCTCAAAAATTTACTAAGGTCCCAGAGTGACCGGCTTTATTTACATGCAAAACTCTTTTTACATAATCCGAAATCTGATGCGAAGATGGTCCTTGTTGTTTATTTAAATTAATAATTCCAAAATCAAGAAGTTCTTTAACACTTCTTTCATTAGGATTTTGCCCATAGTTCCAGTCAGTCTCGCATTCTTTCTTTATGTAAATTTCCTTGCTTCTTTTCTCAAAAGGCAATTGTCCCATAATAATTCTTTAAAGATTAGTAATATAAACTTATTCTTTCAAAGCTCTCAAAGTTAAATAAGACATTATCATTAATAATAATATCAAAATAGAAATTACACCATAAAGAATATAC
>Ga0208958_1000952_pt1 | contig 31460 bp, 29 predicted proteins | sample RifOxyB1_FD_184032 | JGI IMG/M metagenome (GOLD analysis project Ga0208958, IMG submission 184032) | Soil microbial communities from Rifle, Colorado - Rifle Oxygen_injection B1 (SPAdes) | ecosystem: Environmental > Terrestrial > Deep subsurface > Rock core/Sediment | place: Rifle, Colorado...
CGCGGAAGTCGTGAAAAAATATATCCGAGAGCAGGGCGACCATCAGGAAAAAGTTCAATCAAATCAACTCAGGCTGTTTAAATTTTAACAGGATACCCCGCAGCTTGCTGCGGCTGGGTAATTCATTTTATAAAAAAGTTTTTATTTTTGATTTACAGTAGCCCGACTTTTTCCCGGACTTCCTCTATTTTCTCTTCTGCTATTTTTTTGGCCTTGGCTTGGCCCTCTTCCAATATTCTCAATACTTCCCGGTCTTCGATATCGTTGTATTTTTCCTGAAATGGCTCCAAAAATCCGACAATTACTTCGGCGAGGTCTTTTTTGAACTCGGCGTAGCCTTTCCCTTGGTAGGATTCAACGATCTCTTTCGGCTTGGCGTTATCGAGCAGGGCAAAGATGTTTATCAAATTCTTGATGGCGGGCTTGTCGGCGGAATATTTGATTTCCTTCCCGCTGTCAGTGACGGATTTTTTGATTTTTTCGCGGATTATTTCAGGAGTATCGGTGAGGGAGATATAATTGTATTCGGAAGAAGCTGATTTTGACATTTTTTTCTTCGGATCATCAAGTCCCATAATCCGCATACCTTCTTTGACTGCGAACCGTTCGGGAACGACAAAAGTTTGTCCGAACAGGCTATTAAATCGGCGGGCAAGTGTGCGGGCAATTTCCACATGCTGAAGCTGGTCTTCGCCAACGGGGACAAGGTTCGCGTCATAAAGAAGAATATCAGCAGCCATAAGCACCGGATAATTGAAAAGTCCGGCGTTGAGGTGCTGCCTGAATTCTTTTGACTTATCTTTAAATTGGGTCATTCGCTCAAGCTCCGGAATTTTAGTGATCGTATTCAAAATCCAAGCCAGCTCCGTATGCTCGGGAACGTGCGACTGGACAAAAATGAGCGATTTTTCCGGGTCAATGCCAGCGGCGAGATAGGTTTTCGCCACTTCGAGTGTTTTCTGGCGAAGCTGCTCCGGTTTTTGGGGAACGGTGATAGCATGAAGGTCAACCACGCAAAAAATAGGGTCGTACCCGCCTGCATCGCTATGCGAAGCATTGCGGGCAGGTTTCTCTTGGAGAGCAACCCAGTTTTTGATGGCTCCGAGATAGTTCCCTAAATGGAGCACTCCTGAAGGCTGAATGCCGGAAAAAATCCGCTGTTTCATATGTATTTGATAATAGATTATTCTAGAGGTATAATAGAATCGAAGGGAAGGATTGTCAAAGGTTTTTTGATTTGACCAAAGCAGTATTAGTTGCTAATATTCTCCAAGCTTTCAATTTGCTATGCTTCGACTTATAATTCATATTCTTTCTAACGCTCTTGGAATTTGGGCGGCGGCAAGGCTTGTGCCAGGTATATTTTTCGACGGCGATTGGAAATGGCTTATTTTGTCGGGAGCTGTCCTGGGACTGGTTAATTTTTTCGTAAAGCCAATCGTGAAAATAATCTCCCTGCCGCTGATTTGGCTGTCGCTTGGCTTGTTTACGATAGTCATCAACGTTCTGATGCTCAATCTCGCGGCCAAAATCGTCGGGGCGCTCATTATCGAAACCTGGACAGCCGCCTTTTGGGCTGTAGTCGTGATAAGTATAATAAACTATATTATTTCCTCTTTTTTGCAGGAGGAAAACTAAAATATTCGTATGGAAAAAGTGCTAATCATTGGCCAAATAGTTGTATCGGTTTTCCTCACGGTCTCCATTCTTCTCCAAAATCGGGGCGCGGGATTGGGATCCACTTTCGGCGGCGATTTTGGAGGTTATTACACCAAAAGGGGATTCGAAAAATTTCTTTATTGGGCCTCAATAGTCTTGGGCGCCGCGTTTATCGGTATTTCAGCGACAATTTTTTACATAACCTCGCAGGGAATATAGCGAGCCTAATATGAATACTTTTCAAAAAATATTCCAGACGTTTTCCAGTCGAGAAAGGCTGACGGCGAATATCCTCATTCTTGTCATTATTGCCTCGCTAGCAGGAACGATTTTGGGTTTTTATTTCCACTTCACGAAAGAAATTCCTATTCCGGGAGGTGAATATATTGAAGGAGTTGTCGGGCAGCCTCTTTATGTCAATCCGGTTCTGGCCGGTAGCAACGACGCGGACGCAGATCTTGCGGCGCTTGTTTATTCCGGCCTTTTTAAATATGATCCGGAAGGAAAATTGACTGCTGATCTTGCGGAAAACTTTGAAATTTCAGAGGATAAGCTCACTTATTCCTTTCATCTCAAAAAAGATGTGAAATGGCATGACGGAGAGCCTTTCACAGCTGATGACGTGCTTTTCACAATCCAGGCGATCCAAGATCCGGCTTACAAGAGTCCCCTTCGCCAAAGTTGGCAGGGAGTCGGAGCAGAAGCCGTTGATGAAAATACAATTCGCTTCATACTTCAGACTCCTTACGCATTTTTTCTCAACAATCTGACGGTAGGAATCCTGCCGAGACACATTTGGGAGGCAGTGGCGCCCGGGAATTTTCCTCTTGCGGAATACAATCTGCGTCCTGTAGGAACCGGTCCCTACAAATTTTCTGATTTTGAAAAAGACGGGGATGGGAACATCCTTTCCTACAACCTGGAAGCGAATGAAAATTATTACGGCCAGAAGCCGTATATATCAAATCTTCAGTTTTCTTTCTATTTTGATGAAGATTCGCTTTTTCAGGCTTACAATGACAAGCAAGTTTTCGGAATGAGCTACATTTCCCCGGCCAGACTCGCCGACGTCAAAAGCAAAAAAAGCAGCAATATAATTTCCATAAACATTCCCCGCTATTTCGCTGTTTTTTTCAGCCAGCAGAAAAGCAAAGCTCTGGCTAGCCGCGAAGTGAGAAAATCTCTTTCTCTCGCGACTGACCGGCAAGCGATCATACGCAACGTCCTTTCCGGAGAGGGAAAAGAAATATTTTCTCCGATTACTCCGGGAACTTTCGGTTATACCGATGACGTGAAAAAATTTGAATTTGACGTAGGAAAAGCCAACGAAACTCTTGACAGTGACGGATGGAAAAGAGGCAACGACGGTTTTCGGAAAAAAGATGACGTTCCTCTTGAATTCAGCTTGGTTACGACCGATTGGCCGGATCTGGCTGAAACAGCCGAAATTTTGAGGCAGCAGTGGGAAGCCGTTGGCGCAAAAGTGAATATAGAATCTCTTCCCGTAGCGGATATCCAGCAAAATTATATCCGCCCTCGTGAATACGAAGCGCTTCTCTTTGGCCAAGTTTTGGGTGTGGATCCGGACCCCTATGCTTTTTGGCATTCATCACAGACAAGAGATCCCGGTCTCAATTTGGCTCTCTATTCAAACCAAAATGTTGATAAAACTTTGGAAAAAATCAGGCAGGAAACAAATGAGGAAAAAAGGGCGGATCTTCTCAAGGAATTTCAACAAGCCATCACCGATGATATTCCGGCGCTTTTTCTCTATAGTCCAAACTATCTTTACCTTGTCAACAAAAAAGTCAAAGGCATAAGTATCCGCTCAATGGTGACTCCCGAAAAGAGATTTTCCGGAGTGGAAAATTGGTACGTGAAAACGAAGAGAGTAAAAAAGTAAATAGTAATTTGTAATTAGTAATTAGGATTACTTATTTTTATCCGAATTACGAATTACCGAATTACAAATTACATAGATGCAAAACAAAATTGACAAAGAAAATCTTTATTCCGTCATAGAAAATATCCCCAACCAATTGGTTGAAGGCCTTGAAATTGCGCGGGGCGTGAAAACCGCGGGAAAATTCAAATCCATTATGATTTCCGGAATGGGAGGGTCGGCTCTTCCGGGAAATTTGCTCCGGATTTATCTTCACGATCTTTTCGGCCGGGATCCCGGAAAGAATCACCGCTTTGGAATTTTTCAAAATCGTTTCTACAGTCTGCCGCCCGAAGCTTTTGACAATTGTCTCAATATCATTTCATCTTATTCGGGAAATACGGAAGAAACAGTTTCGTCTTTCGAAGAAGCCCTTGAAAATAAATTGCCTTGCGTCGGAATTGCGGCGGGCGGGAAAGTGGTTGAAATGGGCAAAGCGAACAATGTGCCGCTGGTCCTCATGCCCCCGCCGGAAAAAATTCTTCAGCCGAGAATGGCGACTGCCTGCAATTTTGCCGCGGTTTTCAAAGTACTATCAAATAGCGGCATGATTGAAGAAAAGGACGAAGAATTCAAAAAACATTCAGAAGAGCTGAAGGCCAGTCGGGAAAAGTTGAGAAAGCAGGGCGAGGAAATAGCAAAAGCGATAAAAGGGAAAACCCCGGTTGTCTATTCTTCAACAAAGTTCAAGTCCCTTGCCATGATATGGAAGATTATGATAAATGAAAATGCGAAAACGCCGGCCTTTTGGAATTTTTTTCCGGAGCTCAATCACAATGAAATGGTTGGATTCACAAATCCCCAAGGGAAATTCCATTTTTTAGTCCTGAAAGATCCCAGCGACAATCCGAGGAATCTCAAGAGATTTGATGTGACCACAAATATTTTGAAAGACTACGGGATGGATTCCACAACCATCGAAATGCCTCAGGGAGATATGCTTTTCCGAATATTCGCCACTCTTCAAATTGGATGCTGGGTGTCCTATTATTTAGCGCTGGAATATGGCATTGATCCGACACCAGTGGAAATGGTAGAAAAATTGAAAACTCTCTTGACAGAGTAGAATATTGGTGCTAGAATACTTTGATCGTATACTACTTTTTTCAATAAAAATCAAAGCCGAAAAATTCGGTATTTGCTTCAAATTGCGCTATTTATAAGCCTTTTTTAGGCGCTTAATTTCTTCTTGGGCTATCCAGCACCAAATTCGCTTTGAGAATTGGTACGGGGCAAGGTGGTGCGAATAATATAACCCTTGCTGGCGCCCGCCTTCGCTAAAGCGTTAGCAGGGCAAGGAAATGGAAAGAAAGTATGCCTTGGTGGCGGAACTGGTATATGTTCTCCCCGCACCAATTTTTAAAAATCTTGGGGATGTGGCGGAACTGGCAGACGCGCTAGCTTCAGGAGCTAGTAGTAGCAATACTGTGAGAGTTCGAATCTCTCCATCCCCAAATTAGACACATAAAATATAAGAACTAAAATTGGTGCGGGCCAAGTGATTCAGGATCATATTCTCGCAAGAGATTGGGAGTTCGACTCTCCCCAAAGGCACAAATTTAATTCACCCTGTTAAATAATTTCGCTCTGTGAAATTCCTGCTCTGCAGGATTTAACAGGGTAAATCTTTAATTTAATTCGTTATTATCTAGTGACTAAATAATAACCACTAGCTACTAACTACAAACTGCAAAAATGATTGCAACAAGAAGGCGCCATTCGCAAAGGGGAGGCGTCAAGAACAATTTGCGGGTCATCCCGCTGGGAGGACTCGAAGAGGTCGGACGCAACATGACTGTCTTTGAATATGGAAAAGACATCGTGATTGTCGATATGGGGCTCCAGTTTCCGGAAGAAGACATGCCGGGAATTGATTATATCATTCCGAATGCGGAATACCTGCGCGGAAAGGAAAAAAATATTCGTGGGGTTATCATCACCCATGGCCACTACGACCATATCGGAGCCATTCCCCATCTCATTCCGAAACTGGGGAATCCGCCAATTTATGCGACGGAACTTACCCGCGGCATAATCGCAAAGCGGCAGGAAGAATACAAAAATCCGATTACGGTCAAAATAGTGAAGAAAATTGACCGGCTGAAGCTCGGAGTTTTTGACATCGAATTTTTTCACGTCAATCACACAATTCCCGATGCGGTAGGAGTATCCATCGGCACTCCGGTTGGAACAGTGGTCGTGACAGGAGACTTCAAATTCGACCACAGCCCGGTCGGGGATGCGCCGGCTGACATTGCCAAGATAGCCCGCATCGGATCAGAAGGAGTCTTGGCTCTGTTTTCCGATTCGACTGATAGCCAAACGCCGGGATATTCGATTTCTGAATCAACCATCAAGAAAAATCTTGACGAAGTCTTCGAGCACACGGAAGGTCGCATTATTGCGGCGACTTTTGCCGCCCTTATCAGCCGTATTCAACAAATCATCCAGCTTTCGGAAAAATATGGCAGAAAAATCGCCATCGACGGGTATTCCATGCGAACCAATGTTGAAATTGCCCGGACGCTGGGTTATCTTGAAGTGAAAAAAAATACTTTGATTCCGATAAATGAAGTGAACAATTATCCGGACAACAAAGTGACGATCGTTTGCACGGGGGCGCAGGGCGAGGGGAAAGCGGTCCTGATGCGGATTGTGAACAATGAGCACCGCTTCGTGAAAATCCATAAAAATGACACAATAATCTTTTCCTCCTCGGTCGTTCCGGGAAATGAAAGAACTGTCCAGGGACTAAAAGACGGGCTTTACCGCCGGGGCGCGAAAGTGATCCACAATGATATGCTTGATGTCCATGCCGGAGGACACGCGAGACAGGAAGATCTCAAAATGATGATCAACCTTATGCGGCCGAAATATTTGATTCCGGCCCATGGGCACTACTACATGCGCCGACTTCACGGAGAACTGGCCGAACAGGTCGGGATGAGTCTTGAAAATGTTTTCATCGGCGGAAATGGCCAGGTGATTGAATTTGATTATCGCGGGAACGGGAAATTGACCGATGAAAAGGCGCCCTCAAGCTATGTCATGGTGGACGGGCTCGGAGTCGGCGACATCGGCCAGGTCGTTCTTCGCGACCGCCAGGTTCTGGCCAAGGACGGCATGTTCACGATTGTGACAATAATTGATTCCAAGACCAAACGGGTTATTGGCGAGCCGCAAGTGACAAGCCGGGGATTCATCTACGTCAAGGAAAATTTTGACCTTGTGAACGCAACCAAGAAAAAAGTGAAAGACGTGGTCCATAACGCGACTTCGAAAAACGAAAAAGTGAACTGGTCCTACGTCAAAGATGAAATCCGCGACGTGGTCGGGCAGTTTCTCTATTCCAAAACGGAACGCCGCCCGATGGTTTTGCCGGTCGTGATTGAGGTGTAAAAAGCTTGGCTTTGAGGAATTGCGGCAGCTTTTTTTGCCGCAAGGAAAAAGCCGAGCTTTGGAAAAATAAAACGTAGCCGATAGTTCGACTTTGGAAAAAAGTATCTTATCCTAGAGCTTGGCTCTAGGGTCTAAAAAAATTGAAAACCCGGGAGCGAGGCTCTCGGGTTTTGTGATGGATGCGCCATGACTCAATTTTGTCTGAGTTCATAGCGCACCTTAGTGATAACATCTTCAAAAAATTCTTTTTCCTCCTTGGCCAAGCGGGGTAAAATTTCTCCAGGGAATCTTTTGAAAAATTCCGGACCGAAGTCTTTGTTGATGTCGTAAAATTCGTTGTTGAAAGTTGCGAAGGGTCCGTCCTTCTTCACGCATATTCTGAGAAAATTGGGGAAGAAGCGGATCAAATGGTCGGTATTTTCTTCGCGAAGAATGCGGTAGCAGATGAGAAGATAACGTTCATCCGCGATGTCCCGCAGGGCCAGTTCTTGTAAAACGGGATATTGCTGATGATAATGGCCGAAAGTTTTCCAACAGACCGTGTGCGCGTCCTCATGAAAGAAGGAACGAGCCGGAAGTCCAGGCAAGCCCTTCAGACTTTCATTTTTCAGCCAGTTTATTATGAAGGGATGGGCCTCTACCATGTCTAACATGGCTACCTGATACAGCAGCTCGCTTAAGTAAGCTGTTCCCTGTGCGTTTTCCCAAGATGACACCAGCCCGAGGACCGTTTTTTTGATTTTCTCACCAATTTGAGGAGTCAGCCCGAGATCCATCAGAAATTCGTCTGGCTCCGTCTGTCCGGGAAGCAGGATAGGAGAAGTTGTCCTATCGGCCAGGACTCTTTTTGCCCAGGCGGATAATTGTTCCGGGGTTAAGTTATTAAGGTACGCAATTTCTTCCTGTGGGCCAGATATGAATTTGGGCATGGTTTCCTCCTCTGAATTTGTGTATATAGATAAGCAATCGGGTAGCAATTTGTCAATTGTGTGGCAAGACTTTGTTTTTTTATTTTACTACGATATATAGTAGTGAAATATTTGGGATATTATGCCCCCTTTATTACTAGTGTAACAAATGTCCATTATGATATACTACGATATATCGTAGTATAAGAGTTGAAAATATTCTTACTTTTTGAGATTGAAAAGCTTACTACCATATATCGTAGTAAACATTAACACAAAATTTATGAAAGTGAGATACAATGAACTTTCGAATATTGAAAAGAAAAAATATCTGGGGGAATTTTATTCCGTCATCGCCCAGCTGAAAAGCCGGGACGAAGTGAAAAAGTTTTTCAAGGATCTTTTGTTCTTGAGCGAGGTGGTCATGCTTTCCCGGAGAATCCAGATTGCCAAGATGCTTATGGAGGGCGAAACTCATGACGAAATACGAATTAAGATGAAGGTTGGATTTGGGACGATTGCTGGCGTGGAAAGATGGCTAAAGCAAGGTTTTGGGGGATATAAAGAAATGATTGGGCGATACAACAAAAGCGAAGGAAAGAAAAAGCACCGCTCGGGCGGCGGAGATTTTCCCTATTCCATGAGTTGGCTTCGCAAAAAATACCCCCTTCATTTTATGCTTGCGAACTTGATTCAAAAAGACTAAACATTTTCTGCGGTTACAGTGAAAATAATTTTTGCATTATTTGGTTTTTACCGGAATATTCATACTACGATATATCGTAGTATGAAAGTTAAGGATATTTTTATTTTTTGAGGCTAAAGAAATTACTACGATATATAGTAGTAAAATATTTCTATTGAAAACTCAGGAGCGAGGCTCTCGGGTTTTTGGTTTTATAATTGACACTAGCCATTATCTCTGTTAACATCCCGTGAAGAAAAGGAAAAAAATCTTATAAGGAGGATAGACCAATGAGAGGAGGGATAGATCTTTTAGAAGCTTGTCTAGAGATAGAAGAGGCGAGAAAAAATATACTGCAGCAGCTTTCTTTCGGTCAAAAGGAAAGGGCTAAGTATATCTTCGGAATACTGGATGCACTTTCCGGGAAAAGCAATTCCTTTATTCATTCACTTTTTCTTGGCGGCGCTATCTTTTTCTTTATGACGGCCCAATATTTGGCCGAAAAGAAACTGGATTTTGTTTTTTTCCTTGTTTCATTAATTTCTGTGGCAATTGGAATTATTTCTCACAAAACTATCAATTATCTTTATTATGATAGGAAATATGTCCAATTTTCTAAAGAATTGGCCGGCAAGATGGCAGTTGACGTTGAACTGAAAGAAGTCTTCTGGAAGATAAGGCGGGATTGCCATCCTGCCGATCTCAAGCTCACGAATTGGGTCTGGAAAGAGGGGATTTCTAAATGAATTATCCAGTTTTCCAGCCCGTAGGCTCTGCTTAACCGCGGGGCTTTACCCCCCACACCAAATCTTGAAAAAGTTTCTTCACCAGAAGAGGCTAAATAGGAAATTTGGTGTGGGGGTTTACTTTTTTTAAATTCTCTTGTAGAATACACGCTTAGTCCAGCCCCAGTTGCGAAATTATAAATAAGCGCTTCCTGATTAAAGTTTCGTGCTTATATCTTCAGTACAGATTATTGCTTGGCAACTGAAGCTGGATAAACAGTTTTCTTTTGCTTCAAAATGAACAAAGCACATCTCATCATCAAAGGCGCGCGGGTGAATAATCTGAAAAACATCTCGGTGAAAATTCCCCGTGACAAAATCGTCGTCATCACGGGCCTTTCCGGTTCCGGGAAAAGCTCGCTCGCTTTTGACACCATTTTTGCCGAAGGGCACCGAAGATATGTCGAAAATCTTTCCGTCTATGCGCGGCAATTTTTGAACGTCTCCAAGAAACCGGACGTCGACAAGATCGAAAACCTTTCACCGGTGATTGCCATTAACCAGGTGAATGTCAACAGAAGTCCGCGCTCGACGGTTGGAACGATGACCGAAATTTACGATTATTTCCGGATATTGTTCGCCCAAATCGGAAAGCCGCACTGCCCGAAATGCGGCGTAGCGCTGACTCGAAAAACAGCCGGAGAGGTGGCAGAAGAAACAATCAGTCTCGCGCTTGGCGAAGAAGAGCAAATTGCGGTTTTGGCGCCAATTCAAATTGGAAAAGAAAACGCCAGGGAAAAGTTATCCAAAATCAAACAATCCGGATACGCGCGCCTTCGAGTAAACAAAAAAATAATGACGGCTGACCAGCTTCACCCCGCACCACAGAACACCGGGAAATCCTTTAGCAGTAATGACCTAAATATCACAGATTCAAAGATGTGGTGCGGGGTTCATCTTGCCGGGGCGGATACCCAAATTGAAAGTTTGGAAATAGTTGTGGATAGAATTGCCATGAAGAATAATTTTCAAGACAAAGAAAGATTGATTGATTCAATCGAGACGGCGATGAAATTGGGCAAGGGGGAAGTGATTATCGCCTCGACTGGAAATGGCCGTCTGGAGAAAAAATATAACCGGTATCTCGTCTGCTCGGACTGCCAAGTCACTATTTCGGAAATTACTCCCCGCCACTTTTCTTTCAATAATCCGGAAGGAGCCTGCCCGGCCTGCAGCGGGCTTGGGACAAAGCTGGAAGTTGACGTCAGCCAGATAATTCCAAACAAAAAACTGACTCTCAAAGAGGGAGCCGTGAAGCCTTGGAGCGGATTGGGCCTTCGGGGTGGAATCCAAAATGGCTACCACAAAGCGCTCGAAGCCCTTTCAAAAAAATACGGTTTTTCTTTGGATAAACCCATCGAGGATCTTCCCAAAAATGCCTTTGAAATTCTTTTCAAAGGTGACTGGGAGCTGGGATATGAAGGTATTGTTCCCAGCCTTGAGCGAAAATACCGCGAGGCTAATTCTGAATTTGTCCGCTCCGAAATCGAAAAATACATGATTTCCAAAATTTGTCCGGTCTGCCAGGGAAAACGTCTGAAACCCGAGTCTCTCTTCGTGAAAATAGGCGGAAAATCAATTGACGACATCAGCCGGATAAGCCTTGATAAATTCAATTACGAAATCAAAAAAATAATCGAAACAGAATCTCTTTCGGCTTCTGAAAAAAAATTATTTAACGAAATTTTCAAGGAAACGGAGAAAACCGTGGACCATCTTGCGGAAACGGGACTCGGATATCTCAATTTATCTCGAAATGCCAACTCGCTTTCCGGCGGAGAAGCCCAACGCGTGCGCCTTGCCACTCAAATCGGTTCAGGACTTACCGGAATACTTTATGTTCTCGACGAGCCCTCAATCGGGCTTCACGAAAGGGACACCGAGAAGTTGGTAAATGCTTTCCGGAGGCTCAAGGAGGAAGGCTCCAGCGTCATTGTGGTCGAGCACGACGGAAAAATCATCCGCTCGGCGGACTGGATTGTTGACATGGGGCCGGGAGCGGGAGACGCGGGAGGCGAAATAATCTTTGAAGGGTCTTCTCGGAAACTCTTAACTTCCAAAACATCAACTGGGGAATTTTTGAGGGGGAAAAAGAAAGTTTTCGAAAAGAAAAAATTCAGAAAAGGGAACGGAAAGAAAATTGAAATTCTCGGCGCAAGCGAAAATAACCTTCGGGACATCAGCGCTTCTTTTCCACTTGGTAAATTTGTGGCGATAGCCGGCGTTTCCGGTTCTGGAAAAAGCACGCTGGTTGAAGATATATTGGCGAGGGCTCTCCGCAAATATTTCTGGAAAACCAAAGACGTTCCCGGTGCGCACAAAAAGATAAAGGGTTTTGAAAGCATATCCAAAGTGGTGAGTGTTGACCAGTCGCCGATAGGCCGCACGCCCCGCTCGAACGCGGCGACATATACCGGAATATTTTCCCATGTCCGGGATATTTTTGCGGATACCGATGAGGCCAAAAAACGTGGCTATGCTCCTTCGCGCTTCAGTTTCAACATGAAAGGCGGGCGCTGCGAAGCCTGCCAGGGCGAAGGACAGAAAAAAATCGAGATGCATCTTCTTCCTGATATTTATGCCCCTTGTGAAATATGCAATGGCACCCGGTTCAACGCCAAGACGCTTGAAATTGAATATCAGGGGGTGAATGTGGCCGAAGTTCTTGATATGAGCGTCGATTATGCTCTGCGTTTTTTTCACCGCTTTCCGTTGGTAGTTGAAAAACTTCGGACACTTTCCGAAGTTGGGCTCGGATATTTGAAACTCGGCCAGTCGGCCATGAACCTTTCCGGCGGGGAAGCCCAAAGAATCAAGCTTTCAACAGAGCTCGCTCGCCGGACGAACGGGAAGACCTTGTATATTCTCGACGAGCCGACGATCGGTCTTCATTTTGAAGATGTGGCGCGTCTTCTCAAGATTCTTGATGAGCTGGTCGAAAAAGGAAATACAGTCTTGGTGGTCGAGCACAATCCGGATGTGCTGCGCGCGGCGGACTGGGTGATTGAACTCGGACCGGAAGGTGGGGAAGAGGGAGGCCAGATTGTTTTTGAAGGCACGCCGGATAAACTTGCGCGTGCGAAGACGTGGACAGGGAAATACATGGGTCGTAGGTAACAAAGTTATTGGCAGTGAGTTTGGTCATTAGTCATGAGTCATTGGATATTGTTTTCTAACAGCCAAAGACCAATGACTTGTCCCACAGCTTATAACCAATGTTACCAATGATCATTAAATTATGCCTCTTTCTAAAAATATTTTACTGACAATTATCTATTACGATATTTTTAATTACCCATTAACTTCTTTCGAAACTTGGGAATATCTTTTGTCAACGAACAATGATCAAGGATCAGTGATCAATAAAAAAGTTGAAAGTTCTACTTTAGAGGAGATTATTGAAGCACTGGAGAGTAAAGAGATAAAAAAATATGTTGAAGAATTTCAGGGTTTTTATTTTTTTAAAGGGCGGAAAAACTTGGTCGAGCGGCGGATTCAGAATGATAAAAATTCGATTGCGAAATACAAAATTGCCGGCCGGGTTACGGGGTGGCTAAGATTTCTGCCGTTTGTCCGGATGGTGGCGGTGACAGGAACGCTCGCGATGAAAAATTCAGAGAAAAATAGTGACATTGATTTTTTTGTCGTTTTGGAGACAGGAAGGATATTTACCGGGCGGCTGCTGGTTACATTATTGGTGCATATATTGGGTAAAAGGCGATACAGGAAAAAGATAAAAAATAGGGTTTGTTTGAATTATTTTATCACCAACGGTAGCCTCGAAATCAAGCGCCAGGATCTATTCGCCGCGAACGAATATTCCTTTATATATCCTCTTTTCGGCTTCAAGATATATGAGAAATTTGGCGAAGCCAATATCAACTGGATAAAAAGACATAAGCCAAATTTTGAATTTTCCAAACTGAAACCGGCAAAATATTTCGTAGAGGTTAAGCCTCTACAGAAAAAAATACAAGCTATTTTTGAAGCCTTGATAAATTTGCTTTGGGGTGATAGAATTGAACTCTGGCTGAAACGAAAGCAGATTGAAAAAATAAAGCGCAACCCACTCACGTATAAAAAGGGAGGATACGTGGAATATACGGACGAGAATCTGGTGTTCCTGCCGGAACCGCAGGGTGGGAAGATCTTTCAAAAATTTCAAGAAAAGCTAAGAAGCCTATAGGAGGATTAAGACATGGCCAAAAAAGTTTTTTGGAGTGTGCGTGAGGCAGGGGAACGAATTATAAGACATGCGAATCAATTCAAGCCGCAATATCCCGAAAACTTTCTGCGAATCATCCCCAGATATCTCTTTGAAAACATAATAACCAATGAAAACCAAGAACGCCTGGCCAGCATAGTCTGGTGTTGCGAATTTTACAGAATCGGTTATCTTGCTGCAGTTCTGGGTGTTCCGGTCCTGGAAGATAGTAATCTGTTCAAGCTGGGTGGGCCAAGTTGCGTTCTGCAACAAACGATAAACCATCCGCATCCGGAAGATCTTCCGGAACAACGAAGAGAACTTGTTCGGGAAATCAAGTTTCTTTTCGACCTTAGGACGCACATCGCGCTTCTTGGCAAGAGCCGGAGTCGAGTGGAGTTTCTGGGCGAGGGGAAAAAGATGTGGGCGTGACTAAGACCGAGCTAAGCCTGACTTAGCTCAATGGGGAGGGGACATGGCTGAAAAAATCGCGAAGGTTTGTGCTGACGTACCCGCCGGAAGTATGGCAGAGGATAAATCCCGAGCTGGAAGCTATGACGCTTGGAACTAAGGGCTTCTGGTGCGTGACTAATCTCAAGAAGGGAATTATCAACGCCATTCCTTTGAGCGGAACGGATCCCCAAACGGTTTTCAATGAAAATATAGTCGCAAGGCTTAAACAAATGGGGATTGGAATTGAATTTAAATCGGAGGAAGTCCAGCAATATTAAAACGGGTGGCCTGGCACAACGCTGGGCCTCCCAACTCTTGACATCAATTTATAATTTTCTATAATGTCTATTGCGATTAGCAGTCGGGCATTGTGAGTGCCAATTTTGAATTCTGAATTTTGAATTTCGAATCAAGCTCTAATGATTGAATTCAAAATTAAGTAATTCTATATTTATTCAAAATTAGAAATTAATAATTAAAAATTCCAAAGTTATGGCAAAGCAAATCTTGTTTGACGAAGACGCTCGTCGAAGAATCAAATCGGGAATCGATAAGGTCGCCGACGCGGTGCGGGTGACACTTGGCCCCAAAGGGCGCAATGTTATTTTGGACAGGGGATTTGGAAGCCCTGTTGTCACCAACGACGGTGTGACAATCGTCAAAGAAATCGAGCTCGAAGACAAATTCGAAAATATCGGTGCGGAATTTGTGAAAGAAGTGGCCAACAAGACGAATGACGCGGCTGGGGACGGGACAACGACCGCCACAATTCTCACGCAGTCGATTGTTGAATCGGGCGCGAAATTCATTTCCAAAGGCATCAACGTAATCGAACTGAAAAATGCTCTGGCAAAGCTTTCTAAGAGGGTTTCAGACGATCTCAAAAAAACTTCCAAAGCGGTTTCCGGAGATGCGATTGAGCAGGTGGCGACTATTTCAGCGCAGGACGCAGAAGTGGGAAAAATGATTGCCAAGGTGATTGATAAAGTCGGAAAAGACGGCGTCATCACCGTCGAAGAATCGCAGACTTTTGGGCTTCAGGACGAAGTAGTTGAAGGAATGAAATTTGACAAAGGATATATTTCTCCGTACATGATCACGAATGCCGAATCAATGGAATCCGAACTTAAAGACCCGCATATTTTGATAACTGACAAAAAAATCTCGGCTATCAATGAAATTCTTCCTCTTCTTGAAAAACTGGCCCAGACCGGGAAGAAAGAAATGGTAATTGTGGCCGAAGAAGTGGAAGGCGAGGCGCTTGCCACGCTTGTGGTGAATAAACTCCGCGGGATTCTGAATGTTTTGGCTGTAAAAGCGCCGGGCTTTGGCGACAACCGCAAAGCAATGCTCGAAGATATTGCGATTTTGACTGGCGGGCAAGTCATTTCAGAAGAGCGGGGAATGAAAATGGAAAACGTGACCCTTGAAGACTTGGGACGGGCCGGAAAGGTAATTTCGACCAAAGACGATACGACCATTGTTGACGGTAAAGGCAAGAAAAAAGACATTGACGCGAGGGTGGCCCAACTCAAAGCCCAGATTGAAAAAGCAACCAGCGATTTTGACAAAGAAAAATTACAAGAACGTCTCGGCAAACTTTCCGGCGGGGTGGCCGTTATTAAAGTTGGCGCCGCGACAGAAGTCGAGCAGAAAGAAAAACAGCATCGGGTCGAAGACGCGGTCGAGGCGACGAAAGCCGCGCTCGAGCAGGGAATCGTGGCCGGTGGTGGAATCGCACTCCTCAACGAGTCAGTGAAACTCTCTGCGGACCTTCATAAAAATTTAAGCCACGAAGACCGGATTGCAACTCAAATTCTGGTTGACGCGCTCTCGGCTCCGATCAAGCAGATAATTTCCAATGCCGGACAGTCTTCGGAAGTAGTGATATCGCGCATACAAGATCTTCAGGACACTTTTCTTAAAAAGACTACCAAAGGGAAAAAAGTTGATATTGCCACTGGAACAGAAGTGGAGATGGAATATCATATGAACGAAGTTAATCCGAAAGCCAATCTTTTGATGGGGTACAACGCGGATAACAATACCTATACCGATATGTTCAAAGCCGGCATCATTGATCCAGCCAAAGTGGTCATCAGCGCGCTTTCGAATGCCGTCTCTGCCGCCGCGATGCTTCTTACCACCGAAGCCGTCGTCACCGATATCCCGGAAAAGAAAGAAAAAGGCGGCGCAATGCCGGATATGGGCGGTATGAACATGGGCGGAATGGGGATGTAATTTTGTTTCTAGCGGCTGGTATTTAGTCTTTGGTATTTTTTTAACGGGGACCGCAGGAGCGGTTCCTGTTTTTATTGATTTTTTATTTTCAAAATGGAATAATAAAGTCATGAAAAAAGTCGCATTGGTATCTGTTTATCACAAGAGAGGAATCGAAAAATTTGCCAAAGATTTAGTTGGCCTCGGTTGGGAGATTATAACTTCGGGCGGGACGGCGAAATATTTGGCGGGGAACGGAATAAAAGTTCGCGACGTGGCCGAATTGGTTGGAGGAAAGGCGATTCTTGGGCACAGAGTCGTGACGCTGTCACGCGAAATTCACGCTGGGCTTTTGGCGCGGGCGGATGTTAAAGAGGATATGGAAGAATTAAGGAAATTAAAAATTCCATTTATTGATTTAGTTTGTGTGGATTTATATCCGTTGGAAGAGGCTATTGCCAAAAAGGATGCGAACCATAAATCAGTGATTGAAGCGACCGATATCGGTGGGCCGACGTTGATCCGATCGGCGGCCAAAGGCGGGCGGATTGTGATTTGTGATCCAGGCGATCGGGAAAGAGTTGTTGAGAAACTGAAAAATAACAGCGATTTGGAAAAAGAAGAAAAGACAGAGCTTGCAGCAAAGGCTGAGTATGTCGCGGCAAAATATTGTTTGGAATCGGCGAAGTTTCATTCAAAAGAAAAATATACCGGAATGGTGGGCGAGCAAATGGCGGAAACTTTATACGGCGAAAATGCCTGGCAAGTGCCGGGAAAAATGTATTCTTCTAAAAACAATGACCCGCTGGCGCTTGACAAATTTCAGGTTCTCACTGAAATGGCGCCAAGTTACAACAATCTTTGCGATATTGACCGTCTTCTCCAGATTTTGACGCATATCGTCTCGGGATTTAGGAAAAATAATATTTCCATTGAATACTTTGGTGTGGCAGTGAAGCATGGCAACTCTTGCGGGGCGAGTTATGGCGACGATAAAATCGAAATCATCAAAAAGGTGGTCGAAGGCGACCCGCGGGCGATTTTTGGAGGACTTGCGATGTTTAACTTTGAAATTGGTGAAAAGGAAGCAGAAAATTTGCTTACGCATCTTATGTACAAGGGGCAGAGAAGATTGCTTGATGGCATTGTCGCGCCTGCGTTCACAAAAAAAGCGGTTGAGCTGATGCGGAGAAAAAAAGACAAATGCCGTTTGATGGTGAATCCGGCGCTGGCAGATATGAATAAGGACAGCCTGGATGACGCGAAAAGATTTCGCTATGTCCGCGGAGGATTTTTGGCTCAGCCGAATTATATTTTTCTTCTTGATTTTTCAAATCAGAATCTCAAGATATACGGCGATTTAGATGAAAATACCAGACAAGACATACTTCTAGCCTGGTCTATCTGCGCCACTTCCAATTCAAACACTATTACGCTGGCGAAAAATTCTATGCTAGTCGGGAACGGGGTTGGCCAGCAAGACCGGGTTGGCTGTTGCGAGCTAGCCATAAAAAGAGCTAAAGACGCAGGTCACGATATAAAAAATGCTGTAGCGGCGAGCGACAGCTTTTTTCCTTTTCCTGACGGCCCAGAAATACTAATAAAATCTGGGATAAAAGCCATTTTTTCTACTTCCGGATCGGTAAAAGATGACGAAACAAAAAAAATTTGCGGGGAAAACAAGGCAACTCTTATTCAAATCTCCGATAAATTAGGTCGAGGCTTTTTTGGGCACTGATTTTAGTATTTTGTATCTAGTATCTGGTATTTTGCGTTTAGCATTGTAGGATATATTTCAACGCTTTTTTATGGGGGTGCGTTATTGTGCCCTTTTTTGTTATTTGTGGTATAATACGGCCATAAACCCCGCGCCACAGTCAGACGTCTCGGACTTCGAATCAATCAATCTTTCGGGATATATTGTGGTCGTCCAATAAGTCAATAATTTCCCAAGAGATGTTCTGTGGTGCGGGGTGAATAATTCGCATAAAACGGAAAAATTATGTTCTGGAAATTTCTTGATGATGTAAATTTTATCGCCCGGTGCAAAAAATATAATATTGGCCTTTGGCAATGTCCCAACTTCCTTTTTCTGGCCATGGGGTTTCTCACCGTTGTAGCGATGTTCGGTACATATTTTGCTTCAAAAAGCTTCGATGATGAAACAGTGACTATTGTGAGCGTGACTATTGTGGCCGCGATCATTCTTACCATTGGCAGCCTTATTATTCGCGGAGTTGAAAGGATCGCCGAAGCAAACGTGATGAAAAATGAGTTTATTTCTATTGTTTCCCACCAGCTTTGCGGTCCGCTCTCGGCGATCAAATGGAATATGGAGGTTCTGGAAAATGATGAATTTTCAGATCATCTTAAGTTGACCTCAAAGCAGGAAGTTTTTTTGAAAAATATAAAAGACGCCAACGATAAAATGCTGAAGCTTGTAGGCCAGCTTCTCGAAGTAAACCGGATTGATGAAGGAAGGGCTATTCTGAAAAGTGAAAATATTGATCTGGGAGAGATAGTTGACCAGACGATTGCTGAATTGAACGAATTGATACTGGAGAAAGAGATCGAAGTGAAAAGAAGAATTGCTCCCGATCTGCCGCTAGTTTTTGCGGATGCGGCCGGGATGAAGACGGTGATCAAAAGTCTGGTGAGCAATGCAGTGAAGTATTCCCGCCAGAAAGGGAAAGTGGAAGTTGACTTGAAATCAACTGGAAGAAAAATAATTTTCACCGTAAAAGACTGGGGGGTTGGAATTCCTCGCTATCAGCACCGGAAAGTTTTTGAGAAATTTTTCCGGAGCGCCAATGAAGCCCGTTACCGGACGGACGGGATAGGGCTTGGGCTTTATCTTGCGAGGTCTATTGTTGAAAATTCCGGCGGAAAACTTTGGTTTGAAAGCGAAGCCGGAAAGGGGTCAACTTTTTTTATAAGTATTCCGATTGCCCAGAAGCAGTTTTGAGCATATGCGAAAAATAGAATTAGAACTTCTATTAATATTAAAAATTTAAGAAAAAAATATGTCGAATCCAGAAAAAAAGAAAATATTGGTTATTGAAGACGACCGCTCTCTCCAAAACGCCCTGCTTGAAATCATCAGCCAGGAAGGATTTGAGTCAGAAAGCGCCTTAGACGGAGAGGAAGGGATTGCTAAAATCAAAACCTTCAAACCCGATCTTATTCTTCTTGACATTATACTTCCCAAAAAAGACGGGTTCGAAGTTCTGGAGGAAATAAAGAAAGATGAAACACTGAAAAATATTCCGGTGCTTATCCTCACTAATCTGGAAGAAGTTGATAATGTCCAGAAAGCGCTGGATCTCGGGGCGACCAATTATATGGTCAAATCCGATTTTAGCCTCAAGGACGTTGTGGAAAAAATAAGAGCAGCCATGAAATAAACTTGCGAACTTGCTTTTTATCCTAATCCAGAAACAAAGAAAAAATGTTTGTTGATAATGAGAGATTTAAAAGCTTCATATTGGATTCAGGGCTTGTCCAAGAAGATACCATAAACCAGGAGATGGAGGAAAGCCAAAAAACCGGAAAACGCCTTGGGGATATTTTAGTTGAAAAGAAAATTCTCAACAGCAATCAGATCCGGCAGCTTTATTCCTATATCCTGGGAATACCTTTTGTGAACCTTGAAAAAGAGCTTATCCCGAAAGAAGTCCTTCAGGTGATTCCGGAACCCATTGCTAAAAAATACAAAATAGTTGCTTTCAAAAAGACCAATCTTGAGCTCAAAGTAGCCATGCTCAATCCGGAAGATATCCAAACCATCGACTTCATCCGCAAAAAAACCGGACTCAAAATTTCACCTTGTATCACGACGGAAGAAGGAGTCACAAACGCCCTCAAGCAATATGAGCAGAGTCTCAAGGCTGAATTCGGCGATATCATTGAAAAAAACAGCGGCGCAATTTCTGGAAAAGACGATCTCGAAAAGGCGGCCCAGGATCTTCCAGTGATCCGGATTGTCGACACGCTTCTCAAGCACGCGATTCTCCAAGAAGCCAGTGACATTCATATTGAACCGGACGAAAAAGAAGTAAGAGTGAGATATCGGATCGACGGAATTTTGCATGACGCGATGTCGCTTCCAAAAGTTGTTATTGACGGCATAGTTGCCAGAATAAAAATTCTGGCCAATTTAAAACTTGACGAGCACCGACTTCCGCAGGACGGAAGATTCAAGATAGATCAGGACAGCCATCGCGTGGCTTTTCGTGTTTCGATTCTTCCTGTTTATTCAGGGGAAAAGGTAGTGATGCGTCTTCTCGACGAATCGTCAAAGGGGCTCACACTTGAAGCCATGGGGCTTTGGGGGGCTCCGCTTGAAAAAATCCATCAGGCCATCAAGCGTCCCAACGGGATGATTTTGGTGACCGGGCCGACCGGATCAGGAAAAACAACAACTCTCTATACGGTGATGGATATTCTTAATACGCCCCAAGTGAATATTTCGACCGTGGAAGACCCGATAGAATACAAAATGTTTCGTATCAACCAGACCCAGGTCAGCCCCCAGATCGGTCTCACCTTTTCCCAGGGACTCCGGGCACTTCTTCGGCAGGATCCGGATATCATCATGGTTGGTGAAATCCGCGATAAAGAGACTATGGAAATTGCTATTCACGCGGCGATGACTGGGCATTTGGTTCTTTCCACGCTTCATACCAACAGCGCAGCGGGGACAATTCCGCGGCTTCTTGATATGGGGGCCGAATCTTTTCTCATTGCTTCAACAGTCAATGTCGTGATGGCCCAGAGGCTGGTGCGCCGGCTATGCTCCGATTGCCGTCAAAGTTATACTCTGGACAAAGAGCTTCTGGATTCGCTTCGCGGCCAAGTTGATCTTGAAAGAGTTCTCGATCTGGCTCGCCAGAACAATATTATGGAGAAATCGCTGGCCGACAGCAAAGATTGGTCGAAGATCACCTTTTACCATCCGGGAGGATGTTCGCGCTGCCGCCAGGAGGGCTATAAGGGTCGCATTGGAATCTTCGAAGTCCTTGAAATATCTGAAGTGGTTGCCCAGATGATTTCAAAAAGAGCCACCAGTGATGAGATTGAAGAACAGGCGAAAAAAGAAGGAATGATCCAGATGATGGAGGATGGAATGATAAAGGCTGTGCAGGGAATCACCTCAATCGAAGAGATATTGAGAGTAACAAAAGACTAATTGGTATCTGGTATTTTGTATTTGGTATTTGAATTTAAGATACTAAATGCAAAATACTAAATACCCGCCCGACTCACTTTGCGACTCAAAGCGGGCGGGTCAAATACAAAAACGTGCCGACTTATATCTACGTTGCCAAAAATTCAAAAGGCGAAGTGAAAGGCGGGGAAATGGAAGGAAAAGATGAGCGCCAGGTTGCTGAAAATCTTCGAGGGGAAGGTTATTTTTTGACGGCGATTCACGAAAAAGCAACAGAAAAAGAAACGAAATTCAAAATGCCTTCTTTTGGGGCGGTATCGCTCAAAGATAAAATGATGTTTGCCCGTTATCTGGGCATCATGCTTTCCTCGGGTCTTTCTCTGCCCAAAGCCCTAGCCGTTATTTCCAGTCAGACGAAAAACAAAAAATTCAAGGTTGTTCTTGAGGAATTGGGGGAAGAGGTGAAAATGGGAAATAGCTTGGCTGACAGCCTGGCAAAACATCCGGTTTTCGATGAACTTTCCGTGAACATGATCCGGGTCGGGGAAGTGGGAGGAAACCTTGAAGAAGTTCTGAAGCTTTTAGCCGACCAGCTGGAAAAAGAACACAACTTGATGAGCCGGGTAAAGGGAGCCATGTATTATCCATCGGTTATTCTCCTGGTTATGCTTGGAGTGGGAATTGCCATGATGACTTATGTCGTGCCAAAATTGACTACTGTTTTCGAGGACATTCAGACAACACTGCCTCTTTCCACCCGGATAATAATTGCCGTCAGCAGCTATATGGCTGCTCATCAAATTTTAGTCGGACTGAGTCTCGCCAGCGCCGTAACCGTTCTGATATTTTTTTTCAAGTCGTCTTTCGGAAAAAAAGTGGCCAGCGCCGTGTTTGCTAAAGCGCCAGTGATCAAGAAAATGATAATCAAAGTCAACAATGCCCGCTTTGCAAGAATCTATAGTTCTCTCACCAAGAGTGGCGTGTCAGTTGTCGAATCCCTGAAAATTATTTCCCGGACGCTCACAAACGATCTTTATAAGAAAGCCTTTTCTGAAGTTGGTGAAGGGGTTCAAAAAGGAAAAACTTTGAACGAAGAGCTTGCGAAATTTCCCAAGCTTTTTCCGACTCTCACCATCCAGATGGTTGAAGTTGGAGAAGAAACCGGAAAAACCGCCGATGTTTTGACGAATCTCGCTGATTTTTATGAAGAAGAAATAAGCCAAATCACAAAGAACTTATCTTCTATTATAGAGCCGGTTCTTATGGTTATCATCGGTGTAGCGGTCGGTTTTTTCGCCATTTCAATGATTTTGCCGATGTACTCAATAATGGATCAGATGTAATTTTTTTCGGAAAACATTTTGCGAAACAAAAAATCAAAATGCAAAAATCAAAATGCAAAATTAGGGAATCGCTTCGCGATAAATTAGACATAAAAAAAGGATTTTCCATTCTTGAGGTCGTTGCTACTGTTTTTATTTTTTCGATTGTTACAATTTCGATTTACGGGTCTTTTTCGGGAGGTTTGAGATCGCTCGCCCAATCCAAGCACCGGATTGCGGCGACCCAGCTGGCCAACGAAAAAATGGAAGTAATTCGGAATCTTCCTTACAGCCAGGTTGGAACCGAAAGCGGTGTTCCCAGTGGTTCTTTGCTGCAGGAAGAAACAGTTTGGCGAAGCAATCAGAAGTTCAACGTGCGGACAACCATTGTCTATGTCGACGATTCCCTCGATGGGATCGAAGGCGGGGAACCGGACGATGAAATTCCCCTTGATTACAAAGAAGCAAGGGTTGAAGTTGATTGGGGAAGCGGCGGGTCGACAAACAACGTTGTTCTCGTTTCCCGTTTTGTGCCCGACGGAGTGGAAACAGACAGCGGAGGCGGAACCTTGCGCCTCAATGTTATTGACAGTACAGGAGAGGGAGTTTCGGGCGTGAGCACTCATATTGTGAACAACAGTACTGATCCAGCGATTGATCTTCCCGAAGAAACTGATTCTTCAGGCAGCATTCTTCTTCCCGGAATGCCGGCGGCTGATCGGACTTATGAAATTTCTGTTTCAAAAAACGAGTATGAAAGCATTTCCACTTTGCCGCCTTATCCCACAACCAGCTATGCCCCGACGGATATTCATGGTTCAGTCGTTGAAGGAGCTCTTAACAGCAAGGTTATCATCCTGGATAAAGTAGGAGCAATCAACATCACAACAAGGGATTTGAATGGAAATGTTGTGCCGAATATGAACTTCAACCTTGAAGGAGGAAGAATTCTGGGTCTTACCATGACTAGTCCCAAAGTATCAGTTTTTGGCTATGACCAGGATGTTGCTACGGACAGCGGTGGAAATCTTTCTCTTTCGGCAATGTCTCCGGGGAACTACACCGTGAGCTTCGTCGGTCCGGGATATACGCTTATTGGAACCGAAGCGCCTCTATTCCCATTTTATCTTTATCCGGCCCAAGTCTTGAGCGTTACTCTTCTCGTGGCGGACAACAGTGTGAATTCCTTGATAGTAACCGTGAAAAATTCTCTTTCCGATGATTCTGTCAGCGGGGCCAGCGTACGGCTTTATAATGGCGATTTGAGCTTTGATGAAACTCTCACCACAGGCACTTCAGGAAGAGTATATTTTCCTCCCAACGAAGATCCGCCTCTCGTGATGAACGCCGAGCAGTTCACGCTGGAGGTGTCAGCGGATGGATACGAACCTTTTTCGGGAACGATTGATGTCAATCAACTTGTCCAAACAGAAGTATCCCTTATGCCGATTTAGTTTAATCTTATGAGGCAGGAAAAAATATCCAAAAAAAATTCCGGAATGACAGTTGTCGAAATGTTGATTGCAATATTCATATTTATTTTGATGATGGGAGGAGCCGCCTATCTTCTTGCGCAAATTTACAAAAATTATGGCTTCGCCATGGAGCAAGGCATGTCGGTAAATGCTGTCCAGCACAGCCTTAAAATAATGATCGAGGAAATTCGGGGAGCCTGCCAGTCGGACAGCGGGGCTTATCCGATCCAGGAAGCGGACGAAAACAATGTCACTTTTTTTGCCGATATTGACGAAGACGGGGTCACTGAGAGAGTCCACTATTACAAAGAAGGAGAGTCCGTCAAAAAAGGAGTAAGCCGCCCCAGCGGAAATCCGGCTGTCTATCCGGAAGGGGATGAGACAGTGACGACAATAACAAACCATGTTGTGAACACGTCTCTTGAGCCTCTTTTTTACTACTACAACACGAATTATCCGGCGGATCAGGAAAATAATCCTCTTTCCGCGCCTGTTTCTCCACTCCTGGATATTAGGCTTGTGAAGATCGATTTATTCTATAATCTTGATCCGCTTCGGGCGCCCGACAATATCCGGCTGGAATCATTCGTGGAGCTTAGAAATTTGAAAGATAATTGGTAATAAAAACTAAAAACTATAAGCTGAAATTTAAAAACCATGGTATCGCTTCGCGATAAATCAAAAAATAAAAAAGGCTCTGCTCTTATTTTCATCATAATCACCTCTGCTATTGGAGCGACGATTCTTTTGGGCTTGGTGACGTTTATTGTTTCCCAGGACCGAAGCAGCCGCAACACAAGCGCCCGAGAGCAGGCTTTTGGAGTGGCGGAAGAAGGGATTTATTGGTACCGCTGGTATTTGGCCCATATGGTGGAAGGAAAAACAGCCGGCGAGATCGACGAATTTTGGACTAGCGGAAGCCCGGTGGGAGTGGGCGAACCATATGAAGTAGAGGTAAGCGACCCTCAAGGAGGAACGGTTGGCAAATACAAACTGGAAGTGACTGCTCCTTCGGGGGGCTCTTCGATTGTGACAGTCAAATCGACCGGCTGGACATATAAGCGCCCGAACACCAAAAGAATCATCCAGGTCCGTTTCAGAAAGCAAGCCTGGTGCGAATATGTGGTGCTCTCAAACAGCGATATCCGTTTTGGCGAGGGCACAGAAATATACGGCCTTGTTCATGCAAACGGGGGAGTGCAGTTTGACGGCGTGGCTCATCATCTGGTAACCAGCTCGGTCGAAGAATATACAAGCAGTGATGAAGATGTCGAAGGAGTCCATCCTGGCGTTTGGACCAACAATTCTCCCGAAGAAGAAAGGTTTCTAGCTGGAAGCTTGTATCCGGTCCCCAGAAAAGATTTCGATGCCGTGATTGCGGACCTCAATCTGACCAGAGATTATTCAGGAGGAGTGGCAGGCGGTCTTTATCTCGGGCAGGATAAAGCCGATACGCAGGTTTGCGATTGGGTAGAACAGGGCGGAAAACAAATGTGGAAATGCTGGCAGGAGAACAAAAAAGTTCGGGGATATCACCTGATTTTCAATCCGCAGTCAGGAGAAGGGAATGACACAATTTCCGTTTCGATGGTGCTGGAATACGGATTCAAGAGTTATAAAATTGAATATGAAACCCCGGCCATAAACTATGCGGTGCCATCCAATGGTCTCATATTTGTTGAAAACCACGCTTGGGTGGAGGGAAGAATTCAAGATGAGCGCCTGACGGTTGTTGCGGCTGACCTTTCTGAAGCGACTGCAGATCCGGAGCCTCCCGGCCATGACAAAAATATTTATATAAACAACGATATATTGTATACTAACAAAGACGGGAGCGACATTTTAGGGCTTTTGGCCCAGGACGATATCACAATTGGTCTTTATAGCGAAGATGATCTTGAGATTGACGCGGCAGTTTTGGCTCGGCGCGGACGGGTAGGAAGGGATTTTTATGACGCTAGCGAGCCGACATACTACAAAAGAAATACAGTCATTGTTTACGGCGCTTTAGTCACCAATGACCGCTACGGTTTTTCCTGGCTAGACACGGGAGGGAACTCGCTTTCCGGATACGACACCCGAAACATCGTTTTTGACAACAATCTTCTCTATTATCCGCCGCCATTTTTTCCAACCGGAGACAAATATCAGATAGATTTATGGGAAGAACTGTAGAAAAATCAAAATGCAAAATTAAGGAATCCTGCTGCGCAGGATGAGCAAAAATAAAATGAGTTTGTTGCTCTACAATTTGCTGGGGAAAAAGCCGAAGGGATTTGGACTTGAAATAGAGGACCGGTCGCTCAAAGCTTTTATGATTGAAAAAAAGCGGAAAGGAAAATGCCGGGTCCTTTCGTGCGGAATGAAAAATTTGAAAAAAGGGATTATGCAAGACGGTCAAGTTTTTGACACCGAGGCCCTTGCTTCCGAAATAAAAGAACTTTTGAAGTCGACCAAACCCTACCCGATTAAAAATAAATTAGTGGTTTTTTCTGTTCCGGAAAACAAGGCTTTTATCCGGACGATATCCATTCCCAAAATGAGAAAAGAGGAAGCCGACGAAGCCGTTAAATGGGAAACGGAAGCCAATATCCCCATTGCCGTGGAAAGAGTTTATCTCGATTGGCAGATTATCCAGGAGCGCGGAGAAAATAACGAAATTCTTGTAACAGCTGTTCCCAAAGAAATAATCGACAAATACAGCGAAGTGATGAAATTGGCCGGCCTTGATATTTTGGCGGTTGAAGTTGATATCATTGCGACCGTGCGGAGCCTTACCGAAGAAAAGGATTCATCTTCATCTGGAAGGCCGGTTGTTATTGCGGATGTAGGAGAAGGTGTCACAAGCCTTGCAATCGCGAAAAATCAAGTTCCTTATTTCACTTCCAGTCTGCCGGTGGGAGGAGTGACTTTTACAGACGCGCTTCAAAAAGGATTGGGCGTAAGCTATGAAAAAGCGGAAGAATTGAAGCTAAAATACGGTCTTGGAAAAATGAGAGAAGACGACATACTTTACAAAATATATAATCCAATAATCGAAAACCTCGTGACAGGAATAGAAAAATCAATCCGGTTTTATGAAGGTTCGATCAACACCAAAGAAAAAGTTGAAAAGCTTATTCTTTCCGGAGGGGGGTCGTTGCTTCACGATATCGTTGACTATCTGGCCATCAGAATGAAAAAAGAAGTAATCACGGGTGATACTGTGCAGAGTCTCGATCTTCCGGGCAATTTTTCAGAGGAAACCAAAAAAAGCCTAATTCCCTTTGCTACGGCCATTGGCCTGGCAGAAAGGGCTATAAATTGCGATGATTAGAATAAACCTTCTTTCAGACAAAGAAAAAAAAGAAAGACTAACCGACAAAAAAGTGGGCGATGTCATTCGTCTAGGTCTTTCGGTTGTCTTCTCCCTTCTGATTCTGGCTGCAGTGATGTTTTCTGCATTAGTTATCTTGGGCATAAACCTTCAATCGGTGAAAGAAGAAACAAAGACCTATTCGGCCGGTTCAGTGAAAGAGATAGAAGAAACAGAAAACCTTCTTAAAGATGTCGAATCACTTTCAAAAAAAATAGAAAAAAATTCCCAGGACGTTCCTCGCTGGGGGAAATTTCTAAAAGTAATTTCTGATATTTCTCCAGAGGGAGTAAAGATGACAAATATTCACATTGAAAAACAGCATGTGAGATTGACCGGTTTTTCCAAAACAAGAGAGGAATTTCTGGTTTTTCAGGAAAACCTAAAAAGAAATTCTTTTGAAAATTTCAATTCTCCGGTTTCAAACCTTGTTTCTCCGAAAGACTTTTCTTTTACGGTTGAGTTTGATGTCGAAAAAAATTATCTTAATCAGCTCTAACTTCTCGTTTTATGCAGCCAAAGTCAGACAAAAAAATAATAGTAGCCGTTTTAGTGACAATTTTTGTCGTTTTGATTTTATCTTGGCTGGTGATTTTCCTGCTAGGAAGCAAAACGAGAGATTCTTTTGAAAATTTTCAGAAGGAAAAACTAAATTCCTTTGTGCTTGAGGAAAAAAGAAACAAAATTTTGAAACTAAAAAGGGAATTTTCAGACCTAGAGGATGAAAGAAATAGTTTGGACTCAATGCTTATAAAAAAAGACATGGCTGTTCCATTTCTGAGAGCCTTGGAAAAAGTTGCAGGCGATACCTCTTGCCAGATAAAGATCGAACCGGCAGATATAAACAAAATAAGATTTGAAAAAAAGGTTTCCAGCCCTGCCCAAAAAAAGGAAGAAGACGATTCAGCTTCGGCCGATGAAAAAGACGAAGCGAAAGATTCCGAAGCAAAAAACAAGAAGGTGGATGATCTGGCTCCGCTCAGAAGTTTTCCAACCTTTTCAGTCGAAGTCACGGGCCGTTTCTCTCCCATGGTTGATTTTTTTGAAAAAATTGAGAATATGTCCTATTTTGTCCATCCGCTAGTCATCGACATCTCTGCGGATGATAAAAAAAATACAGCGGCGGCAAACGCGGGAGCGCTCCCGACGGGAATTCCAGCTCTCACAGGAGACGAAAATTTGGAGGGGAAGATTCTTAAAATGACAATGACTTTTGTTGTTTATGGGGAATGAAAAAAAAGAAAAAAAAGAAAAAGTGTCCAAAATAGGCGGATGGCTTCAAAAAATATTCAGCTTCTTTTTGCGCTGGTTTTTTCTGGCAGCGATTATTGCCACATCCCTATACGCGGTGTATATCTGGAAAAAATACATTCTCAATGCCGATTGGAGCGAGGAAAAGAAAAAGGCCTATATCAGCGAACAGTCGGTTTTGTCTTTCGATGAGGATAAATATAAAAAAGCCCTTGAAATCATAGATATTCGGCGAGAAAAATTGGAAAACAGCGAAAAGTTCTCAGGCCGGGACATTTTCTTCCCGGAATAAGTTTTGACCTTGAGGAATTCCCCGACTTGTCAGGGAAGAAAAAGGTCGAACCTTTAAAAACTCGACAAGTAAGTCGTTTTTTGTTAAGTTAGCTTGGCATGCGCCCTTAGCTCAATGGATAGAGCGTTTGGCTTCGGACCAAAAGGCTCCAGGTTCGAGTCCTGGAGGGCGCACCAATAAAACCAGCTTTTTCAGAGGCTGGTTTTTGGTTTCTTGTTTCGACTCTCGATTCTTGAGTGATTGCCTGCTTGGTGATAACATAAAAGCATAGAAAAAATTTTGCTGGTTCCGGATAAAAGCAAGAAGAAACGGGAAATACGCCCGCCTGCTTTGAAAGGCTCTACTATGAAATTAATTTCCCAAATACTTTGAATGCGACTGCCGCGAAATAAAATCAAAGCATTTCGGGCAGGTATTTAAATACTTACTCGGAATATATGTCCGTCAGAAAATTCACCCCGTCAAATAATTTCAAATAATAAAGATGTTTTACACTTACGTTTTGCTGTCAAGTAAAGACGGGAAATTCTATACGGGATATACGAAGGATTTGAAATTAAGATTTGAGCAACACAAGAAAGGACAGATTGCTTCAACCAAAAACCGAAGACCGCTGAAATTGATATACTGTGAAGCCTGCCTGGATCAGCAAGACGCCACTCACAGAGAGAAATATCTGAAAAGACATTACGGAAAGATGTTTCTGAAGAACCGGCTCAAATCTTATTTGATGGGGAAATGAAGAAAAAAATATCAGAAAAATAACGAGAGTAGGCAAAACCAGCCTCGCCGTGACCCTGCCCGTCGAAATGACGCGGGAATTGGGGTGGCGGGAGAAGCAGAGAGTTGTGGTCAAGAGAATTAAGGGCGGGGTTGTGATTAGGGATTTTAGGAGAAAATAAATTAGCGGAATGAATTATGAAGCATTATTTTTATTTGGATGAAACGGGCGATCATGGATTGAATTTTGTCGATGTGAATTTTCCATTATTCCTACTAGCGGGATGTTTGTTTGATAATAGTGAACTGGTTAAGCTGGAGTCGCGGATTGATGAATTCAAGATAGACCTATTTGGGACAACCGAGGTGATTTTGCATTCTCGAGAAATAAGAAAATGCGAGGGATCGTTTCAAATACTCTTTGATTTGGACAAGAAAAAAGAATTTTATGAAAAACTGAATAAAATAATGTCGGAAGCTAAATTCACTATTATCGGCGCCGGCGTTGACAAGGAAAATCATATCAAAAAATACGGAAAGGGGGCTAGGGACCCTTACTCGATCTCTCTTGCTTTTATAATTGAAAGGTTAATTTTCTGTTTAGATAAAAAAGACGCCAATGGTACCGTTGATATAAGAATTGAAAAAAGAGGCAGAAAAGAAGATCAGCAGCTTCTCGATCAATTCAATACGATACTCGACAGGGGGACGTATTATATAAGTTCCGAAAGAATAAAAAGAAAAATAACTTCGTTTGAATTTTTTCGGAAAAGAGACAATGTTAATGGACTTCAAATAGCAGACTTATGCGCCTATCCGCTGGCAAGACATGTCCTTAACACCGAAGAACCATACATTCCTTTTGAAATAATCGAGAAAAAAATATATTGCGATGACAAAGGAAAGTATGAAGGCCGCGGGTTAAAAATTTTTCCATAAATAAAAAGTCCTTTTCAGGACCCTTTACCGACCGGGAGACACCCCGATCCTATGATTAATACTAGCACAAATAGGAAAATATTTCAACCCGGCTGTGGATAACTTTGGAAAATTTGCTTTATTTAAGGGATATTATAAGATATATTTTAGGGGAGAAAATCATTGGCGGAGGTAATGTAAAATCAATATGATCCATACGATCCAGCAACTAAAACAAAAATGGAATAAAGAAGAAGATTCTTACCTAAAAAAAGAAATTGGTGACGGCGTGCAAAAATTTGTGAAGGACTGCTTGAAATCAGCAGAACTTTTCAATTTGAAAGATGGATTGAATTCGACACCACTTGAAAAAAGAAAAAATGAATTTACAGAAGAAAGTAAAACGAAAGCGGCGCGAAAAGCTGACATCATTATATATGTTAATCGGGATATAGTTATTCCAGTCGAAGTGGAAAGGCATGAAAATATAGACGCAGGACTTGGACAACTTTTACAATATCAAGCTGATATTGATAAAAAATACGGAATTCTAACTGATGGATACTTATGGCGTTTTTATAACAACGCCTATTTATTACGAAGTAATAATACCCCGCAGCTTGCTGCGGCTGGGAATATGTTAGAATAGATGCATGGAAACAAAATTTGCCAGCCATGCAACCTACAAAATACGCTACCACATGG
>Ga0208958_1000959_pt1 | contig 31262 bp, 24 predicted proteins | sample RifOxyB1_FD_184032 | JGI IMG/M metagenome (GOLD analysis project Ga0208958, IMG submission 184032) | Soil microbial communities from Rifle, Colorado - Rifle Oxygen_injection B1 (SPAdes) | ecosystem: Environmental > Terrestrial > Deep subsurface > Rock core/Sediment | place: Rifle, Colorado...
GGTGGTGTTCAACGGCTACAGCGTGGCCACGCTGGGCAGCAACTTCAGCCAGGTGGTGTTCCAGTTCAAGGTCACGCCCGGACTGTTGTGGAGCGGATTGAAGTGGGCCCTGGGCATCGGCCTGGTGGGCGGGCTGTTCCCGGCCCTGCGTGCGGCGCGCCTGCCGATCACCCAGGCCCTGCGGGCGATCTGACGGACGTTGAGGAAGTGCCGGCGCATGCCGGCACTTCTTCACGTCGGCGCGTCGAGCCACCCTCGCGACACCGCCTCGGCGACATCCTCCGGCGTGTCGATGTCGATACCGAGATCCGGCGCATCGCAGGCGATGACGCCGGCACCAGTGGCATTCAGCACATCGCGCAAGCCACGATCTCCCTGTAAGTCCCGTGCGGCGCGCAGCATCGTCGGCGCCACGACAGCGGGCACCCCCACGCGGTCGCCGAAACGCGTGGCGGCAGAGCCTGATGGCGCCGCGCGCGCTGCTGCCAGCAGCACCTGCACGTGCACGAGATCCAGCGCCGGCTGGTCGCAGGTCAGCAGCAGCGTCGCGCGATCGTGCGCAGCGAGCGCATCCAAGGCGACGCGCACGCTTCCCGCCAAGCCCTCGTTCCATCGCGGGTTGACCAGGCACTCGACCGGCAGGTCGCGCACCGCGGCCACGACATCGTCCGCGTGCGCACCGACGATCACCCGCACGCGTGCGGCACCCGACGCCAGCGCCAGTCGCGCGGCCCGGTGCACCAGCGTCTCGCCGTCGCGCGTCAGCAGTTGCTTCGGCCGGCCCAGGCGCGTGCTGCCCCCCGCCGCCAGCACCACCGCGACATGCGGCACGGTCATGGCGTTTCGCCGTGCCGCCAGGCCTGCAACTGGGCGGCGATGCTCAACGCGATGGCCTCGGGGCCTTGCCCGCCCAGCCTGAGCCCCACGGGCGAGCGCAGGCGCGGCACCAGCAGCGCATGCGTCGGCGCTGGCAGTACGCGCAGCAGGTCTTCGCGGCGACGCACCGGCCCCAGCAGGCCGATGAACGGGATGCGGGTATGCGCCAGCGCCTCCAGGGCCTCGCGGTCGTGTTCGAAGTGGTGGTGCATGACCAGCGCGGCATCGGGCGCGGGCTGCAGTGCGCGCAGCGCGTCGTCCGGCGCCTGCATCAGCCATGCGTCGGCGATGTCGGTATCCGGAATCCAGCGCGCGCGCCGCTCCACCACGCTGACGTGCCAACCGAGCGGACGCAGCGCCTGCAGCAGCGACGGGGTTTCCGGTCCCGCACCGAAGATCGCCACGCGTGCGGGAGCCGGCACGCTGACATCGCCGGCCAGACTGACCGTCGGCGCCTCGGCATGGCGCGCCAGCGTCCAGTGCAGGCTCACCTCGCCCACCCGCACGTGCACGTCACCATCGGCCGACAAGGTCAACGTCAGCGCGCCGCGGCCCGCCCACCACGCCTGCACGGCCGTTGCCCAGCCGGGTATGCGATCCAGCGGCAGCAGCACCAGCCGCAGACGGCCGCGACACCCGACAGCGGAGCCGGCGAACAGGTCCTCATCGTCACGGGTGTCGATCTCCATCGCACCCGCGGCACCCACGGCGGCGGCATGCCGCGCACGCCTGGCGATCTCCGGCTCCAGGCAGCCGCCGCTCAGCCAACCCACCTGCGTCTGGTCCGGACCGAACAGCGCCATGGCCCCCGCACGGACATACGTCGAACCTTCGGTGGCCATGACGACGGCCAGTGCACGGCCATCGGTGTCCTCACCGGCGTGGGCGGACGCGAGCAGCACATGAGCGGATGCGGTCATGGCACCACGATGGCGCAAGCCGCGGGGCGAAGGCAACGCCCGGCGCGCCGGTCGGGGCATCGGGCAAGCATCCCGCAGGATCGTGCAAACATCGACCCATGCCTTCACTGGCATGCAACGTGGGCGCGGAGTATCGTCGCCCGGTCCCACGCCGACGCCAGGAGACGCCATGAAGTTGAACGTCAACGGGGCCGAGCGCGAAGTCGACGCGCCGGACGACATGCCGCTGCTCTGGGTCCTGCGCGACCTGATGGGCCTGACCGGCACCAAGTTCGGCTGCGGCATCGCGCAGTGCGGCGCCTGCACGGTGCATGTCGACGGCGCCCCCTTGCGCGCCTGCGTCACGCCCGCGTCGGCCGTCGCCGGCAGGAAGATCACCACCATCGAAGGCCTGTCGGCCGACGGCTCGCATCCGGTGCAGAAGGCCTGGGCGGAACTGGACGTCGTCCAGTGCGGTTACTGCCAGTCCGGCCAGATCATGTCGGCCGCCGCCCTGCTCGCCAAGGTGCCGTCGCCCACCGATACCGACATCGACCAGGCGCTGTCCGGCAACCTGTGCCGCTGCGGCACGTACCAGCGCATCCGCGCCGCCGTGCATCGCGCGGCCGACATCGGCAAGGCCTGATCCGGTGCGGCGACGCGGGTCGCCGCCTTCCCCATCGTTCGACGGAGGCTGTTCCGTGAACCTCGAAACTTCTTCCCCGCGCCGCGACTTCCTGCGCGCCACCGCACTGGCCGGTGGCGGCCTGGTGATCGGCTTCCTCGTGCCCGGCGCGCGCCGCTTCGCCATGGCCCAGGAGGCCACGGCCGCAGCCCCCACGGCCTTCGTGCCGAACGCGTTCCTCAGCATCGCGGCGGACGACACCATCACCGTGCAGCTCGCGCATGCGGAGATGGGCCAGGGCATCTGGACCACGCTGCCGATGCTGATCGCCGAAGAGCTGGATGCCGACTGGTCGAAGATCCGCGTCGAACACGGTGCGGCGGACAAGGCCTACACCAGTCCGGTGTTCGGCATGCAGGGCACCGGCGGTTCGACCACCACCTGGTCCGAGTTCGACCGCTACCGGCAGGCCGGCGCCGCCGCGCGGGCGATGCTGCTGCAGGCGGCGGCCGCGCGACTGAAGGTTCCCGCCGATCAACTGCGCACCGAGAACGGCGCGGTGGTGTCCGGCACCACGCGCCTGCGCTACGGCGAACTCGCCAACGACGCCGGCCAGCAGACCCCACCAGCACTCGATGCGCTGAAGCTGCGCGACCCGAAGGACTGGAAGCTGATCGGCAAGCCGACCAGGCGCCTGGATACGCCGGAGAAGATCACCGGCAAGGCCAGGTTCGGCATGGACGTGCAGTTCGAAGGCCTGCTCACCGCGGTCGTGCTGCGTTCGCCGGTGTTCGGCGGTACGGTCAAATCCTTCGACGCCACCAAGGCGCGCGCGGTGGCCGGCGTGCGCAACGTGGTGCAGGTGCCCAGCGGCGTGGCGGTGATCGCCGACCACTACTGGGCCGCCAAGCTCGGTCGCGACGCGCTGCAGGTGGTGTGGGAGGCGGGCGATGGCGCCCAACTGGACAGCACCGCGCTGCGGCAGCAGTTCTCGCAGCTGGCGACCGAAGAGGGACCGACCGCGGTGCGTGCCGGTGACGTGATGGCCGCCCTCGGCAAGGCCGCGAAGACCGTAGAAGCCGAGTACGCCGTGCCCTACCTCGCCCACGCGGCGATGGAGCCGCTGAACTGCACGGTGAAGATCGGCGACGGCGAGTGCGACATCTGGTGCGGCACTCAGTTCCCCACCCTGGACCAGAACAGCGCCGCGCGCATCCTCGGCATTCCGCCGGAGAAGATCTGCATCCACACGCCGTTCCTCGGCGGCGGTTTCGGCCGTCGCGCCACGCCGACGTCGGACGTCGTCTCCGAGGCAGTCGAGGTCGCAAAAGCCGCCAAGTCGCCGGTCAAGACGGTATGGACGCGCGAGGACGACACCCGCGGCGGGTACTACCGCTCGGCGTTCGTCGAGAAGATCAAGGTCGGCCTGGGCGAGGACGGCCTGCCGACGGCCTGGCACCAGGTGATGGTGGGCCAGTCGATCATGGCCGGCACCTTCATGGAAGCGATGATGGTCAAGGACGGCATCGACGCCACCTCGACCGAGGGCGTGGCCAATTCGCCCTACGTGCTGGGCACGCCCGCACACCGCGTGGACCTGCATTCGCCGAAGACCGGCATCCCCGTGTTGTGGTGGCGCTCGGTGGGCCACAGCGTCAACGGCTTCGTGATGGAAGGCGTCGTCGACGAACTGGCGCACGCCGCGGGCCAGGACCCGGTGGAGTACCGGCGCACACTGCTGAAGGATCACCCCCGCCACCTCGCGGCGCTGAACCTGGCCGCCGAGAAGTTCGGCTGGGGTACGCCGCCCGCGCAGGGCCGCGGCCACGGCATCGCCGTGCACGAATCGTTCGGCAGCTACGTGGCGCAGGCCGCCGAGGTGTCGATCGAGGAGGGAAGGATCCGCGTGCACCGCGTGGTGTGCGCCATCGATTGCGGCGTGGCCGTCAATCCGGCGGGCGTACAGGCGCAGATGGAGTCCGGCATCGTGTTCGGCCTGAGTGCCGCGCTGCATTCGATGCTCACGCTCCGCGAGGGCCAGGTGCAGGAATCCAATTTCCACGACTACCCGGTGTTGCGGATGAACGAGATGCCCCAGGTTGAGGTGCACATCGTGCCCAGCACCGAGCGCATGGGCGGCGTGGGCGAACCCGGCACGCCGCCGATCGCGCCCGCGGTGGCCAACGCGGTGTTCGCCCTGACCGGCCAGCGCCTGCGCGAACTGCCGCTGCGTCTGCCGACGTCCACCTCTTCGACGCCGACCGCCTGAGGCCCGCCATGCGCATCCTGATGATGTCCCTGACCGTGCTCCTGCTGGTGGCGTGCAAGCCGCGCATCAGCGAGGAACAGAAAGCCCAGGCGCTGACCGCGTTCGCCACGGTGGAGCAGGTATTCCAGCACCCGCGCTGCAGCAACTGCCACATTCCGGGCGACGCGCCGCTGCAGTTCGATGCGCAGACGCCGCATGCGATGAACGTGGTGCGTGGCCCGGACGGCAAGGGCGCGCCCGGCCTGCCCTGTTCCACCTGCCATGGCGAACAGAATTCGCCGGCCAGCTACGGCCCGCACGCACCGCCGGGCGCACCGCACTGGCAGCTGCCGCCGCCCGACCAGAAGATGGCGTGGATCGGCCTGCCCGCGGACCAGCTGTGCGCGATGATCCAGGACAAGGACCGCAACGGCGGCCGCGACTTCGATGCGCTGCTCAAGCATGTCGCCGAAGACAAGCTGGTGCTGTGGGGCTGGAATCCCGGGGGCGAACGTGCACCGGTGCCGGTACCGCACGACCGGTTCGTCGCGGCGTTCAAGACATGGGCGGAGGCGGGCGGCCCCTGCCCCTCGCCTGGCGCCAACGCGACGGGCGGCGCCGCGCGCTGAGCCTTACTTGCCTGTGGACGCCGCGACCAGCGCGTCGCGGCGACGCGCGCGCCACAGGCCGTCGCTGGCGAAGATCACCAGGCCGGCCCAGATGGCGGCAAAGCCGACCGCGCGCGTGGCATCGAAGGCTTCCTTGAACACCAACACGCCGATCAGCAACTGCAGGCTGGGCGCGACGTACTGCAGCAGGCCCACCACGGACAGCGGGATGCGGCGCACCCCGTAGGCGAAGCCGATCAGCGGCACCGCACTGACCACGCCGCCGAGGACCAGCAGCAGGTCGTCGCGCCAGCCGTAGCCATCGATGAAACCGCCGCCGTGGCCGAACTCGCCCCACACGACGTAGGCCAGGCCGGGCAGGAACAGGTACAGGCTTTCCACCCCCAGTCCGGCGACGGCATCCACCGCCACGGTCTTGCGCACCAGGCCGTACAGGCCGAACGAGAACGCCAGGCCCAGCGCGATCCACGGCGGCGACCCGGCCTGCACCGTCAGCCACGCCACGCCGGCCAACGCGAACCCCACCGCGATCCATTGCGCGGGCGACAGGCGTTCGCGCAGCACCAGCACGCCCAGCACCACATTGATGAGCGGATTGATGAAGTAGCCCAGGCTGGTTTCCACCACATGCCCGGCGTTCACCGCCCAGATGTACAGGCCCCAGTTGAACGCGATCAGCAGGCTGCTGACGCCCAGCAGCGGCACCGCGCGAGGCTGCGCGCGGATCTGTCGCCACCAGCCGAGGCCGTTCTTCAACAGGAGCCAGCCCAGCACCAGCACCGCGCTCCACACGATGCGGTGGGCGATGATGTGGAACGACGGCACCGCCTTGAGCAGGTGCCAGTACAGCGGCACCACGCCCCAGATCAGGAAGGTGCCGACGGTGATCGCCAGCCCTTTGCGGTCGAGCGGTGGATGGGTCATTTCGACTGCCGTGCGCGCGCCAGCGTGATCACCACCACACCGGCCAGGATCACCGCCATGGCGCCCAGGTCGTGCGCGGTGAAGGTTTCGCCGGCGATGAAAGCGCCCAGCGCCACCGCGATGACCGGATTGACGTAGGCATAGCTGCCGACCAGCACCGGGCGCGCGTGGTGGAGCAACCACACGTAGGCGGTGAACGCGACGATGGAACCGAACACCGCCAGGTAGGCGACCGCCAGCCCGCCTTCCAGCGTCCAGTCCGCCACGTGGAAGCGCTCGCCGTGCAGCAGGCCCGCACCGACCAGCATCACGCCCGCCGCCAGCATCTGCGCCGCGGCCGTCATGAAGGGCGACGGCAGGTCGCGCCCACGCGACCACACCGAGCCGTAGGCCCAGGCGATCGGCGCGATCAGCAACAGCACCAGTCCCACCGGCGAACCGGCCAGCGAGCTGCCCGCATTGAGCCAGACCACACCCGCGAAGCCGACGATGATGCCCAGCCATTCGCCGCGCGTTGGGTGCTGTCCGCGCATGGCGCCGAACAGGCCCATCCACAACGGCATCGACGCCACCGCAACCGCGGCGAGCCCCGACGACACCGTCTGCTCGGCCAGCACCACCATGCCGTTGCCCATCAGCAGCAGCAATGCGCCCATCACCAGCAGGTTCTTCCACTGCGCGCGTGTCGGCGCGGCGACGCCGCGCCAGCGGAGGAACAGGAACATCACCAGGCCCGCCGCGACGAAACGGCTGCCCGACACCATCAGCAGCGGCGGGAATCCGCCTTCCAGCGCGAAGCGGATGCCCAGATAGGTCGAGCCCCAGACCACGTAGACGATGGCCAGGGCGGCAGCGACGGCAAGGCCGCCACGCGCGGGCGCGGCGGCGGAAACGGAGGCGTTCATGGGAAACCGTGGGGGAATGCGGTGTGAGGCAATTCTAGGCCAGCCGCGGACCGGCGGCATGTCGAACCCGCCCTCGACCGTTTGAAACCTTTCCCGCCCGACTTGAACAGCATTCAAGTCTTTTGCCGCGCGTGCTTTGGTTGACGGGAGCGGCGCCAGGCGCGGCAAGGAGGCTCCCGCCTGCGTGCCGCTCTTCTACCTCGCGCATCTCCGCCTCCTGCGCCCTCACGACCGGCATCGTTCCCGCCGCGAAGGTGGCGGATCAGCCGCGCTCGCGCGCGAGCAACTGGTGCTTGCGCGGCAATCCCCAGCGGTAGCCGCCGAGCGAGCCATCGCCGCGGATCACGCGGTGACAAGGCACCACCACGGCGATGCGGTTATGCGCGCACGCGCTGGCCACCGCGCGCGCGGCGCGCGGGGCGCCCAGCTGCCGCGCCAGGCCGGCATAGCTCACCGTCTCGCCCTCGGGCACTTTCATCAGCGCATCCCACACGCGTTGCTGGAAGCCGGTCCCCAGCAGGTCGACCGGCACGTCCGCCTCGCGACCGGCAAGGCGCTCGGCGACGGCCTGCAGGCGCGGAGCAAGGAAATCGTCACGGCCGGCTTCCACGCGCTCGAGCTGCGCATGCGGGAATTCATCACGCAGTCGCCGTTCCAGTACGGCGTCGTCATCGCCCAGTTCGATCGCGCAGATGCCGCGCTCGGTGGCGGCCACCAGCGTGCGGCCGAGCACGGTGTCGACGAGTGTCCAGCGGATCGCCACGCCGCGGCCACCGGCACGGTAGGTGGCCGGTGTCATGCCGAGTTTCGCCGCTCCCTGCTCGTACAGCCGCGACGGCGAACCGTAGCCGGCATCGTAGAGCGCGGTGGTGACGTCACGGCCTTCGCGCAGGGCCGCCTTCAACGTGCCCAGCTTCTTGCGAGCCAGGTACTCGGCAGGACTCAGGCCGAAGCGCGCGCGAAACCGGCGCTGCAGATGCGAGGCGCTGAGACCGGTGTGCGAAGCCAGGTCCGCCAATGACGGCTCGCCCTCGTCGAGCAGGCGGCGCGCCAGATCCAGCGGATCGGCAGCGATGGCGGTCGGGGTGGAGAAGGATCGGCGCGGCATGGTGTCCATGCGCCCAGACTAGGGCGCGCGCGACGGTGGGACTATCCGGATCTTGCGCTTGGAACCAGGAGTGAGTGCGGAGGGGTGAGGAGCGGGCAGGAGCGCATGCTGACGCTCGCTCCTCACGCCTCATCGCTCACCACGGCCTCATTCCGCCCAGCGACCGGGGCCGGGCGAATCCGGCAGCACCTGCGCGGACAGCTTGCGGTCCTGACCCAGGATCTCGATGGCATCGCCCAGGATCGCCGCCGACTCGCGCAGCAGCGGGTCCGGACGCTTGTCGGCCAGTTTCTCGCGCTGCGCGTCCTTCACGATGTCGCGCTCGGAAGCGCCCAGGCCGTCATCGGCCAGATCCTCGGCCAGCGGGTCCAGTGCCAGTCCCAGCGCCTTGCGCTCGGCCTGGCGCTGCTTGCGCTGCGCCTCCTGGCGGTCGCGCTCGGCGCGGCGTTCGGCCTCGTTGAGCGAAACGTACTTCTTGGCAGCCTCGGCACGGAACTGGGCCACGTCTTCCGACCACCACTGGAATTCCTTGTCCTTCGCCGAGCGCGCGGCGTGCAGCGCCTGCAGGCGCGGCAGCAGCGGCGCGAAGTTGCCGTACTGCAGGTGCGGCACGGCGGCGATGCGCGTCCACGGCAAGGCATTGTCGTAGGTGCTTTCGCCGTACTCGCTGGCGTCCACGCTCACCGGGAACGCGATGTCCGGTACCACACCCTTGTGCTGCGTGCTGCCGCCGGCCACGCGGAAGAACTGCGCGATGGTCAGCTTCACCGAGCCGAAGCGCGGCGCCTCGTTGGCCGGCCAGCGGTCCAGGTCCACCATGTTCTGCACGGTGCCCTTGCCGAAGCTGGTCTCGCCGATCACCAGGCCGCGCCCGTAATCCTGGATGGCGCCGGCGAAGATCTCCGATGCCGATGCCGACGCGCGGTTGATCAGCACGGCCAGCGGGCCGTCCCACGCGACGCCGGTCTTGCGGTCGCTGTTGACGGTGACGCGGCCGCCGGATTCGCGCACCTGCACCACCGGGCCCTTGTCGATGAACAGGCCGGTCAGCTCCACCGCCTCGTCCAGCGAGCCGCCACCGTTGTTGCGCAGGTCCATCACCACGCCATCCACGCCCTGCGCCTTGAACTGCGCGAGGAGCTTGGCGATGTCGCGGGTGGCCGAGTTGAAGTCGTTCGGATTGCGGCGACGGCCCTCGAAGTCCTGGTAGAACGCCGGCAGCTTGATCACGCCGATGCGGCGTGCGGGTTCGCCCGCGCTGGCGGGCAGCGTGATGGTTTCGGCCTTGGCCGCCTGCTCCTCCAGCTTGACCTTCTGCCGGGTGATGGTGACCTGCGCGTGCTTGCCGTCGATGCCGGCTTCCACCGGGATGTACTCGATGCGGACCTGGGTGTCCTTCTTGCCGCGGATCTGCGCCACCACATCGTCGATGCGCCAGCCGATCACGTCGGTCATCGGTCCGGACTTGCCCTGGCCAACGGCAACGATGCGGTCACCGACCTTCAGCTTGCCGCTCAGGTCGGCCGGGCCGCCGGGCACGATCTCGCGGACGGCCACCAGGTCGTCCTGGCGCTGCAGCACCGCACCGATGCCTTCCAGCGACAGCGACATCGACTGGTTGAAGTTCTCGGCGGTGCGCGGGGTGAAGTAATCGGTGTGCGGATCGATCGCGCCGGTATAGGCATTGAGGAAGGTCTGGAAGACATCCTCGGTCTTGAGTTCGTTGATGCTGCGCTGCAGGTTGGCGTAGCGCTTGTCCAGCGTCTTGCGGATGTCGTCGGGCTTCTTGCCGGCCAGCTTCAGGCGCAGCCAGTCGTTCATCACCGACTTCTTCCAGATCGCATCCAGTTCCTTGCCGTCGGCCGCCCACGGCGCATCTTCGCGGTCGTATTCCCAGCGCTGGCTGCCGGTGAAGTCGAAGTCCTGCTTCAGCAGCGCGCGCGCATAGGCCACGCGCTGGCCCACGCGCTGCTTGTAGACGGCGAAGATCTCGTAGGCCGGCGCCAGGTCGCCGCTGCGGATCGCGTCGTCCATCTTCGTCTTGTACGGGGCGAACCGCGCCACGTCGGCGGCGGTGAAGAACTGCTTGCCGCCGTCCAGCGCCTCGAAATAGCGCTTGAAGACCTCCTGCGACAGGGCGTCGTCCAGCGGACGCGGCCGGTAGGCATAGCGGCTGTCCGACAGCAGGCCGTACACCAGCTTCGAGGTGTTGGACTGGTCCGCGTTGGGCGCCACCGCAACCGCGTCGCCGTCACCGCGCGCCAGCAGCGCCAACGGGGTCGACAGGGCCAGGGCCAGCAGCAGGAAGGGGGCTTTCTTCAGTGTCATTGCGTACTCGTGGCCCGGGGGCCCGTCAGGCTGGAACGGATGGCGGATTCGACAGTCCGACAGTGCACAAAGTTGCGCGCCTTGTCATCTGCCTTTCGGCAGCCTAATGGCCGGAACGTAGGAAAAGGTGAACCGTGGCCGTGCCACGACCGGGTCGCTCGGCCCGACGGTACGCCCCGGGGGCGTTCGTCATGGAACGAGGCGTCAGCCCGCCTGGCGTGCGGCGTGGGCGGCCTGCGCCGCCTGCTGGTCGGCGTGGTAGGAGGAGCGCACCAGCGGACCGGAGGCGACATGACTGAAGCCCAGCGCCATGCCGTACTCCTCCAGCGCCTTGAACTCCTCGGGCGTCCAGTAGCGCAGCACCGGGTGATGGTGCGCCGTGGGCTGCAGGTACTGGCCGATGGTGACCATGTCCACGTCGTGCGCGCGCAGGTCGCGCAGCGTGCCCTGCACCTGCTCCATGGTCTCGCCCAGGCCCAGCATGATGCCGCTCTTGGTCGGCAGGTGCGGATGCTGCTGCTTGAAACGCTGCAGCAGGGTCAGCGACCACTGGTAGTCGGCGCCGGGGCGGACGTTCGGGTACAGGTCCGGCACGGTCTCGATGTTGTGGTTGAAGACGTCCGGCGGATTGACCGCCAGGATCTCCAGTGCGCGGTCCATGCGGCCCTTGCCACGGAAGTCCGGGGTCAGGATTTCGATGCGGGTCGCCGGCGAATGCGCGCGGATGGCCGCGATGCAGTCGACGAAATGCTGGGCGCCGCCGTCGCGCAGGTCGTCGCGGTCCACGCTGGTCACCACGACGTACTTCAGGCCCATGTCGGCCACGGTGTTGGCCAGGCTCAGGGGCTCGGAGGGGTCCGGCGGCTTGGGGCGCCCATGGGCGACGTCGCAGAACGAGCAGCGACGCGTGCACACCTCGCCCAGGATCATGAAGGTGGCCGTGCCGTGGCCGAAACATTCATGGATGTTCGGGCAGCTGGCTTCTTCGCACACGGTGACCAGACGGTTCTCGCGCAGCTTGGCCTTGAGCTTGGCCACCGAGCCATCGGAGGGAATACGCACCCGGATCCACGACGGCTTGCGCAACACGGGCGCGTCGGCGAACTGGACCGGCGAGCGCGCGATCTTGTCGCCCCCCAGTTGCTTGGCGCCGGCCTCGAGCGGGGCGGACGAGGCACTGACGACCTCAAGGGGGATCACGCGTGCGGGGGTGTCGGGCATGGCCGCAATTCTAACGCTTCGCCGGTCGCCTCTGGCCGGCACCTGCCTTCAGGCACGGGAAGGCGATGGGGGCAGCGCCCCCTGAGTCAGCGGTTGCGGCGAAGCCGCGGGGTGCGGTGGCGCGGCTCGGGGCCGAAGGTTTGGGCAGCAACACTTGGGCTTCTATTCCTGCGCAGCAGGAATAAAAAAGCCCGCAAAGGCTGGGCCATTTGCGGGCTTGCTCCCTCCCCCACGTCGGGATGCGGGGCCATCGTGAAGGGTGCGTTACGGGTGTTGCACGCTGCACTGCAAAACAAAAACGGCGAATTCAAGGCAGTCTGATGTGATGTCACAAACATGAACGCGAGCGAAATCCTTGCCCCACCAACATGTTACCGATATCAGACCAATTTCTGTGCCGCCCGTCAGAATGCTGATTACGTTCTTCACCGCATTTACCTGAACAGGGATGGCCCAGGTCCTGTGCGGGCCGCTATCTCAGGTAGTGGGGCCTACCGTCGTACCAGGTCTTCGCGCCGACGGGATGGAACCTGCGCTGCGCCCCTCGCATCTCCACCCCTAGGCTCAGCGCGCGCCAGCGGGCGTACAGGTCGCCTTGCCGCTGGGCGCCCTGCAGGCGCAGCCGGGCCAGGACTTCATAGCGATCGTTGACAGCCCGCATCCGGTCCAGCACCAGCGTGTCTCCCCGCCAGTGGACACGGCCCCGCACCTGCGCCTGGCCGGCATCGACCAGCTTGTACACCCAGGCCGGATACTCCTTCTGCCGCGAGAACAGCGCCAGCAGGAAGCCGACATCGCGCATGGTCACTTCGGCCCCGCCACTGGCACTGACGGGCGAGTCGACATCCAGCCTGGCCCGGTCCAACCGGATCCGCGCCCACCAGCCGCGACGCGACTCGCCGCCCGGCTCGGTGAAGCCGATGTTCCCCAGCCGGAGGGTGCTGCCATCGGCAACGAACGCACGCTGCTTCAGGTCGGCACGCCGCAGTTTCAGGTCCAAGTCGATGTCGCCACGCAACTGCATGCCGGCCAGGTGCATGCGCGCACCGCGACCGGCCACGCGCAGGGTGCCGTGGCCCACCTCGCCGGCGGCGTCCAGCGACAGGTCGCCGCTCAGCGTGCCGGCACCCCCATCGAAGCGCATCTGCGCGCTCGGCAGGAAGGCGTTGTAGACGCGCAGGTCGGGCACGCGGGCCCCGGCGAACGTGACGCGCGCTTCCAGCGTGTCGCGCAGCCGCGCGGGATCGCCCTCCGCATTCACCGACAGCCGCAGGTCGCGCCCCTGTACGTAGACCGCGGCCGGCGCCTTCGACGAGGCCACCTGGAAGTGCTCCATCACCACCTGCAGGCGCGGTATCAGTTGGTCCTGTGCACCGGCATCCAGCTGCAGCTCCGCACGCGCGCGCCCACGCACGCGGTTGCCCATCACCTCGGCAACGGCATCCACGCCCGGCACCGCGATGCGGCTGCCCGCGGCCAAGCGTCCCCCGGCGACCCGCACATCGGCGTGCACGTCGCCCGCGCCATCGAACGACAACCACCCGGCCTGGGCCACCATGTCCGAGAGCCAGCGCAGCGAACTGAAATGCCAGTCGCCCACGACATGGCCCGAAGCGCGCGGCAGCAGGCTGGCGAATCGCTTCAGCGGCACGTCGTTGCCGCGCAGGGTGAGGTCGGCGTCCAGCGACATCCGGCCGTCGTCCCGGCGCGGCATCGTGGCCTTCACCACGATGTCGCGATCGACCGCCAGCGCCAGGCCCAGCGCATCACGACGCGTCGCGCCGGTCGCGTCGTGTCCTCCGAGCGGCATGCTCCACCGCACGCGGCTGCCCGGTGCCAGCCGTCCGCGCGCGAACACCACGTCAAGATCGGCCGTACCGGTGCCCGGCACCAGCCTCAACGCCCCCTTTCCGTCGGGACCGATGGTGATATCCACCCCGGAGGTCTTGCCCTTCAGCGCCACCGCCAGTTCCGTCTTCAACAGCTTGTCGATCCCGGCCGCTTCGTCGCGCCGGTGCCGGTCCATGGCGAAGCGCACCTGCGCATCGGCCTCGCGCACCACCTCCGCTCCCGCGTAGGCCAGCCGGGCCTTGCGGAAGCGGGCGACGGACGGCATCAGCGCCATCGGCCCGCCCCGCAGTTGCTTGTAGAACCCGACCTGGACGGTGCCATCGCCTTCCAGCACCAGGCCATCGAAATAGGCCCGCCGGACCGACGCGCTGACGATGCGGTCGAACTGCAATTCCCAGCCGCCCGCGCGGGCCGGCGGCGCGACCAGGTCCCGCTCGACACGCCGCACCCCGCCATGCACCTCGTCCGCCCGCACATCGGACACGTGCAGCCGCCGGGACAGCAGCGGCCACAGCGCGATACGGCCTTCCAGCCGCATCGCCCTCGTTTCCCAGACGAGGCGCCGTGACTGGCCCCGCAGGACGACATCGCGCAGGCTCACGCGCCCGGGCCACCAGGTGCGGCCCGACGACCAGTGCATCTGGAAACGCTCCGGCTTCGCATTCAACGCACGCGCACCCAGCGCCGTATTGAGGAAGGCGTTGCCGGCCATCAGATAGAGCGCGTACGTGGCAGCCAGGACAATCAGTCCCCGTCGCAGCCAGCGCACGCCCGTATTGCGGAGGGAGGTCCATGCCATCCACACAGGATGCCGCATCCGGCGATCCGCACAAGTCGGCGATCCACGCACGGCGACGGCCTTCGACCTCCCGACTGTCACGCCCGCCCTGCAGACCGGCACGCGCCGCGCCACATCGAGATGATGTCCGCCCGTATCGGTCCGGACCTCAGGCGCGCTCCGACTCGGCCGCCTCGCCCATGAGGGCGGCGATCGGCCGCGGCTTGCCGAACAGATAGCCCTGCAGCAGCGTACATCCCAGCCCGCGCAGCATCTCCAGCTGCTCCTGGACCTCCACGCCTTCGGCGACCACGGTCAGCTGCATCGAGCGCGCCAGCTGCACCACCGAGGCGATGATCGACCGCGTCATGTCGCGCGCGCCTTCCTGCAGCAGCGCCGCCGCGAACGACTGGTCCAGCTTGAGGCTGTCGAACGGCAACTCGCGCAGCTGCGCCATCGACGAGTAACCCACACCGAAATCGTCGATCGCGATGCGCACCCCCGCCGCGCGCAGGCGCTGCAGCATGGCGCGTGCGGCGGCCGGATCGCGGGCGAGGACGGACTCGGTGATCTCCAGTTCCAGCCGGTCCGCCGGCAGCCCGACGCGTTGCAGGACGTCCATCACCGAGTCCACCAGGGACGGCGATGCCAGCTGTATCGGCGAGACGTTCACGGCCAGGAGGGTGTCCGGCGCCCAGGCCAGCGCATCGCGGCAGGCCCGCTCCAGCACCCACAGGCCGATCGGCACGATCAGTCCCGATTCCTCGGCCACCGGAATGAAGTCCATCGGGGGTATGCGTCCATGCACCGGATGCCGCCAGCGCACCAGCGCCTCGTAGCCGCGCACGCGCAGGTCGTCGGCCGCACGCAGCGGCATGTAGTCCAGCTCCAGCTGACCGGCATGGGCTGCCAGCGCCAGATCGCTGACCAGCGCCAAGCGTTCGCGCAGGCGTTCGCTCATCCGCGGCGAGTACTGGCGGAACATGTCGCGCCCCTCGTTCTTCGCCGCGTACAACGCATTGTCCGCCTGTCGCATCAACTCGCCGGTTTCCGCCGAATCGACCACCCTCGATACGCCGATGCTGGCACGCACATCGACGCGATAGTCATTGACCCATTCCGGAATCCGCAGCACGTCCAGCAGGTGTTCCAGGCGGGCGCATGCTTCGGCGTCGGCATCCGTTGCCGGCAATCCACGCAGCAGCACCGCGAACTCGTCCCCGCCCAGCCGTGACAGCAGGTCGCCCGGCCGACACCCCTGCTGCAGGCGCCGCGCGACCGCGCACAGCACCTGATCGCCCACGGCATGGCCCAGGCTGTCGTTGATCGTCTTGAAGTTGTCCAGGTCGATCATGGCGACCGCATGCGGCCCTTCCCTTTCCACCTCCATGGCGTCGAGGAAGGCCCTTCGGTTGGGCAGCCCCGTCAGCGGATCGTGGTGGGCCAGGTGGTGCAGCTTGCGTTCGCGCACCAACGCCTCCGCCTCCCGCAGCCGGGCATCGGTGACCTCGCACCCCACGCCACGCCACCCGATCCATTCGCCCGTGGGCGCATGCAACGGCTTGGCGCTGAGCGACCAGCTGCGCGGCTGCTGGTCTACCATTGCTTCCACCACCACGCCACTGAACGGCCGCCCGCCGCCCAGGCGCTTCCGCAACGCGGCCGGCCCCACCGCGGCCTCGCCGCCCAGGGCGAGCAGCGCGTGCGGGGCGAACAGCGTGTCCAATCGCTTCCCCACCAGGTCGGCGTCCAGTCCCAGCATCTGCGCGAGCCGGCTGGCCGGGCGGGTCAGCACCCCGCCGCAGTCGCTTTCCCACAGCCAGTCGTTGGCCTTGCTTTCGAAGTCGCGCAACAGCAGGCCGACGATCTGGCGCTGCCGGTCCGCAGCCAGTTCGGCCTCGATGCGGCGGACGAACAGGTGCGAGGCGAACAGCAGGGCCGAAGAGAGCATCACCGCGTAACAGCACAGCAGTGTCACCGTCATGCCCTGGGCCAGGAAATCCAGCCTCGCCACCATCAGGCACGCCGATATCGTCAGGATCGCCAGCCAGGTGAAGGACACCAGCGGCGTGGTGATCCCGACCAATACGCCCGTGGCGATCAGCCCGGGCGTGTAGGCGCTGAGCAGCAGGCGGCTGGCGTCGCTGGCCGCAAGTGGCGCACCCAGGTAGATGCCCGCACCCGCGGCCAAGGCACACAGGGCGCACCAGAACATGGAAGCGTACAGGTCGCCATGTCGCAGTGACTGTTCGCCTTGGCGTTGCTGTCTGCGCGCGCAGCGGACCGCATGCCACCCCCACCCCACGTGGACAAGCACCAGGCATGCGAGCCAGGCCCACGCGAGCGTGGCGTCGAGGAAGGGCCACATGACCAGCAGCACGCCGCCACCCGTGTAGCAGTTGGAGGCGACATACCAGGGCACGACGCGGAACAGATTGCGCAACTGCCGGTTCAGCAGCAACGCGCGCACATCCTCGCTGGCGTCGGGCAAGGTCCAGCACCGGCGCAGCCGCTCCCATGCCCCCCGCATTGCCCATCTCCTGTCAGGCGCAGCCTCTTAATGCGAGAAAAGTCACGTTAATCAGAGGCTTGCAATGGAGATATTAACCATTGAAGGGCCATGCTTCACAAGCATCGATCACGCCCCGGGGTGCTGGCATTGCCGCGGTGGGGCAAAACGCGGTGAGTCTTCGTTCTTCAAGCCGCCTGTTCCATCCCGGCTCCTCGCGCACGCCGCATGCGCACGGCCGCGGCCAAACGCTCGAGCACCTGACCGCTTGCTTCCCATCCCAGGCAGCCATCGGTGATGCTTTGACCGTAACGAAGGGGCTGGCCGTCGACCAGATCCTGGCGTCCGCCCACCAGGTGGCTTTCCACCATCACGCCGACGATGCGACGCTCCCCCGCCTCGAGTTGTGCCGCGATGTCGTCGATCACCGCGGGCTGGTTGTCGGGATCCTTGCCGCTGTTGGCGTGGCTGGCATCGACCATCAGTCGCGCGGGCAGGCCGGCCTTCGCGAGCACCTGGCTCGCCGCCTCAATGCTGGCCGCATCGTAGTTGGGCGTCTTGCCGCCGCGCAGGATCACGTGGCAATCCGGGTTGCCTGCCGTGGCGGCGATCGCCGAGCGGCCTTCCTTCGTCACCGCCAGGAAATGATGCGGATGCGAGGCCGCACCCACCGCGTCCACGGCGATTTTCACGTTGCCGTCGGTGCCGTTCTTGAAGCCCACCGGGCACGACAGGCCGCTGGCCATCTCGCGATGCACCTGGCTCTCCGTCGTGCGTGCGCCGATCGCACCCCACGCCACCAGGTCGCTGATGTACTGCGGCGAGATTGTGTCCAGGTACTCGCACCCCGCGGGCAGACCCACAGCATTGATGTCGCGCAGCAGGCGGCGTGCCATGCGCAGGCCGCGGTTGATGTCGAAACTGCCGTCCAGCGCGGGATCGTTGATCAGGCCCTTCCATCCCACCGTCGTGCGCGGCTTCTCGAAATAGACGCGCATGACGATCTCCAGTTCATCGGCCAGCGCATCGCGCAACGGCTTCAGTCGCTGCGCGTACTCCATCGCGGATGCGGGATCGTGGATCGAGCACGGACCGATCACCACCACCAGGCGGTCGTCGCGCCCCTCCAGGATGTCGTGCAGCGCGGCGCGCGCTTCGGACACCGTCTGCGAAATCGCATCGTCACACGGCAGTTCGCCAATGATCGCGGCAGGCGTGACCAGTTCATCAAGCTTCCTGATGCGCAGGTCGTCGGTGTGGGGGGCCATCGGGGGGTTCTCCGGAGTCAATAAAAAAGCCGCCAGGTTCGCTGGCGGCTTCAAGGGGATTCTTCTGGTGTCTACCTAGAATGAACGCAGCCCCGCCACCGCCGTGGGATCGCGGTAATACCAAAACCAGAAGCGGGCGCGGGTCGGGCTCATCGGGGCGTAGTGATATCACGCCTCTCCCGGACGCGCGAATGTTTCATCTGCAACGTGGTGGTGGCAGGTCAGGCGACTTCGAAGAACAGCAGGTAGACGAGGCGACCATCCTCCAAAGAGTTGCCGAACGCTTCACCCGCGGTGTGCCACATCCAGGGACGGAGCATCAGTAGCCGGTTGAAGCGCATGGGCACGCGCATCGTCATTTCCCACTTGCTGTCGTCCAGCGTGTGTTTGCTGACGATCTCCCGGTACATCTGTTCCTGCGAGGCAAAGCCGGCGCCGGCCAGTTCCTCGTCGGTCATCGGCGCGCGGTCGCTCTGGGTAGGCAGGTGCCTGAAGAATTCGGTACCCCCCCGGCAGTCCTCGGGCCGGCTCAGGTACAGGACCCCGGACCAGTGCGCCTTGTCGATGTGCACCTTCGCCCGGCCGATGTCGCCGGCCAGCGTGATCCTGAACTTGGCGTGCGATTGCGGTGGCGGCGCGGGGCGCAAACGTTCGCCCACCAACCGCGACACCGCCTCCGTCAGCCCGTCGATCTCGACCCGCTCGACCGAATTACGGCCGGGAAACGCCCCCTTCTGGTCCGGGGGGTAGGTCAGCCGAAGGCCCGCATCGCGCAACGCGAGCGCATCACGGGGTCCCAGGAAATCATCCACGACCAGCAGCGAGGTAGGCATGGATGTCGAGGCTATCCGGACGCACCGACGCCGACAAGATCCCTGTTCGTTCCGCTTCCGCCAATAGGTGGCCGTGAGCGGCGCACCCTCGCGTTGGCCTTCTTGTCGCAACCGGCGACGCCACCGGTACCGGTGCACCATGGCCCTGTCCCGCCGACACCTGCTCGCCGCGCCCGCCGCACTCGCCGCCACGGCCCTGCTGCCCGGCCCGCTGCTCGCCGCCGTGGCCGCGCAGACCTCCACCCTGCCCGACCTGTCCGACTGGGAGGCGGTACGCGCGCAGTTCGCGCTGGACCCGGCCTACCTGCACTTCGCCTCGTTCTTCATCGCCAGCCACCCGACGCCGGTGCGCGAAGCGCTCGAGGGCTATCGACGCGCGATGGATGCGAACCCGTTCCTGGTGGTCGAACGGGCGATGTTCGAGGACGACGCGCACAACCTGCCGTTACAGGTCTGCACCGAGGCGGCGGACTACCTGGGTGGAGAGGCAGCGGAGGTCTGCCTGACGCGGAGCACGACCGAAGGTCTCGCGCTGGTCTACCACGGCCTGCCGCTGAAGGCCGACGATGAGGTGCTGACCACGGTCCACGACCACTATTCGCACCACGAATCCATCCGCCTGGCGACCACGCGCGCTAACGCATCGATGCGGAAGATCGCGCTGTTCGCATCCTCCGCCACGGCCAGCGTCGATGAGATCGTCGGCAACCTGAAGGCGGCGATACGGCCCGCCACGCGCGTGGTCGGCATCACCTGGGTGCATTCCAGCACCGGCATCCGCCTGCCGATCCGCGAGATCGCGGCGATGCTGCGCGGCCTGCCTTCACCGCCGCTGCTCGTGGTCGATGGCGTGCATGGCCTGGGCGCCACGGACGAGACGGTTGCCACGATGGGCGCGGACTATTTCTGCGCCGGCACGCACAAGTGGATGTTCGCGCCGCGCGGCACCGGCCTGGTATGGGCGAATGCGGCGAACTGGGCGCGCCTGCAGCCGCTGGTGCCGAACTTCACCGAACTGGAAAGCTACAAGGCCTGGGCAGAAGATCGTCCGCCTTCGGGTCCCGCCAATGCGGCACGGATGACGCCAGGCGGCTTCCATGCCTTCGAGCACCAGTGGGCGATGGCCGCGGCTTTCCGCATGCATCGGCAGATGCAGCGCCCGCGCGTGGCGGCGCGCATCACTGCGATGAACGACCAACTGAAGCAGGGCCTGGCCCGTCTGCCGAAGGTGAGGATGCACACGCCACGCGCGCCCGCGCTGTCCGCAGGATTGGTGGCATTCGAGATCGACGGCGTATCGCCCACCGACATCGTGAAGCAGCTGCTCGCACGCCGCATCGTCGCCAGCACCAGTCCGTATGCCGTCAGCTACGCGCGGTTGGCGCCGAGCCTGGTGAATACGCCCGCGGAGGTCGACGAGGCCCTGCGCGCAGTGCGCGCGATCGCGGGCTGAACTGGACGCACCCGACGAACGGCCACCGGCAAGGGTGGCCCCTGCGCCAGGATTCGCGCGTTGGTTCCCTTTGCCGGTCGTCGCAAGGCGCCGACCGGCCGCCCCTTCCGCTCTTCCCGGATCGTCATGCCCCCGAACGACGCTTCCCCCCGCCCGCTGGACGATATGTTCGGCGAGGTCTACCAGGAACTGCGCCGGCTGGCGCACAAGCAACGGTTTGCCCGCGACAGCGCCACGCTGGACACCACGGCGCTGGTGCACGAGCTGTACCTGCAGATGAGCCACCAGCAGCCGCAGTTCACCCGTACGCGGCAGTTCTACGCCTATGCGGCGCGCGCCATGCGCCACATGCTGGTCGACCGTGCGCGTGAGCGGGCGCGCATCAAGCACGGCGGCGACCTGCGTCGCACCGAATACCGCGACACCCTCGCGGACCAGGTGACGATCGATCCGCAGCACGCACTGGAACTGGACCAAGCGCTGCGCCGCCTGGCGCAGGACGATGCGCGCGCCGCCGAAGTGGTGGAACTGCATTACTTCGCCGGCCTGCCGCTGGAACGCATCGCCGAGCTGTGCGAACTGAGCGTACGCACCGTCTACCGCGACTGGCAGTACGCACGGGCGTTTCTGGGCGCCCAGTTGGCTGCATGAACGAGGTGGCATGTCAGGGTTGGGCGCCGAAAGGCGCTTGATGGCAGACCCTTTCCCCTCACTCCTCGCCATGCCTTCCTTGCGCCAATCGTTCGATGCGGTCGTGGACCTGTCACCGGAGGCAAGGCGCGGCTGGATAGACCGTCACTGCCCCGACCCAACCGCGCGGCGCGAGCTGGAAGCGCTGCTCGCCGCGCACGCGCGCACCGAGCCGCTGCTGTTGGACACCCCGGTCGCCGCGGTGATCGATGCCATGAAGACCGACGATGCGCTCCCGGCGCACGCATGGATCGGCGAGCGCATCGGCGCGTTCCGGCTGATCGGTCCACTGGGCCAGGGAGGCATGGCCAGCGTGTTCCTCGCCGAGCGCGAGGACGTGGATTTCCGGCAACGCGTCGCCGTCAAGCTGTTGCGTCGCGGACCGTGCTCGGAGCTGCAGCAGCAACTGTTCCGGCGCGAGCGACAGACGCTGGCCGCGCTCACGCATCCGGCCATCGCGCGGCTGATCGACGGCGGCGTCACCGACGAAGGCGTGCCCTATCTGGTCATGGACCACGTGGACGGCCTGCCGATCACCCGCCATGCAGACGTGCACGCACTGGACGTCGCCGCCCGCCTGCGGCTGCTGTGCGAGGTGTGCCGCGCGGTCGAGGTGGCGCATCGGCAGCTGGTCGTCCATTGCGATCTCAAACCCTCCAACATCCTGGTCACGGCGGAAGGCACGCCCCGGCTACTGGATTTCGGCGTCGCCCGCCTGATCGACGCCACCGGCGACGGCGACGGCGAAAGTTCGGCGGCCATCGGGCTCACCCCCGGCTATGCGGCGCCCGAGCAGTACAGCGCCGCCTCCGTGACCACGGCCACGGACGTGTACGCGTTGGGCGTGTTGATGCAGGAGCTGCTCAGCGGCGAACGCCCGGGTGAAAACACGCTTCCATCCCGCGTGCTGGAAGGCGACCTGGGGGCCATCCTGGCGAAGGCCACCGCCTCCGATCCCGCGCGACGCTATGCATCGGCCGGCGATCTGGCCGACGATCTCGAACATTACCTGCGTCACGAGCCGGTACGCGCTCGCCCCCCTTCGCCGCTCCATCGCATGCGCCTGTTCGCCCGGCGCCACCGCGGCGGCGTGGCGGTGGCCGCCGTGTTGATGGTCGCCGTACTCGCCAGCCTGTCGGCGGCGCTGTGGCAGGCACATACGGCCCGCCTGGCCGCCACCGAGGCGAAGGCGCAGGCCTGGCGCGCACGCCATGAAGCGCAGCGCGCGAATGCCGTGCGCGACCTGCTGGTGCAGTTGTTCGAGAACGAAGTGCCGCAGGGCCCGCGCGCCGCGCTGCCGGATACCGCCACGCTGCTCAAGCGCGGCGCCGAGCGCGCGCGCACCGACCTGGTGGCGACGCCAGCGCTGCAGGTGGAAATGCTGGTGGTGATCGCGCGAATCTATGACGAGCTGTCCCGCTACGACGATGCAAGGCCACTGCTCGCACGCGCCGTCGCCACCGCGCGCACCCTGCCCGCGCGCGACCACGCGGCGCTCGGAATGGCGCTCAGCCAGCAGGGACAGCTCGCGTCCAGCGAAAAAGACTATCCGACCGCGCTGGCCCTGTTGAACGAAGCGCTCGCGGTCCAGCGCAGCGTCGATCCGCACGGGCTCGCCGCCGCCCTCACCTATCACCGCCGCGCGATCGTGCGCAGCGAAATGGACGAACACCCGGCCGCAATCGCGGACCACCTCGCCGCCATCACGATCCAGCAGGCGCGTCTGCCGCCACGCGATCCCCGCCTGGTCCGCAGCTACGGCGCGCTGGGTACCGCGTACACGCGCGCGCACCAGGCCGACCACGCCGTGCGCTGGCAACGGCATGCCCTGGCCTTGACGCGCGCGGCGTACGGCACCGATCACCCCGAAACCTCGCGACGCCTCAGCAACTACGGCATCGCGCTGATGGCGGCCGGCCAGATGGCAGAGGCCGAGCCCCCGCTGCGCGAAGCCGTCGGCATCGCGCGTCGCATCTACCGCGGCCCGAACGCGGACGTGGCGCCGCGGGTGCACAACCTCGGGAGCGTCTATCTGGCGCTGGGCCGGCTCGACCAGGCCGAGCCGCTGCTGCGCGAAGCCATCGCCATCGAGCATGCGATCGCGCGTGAACGCGCGCCCGGCATCGGCTTCTCGCTGGCGAAGCTGTCCCGCATCCAGGAGTTGCGCGGCGACCCCGCCGGTGCGCGCACCCTGGCCGATGAGGCGCGGGCCCAACTGGACAAGGCGCTTCCGCCCACGCACGAGCAGCGCCTCGATGCCGAACTCCGCGTCCTCCGCCTGCAACTGATGACTGGCCTCGATCGCGACGTGAGGGAACAGGCGATCGACCTGCAGCGGCGCGCCGATGCGCGACACGAGCCCTATCTGTCGGCGAACGCCCTGTACGTCCGCGCCCTGGCGCACGCGCAGAAAAGCGAGGATGCGCGCGCCATCGCGATGATCCGGCGGGCGCTGCAGATCAGCGCGCGCCCGCGCGCGTTCCCGCACGACCTGATCGCGTGGTACGCCACGCTGGCGCACCTGTACGAGCGCGCCGGCGATCCTGTGGCTGCGGCACGCGCGCGCCGCGAAGGCCTCCTCTTCGCCGATCACATGGATATCCCGAAAACGCATCCTGCGCGTCGCGCGTTGGTCGCGCCCGCAACCGTCACGATGGTCAACGCCCCCTGAATCATTGCGTTTCGGTGCGTGTCAGTGATGCGCTCCGGAAAGCGCTTGTTTCTGTGGACCCACACGCAGAGACCGCACTTCCATGTTGCTTACCCGCCACGCCGCCCCGCTGACCGACGCCTCCCCTGCATCCGATATCGCTGTGCACGGCAGCGATACCGAAGCCAAGCCTCCCACACCCATTCGCCCGTGGACGCGCGCGCTGCAACGGCTCACCGGCCTGCTGACGCCACGCCGTGCCGCTCGCAAGGGATTGCTGCGGCTGGATGATGAAACCGCCTTTGCCGGCAGCCTCGGGCACATCGACGGCTGCCCGGAACACCGGGAAACGCTGGCATTGCGAGGTCGGCGCGTACATATCGTGTCCTGGGGCGACCCGCGACGGCAGCCGTACGTGCTGCTGCCTCCCCTGGACGCGAGAGGTCGCGACGCCATGGCCGCCTGGGTCCGCGCGCTGACGGCGCAGGGCTTCGCGGTCGTCGCCTTCGCCCGCGAAGGCCGCACGGTCGCCACGCAGACGTCCGCGCTGCTGGAGATCACCGGCGACATGCTCGAAGTCGGTCGCCGCTGCGGCGAGGCCGCGGCGGTGATCGGACACTCGCTCGGCGCCATGTCGGTGGTGCTCGCGCTGCACCAGGGTCTGCGCGCGAAGCAGGCGATCCTGGTCTCCGCGCAGGCCGATCCGCGCGCCGCGCTGCACCGCTTCGTCGACCGCGCCGGCATGGGACCACGCGTGGGCGCGCGCATGCTGGCGCTGCTCGAGGCGCGCATCGGCCAGGGTCTGGACGCGCTGCAGGCGCACCGCATCGCCCCGGCCATCGGCATCCCCGTGCTGGTCGTGCACGACTTGCTGGACGACGAGGTGCCGTGGGACGAAGGCGAACGCTTCGCCCGCCACCTGACGGCCGCGCGCCTGCTGACCACGCTGGACCTTGGCCATCACGGCGTACTGGACGATCCGACGGTGCTGCGCGACTGCCTGCGCTTCCTGCAGGGCGAAGCGATCGGCGACAAGGTCGTGTCCTCGCCCAATCTGCCCTACGGCGTCGGATGAGCGTACGCTCGCGGCGATCAGGATCTTCAACAAAGAAAGAGCCCCGCATCGCTGCGGGGCTTTTCGTGGAACGGTGACGCGGGAGGCGGGACTTAGAAGTCCATGCCACCCATGCCACCCATGCCGCCGCCGGCCGGCATGGCCGGCTCGTCCTTCTTCGGGGCCTCGGCCACCATCGCTTCGGTGGTGATCATCAGGCCCGCGATCGAAGCGGCGTTCTGCAACGCGGAACGCGTGACCTTGGTCGGGTCCAGGATGCCGAATTCGATCATGTCGCCGAACTCGCCGTTGGCGGCGTTGTAGCCGAAGTTGCCCGAACCTTCCTTGACGCGGTTGACGATCACCGACGGCTCTTCGCCGGCGTTGGTGACGATCTCGCGCAGCGGGGCTTCCATCGCGCGCAGGGCGATCTGGATGCCGTGGTTCTGGTCTTCGTTGGCGCCCTTCAGGGTGCCGATGCTCTGCAGCGCGCGGATCAGCGCGACGCCGCCGCCCGGGACCACGCCTTCTTCCACCGCCGCACGCGTGGCGTGCAGGGCGTCTTCGACGCGGGCCTTCTTTTCCTTCATTTCGATTTCGGTCGAGGCACCGACCTTGATCACGGCCACGCCGCCGGCCAGCTTGGCCACGCGTTCCTGCAGCTTCTCGCGGTCGTAGTCGGAAGAGGTCTCTTCGATCTGCGCCTTGATCTGCTTGATGCGCGACTGGATGCGCTCGGCATCGCCGGCGCCGTCGATGATGGTGGTGTTCTCCTTCGAGACCACGACCTTCTTCGCACGGCCCAGGTCGTTGATGGTGGCCTTCTCCAGCTGCAGGCCGACTTCCTCGGAGATCACCGTGCCGTTGGTCAGCGTGGCGATGTCTTCCAGGATGGCCTTGCGACGGTCACCGAAGCCCGGCGCCTTGACGGCGGCGACCTTCACGATGCCGCGGATGGTGTTGACCACCAGCGTGGCCAGGGCTTCGCCTTCCACTTCCTCGGCCACGATCAACAGAGGCTTGCCGGCCTTGGCGACGCCTTCCAGCACCGGCAGCAGTTCGCGGACGTTGGAGACCTTCTTGTCGTGGATCAGGATGAAGGGGTCGTCGAATTCGACCTGCTGCGACTGCTGGTTGTTGATGAAGTAAGGCGACAGGTAGCCGCGGTCGAACTGCATGCCCTCGACGACGTCCAGCTCGTTCTCCAGGCCCGAGCCTTCCTCGACCGTGATCACGCCTTCCTTGCCGACCTTCTTCATGGCTTCGGCGATGATGTCGCCGATGTTGCTGTCGGAGTTGGCCGAGATGGTGCCGACCTGGGCGATCGCCTTGTCGTCGGCGGTCGGCTTGGAGAGCTTCTTCAGCTCTTCGACGGCGGCCTTCACGGCCTGGTCGATGCCGCGCTTGAGGTCCATCGGATTCATGCCGGCGGCGACGGCCTTGGAGCCTTCGCGGATGAACGCCTGCGCCAGCACGGTGGCGGTGGTGGTGCCGTCACCGGCGTTGTCGGAGGTCTTGGACGCGACTTCCTTCACCATCTGCGCGCCCATGTTCTCGAACTTGTCGGCCAGTTCGATTTCCTTGGCGACGGACACGCCGTCCTTGGTGATGGTCGGGGCGCCGAAGCTCTTCTCGAGCACGACATTGCGGCCCTTCGGGCCGAGGGTGGCCTTGACGGCATTGGCGAGGATGTTCACGCCGCGCACCATGCGCGTACGGGCGTCTTCACCGAAACGGATATCTTTTGCAGCCATTTGAATAACTCCGGTAGGCGTGAATCCCAGGCCGGCGGCCGGGATTCGGGATTAGAGATTTGGGAATTCGGAAAGCGATGGCGGGGACAGGTGGACCGGGCCTGCAGCCATCGCTGCTGCCGGTCCCGTCGCTCCTCGCCGGCTCTTAGGCCAGGATCGCCAGAACGTCGTCTTCCTTGATGATCTTGTACTCGACGCCGTCCTGCTTGTAGGCCGAACCGGAGTACTGACCGTAGATCACCTTGTCGCCCACCTTCACCTTCGGGGCGCGCACGCCACCGGTGGCGTCGATGAACTTGCCCTCGCCGACGGCGATGACTTCACCCTTGGTGGGCTTTTCCTTGGCGGCGTCGGGGATGATGATGCCGCCGAGCGAGGTTTCTTCGGCTTCGATCGGCTTGACCACCAGGCGGTCGTACAGCGGCTTGATGTTGCTCATGTCAATCCTCTTAAGTGATTGATTGGACTAGGAAAGGGGCGGCGATGTTAGCAGTCTCCAGCGGAGACTGCCAACGACGCGGACGCAAAAACCCGGCAACGCCGGATGCCGTCCGATGTTGGGCGGGGCCCGGCGGCTTTCAAGGCCCTCCAGGAAAATTTTTTGCCCGGGGCCGGCTCCGGCGGGTCTGCGATAATCGCCGGCCCATGCCCGTCTTCCTCATCCTGTCCACCTGCCCGGACGCCGACACCGCCCAGCGGCTGGCGCGGATCCTGGTGGAGGAGCGCCTGGCGGCCTGCGTCAGCCTGTTGCCCGGTGGGGTGTCGACCTACCGCTGGCAGGGCCGGGTGGAACAGACGACCGAGGTCCAGCTGCTGGCCAAGACCCCGGCCGACCGGCGCGACGCCCTGATGGCCCGGCTGGCCGAACTGCATCCGTATGAACTGCCGGAGATCCTGGTGGTCGAAACCGCCGCCGGCCTGCCCGCCTACCTGGACTGGGTGACCGCGGAAACCCGCACCGACGCCTCACCCGAGTGACCCGATGACGCCGATCCGCACCCTGCCCACCCTCCTGCTGCTGTTCCTGGCCTCGCTGCTGGCACCCGCGGCCTCGGCCGCGATCACCCAGGACGACCTGCTGCCGGTGGACGAGGCGTTCGTGCTGACCGCCACCGCGCCGGCGCGCGACCGGATCGAGATCCGCTGGAAGATCACCGACGGCTACTACCTGTACCGTCACCGCACCGGCGTGGAGGCCGACGCGGGCTTCGCCGCGCAGCCGCTGCAACTGCCCAAGGGCAAGGCGTACCGCGACGAGTTCTTCGGCGATGTGGAAACCTATCGCGGCGAACTGGTCGCCACCCTGCCCGGCCGACCCGCATCGGGCACCGACAGCGTCAGCCTGAAGATCAAGTACCAGGGCTGCGCGGATGCCGGCATCTGCTATCCGCCGCAGACGCGCACGCTGAAGGTGGCGCTGCCGCCCGCGGCAGGCGACGCCTTCGTCCCGCTGCGCGGCGGCGCGCTTGCCGGCAACCTGCTGGGCCAGACGCCGCAGGCCGGCATGGACGCATTGCCGTTGCCGGAGGAGCAGGCGTTCGCCTTCGAGGCGATCGCGTTCAACGGTAACGAACTGCTGCTGCGCTTCACCCCGGCGCGCGGTTACTACGTGTATCGCGACCGTACCTCGATGGCGCTGGAAGGTGCGCAGGGCGTATCGCTGCAGGCGCCGCGCTGGCCGAAGGGCAAAGCGCATCGCGATGAACATTTCGGCGACGTCACCGTCTACTTCGACCAGGCCGAAGTGCCGGTGCCGCTGAAGCGCGACCGCGCCGACGCGGTGACCGCGACGCTGCGGGTGACGTTCCAGGGCTGCCAGACCGATGGCATCTGCTATCCACCGATGACGCGGCGGGTGAAGCTGGCGATCCCGTCCGGGACGGTGACGCCCGCCAGCACGCCTGACATGCCCGCGCCCGCCACCGTGGCGCCACTGCCTGACGCGACAACTCCGGTCGATGCCGCCGTCGCCACCCCGGATACGACCACGTCGGCCGCCTCCATCGCGACCGATGTCGAACGCACGCGCCCGCCCGAAGAGGTGCTGGCCCGCAACCCGCGCGGCACCTCCTCGCTGCTCGTCGCGCTGGCGCTCGCGCTGACCGGTGGCCTGATCCTCAATCTGATGCCGTGCGTGTTGCCGATCCTGTCGCTGAAGGCGCTGTCGCTGGCCGAAAGCGGGCGCGAGGGCGGCGATGCCCGTCGGCGCGCGCTCTGGTACACGGCCGGCGTGCTGGTCAGTTTCGTCGCCGTGGGCGCGCTGGCCATCGCACTGCGGGCGGCGGGCCAGGCGCTGGGCTGGGGTTTCCAGCTGCAGCAGCCGTGGGTGGTCGGACTGCTCGCGTACGTGATGTTCGCGGTGGGCTTGAGCCTGTCGGGCGTGTTCGCGATCGGGCATCGGCTGGCGGGAACCGGTCACGGGCTGGCGTCGCGTCGCGGCCCGGTCGGCGACTTCTTCACCGGCGTGCTGGCGGTGGTCGTGGCCAGCCCGTGCACGGCGCCCTTCATGGGCGTGGCGCTGGCGTATGCGTTCACCGCGCCCACGCCGCTGGCGCTGCTGGTGTTCGCGGTGCTCGGCCTGGGGCTCGCCCTGCCGTTCCTGCTGATCGGTTTCGTGCCGGCGCTGGCGAGCCGCCTGCCGCGTCCCGGTGCATGGATGGACACGCTGAAGCAGGTGCTGGCCTTCCCGATGTACCTGACGGCGGTCTGGCTGCTGTGGGTGCTGGGCAAGCAGCGCGGCATCGACGCTGTGGGGTTGGCGCTGGTGGGCCTGGTGCTGCTGGCGCTGGGGCTTTGGTGGTTCCAGCGCGCGCGCTTCGCCGTTGCGCCGTTGCAGCGCGCGCTGGCGCTGGCACTCGCTGTCTCCGCGCTGCTACCGCTGGCGATGCTGCATCGACTGCCGGCGGAGACAGCGGAGGCACCGACGACCGAAGGACACGCGGCCTACTCGGCGGAACGCCTGGCCGCCCTGCGCGCGGAGGGCCGCATCGTGTTCGTCGACATGACCGCCGACTGGTGCGTCACCTGCAAGGCCAACGAGAAGGCCGTACTCGATACGCCGGCCTTCCGCGAACTGCTGGCGACCCATGACGCGGTGATGATGACCGGCGACTGGACCAACGTGGACCCGGCCATCACCGCCTTCCTCGAGGCGCACGGTGCGGTCGGCGTGCCGTTGTACGTGATGTACCCGCGGGGCGGTGGCGCCGGGGAAGTGCTGCCGACCGTCCTCACGCAGGACGGCATGCGCCGGGCCTTCGAGCGCGCCGCGCGATGAAGGCGACGACCTCGCGCGTGCTGCTGGTGGCGGTGGCCGCCGGCGGCCTGGGCCTGCTGGCCAGCCTGTGGTTCAACGGCAATCCGTTCTGGCGCACGCAGGTGGGCGAGCGCGCCCTGCATGCGGCCACGAACGCCACCGCGCCCGCGCCCCCGCCCGGCGTCACGCCCGCCGGCATCGGCGACCCCATGCCCGCCATCGTACTTCCCGGACTGGACGGCGCCATCGTCGACCTGCGCGCGCGCTACGCGGGCCGGCGGCTGCTGATCAACGTGTGGGCGAGCTGGTGCGGACCGTGCATCGAGGAGATGCCCGAGCTGGACCGTTTTGCGGCGACCCAGGGCCGCGAGGGCGTGCAGGTGATCGGGCTTGCGCTGGATACGCCGGAGGGCGTACGTGATTTCATCGCCAGGGTGCCGGTGCGCTATCCGATCCTGCTGGATGCGCCCGGCCCCGCCGATGCGAGCGTCTGGCTGGGTAATGCCAAGGGCGTGTTGCCCTACACCGTGCTGGTGGATGCCGATGGCCGTATCGCGCGGCAGAAGATCGGCCCCTTCAAGCCCGGCGAGATCAGCGGCTGGGTGGAGTAGCCCACCGCGCGACCCCGCGCCGTGCGGATCACCCTCACCCTGATCGACGGGTCCGCGTCACGGTTGCACATCCCTGATGGGCCGTGACAGGCCACAAAATCAAACATCCGCTTAAAACGAGGCAAACTTCGGCGAACTGGACAGCATCACCCGGTTCAAGCAGACTGCCGCCCTTCCGCTGGAGACGCGAATGGCGAAGCTGCTGGTCCTGCATGGCCCCAACCTCAATCTGCTCGGTACCCGCGAGCCGGAGGTCTATGGCCATGCGACGCTGGCGGACATCGACCGGTCCCTGGCGGCACAGGCCCTGGCCGCCGGCCACCAGCTGGACAGCTTCCAGTCCAATGCCGAGCATGCCCTGGTGGACCGCATCCAGGCCGCGCGCACCGACGGCACGGCCTTCATCCTGATCAACCCGGCCGCCTTCACCCACACCTCGGTCGCCATCCGCGACGCACTGGCCGGCGTGGCGCTGCCCTTCATCGAAATCCACCTGTCAAACCCGCACAGCCGCGAGCCGTTCCGCCACACCAGCTATCTCAGCGACAAGGCGGTCGGCGTGGTCTGCGGCTTCGGCGCCGACAGCTACCGCTACGCTCTGGACGCCGCGCTGCAACGGCTGCCCGCCTGACCCACTTTTATCTTGTTCCGCGCGCGGAACATCGCTCAACCACGAGGCTCCCATGGATCTCCGCAAAATCAAGAAACTGATCGACCTGCTGGAAGAGTCGAACCTGGCCGAAATCGAGATCAAGGAAGGCGAAGAGTCCGTGCGCCTGGCGCGCACGCCGA
>Ga0208958_1000976_pt1 | contig 30976 bp, 22 predicted proteins | sample RifOxyB1_FD_184032 | JGI IMG/M metagenome (GOLD analysis project Ga0208958, IMG submission 184032) | Soil microbial communities from Rifle, Colorado - Rifle Oxygen_injection B1 (SPAdes) | ecosystem: Environmental > Terrestrial > Deep subsurface > Rock core/Sediment | place: Rifle, Colorado...
GCGCCTCGATGTTCTTCATCGCCGTCTATCTGCACATGCTGCGGGGCCTGTACTACGGCTCCTACAAGGCGCCGCGCGAGATGATCTGGATCATCGGCTGCGTGATCTTCTTCCTGATGATCGCCACGGCCTTCCTGGGGTACGTCCTGCCCTGGGGCCAGATGTCCTTCTGGGGCGCCGAGGTGATCACCAATCTGATCGGGGCCATTCCGGTGATCGGCGAGCCGATCCTGATCTGGCTGCGCGGCGGACCGGCGATCGACAACGCGACGCTGAATCGCTTCTTCTCGCTGCACTATCTGCTGCCCTTCGCCATACTGGGCTGTGTCGTCCTGCACCTGTGGGCCCTGCACACGGCGGGTCAGAACAATCCGGTCGGCATTCTGATCCCCAAGGAACGGACGGCCAAGGACATGCTGCCCTTCCACCCCTATTTCACGCTGAAGGACGGGTTCGCGATCATCCTGTTCCTGCTGCTGTTCGCGATCTTCGTCTTCTATCAGCCGAACGCCCTGGGCCATGCGGACAACTATATCCCGGCCAACCCGCTGCAGACGCCGGCGCACATCGTGCCCGAGTGGTACATGCTGCCCTTCTACGCCATCCTGCGCGCCATCCCGGACAAGTTCGGCGGCGTGGTGGCCATGTTCAGCGCCATCGGCGTGCTGTTCGTCCTGCCCTGGCTGGACACGTCCAAGGTGCGGTCGATGCGCTACCGCCCGACCATGCGGACCTTCTTCTACATCTTCCTGGTGGTCGGCGTGGGCCTGGGCTGGTGCGGCGGTCAGCTGCCGGACGCCCCGGTCGTTCCGGGGTTGGGCGGCTTCGTTCTGCTGGACGGCAACATCAACTCCTATCTGTGGCTGACGAGGCTGTTCACGGCCTACTACTTCCTCTTCTTCCTCGTGATCATGCCTCTGGTTGGTCTGAAGGAGACGCCCCTGCCGATCCCGGCGACCATTTCCGAACCGGTCCTGACCGGCCCGGACGCGATGCCGGCGTTCGCCCCGGCCTCGCCTGAGAAGAAGGGGTAAGGGCCATGATGATCGGAAAGATCAGCGTCTCCATGTCCAGGTTCCTCGCGGCCGCCGCCGCCGCCGTCGGCCTTGTGGCCGCCGCGCCGGCTCTGGCGGCCGGCGGGGCGGCCCACCCACGCTCGGGCGGCTTCAGCTTCGAAGGCCCGTTCGGCGTCTATGACCAGGGCCAGCTTCAGCGTGGCTATAAGGTGTACCAGGAGGTCTGCGCGGCCTGCCACAGCATGAACCTGATGCACTATCGCAATCTGGGGGATCGCCACGGGCCGTTCTGGAATCCGAAATATCCGAATCCGAACGACAATCCGGTGGTGAAGGCTCTGGCCGCCGAGGTTCAGGTGCCGGACATCGACAGCGAAACCGGCGAGCCGATCCAGCGCGACGCCACGCCCGCCGACAAGTTCCGCAGCCCCTATCCGAACGCCACCGCCGCGGCGGCGGGCAACGGCGGCGCCGCGCCGCCCGACCTGTCGGTCATGGCCAAGGCGCGTCACGACGGGGCCAACTACATCTACTCGCTGCTGTCGGGCTATCGCGCCGCCCCGGCGGGTCTGACCATCCGCGCGGGGCAGCACTACAATCCCTATATGGCCGGCGATCTGACCCCCTTCTGGACGGGCGATCCTCACCATGTGCCGGAGGGCGGCTTCATCGCCATGCCGCCGCCGCTGCGGAACGGCCAGGTGACCTATGACGACGGCTCGCCCCAGACGGTCGACCAGTACGCCAAGGACGTGGCGGCCTTCATCGCCTGGACGTCCGAGCCGAAGATGGTGGAGCGCAAACAGGCCGGGTTCGGCGTGATCCTGTTCCTGCTTATCTTCGCCGGCGTCACCTACCTCAGCTATCGCCGGGTCTGGAAGGGCGTGGCCCACTAGGCCGCAGTTCGAAGAGGCGTTTATCAGCCCGCCGAGGTGCGCCTCGGCGGGCTTTTTCGTTGCGACGAATGGCGCGTGAGATGGAATCGACATGATGGATTTCGGCCCCTAGGGTCGGCGACTTCATTTCCGGCTGTGGGGCCTGTTCGTCATGCGTATCCTCTCCTCTCTCGCCGCCGTCCTGATGGCCGGCGTCGGCCTGTCCGCCTGCGCCACGACGGGCGGCGAACAGGCGGCGCCTGTCTTCGAGGCGGCGCGGATCTCCGAGGACATCCGCGTCCTGTCGAGCGACGCGTTCGAGGGACGCGGCATCGCCACCCCGGCCGAGGACAAGGTCGTCCAGTATCTGAGCGCTCAATATGCTGCGGCCGGTTTCGAGCCGGGCGGGCCGAACGGTCAGTGGACCCAGGACGTCGTCCTGAACCGGTTCGTGCAGTCCAATGTCTCCGCCTCGCTGAAGCTGGGCGACTGGAGCCTGCCCCTGACCCAGGGACGCGAGGTCGCCATCTCCACGCGCCGTCCGGCCGAACATGTCAACCTGAAGGACGCGCCCCTGGTCTTCGTCGGCTACGGCATCAACGCCCCGGAGCGGAACTGGAACGACTTCAAGCGCCAGGACCTTCGGGGCAAGATCCTGGTCGTCCTGGTCAATGACGCCGACTTCGAGGAGCCGGCGCTGAACACCTTCGGCGGCAAGGCCATGACCTACTACGGTCGCTGGACCTACAAGTACGAGGAGGCGGCCAAGCACGGAGCGGCGGGGGTTCTGATCGTGCATGAGACGGCGCCGGCCTCTTACGGCTGGGCGACGGTGGCCAACTCCTGGGGCGTGCCCCAGTTCGACATCCTGCGTCCTAATGCGGCGGCCGAGCGCGTGCCGATGGAGGGCTGGATCCAGCGCGACGTGGCGGTCGATCTGTTCCGCCGCGCCGGCCTGGACTTTGAGGCCCTCAAGGTCCAGGCCCGCAGCCGCGACTTCCAGCCGGTCGCCCTGACCGGGGCCGCCTTCTCGACCGAGTTTGACGTGGCGACCAATCAGGTCACCAGCCACAACGTCATCGCCCGCCTGCCGGGCGCGACCCGTCCGGACGAGACGGTGCTCTACACCGCCCACTGGGATCATATCGGCATGGGCGAGCCGGATGAGACGGGCGACCGGATCTTCAACGGAGCCGTCGACAACGCCTCGGGCACCGCCGGCCTGCTGGAACTGGCCCGGACTTTCGGGCGCGCCCCGCGCACGGAGCGCTCCGTGGTGATGATCAGCTTCACCGGCGAGGAAAGCGGCCTGCTCGGCTCGGAATACTATGCGGTCAATCCCGTCTACCCGCTGGCGAAGACGGTGGGCGGCTTCAACATGGATTCGATGAACGTCTATGGCCGCGTCACCGGCCTGGGCGTGACCGGCTATGGCCAGTCCGACTTCGACGAACGTCTGGCCACGGCGGCTGAAGCCCAGGGCCGCGTCCTCGTGCCGGATTATGAGAATGCGGCCGGCACCTACTACCGGTCCGACCACTTCCCTCTGGCCAAGCGTGGCGTGCCCATGGCCTATGCGTCCAGCCGCGGCGATTTCCGGGACGAGCCGATCGCCCAGCGTCAGGCCGCTCGCGCCGAATACGGAGCCAAACGCTATCACCAGGCGGCGGACGAATGGTCGGCGAACTGGGACTACAGCGGCATGATCGAGGATCTGGAGGTTTTCTATGAGGTCGGCCGCGCCTTGGCGAACGGCCGCGACTGGCCGGAGTGGAAGACGGGCTCCGAGTTCGGGCCGGTCCGCGCGACGACAGCGGCCGAACGGCGCTGAAGCGTCTTCTCGGGCCGGGACGCGTTTCCGGCCCCTTTCCATTATCCGGTTCTCGAGACCTCCGATGCTTCTTCGTCCTTGCTCCATCGCCTTGGCGACCCTGTTCCTCGTCGCTTCCGTCGCCCGCCCGGTCCATGCCGCGCCGCCTTCCGACGACGCCTTCGCCACGGCCTCCGCAGCGACGCCCGAGTTCAGCGCGGGGCGCCTGTCGGACCACATCAAATACCTGGCCTCCGACGAACTGGAGGGCCGGTTTCCGGGTCTCATCGGCGAACGCCTGACCCTGGCCTACTTGCAGGCCCAGTACGAGGCGCTCGGCCTGGAGCCGGGCGGTCGGAACGGAAGTTGGCTGCAGCCGGTCGATCTGGTGCGGTTCACGCCCGAGCGGCCGCCGACGGCGGGGTGGACGGGCGCGGACGGGGTTCGCCACGACCTGGTCTCCGGCGAGGACGTCACCCTACGCGCCGGCGCCGCCGACCCGGCGGTGAAGCTGGAGGGCCTGCCTATCGTCTTCGCGGGCTACGGCGTCGTGGCGCCCGAGCGGGGGTGGGACGACTATGGTGCGGCCGACTTGAGCGGCAAGGTGGTGGTCATTCTGCGTGGTCAGCCCGAATCCATGGGCGCCGACCCGAACTTCTATGGCTCGACCGAGCACAAGATGCAGGAGGCGCTGAAGCGCGGGGCGGCCGGGGTCTTGACCCTGCAGCTGGAGGAGGGACGCTGGCGCCGAGCCGTCGGCGGCGCCGCGCGGGGCCAGATGACGGTAAAGGGGGCGTCCGACGCGCGGTTCACCGGCTCGATCAATATGGCGACGGGCACGACCCTGGGGGGGATCGCGTTGGCCCACGCCGTGGAGCGCGCCAAGACGGCGGGCCTGGGTGGTCCGGTGGATCTGGAGGCGCGGCTGGACGTCGACATCGTCGAGACGACTGAGGTCATTCACTCCAACAACCTGCTGGCACGCATTCCCGGCACGACCCGTCCGGACGAGTACGTCATCTACTCCGCGCACTGGGACCATATCGGCAAAGCTAGACAGCCGGACGCCGAGGGCGATGACATCTATAACGGGGCCTGGGACAATGCGTCAGGCACGGCGGGCCTGATCGAGATGGCGCGCGCGTTCAAGGCGGGACCGCCGCCCGAACGGACCGTGGTCTTCCTGCACGTCACGGCGGAAGAACAGGGGCTGTTGGGCTCGGAAGCCTACGCGGCCGAGCCGATCTATCCGCTGGCCCGGACGGCGGCCGACATCAACATCGACATGCTGCCCTTCACCCCGGCGACGCGGGACGTGGCGGTCTTCGGCGTCGGCAAGTCGGAGCTGGAGGATATTCTGGGGCGGTTCGCGGCGGCTCAGGGGCGTACGGTGACCGGCGACGGCTACCCCCGGGAAGGCTTTTATTACCGGTCGGACCATTTCAACTTCGCAGCGGGCGGGGTGCCGGCCCTGATGCCCTGGAGCGGGCGGGACTTCGTCGAGGGCGGAATGGAGGCGGGCACGCCCTCTTACGAGGCCGCCATGGGTCGCGACTATCACAAGCTGAGCGACGAATGGCGCGCCGACTACGACTTCACGGCGGCCTTGCAGAATCTGGACCTGCTTTATCGGCTGGGACTGACCGTGGCCGACAGCGAGACCTGGCCGGCCTGGAAGCCGACGGCGGAGTTCAACGCCATCCGGGATGCGACGGCGGCGGAGCGGCGCTGAGGAAGGACGAGCCGCCGATCCGAAACGCGATTGAACCTGAGCGGTATTCGTCGCGTTGTGTGCGGATGAAATTCCTCTCGCTCTCCGGCCTGGCTGCGGCGGCCGTTTGTCTCGTCGGCTGTGGAGATCATGAGGTCAATCCGCCTGACCGCCCTGCAGCGCCGCTCAGGACCGCAGAAGCCATGCAGGCGGTCGAGCCGCCGGGCCCTTCGTCCCTGGCCTCCCGGGGACCTCGCAGCTTCGTCGGGATCTGGGCCGCCGACGCGGCCTGGTGCGCAGAGCCGCAGGGAGAACGCCGACCCATCACCATCACGCCCTTGCGGTTCGACGGGTACGAAAACCGCTGCGACATCGCCGACATAGAGGAAACCCCCAACGGCTACGTCGCGCGCCTGACCTGTAGCGGCGAGGGGCGGACGGTCGCCGAACGGGTCCATATGGCGGCGAGCGGTGATATGATGAACCTGACCTATCTCGACCGCGGCATGACCACCGTGAAGCTGCTGCGCTGTCCCAGCTCGCCGCGCGCGCCCGACCCGCAAAACCCCCTCGAAAAGATGATCAAGCAGCCTGAGTAGATCCTTTGGTGTTCGCGATTGATCAACTCTATACTTGAGTCGATATTTGTAATCGATATCGATCAGACGGAAAAATCATCGTCGTTCTAGGTGATCTCCGCTAAGTGCGGTTACTTAGAATTGCGAGTTTTCGCCGTTCGTATCGACGTTTTATAGCGCCGTTAACTGCCCGAGTCGCGTCGTCCCGGAAAAGCTGAATAGCTTGGAGGAAACAGATGCGATTGAAAACAGTCTTCACGGCGATCACGCCCGTGCTTGCTGTCTCGGCTTTCACTTCGGCTCAGGCCGCTGAGCCGGTCCACGGCGCCGACGACGTCGTCGTCACCCATTCCCGGGGTTCGGCCGAGCCTGCGCTCCCCGCTTCGCCCGCCCAGGAAGTCTTTTCCACCGGCGTGGCCCGGGGCCGCGATCCGCTGGACAGCGCCACCTCGACCAGCGCCCTGAGGCAGGACCGAATCCAGGTCCTCGGCGCCCGCTCGCTGGGCGACATCCTGCGCAATATTCCGGGGATCCGGACCGAGGCTTCGACCGGGGACGGCAGCTCCGCCTACACGATCCGGGGCCTTCCCCTGGCCTCGGGCGGGTCCAAATATATGCAGATTCAGGAGGACGGTCTGCCTGTCCTCGAATTCGGCGACTTCTTCAATGGGGCCACCGACATCTTCATCCGCGCGGACTTCAATCTCGCGGCGATCGAGGCGATCCGGGGTGGTTCGGCCTCGACCTTCGCCTCCAATTCTCCCGGCGGGGTGATCAACCTGATCTCCAACACCGGCGAGGTGAAAGGCGGCGCGCTTCAGGTCACGACGGGGCTGGACTACGACAGCAACCGCGTGGACTTCCACTACGGCGGGCCCATCACCGACACCCTGCGGTTCCACATGGGCGGCTTCTACCGTTCGGGCGAGGGCCAGCGCGAGGCCGGCTTCCGGGCCTATGAAGGCGGTCAGTTCAAGTTCAACCTCACCAAGACCTTCTCCAACGGGTATGTCCGGCTGTCTGGCAAGTATCTGGACGACCGCTCGCCCCACTATCTGCCGGGCCCGGTGCGGATCACCGGCACGAACGACGATCCCCATTTCGGCAGTTTCGAAGGTTACGACGTCCGGCGCGACACCATGCTGGCGGGCTATCTTGGCGACGTCGTCACTCTCGACGCCGATAACCGTCCAGCCGTGCTGCCGCTCGACCAGGGGCAGGACGCCCATGTGAGATCGATCGGGATCGAGTCCCAGTTCGAGGTCCGCGACTGGACCATCACCCATCGCGCCCGGTACTCGGAAATCTCGGGCGGCACGACCCGAAATCTGGTCTCGGCCATCTATTCCGGAAACGCCCTGCCAGCCTCGCTGGGCGCGGGTCTGGGGACCTTCACCTATGCGACGGGCCCCAATCGGGGTCAGGCGATCACCAATATCGGCTCCATCAACGGCAATGGTCTGGTGGTGGCTTCTGCCCTGAACCGGATCGACTCCAGCGATCTGGGCAATTTCATCAGCGATCTGCGCGCCACCCGCGTCTTCGCGGTCCACGGCGGGGAGCTGACCTTGACCGGAGGTCTGTACAACTCGACCCAGAGCTATCGCAGCGACTGGCTCTATTCCAACCATCTTCAGGACGTCGCCGCAGGCGGCCAGTCGGCCCTGATCAACTACACCAACCGGACCGGCGTGCTGCAGTCCCAGGACGGCTATCTGGGCTACAACCGCTCGGGCTCGACCGCCTTTTTCCGGCGGCGATACGACGTCGATTACGACATCACCGCCCCCTATGGCTCCATCAACTATCGCCTGGGACGGATCGCAGTCGGGGCCAGCGTCCGGTACGACACAGGCGATGTGAGCGGCCAGCTTTACGGGGCCGATCTGGGCGGCGGCCGGGTCGGGATGCGGGCGTTCGATTTCAACGGCGACGGGATCATCTCGGTCGCGGAATCCCGCACCGCCTTCACCCCGCTCGATCGCCCGGCGCCGGTCGACTACAGCTATGACTATGTCAGCTATTCCAGCGGCGTGAATTTCCGGGTGTCCGAGCCCTTCGCCCTGTTCGCCCGCTACAGCCGGGGGGCGCGCGCCGGCGCCGACAAGGTGCTGTTCTCCAGCAAGGTCAGCACCATCGACGGCAGCATGCCCGATCCGGAAGACGGCTATGACATTGTCGAACAGCTGGAAGGCGGCTTCAAATACCGCACGCCCCAGCTGACGGTGAACGTCACCGGCTTCAAGGCCGATACGGAGGACACCAATGTTCAGGCCGGCGCGATCACGACCGACCGGGAGTACACGGCCCACGGCGTAGAGGCCGAAGCCGCCTATCGTCGCGGCGGCTTCAGCCTGACCGGCGGGGTCACCTGGACCCAGGCCGAGATCGTCAACGACAAGTTCAACGCCGCCGTCGCGGGCATGGTCCCCCGCCGTCAGCCCGACTACATCTTCCAGGTCAGCCCTCAGTATGAAACCCGCCGGTTCACGGTCGGCGCCAATGTGTTCGGCGCCACCAGCAGCTGGGTGCAGGACGTCAACCAGATGAAGATGCCCGGCTATGTCCTGGTCAACGCCTTCGTCCAGTACCGCCCCAGAGAGCGAGTCCGGATCATGCTGGACGCCAACAACCTGTTCGACGAGGTGGCCTTCATCGAAATCACCACCCCGTCCGTGCCGGCCAACGGCGTGGGGCTGGGCCGCGCCGCCAACGGTCGGACTGTCAACCTATCGCTGCGGTACGATTTCTGACGGGACAGAGGTCCACTGCGCCCCTTCCGTTCTGGCGGAAGGGGCGAGCGGCCGTCAGTTGAACAGGAAGTTCATCACGTCGCCGTCCTTGACGACGTAGGACTTGCCTTCCGCGCGCAGTTTGCCCGCCTCGCGCGCCTTGGCCTCGCCGCGCAGGGCGACGAAGTCTTCGAAGGCGATGGTTTCGGCGCGGATGAAGCCCTTTTCGAAGTCGGTGTGGATGACGCCCGCCGCCTGGGGCGCGGTGTCGCCGACATTGATGGTCCAGGCGCGGGCCTCCTTGGGGCCGACCGTGAAATAGGTCTGCAGGCCCAGCAGCTTGTAGGCCTCGCGGATTAGCCGGTTCAGGCCGGGCTCTTCCAGACCCAGCGTCTCCAGGAACTCTTTCTGCTCTTCGTCGTCCAGCACGGCGATCTCGGACTCGATCTGGGCCGAGATGACGACCGAATTGGCGTTGTCCTGGGCGGCGCGGGCGGCGACCTTGGCCGACAGCTCATTGCCCTTGTCGGCCGAGCCTTCTTCCACATTGGCGACATAGAGGGCGGGCAGGGCGGTCAGCAGCTGCAGCATGTGCCAGGCCTTCATGTCCTCCTTGGACACTTCGGCTGTGCGGGCGGGCTTGCCGGCGTTCAGCTGGGCCAGGGCCAGGTCGACCAGTTTCAGCGTCAGGGCCGAATCCTTGTCTCCAGTCTTCGCGCGCTTCTCCAGCTGGGGCCGGCGGCGCTCCAGGCTTTCCATATCGGCCAGCATCAGCTCGGTCTCGATGATGTCCAGATCGGCGATCGGATCGATGCGGTTTTCGACGTGGGTAATGTCGTCGTCGACGAAGCAACGGGCGACGAAGGCCACGGCGTCGCAGTCGCGGATATTGGCCAGGAACTGGTTGCCCAGGCCTTCGCCCTTGGACGCGCCGCGAACCAGGCCTGCAACGTCCACGAAGGTGATGCGGGCGGGGATGATCTCCTTGGAGCCCGCGATCTCGGCCAAGGCGTTCAGGCGCGGCTCGGGCACGGCCACGTCGCCGGTGTTCGGCTCGATGGTGCAGAACGGATAGTTGGCCGCCTGGGCCGCCGCCGTCTTGGTCAGGGCGTTGAACAGGGTGGACTTGCCGACATTGGGCAGGCCGACGATCGCGACTTTCAGGGCCATGGGATTCCTCGTGAGGCGCGAGCCTTTAGCCGGTTCGAACCGGTTTGTCAGGCTCGCGCTTCAAAAGGCTTCAGTGGGCGGCGTGATCCATCCCCGCCATGGTCGGCTGGCGCACCGCCGCCTGCACCGTCACCTCGGGCGCCGAGGCGAACGTCAGGGTGATGGGCACGGTCTCACCTGCGACCAGAGGGGCGGTCAGGCCGATCAGCATCAGATGATTGCCGCCGGGCGCCAGGCCGACCGCCTGACCGGCCGGCAGCGGCAGGCCTTCGGTCAGCTGGGCCATCTTCATCATGCCGTTCTCGGTCTTCATCTCGTGGACCTGAAGCTCGGCGGCGCGGGGGCTGGCGCCGCCGGTCAGGCGGTCGTCGGTCGCGGCGGTCAGGGTGACGTAGCAGCCGCCGGCCTTGGCTCCGTTGGGCGAAGGGCGGCACCAGGCATCAGAGGCGGTCACGACGGCGGCCGTCGCCTCAGCGGCAGGGGCCGGCTTGTCCGCAGGCGGGTTGCAGGCCGCCAGAATGAGGGCGACGGCGGCGAGGGACAGATGGGTTTTCATGGCGTCGGTTCTTTCAGGAAACGGCGGGACGACGCCGGATCATCGGCCGCACAACTCGATCGAGCAATACGGCGAAGATCAGGCTCAGGCCCGTCAGGGGATAGAGGACGGCGAGCGGCAGGACGATGCCCAGGACAGCGGCGCGGACGCGGGGTCCGGGCGGGGCGGGCGGGGCGCCCAGTCGCAGGCGCAACAGGTTGGGCGGGCGGCGCTTCCACCACATGACTATTCCGCTGATCGCCAGCAGCCAGACGCCGATACAGCCCAGCAGCATGATGATCCGGTTCGCCTGTCCGTACTGGGTCCCCTGATGGGTATAGATGCCCCATTCGATGGTTTTGGCGCCGACGCCGAACCGGTCATAGCCGAGGTCGGCCAGCAGACGCCCCGAGGCGGCGTCGATGTACAGGGAACGGCTGTCCTGAACCCGGCGGGCCTGTGTGGTGATCGTATAGGCCGTGCCGCCGGCGGCGGGGATGTTGACGGCGTATGGCCGGTCCAGACCGGCGTCGTCGGCGGCCCTCAGCACCCGATCCAGGGCGCCGTGGCCCGCATGATCGTGGGTCATGACCATGCCGTCCATGGCCCAGCCGGCGCCGAGCGGTCGGTCATGATGCTCCGCCCTCTGCCACGCCCCCGCGACGGGCGCTGGGGGGCGGCCCAGGCCGCTGGACTTGACGGCGTCCATCACCGTGTCGCCCCAGAAGGCCGACCAGGGCATGCCGGTGACCGCCAGGAAAAGCACGACCCCGCCGACGTAAAAGCCCGTCAGGGCGTGCAGGTCGCGCCAGAAGGGGCGGCGTCGGGCGTCGGTCGTCCGGAGCGAGACGGTCGCGACAGCCCGTCCACGTGGCCACCACAGATAGAGGCCGGTGGCGAACAGGATGATGGTCCAGCCCGCCACGATCTCGACCAGGATGTTGAACGGCCGCCCCAGCAGGGTCAGGCTGTGGGTCTTTTTCACCAGTTCCATGAAGCCGCCGGCGGGAATGACGCCGGTGGCGCGCCCCGTATGGGGATCGACGAAGACCGTCTTCTGCACCCCATCGGGTCGATCCACGCGCAGGCGGACGGCCTGGTCCGGCCGGGCGGGCAGGACCAGATTGGCGACCCGACCGCCGCCGGCGGCCTGGGCCGCCGCCGCCACCCAGGTCTCCGGGGGCGCTTGAGACTGAACCGCCGGCACGCGGATCATGTTGCGATAGAGGGCGCCGTCGATCTCGTCCTTGAACAGATACAGACCGCCCGTCAGGGCCAGCAGCATCAGCACGGGCATGACGAAGACGCCGGCGTAGAAATGCCAGCGCCAGACGGCCCGGTAGGCGCCGGACAGATCGTCCGGCGCCTGGATTGCGGCCTTCCCGGCCATCAGTAGCTCATCCTCACGCCGACATAGGCCGAGCGGCCTTCGCCGGGGAAGAAGACGGCCTTCGAGACGCTGGCAAGGCTGGCGTCGGTGACGGCGCTGAAGTTGGAGACATAGGCCTCGTCGAAAAGATTACGCACGTCGGCGAAGACGGTTAGTCCATCCCGAACGTCCCATCCCATGTTCAGGTTCGCCACCGTATAGCCGGGCGACTTCAGGGTGTTGGCGTAGTCCACCCAGGCGTCCGCCATCGACCACTCCACGCTCGGCGCCACGAACCAGCCGGCCGGGTGATCATACCTCAGCTCTGCCCGGTAAAGGTGCGGCGGCACGACCGGCAGGTCCGCGTCGCCGTAGACCTTATCGCCGTCGAAGTGGAAGTCCGAGAAGGCGTAGGTCTGGCGCAGCCGCCACTGCGGCGCGATCCGCCAGTCCACCCCCGCCTCGATGCCCTGGTGCACCGTAGGTCCGGCGTTGAAGGTTGCGGCCGGAATCCCCAGGCTGGCGTTGACGACGAAGTTCAGCAGCTCGTGGTCCAGGTCGGCGCGATAGGTCGTCACATCCCAGGTCACCGGTCCCCGGCGACCACGCGTGCCGATCTCCCAGGTCACGGCTTCCTGCGGGACCAGGGGCTGATAGCCGGCGGCGGTCGGCGACAGGGCCGAGAAGTTGGGCGGCTCGACCGAGCGGGTGACATTGGCGAAGACCTGATCGCCTTGCTCGCTTTCCCACAACAGGCCGGCGCGGGGTGCGAACCAGTCGAAGCTCTTGTCGACGCTCAGATCGATCGTGCCGGCGACGCCGGGGACCACATAGCTCTGATAGTCCCGTTCGGCGCGGCCCCAGGTTCCCCCGGCGACCAGGGCCAGGCGGTCGGTGACGAAAAGCCGCCCCTCGCCGAAGACGTCCAGCCCCTTGCCGTTCTGGAAGCTGCGGGCGCGCAGGCCGTTCTGCTGTCCGGCCAGATTGCCCCATTGTTTGGCGTCCAGGTCGCCCTGACGATACCAGGCGCCGTAGAAGGCGTCGGCGCGCAGGCCAAAGATCTGCCCCTGCCAGTCGAACCGGCCGAAGGCGCCGTAGTTGCGGCTTTCCTGATCGATGACCTGGAAGATGGGATGGTCCAGATCCTTCCAGGTTCCATAGACGGCGCCCTCGAACACGGTGGATTCGTCCAGCCGCCAGTGCGTCTGCACGGTCGTGCGGATCGATTGCATATTGCGCTGGTAGTTCAGGGTGATGTTGCTCGGCGTCGCCGCCTGAGGGTTGTTCAGGGCGTCCGACAGGCTGACGCTGCCCGGGATTTCCTGATGGACGTCGCCGCCCGACACCAGCAGGCGAACCTCGCGGTCCTGGCCGAAGCTGCGGCCGATGTTGGCGGACAGGTGCAGGGACTTGCCCTCGCTCTGTTGACGCCAGCCTTCCACGCTCTGGCCCGTGACGGCGGCGAAGCCGTCCCAGTCGCCGCGAACGCCCGCCACCTCGGCATGGGCGCGCACCGTGCCATAGGAGCCGCCGTCCAGACGCAGGCTCAGGTTCGAGCTCGCCGTCCGGCCCGTCGGAGTGACCAGATTGACCGCCCCGCCCAGCAGGGCGCCGCCGAAGCGCAGGGCGTTGCCGCCCTTGTAGACCTCGGTATAGCGGGCGATCAGCGGGTCGATCAGCTGGAAGTCGCCGAAGCCGTCGGCCTCGTTGAACGGGACCCCGTCCTGGGCCAGCAGGGTTCCACGGTTGTGGCTGGAGTTGCCGATGCCGGAGCCGCGAATGGACAGGCGAATGTCGCCGCCCCACTTCTTCTGGGCGTAGACGCCGGGGACGTCGCGCAGGACGTCGGCGAGGTTGGGCGCATAGCGTTCGGCGTAGGATTCGGCCGAGACGACGGCGACTGCGCCCGGCGTACGGGCCAGACGCTCCCGCGCCTCGGCGACGACGGCGGGTTCGTCGGCGTTGCGGCGGGCGGTGACGATGACGGTGTCGAGGACGGCGGGTTCGGACGCCTGCTGCGCCAGGGCGGGGCTCGCCCCCGCAATGGAGAAGGCAGCGAGCAGCAGGGCGCAGGGCGCCACGGTGGTCTTGAGAGACATGATGATCCTGAAGTCAGAACGGGAAAGGGCGCGCGGGCGCTGGGCCGGCGCGGGCTTCGGGTCTGGTTCAGGCGTGGGGCGGGGCGGTGGACGGCGGGCGCGGCGGCGCACGGGCCGGCGGCGGGGGGCTGACGCGGGCGGGCGTATAGACGACGGTCTCGACCGTTCGAATAACCGGCGCGGGTTCGGGCTCGGGCGGAGCGGGCAGGGCGGCGGCCAGGGGCACGACGCAGGCTGCGCACTTGGCCCCCAGATGCTTGTTGACCGGACCGTCCGTGCCGCCGGACTGGATGGTCTGCGGCCCTTCGGCGGAACAGATGACCAGGGGCTGGCCCGGCTGGGCCGCCGCCAGGGCCCCGAAGGGCAGCAGGCTTCCGAGCACGATCGCGAACACCGCCGCCAGGAAGGCGAGCGATCTCGATGTCGACCAGTTGTCGGCGCTCGACCGGTTCACGCCTCGCCTCTACGGCCTTTCGCCGAAGGCGTACAGGCTACAGTTCGTCGCGCGCTGCCTGTCGGGGGCTGAACTTGGGCGCGGGGGCCAGGCGCATGACCTCGCCCTGATAGCGTTCGTCATCGCCGGCGACGGCGAAGGGCAGGGCGTCGGCGCAGGCCTGCAGCAGGGCGTCCAACCAGGGCTGTTCGGCCTTGTGGAAGTCCCCCAGGACGTGGGGCATGACCATCTCCTTCTCGCCGGGATGGCCGATCCCCATCCGGGCGCGACGGAAGTCGGCGCCCAGATGGCTGATCAGGGAGCGCACGCCGTTCTGGCCGGCCGCCCCGCCGCCGGTCTTCATGCGGAAGCGGCCGGGCGCCAGGTCGATCTCGTCATGGAAGACGATAATCTCGCTGGGCTTGATCTTGTAGAAGCGAGCGGCCTCGCCGACGGCACGGCCGCTCTCGTTCATATAGGTCTGGGGCTTCATCAGCAGGACCTTGACCGGGCCGTTCGCCGTCTCGACCTGACCCTCGCTGACGATCGACTGGAACTTGGCCCGCTCGGGCCCGAACCGCCAGCGCCGCGCGATCTCATCGGCCGCCATGAAGCCGATGTTGTGGCGATTCTTCTCGTATTTGGCGCCCGGATTGCCCAGGCCGGCGATGATGATCATGGCGCTCCTCATGCCGCGTGCCTGGCCCAAAGAAAAGCCCCGCCGCGGCGAGCCGGGCGGGGCATGATCCAGTCGATGCGACGAAGGCTCAGCCTTCGGTCGACTCGGCGGCTTCGTCAGCGGCGGCCGACAGGGCGGCGGACGACACCTTGATGGTGGCGATCACGAAGTCGCGGTCGGTGATGGTCGGCTGGGCGCCCTTGGGCAGGGCGATGTCCGAGATCCGGATGGTGTCGCCCATTTGCGCCTTGGCCAGGTCGACGACCAGTTCTTCCGGAATGCTGTCGGCCTTGACCAGGATTTCGACGGCGTGACGAACGACTTCCAGCGAGCCGCCCTGGCGGGCGAACGGCGCTTCGTCAGCGTTCTTGAAGTGCACCGGCACTTCGATCTTGACCGGGGCGTGCTCGTCGACGCGCATCAGGTCGAAGTGCAGGGGACGGTCCGACACCGGGTCGAACTGCACGTCCTTGGCGATGACCGGCTGGGTCTCTTCGCCGTACTTCAGGGTCACCAGGTGGCCCAGCAGCTTGCCGGTGTAGAGCGACTTGCGGAAGTCCTTCTCGTTCACCGAAAGGGCGACGGGGGCCTTGTCGCCGCCGTACAGGACGCCCGGCACGAAACCGGCGCGACGGGCGGCGCGCGCGCTGCCGGTGCCGACGCCTTCGCGGACGTCCACGTTCAGAATGATCTCGGCCATCTGGCTCGCCTCAACAACAACGGAAACACCGCGCCAACCCTGGGCCCGCGCGGCGGGGTCATGAACCCTCGAATTCAAGAGCGCGGGCTATTACACGCATCATGACGGATGTGCAACCGCCATGCCGAAGATCCCGCGCAAGATCAGGCCGCCCGGACGGCGCCTTGCAGCAGGGCCGACGGATCGGAGACGATGGTCAGCAGTTCCGCGGCGTCGAACGGCTTGGCCAGATGATGATCGGCGCCGGCCGCTCGTCCCGCCGCCACGTGCTCGGGCATGGCGTTGGCGGTGAGCATGACGATGGGAACGCGCGGTCCGCCCATCAGCGATTCGTGCAGACGAATCTCGCGCGTCGCCGTCAGACCGTCCATCACGGGCATCTGCATGTCCATCAGCACCAGATCGAAATCCTGAGTGCGGAAGGCTTCCAGGGCCTCGGCGCCGTTTTCCACCGCCTGGATGTCGGCCTGGATCTGCGCCAGAATCAGCTCGATGACGCGTCGATTGGTCGGATGATCGTCGGCTACCAGCACTCGCACGGCGCGGCCGGCGTCGGTGCTCGTTCCGGGCGCCGTCTTGGGCAGGTCGCTCTGGACAGGCTGTTCGCATGCCTTCAGGGGCAGGGTCAGCATGAAGGCGGAGCCGCCGCCCGGTTCGCTTTCGCAGTCCAGGGCGCCGCCCATCATTTCCGCCAGCTGACGGCAGATGGACAGGCCCAGTCCCGATCCCCCGAAGCGGCGCGTAATGCCCCCGTCGGCCTGCTCGAACCGGCTGAACAGGCGTTCGCGGGTGGCTGCGTCGAATCCGATGCCGGTGTCCTCGACCGTGAACCTCAGGGTGGCCGTCCCATCCGCTGCCGCCCCCCGCTGCACGGTGACGCCCACGAAGCCCTGGGCCGTGAACTTGACGGCGTTCGAGATCAGATTGGTCAGGATCTGCTTCAGGCGGACCGCGTCCCCCTTGATCCAAAGCCCCTCTTCGAGATCAATGTCGACGAAGAAGCCGAGATGTTTCTCCCTAGCGTTCTCGGCGTAAAGCTGCGCCGCCTCGCGCACCGTCGTCGCCAGATCGAAGGCGTCCTCGGTCAGTTCCAGCTTGCCCGACTCGACGCGGGCCAAGTCGAGAATATCGCTCAGCAGGGTCTGGAGCGTCCGGCCCGAGGCCTCCATCAGGTCCAGCATTTCCCGCTGGTCCGCCGTCAGATCCGTCTTCGAAAGCGCCTGGGCCAGGCCGATCACGCCGTTCAGAGGCGTGCGGATCTCATGGCTCATATTGGCCAGGAATTGGCTCTTGGCCACATTGGCGGCCTGGGCGGCGTCTCGCGCCTCGCGCAGGGCGTGGGCGTCGCGCTTGAGGGCCGTGATGTCGTTGCAGACCGTGACAGTGCCCCCTCCGGGCGTGCGACGGTCCTGGATCTGCAGCCAGTGATCGCCCCCGACCTGCTGCTCTATGGTGGACGAACCCTGTCTGCGCACGCGGATCCGCTCGGCGATCCAGGCTTCCTCGCAGCCGATCGCCTCGTCGTATCGCCCCTCGTTGATGCCGATCTGGAGAATCTCGCGGAAGGTCATGCCGACCTTCAGGAACGGCGCGAGCTCCGGGTTCACCTCTGCATAGCGGGCGTTCCACAGTACCAGCCGATCGTCCGCATCATAAAAACCCAGACCGTCCGACATGGCTTCGACCGCCTCGCGGATATGACCCAGGGCGCTGGCGCGGGCCATATAAGCCATGAAGACCAGCCCGCCGCCGACGGCCACGATCGACAAGGCGGCCAGGAAGACCACTGTCCGCATCGCGTCGGGCGAAAGCCCGCTTTGCGTCGTCACTGTGGGATCCGGCGTCACCGTGATGGCTGCCATGCCGACGAAGTGCAGGACGACGACCGACAGCGCGGCTCCCAGGGCCGTGAGGGCCAGCCGCCGAAGGCTGCCGCGCTTGTAGAAATAGGCGGTCGCGCCGCCGATCACCATGCCGCCGACGATGGAGGCGAAGACGAGGCCGGGGCTCCAGGTCAGATGGACCGGCGCTTGCAGGGCGGCCATGCCCAGATAATGCATCGCCGCTACGCCCGAGACGGCGATTAGGCCGCTGAAGACGCGCCGGACGCTGTCCTCTCCGCTGAGGAATAGGAGGAGGGCCGCGCCGACCGACGCGACGATGACCATGACGGAAGCCAGGGTCAGGATCGGGTCGTAGGTCAGTCGCCCGGCCCCGACATAGCCCTGCATGGCGATGAAATGGGTCGCCCAGATCGACATGGAGGCGACGAGGCCGGCGAAGAAGGCCATCCGGCGGCGGCGCGCGCCGTCCGTGATGGCGGCGCGATCGATGAATCGGAAGGCCGAGCCCATGCCAGCCAGACACACCAAGCTGGCCAGCAAGGTCACCCGCCAGTCGTGGTCTTGCGAGATACAGTAAAGTACGCGGTCCACGGCGCCCCCTTCGAGCGAACATCGTGGCGGAAACTCCTAAACAAACCGTGCGCCCAAGCTCGAATAAAACGATGGCGTGTGTCGGCGCACCGTCACAGAATCCGGGCAAGAATCGTTTCTCGGCCCCACAGGAGGCTTTCGCCCCGCATGCCCTACGAGTCCTCGCCTTCGCCCGTGGCGCCGATCTCGACCTCGCGTCTCTGGACCGTGGGGATCAGTATCGCCATCGCCGTGGCGGTCATGGTGGGGCTGGCCTTCTTCCACCCCGGCATCGCCAACTGGCTGATCGGCGGAGCGGTGATCGTGGGCGCCTCCGCCTGGATACTGAACGCTCATCCCGCCGTCACGACCCCGGTCCCCGAGGCCAAGGGCGCGCCGGTGGAAGGACCCGATCCGATAAAGACGGAATTGCTCGATCGGGTGTTCGAAGCCCTGGACGATCCGGTTCTGATCGTCAGCGGCGGCGAGCCCGACGACATCGCGGGCCGTCGCATCGTCATGGCCAACAAGGTCGCCCGCGAACTGCTGCGGATTCAAAGCCAGGGGGCCCTGCTCGTCCAGGTCATGCGCGAGCCCGGGGTCTTGGAGGCTGTGGACGAGGCCTTGTTCGGCGGGGTGTCGCGTACTACCGACTATACCACCGGCGGGCAGCGAGATCGCCGCTGGCGGGCCTGGACCCGGCCGCTGGGCGCCGAGGGCTTGGGGGGCGGCGCCCTGGCGATCGTCATCCTGCGCGATGAGACGGATGCCCGTCGCACCGAGATGATGCGCGTCGACTTCCTGGCCAACGCCAGTCATGAGCTGCGGACGCCCCTGGCGTCGCTGAGCGGCTTCATCGAGACCCTGAAGGGGCACGCGCGCGACGACGTGGTCGCGCGCGATCGCTTTCTAGACATCATGTCGGCCCAGGCCGACCGGATGGGACGGCTGGTCGCCGATCTCCTGTCCCTCAGCCGGATCGAGCTGAACGAGCATATTCCGCCTTCGGGGCGGGTGGATCTGGACCGTGCGGCGGCGGATGTGGTCGACGCCGTCAGCGTGCTGACGCAGGAAAAACAGGTGCAGGTGGTCGTAGACCAGGGCGAGAACCGCGCCTCGATCAGCGGAGATCGCGACGAGATCCTGCAGGTCGTGCAGAACCTGCTGGACAACGCGGTCAAATATTCGCCGAAGGGCGGGGTGGTCGAAATCGCCGTGCGATCCGATCTGTCGTTCGACGAGGCCTGGGCCTCGCGGGTGCCGGGGGCGACGCGTCTGCCGCTGGTCACGCCGGATCGCGCCGTGGGCCTCCTCTACGCCGCCGTCACGGTTCGCGACCACGGACCCGGGATGGCGCGCGAGCACCTGCCGCGACTGACCGAGCGCTTTTACCGCGTGGAGGGGCAGAAAAGCGGGGAGCGTCAAGGCACCGGCCTCGGCCTCGCCATCGTCAAGCACATCATCAACCGTCACCAGGGCGGACTGATGGTCGAAAGCGCGCCAGGCATGGGCACGGCCTTTACCGCCTGGTTCCCCATGGCGGTCGACCGTCGGGACGTTCGAAACGCAGCGTGAGCCAGGCGGGGCGTCGCTGTTATCGAACTGTCATCAAGTCGTCTTAATGCGCTGACCATTCACAGGCAGTAGTCACGCCGCGTCGAGCCCGGATGCCCGGCCGCTTTTCGATTCGCGCCTGCCCCGCTTCGGACCCGGAATGATCTGGATTTATTTGCTCATCCTCGTGACGCTCGGCGTCGCCGCCTTCCTCGGCGGTCGCGAACTGGCGCGTCGTCGCGCGATCGGAGCCAAGCCTCACTCGCGTCCCGGCCAGCACGGCGCCTACGCTCTGATCTGGGTGGCTGCGCCGGCCTTGCTGGTGCTTCTGCTCCTGAGCGTCTTTGCCACGCCGCTGGAACGTCAGCTGACGGCTTCCGGCACGCCCGAGGCTGTCGCCGCGTTGGAGCCCTTCCGTCGCGACGCCTTCTTTGCAGACGCCCATCGCGTCGGGCGGGGCGAGCCCGCCCTGCAGATCTGGGAACGCCCGCTGGCCGAGCTTCTGCCGGTCGAGGCGCGCCGCATGGTCAGCATCGAGCGGACGCTTGAATGGGGCGGGGGCGCCGCCGCCGTTCTCGCCGCCCTGATCGGCGGCCTGTTCGCGTTCAGCCAGATCAAGCCCCAGACCCGCGCGCGGAACCGTGTGGAAGGATGGGTGTACGGCGCTCTGTTCGTCTGCTCGGCCATCGCCGTTCTGACCACCCTGGGCATCATCGCCTCGCTGGCGTTCGACTCCCTGCGCTTCTTCCAGAAGGTGCCCGTCTTCGAGTTCCTGTTCGGAACACAGTGGAGCCCTCAGATCGCCATCCGCGCCGACCAGGTGGGATCGACCGGGGCCTTCGGCGCCGTGCCCCTGTTCGCCGGCACCCTGCTGATCATGCTGATCGCCATGTGCGTGGCCGCGCCGATCGGTCTGCTGTCCGCCATCTATCTCTCGGAATACGCCGGCCGGGGAACCCGCGCCGTCATCAAGCCGCTGCTCGAGATTCTCGCCGGCGTGCCGACCGTCGTTTACGGCTTCTTCGCCGCCTTGACCGTGGGCCCGCTGCTGCGCGTCATGTTCAACGAAGTCGGCCTCTTCCTCATGGAAGTGGGCGGGCCGTTCGAGGGCGTCGGCCAATATCTGGCCCTGGTGCAGAACCAGATGGCTCTGACCGCCGGCGCCGTGATGGGCATCATGCTGATCCCCTTCGTGTCTTCGCTGTCCGACGACATTCTGAACGCCGTGCCCCAGTCGCTGCGCGACGGCTCCTTCGCCATGGGCGCCACCAAGTCCGAGACCGTGAAGCGGGTGCTGCTGCCCGCCGCTCTGCCGGGCATCGCCGGCGCCCTGCTGCTCGCCGTGTCCCGCGCCATCGGCGAGACCATGATCGTCACCATGGCAGCGGGCCTGGCCGCCAACCTGACCTTCAATCCGCTGGACACGGTCACGACGGTGACCGTGCAGATCGTCACCCTTCTGACGGGCGACCAGGAGTTTAACAGCGCCAAGACCCTCTCGGCCTTCGGCCTGGGCCTGACGCTGTTCCTCGCCACCCTGGCGCTGAACATCGTGGCTCACCGGATCGTCCAGACCTACCGGGAACAATATGACTGACGCGACCCCCGATCAGATCGACGGCGCGGCTGCGAAGACGCGGCTGGATCGTCTGCGGGCGGGCCTCAAGCGTCGCCACGCCAAGGAAGCCCGCTTCAAGTGGTTCGGCCGGCTGGCGATCGCCGCCGCCATGGTCTTCCTCGCCGTTCTGCTGGTGCGGATCGTCGAGCAGGGCCATACGGCCTTCTACACCCATACGGTGACGGTGCCGGTCTATATGGACCCGGCCCGCATCGACCGCGCCTATCCGCAGGGCTCCAACTTCGAGCAACTGGCCGCCGAGCAGCAGTTGGCGCGCTGGGGCATTCAGGATGACGACACGGGCGGCGTCTCGCGCGACATGAAGGCGCTCTTCTCGTCCGAGCTGAAATTCGTGGCGGCCGATCTGGTGGCCAAGCGCGGCGACGTCATCGGCGAAACCGTGCCCCTGGCCGTGCCCCTGTCGGACGACGCTGATCTGTTCCTGAAGGGCGAGATTTCGAAGTCCACGCCTCAGGATCAGCGCCGGATCAACGACCGCCAGATCGCCTGGCTGGAACGGATGCAGGCAGAGGGTGTGGTCGGCTCCCACTTCAATACCGCCCTGTTCACCAACGGCGACTCCACCCAGCCCGAATTGGCCGGGGTTCTCGGCGCCGTCGTCGGCTCGGCCCTCATGCTGATGGTGACCGCACTGATCGCCATTCCCCTGGGCGTCGGCGCCGCCATCTGGCTTGAGGAATTCGCGCCCAAGAACAGGCTGACCGACATCATCGAGGTCAATATCAACAACCTCGCGGCCGTGCCGTCGATCGTCTACGGCCTGCTGGGTCTCGCCCTGTTCATCAACTGGATGCACCTGCCGCGCGCCAGCCCCATCGTGGGCGGCCTGGTCCTGGCGCTGATGGCCCTGCCGACCCTGGTCATCGCCACGCGGTCGGCGCTGAAGGCGGTCCCGCCCTCTATCCGCGAGGCCGCCCTGGCCATGGGCGCGTCCAAGACCCAGACGGTCTTCAGCCACGTTCTGCCCCTGGCCATGCCGGGCGTCATGACCGGGGCCATCATCTCCATGGCCCACGCCCTGGGCGAGACCGCGCCTCTGCTGCTGATCGGCATGGTCAGCTTCGTGCCCGGCGTGCCGCATGCGATCGACCAGCCGGTCGGGGCCCTGCCGTCGCTGATCTATATCTGGGAGAACGCCTCCGAGCGGGCGTTCCACGAGCGCACCGCTGCTGCGATCATCGTTCTTCTGGTCTTCATGATCATCATGAACGCGGCGGCCATCATCCTGAGGCGGCGCTTCGAGCGTCGGTGGTAAGAGAATGAAATTCCGTATTTTCCGCTCCGCCGAAGATCAGACGGGCGCCGGCCCGGCCGATCCGACCGAGGCCCCGCGCATGGGCGGCCAGGTGCTGCCGTCGGCCTCGGCCGACGAGCAGGTCGAGCCCAAGGGCGACGCCGTCGTGGAAGCCCGTCGGGAAGACGCCACCCGCGCGGCGGGCGAGACGGTGGTCTCCACGCCGGCCTCCGGTCCCATCAAGATCGCGGCGCGGGACGTCTCGGTCTTCTATAGCGGCAAACAGGCCCTCTACGACGTCTCGCTGGATATTCCGGACAAGACGGTGACCGCCCTGATCGGTCCGTCCGGGTGCGGCAAGTCGACCTTCCTGCGGACCATGAACCGCATGAACGACACCATCTCGGGCGCCAAGGTCACCGGCCGGATCGCCATGGACGACGAGGACATCAACGATCGTTCGATCGACCCCGTCCTGCTGCGCGCGCGCGTCGGCATGGTGTTCCAGCGTCCGAACCCCTTCCCGAAATCCATCTACGAAAACGTCGCCTACGGTCCTAAGATCCACGGTCTGGTCACCAGCAAGTCCGAGATGGACGGTGTGGTCGAGAGCGCGCTGAAGCGCGCGGGCCTGTGGGACGAGGTGGCGGACCGCCTGCAATCCTCGGCCGTGGGCCTGTCCGGCGGTCAGCAGCAACGTCTGGTCATCGCCCGCGCCATCGCCGTGAACCCGGAAGTGATCCTGATGGACGAGCCCTGCTCGGCCCTGGACCCCATCGCCACGGCCCGGATCGAGGAACTGATCGACGAACTGCGCGAGCGGTTTTGCATCGTCATCGTCACCCACTCCATGGCCCAGGCCGCCCGGGTGTCGCAGCGGACGGCCTTCTTCCACATGGGGCGACTGGTCGAGACCGGGGATACGGAAGACATCTTCCAGAACCCGCGCGAACGGCGCACGCTGGACTATATCACCGGACGATTCGGCTGATGAACCAGCATACGGTCAAGGCTTACGGCGACGAACTGAACCAGATCACGGCCGAGGTCGCCCGCATGGGCGGTCTGGCCGAGGCCCAGGTGTCGGACGCCATCGATTCCGTCGCGCGGCGAGATATCGCCTTGGCGCGGGCCGTCGTGGAACGGGATCTGAAGCTGGACGCGCTTCACCGGGACATCGAGAAGAAGGCGATCCGCCTGATCGCCCTGCGTCAGCCGGTCGCCAGCGACCTGCGTCGCACCCTGGGCGCCATGAAGATGGCGTCCGACCTGGAACGCACCGGCGACCTGGCTAAGAATATCGCCAAGCGGGCGCTGATCCTGGCCGAGAGCGAGCCGATGCAGCCGCTGACCCGCTCCATCGAACGGATGGGACGGCTGGTGTCCACCCGCCTGCGCGACGTGCTGGACGCCTATACCGCATCCGAACTGGATCGCGCCGTGGCCGTGTGGCAGACCGACGACGAGGTCGACGAGCACTACAACTCGCTGTTCCGCGAACTGCTGACCTATATGATGGGGGATCCGCGCACGATCGGCGCCTGCACCCATCTGCTCTTCATGGCCAAGAACCTGGAGCGGATCGGCGATCACGCGACCAATATCGCCGAAACGGTCCACTACGAAATCACCGGCGACGACATGTCGGGCGAGCGCCCGCGCGCCCACGCCGGCGCCGAAGACGAAGCCTCTACGCCCAATCTGACCACCTCGCACTAAGCCTACACCGGAGACCTGACGTGCAGCCCTATATCCTTGTGATGGAAGACGAGGACGCGCTGGCGACCCTGCTTCAGTACAATCTGGAGAAGGAGGGCTACGACGTCACGGTCGCCGCCGACGGCGAGGAGGGCATGCTCCAGATCGACGAGCGTCAACCGGATCTGGTGCTGCTGGACTGGATGCTGCCCAAGCTGTCGGGCATCGAGGTCTGCCGCCGCATTCGGGGCAAGGCGGAGACGCGCAACCTGCCCGTCATCATGCTGACGGCGCGCGGCGAGGAAAGCGACCGGGTCCGCGGCCTGGACACGGGCGCCGACGACTATCTGACCAAGCCCTTTTCGATGGTCGAGCTGATCGCCCGCATCCGCGCCGTCCTGCGCCGCATCCGGCCGGGTCTTGCCGACGACCGTCTGAACCACGGCGACATCATCATCGACCGCGTCTCGCACCGGGTGAAGCGTTCGGGCCAGGAGGTCCATCTTGGGCCGACCGAATTCCGCCTGCTGGACCACTTCATGCAGCATCCGGGCCGGGTGTTCAGCCGTGAACAGCTGCTTGACGCCGTCTGGGGCTCCGACGTCTATGTCGAAGCCCGGACGGTCGACGTCCACGTCGGCCGCCTGCGCAAGGCCCTGAACGTCGGCGAGAGCGCCAACCCGATCCGCACGGTCCGCTCGGCCGGCTATTCGCTGGATCTGGAAGGTTGAGGCTAAGGGCGGCCCCTTCGCCGCCCTTCCATCAGATCTGTTCGGCGACGATCTCGTCCGGCTCCAGGGCGTAGACAGTCGCGCAGTATTCGCAGGTGACGCGGATCTTGCCGTCGTCCTCGATCATGTCGGCTCGTTCCGCCGGATCGAAGGAGGCCAGGACGGAGGCGATGCGGTCCTTCGAACAGCGGCAGATCGCCGTCAGCGCCCGCGCGCCTTCCAGCCTGACGCCATCCTCATGGAACAGGCGGAACAGCAGCGTCTCCGGCGTAATCGTGGGGTCGATCAGCTCGTCGTCCGCCAGGGTGCCGAACAGGGCGCGGGTGCGGTCCCAGACCTCCTCGGTGGAGCCGCGGGCCTCGTCGCCGGCGATGATCTGAATCATGGCCCCGCCCGCGCGCCATTGCGCGCCGGCCTCGGTCGTCACCGAGCCGACCGCCAGACGCACCTTGGTGGGCACCTGTTCGGACTGCTGGAAATAGTGTTCGGCGCACAGGGACAGGCTTTCGCCCTCGATGGGGGTGATGCCCTGAGTGCGCTCGAAGTCGGGGCCGCGATCCAGGGTCATGACGAAGACGCCCTGGCCTAGCAGGGTCTTAGCGCCCGGACGGGCGAAGCCTTGGGACGCCTCGGCCACCTCGGCCTCGTCATAGCGGCAATAGCCGCGCAGGGAGCCGTCAGTGCCGTAGTCGGCCACGACATAGCGCACCGGACCGTCGCCCTGGGCCTGAACCAGCAGCCGTCCATCGAACTTCAGGCTGGAGCCGATCAGGGCCGCCAGGGCGCAAGCCTCGCCCAGCAGGGCGGCGACCGGTTCGGGATAGGCATGGGCGGCCAGGATCTTGTCGATCGCAGCGCCCAGTCGGACCAGGCGGCCGCGCACGGGCCAGCCCTCGATCTGGAAGGCGGCGGCCAGGTCGTCGGAAATGGCGGGGTGAGGCGCGTGATCGGTCACGGCGAGGTCCTTGAAAGGCGTCATGTTCGGGATCGCGGCTATTTAGGCGTCCCGAGCCGCCTTGGTAAGGGGGCGGGGGGCGGCGAAGGTATCGCCCGGGGGTAGGGCGTTCGGACGCGCGCCTCAGCTTTAAAAAACCTGTAGAATCCCGGTTCAAGGATGGAAATCGCCTCTACAAGGTGTTGATACAAAAATGCGAGGAGCGGCATGGGCGTGAAACCGGTTCTGAAGCCTCTCGCAGAGCAGTCCATCGTCGTGACGGGCGCGACCTCGGGCGTAGGTCTGGCGACGGCGCGCCGGGCGGCGCGGGCGGGCGCGAGGGTGTTTCTGATCGCGCGCAGCGAGGCGGATCTGCGCGGGCTCTGCGAAGAGCTTCAGGCGCAGGGGGCGCGCGTCGCCTGGGCGGTCGCGGACGTGGCCGACGCCGAGGCGCTGGAGGCGGCGGCCGGGAAATGCGTGCGGCTGTTCGGGGGTTTCGACACCTGGATCAACAATGCGGGCGCCGGGCTCTTCGGCTCGATCCGTGAAACCCCGCTGGAGGATCAACGGCGGCTGTTCGAAACCAACTACTGGGGCGTGGTCAACGGCGCGATGGCGGCGGTCGAACACCTGCGGACGCGGCCGGACGGCGGGGCCATCATCAATGTCGGTTCGATCCTGTCGGATCTGCCCCTGCCGGTGCAGGGGGTGTACGCGGCGTCCAAACATGCGGTGAAGGGTTTCACCAACGCCCTGCGCCTTGAGCTGCTGCGGGAAGGGGCGCCGGTCTCTGTCAGCCTGGTCAAGCCCGGGGCGATCGATACGCCCCTGAACCGCCATGCCCGAAACCTGACCGGGCAGGCGATGCGCAATCCGCAGCCGGTCTACGCCACCCATGTGGTCGCCGACACCATCCTGTACTGCGCCGCCCACCCGATCCGCGAGATCACCGTGGGCGGGGGAGGGCGCGTCATCGCGTCTTTCTACTCAGCTTTGCCGGGGATTGCGGAACCTCTTCTGGCGCGGTTCGCTCCTTCGCTGATGCGGGACCGCCGTTCCGCCTATCGGCCGTACGAGGACGGGCTCTACGACCCGACCGAGGATGGCCTTGATGAAGAGGTTCACTATCCCATGGTCCGCAATTTCAGCGCCCTGGCCGAAGTCCGCAAACATCCCGGCGTCACCGCCGGCAGTCTGGTCGCCCTCGCCGCCGGGGCGGCGGCCGTCCTATACCTGACCCAGCGCACCGGACCGACGCGCTATCAGCGCATCAAGACCCGGATCGACCCGCGCGGATGGGTGGATACGGCCGAGCTGCGCGAGCGGTTCCACGACGCCGTCGACGCCTTCCGCCATCGGGCGGAAGACGCCGGCGAGCGAGCGGGAGAGTGGTCGCGCGAAGCCCGCTATCGCGCGGCCGATGCGGCTCAGGACGCGCGCGGCCGGGCGGACGAGTGGTTCCGTTCAACCCGAAAGGGGTCCGCGAAGGCGTTGAAGAAACAGGGCAGGAAGGCGCGTCATTATGCAGACGAAGCCGGCGCCTACGCCCGTGACCACGCCCGCGAAGGCGGGGCGCTTCTCGCGGTCGCCACCCTGGCCGCCGTCGTCGGCGCGGCCGTGCTGGAAAGCCGTCGTCCGGACAGCCACGTGCGCCGTATCGCGCGCTTCTGATTTTTCTTGCCGCCCGTTCGCGAGAAAACCGCTGCGGGCGGCAAGGTTTAAGCGCAACTGATCGTCCTGATCAGCACGGCTCGGCTTTGCCGCAGGCGCGAAGGCCGCTAAGACGCCGCCCATGAGCGCGCGCCCCACACTGATCTTCGACTTCGATTCGACCCTGGTCGCCTTCGAAACCCTTGAGGCCCTGGCCGATACCGCCCTGGCCGACTCGCCGGAGGCTGAAAAGATCCGAGCCGAGATTGCGGAGCTGACCGACAAGGCCATGGGGGGCGAACTGGCCTTCGGCGAGGCCCTGCGTCGTCGCCTGGCGCTCCTGCCCCTGACCCGCGCCCATGTCGCCGCCCTGGCGGAGACCGCGCCCGATCATCTGACCGCTTCGGTTCGGCGCAATCTGAACTTCTTCCAGCAACACAAGGGCAAGATCGTCATCCTGTCCGGCGGCTTCCGCGAAGTGATTGCGCCGGTGGCGGAAATGCTGGGCGTCTCGCCGGACCGGGTTTTGTGCAACGACCTGGTCTATGATGCCGAGGGTCGGGTCACGGGCGTCGACGACGCCAACCCCCTGTCCCAGGCCGACGGCAAGCCGGCCGTGATCCACGCCCTGAACCTGCCGGGCCGGGTCGTCATGGTCGGCGACGGCTGGAACGACGCCGAGGTCAAGCTGGCCGGCGCGGCCGACGCCTTTTACGCCTTCACCGAGGTCGCGCGCCGCCCTTCGGTGGTCGAGGTCGCCGACGCCGAAGCCGCGTCCCTGGACGAGGTGTTGCACGCCGAGGGCCTGGTGGGCCGCTGGTCCTTTCCGCGCAGCCGGATGAAGATGTTGCTGCTCGAGAATATCCACCCGGCCGCCGTCGAACGGCTGGAGGAGGCGGGCTATTCGGTCGAAACGGTCAAGGGCGCGCTGGACGAGGACGATCTGATCGCCGCCGTCAAGGGCGTGCATGTGCTGGGCATCCGCTCAAAGACCACCGTCAGCCGCCGGGTTCTGGAGGAGGCCGACCGGCTGATGGCCGTCGCCGCCTTCTGCATCGGCACCAACCAGATCGATCTGGAGGCCGCCTCCGATCATGGGGTGGCGGTGTTCAACGCCCCCTATTCGAACACCCGCTCGGTCGTCGAACTGGCCATTGGCCTGATGATCGTTCTGATGCGCGACGTGCTCGACAAGTCTGCGGCCATGCACGTGGGCCAATGGAACAAGTCGGCGACCGGATCCAAGGAGTTGCGCGGCAAGACCCTGGGCATCGTCGGTTATGGCGCCATCGGCAGCCAGTTGTCGGTCCTAGCCGAAAACCTGGGCATGCGGGTGCTGTTCTATGACCTGTCGGAACGACTGGCTCTGGGCAACGCCCGGCGCATGCGGTCGCTGGACGCCCTGCTGGCCGAGAGCGACGTCGTGACCCTGCACGTCGACGGGCGGCGAGAGAATTCCAACATCTTCGGCGCGGCCCAGTTCGCCCGGATGAAGGAAGGGGCCCTGTTCCTGAACCTGTCGCGCGGCCATGTGGTCGATGTCGGCGCCCTGGCCCAGGCCATGGGCGCGGGCCGGATCGCCGGGGCGGCCGTGGACGTCTTCCCCGAGGAGCCGCGCACCAACTCCGACCCGTTCGAAAGCCCGCTGCAGGGCCTGAAGAACATGATCCTGACCCCCCACATCGGCGGCTCGACCGAGGAGGCCCAGGAGGCCATCGCCGAGTTCGCGGCCGAACGGCTGCTGGGCTATCTGAACCGGGGCGACACCACCTTCAGCGTCAACCTGCCGAACGTGCAACTGGCCGAGGTGACGGGCGCCCACCGTCTTTTGCACATTCACCGGAACCAGCCGGGGGTGATGGCCGAGCTGAATCAGGCCCTGGCGGCGGCGGGACTCAATATTCTGGGCCAGCATCTGAAAACGGACGAGCGCACCGGCTATGTCATCACCGACGTGGACCGCGACTACGACCCCGAGGCTTTGCGGACCTTGAAGACCGTGCCGGGAACGCTGAAGTTCCGCACCCTGCACTGACGGCGCGCGCGAAATCTTCCGAAGGCTGACGTAGCGGCATCTTGCGCTCGCCGCTGAGTGGCGCATCCTCCCGTGTAACGGTCGCGACACATGACGACCGTGGGAGGAAACAAATGTCACGCTATTTCACCGGCGGCGCCGTCGCCGCCCTGGTCGTCGCCGCCTGCGCCTTTGCGGGTTCGGCTTCGGCCCAGACCTACAATCGCCTCGTCGTCTTCGGCGACAGCCTCAGCGACAACGGCAATCTCTATCTGGCTTCGGGGGGTACCCAGCCGGCCTCGCCGCCCTATTACCAGGGACGTTTCTCGAGCGGGCCGGTCTTCACCGAGCTTCTGGGCTTCAACGCCGCCAACTTTACGGGATCGGTAAGCGGCAGCATCAACTACGCCTTCGGCGGGGCGCGCACTGACGCCACCGCCACCCCGCCGCCCGGCATGCTGGCCCAGCTGGCCGCCTACACCAGCCGGGGCGGGACCTTCGGCGCCAATGACCTGGTCAGCGTCCTGGGAGGGGCCAACGATATCTTCCAGGGCCTGCCCGCCGCCGGCGCCTCATCCAGCCCGGTCGCGGCCATCACCCCGGTGGCGACGACGGCGGCCGCCAACGTCAACAGCCTGGTGAACAGCGTCGCCGGCGCGGGGGCGGGGACCATACTGGTCACCAACCTGCCCAAGCTCAGCCTGACGCCCCAGTTCCGCGGCACGACGGCGGCGCCCCTGGCCGACTATGCGGCGACGACCTTCAACTCCAGCCTGCTGACCGGCCTGACCACGACGGCGGCGGCGCGGTCAGGCAGCAACATCATCCTGGTGGACCTGTTCAAGGCCGGCGACACCATCGCCGCCAATCCGGGCCAGTTCGGGATCAGCAACGTCACCCAGGCCTGTTTCAACGGGGTGACGGTCTGCTCGAACCCCAACAGCTACTTCTATTTCGACGGGGTGCACCCGACCGCTGCGGGGCACCAGATCATCGCCCGTCTGGCGACCGACTACCTCTACTACGGCGACATCGGTTCCTCGTCGGCCCTGCAGGGCGAAACCGCCTTCCGCCACCGTGAGGACGCCCTGGATGCGGCAAGCGAGGCCTTGTCCGGTCGCGAAGCCTGGGAGGCCGGCGTTGCGGTCACCACCTCAGCTATGGTCGACAGCGTGGACACGGACGCGCGGGGTTCGGTCGCCGAATCGTCCAGCGATGGCTGGGGCGGACGGATCGCGCTGGAGGCCGGGCCCTCGGCCAACTGGCGCTTCGGCATGGCCGGAACGGCGCGCAAGACCGATGTCGAAAGCCAGGCCCTGACCTTCAATGTCGAAAGCTTCGGCCTGGACCTGTACGGCGGCTGGCGCTCGGGCGATCTGTTCGTCAATGCGGCGGTCGGGG
>Ga0208958_1000977_pt1 | contig 30954 bp, 31 predicted proteins | sample RifOxyB1_FD_184032 | JGI IMG/M metagenome (GOLD analysis project Ga0208958, IMG submission 184032) | Soil microbial communities from Rifle, Colorado - Rifle Oxygen_injection B1 (SPAdes) | ecosystem: Environmental > Terrestrial > Deep subsurface > Rock core/Sediment | place: Rifle, Colorado...
GTCGATGTTCTGGCACTTCCTCGACGTCATCTGGATCGGCGTCTTCACCTTCGTCTATCTGCTGGGCATGGTTCGATGAGCGCCGACAACAAAGATCACTCGCCGGAATCTCACGACGTGGACCACCTGGGCCACGAGAGCCACAACCATGGCTCCTTCAGGAGCTATATGATCGGCTTCGTCCTGTCGGTGATCCTGACTGCCATTCCGTTCTGGCTGGTCATGACGGGCGTGCTTCCCGCACAGGCGACGGCCCTGATCGTCATGGCCTTCGCCGTGGTGCAGATCGTGGTCCACATGATCTACTTCCTGCACATGAACTCCAAGTCCGAGGGCGGCTGGACCATGCTGGCCCTGATCTTCACCATTATCGTCGTGGTCATCGCCCTGTCGGGTTCGCTGTGGGTCATGTACCACCTGAACACCAACATGATGCCGACCCACGAGATGAGCGGAATGGGTTCCTAGGCCCGACCAGGGAGGTCGTGATCCAAAGCGACAGCCATAATGCGCCGCGTCCAGGTCTGGCCCTCGTTTGGGCCGGGCTTGGCGCGGCCTTGTTGTTTCTGGGCTTCGTCGCCCTGGGTGTCTGGCAGGTGCAGAGGCTGGCCTGGAAGACCGAACTGATCGCCCAGGTCGAGGCGCGGGTGCACGCCGCCCCGGTCGCGGCGCCGGGACCTCAGGCCTGGTCGGAAGTGTCGCGCGAGGCCGACCAGTATCGCCGTGTGACGGTGCGCGGCGTGTTTCGACATGATCGGGAGACCTTGGTCCAGGCCGTGACAGAAACCGGATCCGGTTTCTGGGTGATGACGCCTCTGGTGTCCGACGAGGGATTCACGGTTCTGATCAATCGTGGATTCGTCACGCCGGAGCGGCGATCGCCCGCCGATCGATCGAGGGGGCAAGTCACAGGCCCTCAGACCGTCACCGGCCTGCTGCGGATGACGGAGCCGAGGGGAGGCTTCCTACGCGCGAACGACGCCGCGCAGGATCGCTGGTATTCCCGTGACGTGGCCGCAATATCAGAGGCGCGGGGCTTGACCGACGCGGCGCCCTATTTCATCGACGCCGACTCCGCCGCCAACCCGGACGGCTGGCCTAGGGGCGGTTTGACAGTCGTCACCTTTCCCAACAGCCATCTGGTCTATGCCCTGACCTGGTTCGGCATGGCCCTGCTGACCCTGGTCGGGTACGCCATAGTGGCTCGTGAGATCCGGCGTCGGCGGCCGACGCCATGACCTCGGCCCTTCAACGCCTGCTCGGCTTCGGCGACTGGCGCGAGACGGCGGTGTCGCAGGAGGCGGCGAACCGACGCAATCTGCGCCTGCTGGTGCAACTGCGCTGGCTTGCGGTCTTCGGTCAGGTGGCCACCATCCTGATCGTCCATTTCTCTATGGGTATTCGCCTGCCGCTGTTTTGGCTGATGATCGCGCCAGTCAGTCTGGCCGTGGTCAATCTGATCAGCCTGCCCCTCACTCAGCGCCGAGACTCCATTTCGGACCACGAGCTGATGCTGGCGCTTCTGGCCGATGTGGCTGCCCTGACCGCCCAGCTGTTTCTGACGGGAGGCGCCACCAACCCGTTTGTCGGTCTTTATCTGCTGCAGGTGGTGCTGGGGGCTGTGCTGCTGCGCACCTCCTACGCCTGGTCTCTGATCGGCGTCACCAGCGTCTGTTTCGTCTGCCTGGGGGTCTTTCACCTGCCATTGAATCTGCCGCCCTATCGGGACGGGGAGGTGCTGAGCCTCTATATGGCCGGCGGTCTGGTCTGCTTCCTGCTGATGGCTGTGCTGCTGGTGCTGTTCATGACCCGCATCAATGAAAATCTCCGGGCGCGGGACGCCTATGTGGCCGATGTTCGCCAGCAGGCGGCGGAACAGGATCATATCGTCCGGATGGGGCTTCTCGCCTCCGGCGCCGCCCACGAGTTGGGCACGCCATTGGCTTCGCTCTCTGTCATTCTGAGCGACTGGAGGCGGATGCCGGCCTTGAAGGCCGATGCGGATCTGAGCCAGGACATGGAGGTGATGCGGGCTGAGGTCGAACGCTGCAAATCCATCGTCACTGGCATCCTGATGTCGGCAGGCGAGGCGAGGGGTCAGGCTCCGTCTCGCACCACCCTGATCCAGTTTCTTGATGAGGTGGTCGAGGGTTGGACGGCGCGCGATGCGCGGGTTCGCGTCGACGTCACCCCATGGACCGGGCCGGATCCCCGGATCATCGCCGACCCGGCGCTGCGGCAGGTGTTCGGCGTCCTGTTCGATAACGCCCTGGAGGCGGGGGCGCGGCGGATCGTGGTTTCGCCCAGCGTCAGCGCCGGGAGCCTGCATGTCGCGGTGCGCGACAATGGACCGGGCTTCCCCGCGACTGTGCTGGACCGGCTGGGCAAGCCCTATAATTCGACCAAGGACCGCCCCGGCGCCGGCCTGGGTCTGTTTCTGCTGGCCAATGTCATGCGATCCCTGGGCGGCACGGTGGAGGCGTCTAACCCGGCCGGGGGGGGCGGGGAGGTCAGGCTGACCCTGCCGATCGAGGTTCTGGCTCCCGAGGAGACCGTAGATGAGTGAAGACGCCCCCGTCCTGCTGATCGTCGAAGACGACGACTCCTTTTCCCGCACTCTGCGCAAGTCGTTCGAGCGGCGCGGCTACCTGGTGGTCAGCGCGGAGGGTCCCGAGCAGATGGCCGAGGTGCTCAAGGTTCATCGGCCGGGCTATGCGGTGGTCGATCTTAAGCTGGGCGGAGCGTCGGGCCTGGGCTGCGTTTCGACACTCCACGCCTTCGATCCGGAGATGAACATCGTCGTCCTGACCGGCTTCGCCAGCATCGCCACGGCCGTCGAGGCGATCAAGCTGGGGGCGCGCCACTATCTGGCCAAGCCGTCCAGCACCGACGATATCGAAGCGGCCTTCGGCAAGGCCTCGGGCAATGCCGAGATCGCCCTGACGACGCGGCCGACCTCGATCAAGACGCTGGAGTGGGAGCGGATCCACGAGACCCTGGTCGAGACGGACTTCAACATCTCGGAGGCCGCCCGCCGCCTGGGCATGCACCGCCGAACCCTGGCGCGGAAGCTGGAGAAGCGTCGCGTCACCTGAAGGCGTGGAGACTCAAGGCGGCGGCCGCTCCGCCCACTTCAGCAGGGGGATCAGCGGCAGACCCCAGGCGGTCCCCCCGACTCCGAAGAACAGGAAGTCGATCCAGGCGGATGACGGCAGAAGGCCGCGCAGGGCGATCAGGCCCCACACCCAGAAGATCAGAAAGGCGACCACGCCGATCGCGGCGACGAATCGACGCGCGCGCGGCGGCATCAGCGCTTGTTCCTGAACAGGAAGAAGGCAATCAGGCAGACGGCGGACCCCACTAGTGCCCAGGGCGTCCAGACCCAGCTGTCCATGGTGCTGACGGCGAAGACCCTGACCGCCAGGAACCAGCCGCACGCCAGGCCGATGCCGGACACCAGGCTGGTTCCGCCGAAACCCCGGCGTCCCGTCAGCAGATCGGCGATCCAGGCCAGCAAGAGACCGCCCAGAATGGCGGCGACGATGTCGGCGTATTGCAACCCTGATCTCCTGTCAGCCCCTGAGCCGGTCTTCAAACCGACTCGATCTTACGACCGTACCGGGGCATACCGCCACGGTCGCCATTTGGTCACGGTCGAGGGCGACACCATATCCGGGTCAGTGTCGGGCGTCGAATGAACCGTTTCGGAAATCCAGATCGTAATCGCGCCGTCGCCGCATGGCTGTTCTTCACAGCGGCGCTGGTGTTTCTGATGGTCGTGGTCGGCGGCATCACCCGGCTGACGGGGTCGGGGCTTTCGATCACCGAATGGCAGCCGATCATGGGGGCCGTCCCCCCGCTAAACGACGTCCAGTGGGCCGAGGCCTTCGAGAAGTACAAGCAGATCCCGCAGTACGCCCAGGTGAACGCGGGCATGAGCCTGGCCGAGTTTCAGGGCATCTTCTGGTGGGAATGGGTGCACCGGCTGCTGGGGCGCCTGATCGGCATGGTCTTCGCCCTACCTCTGGTCTTTTTCCTGCTCTGCCGCCTGCCGCTGCTCCGCTCCGTCTTTCCTCATTTCGCCATGCCGGATCGCCTGATCTGGCGATGCCTGCTGCTGCTGGGGTTGGGGGGGCTGCAAGGCCTCGTCGGCTGGTGGATGGTGTCCAGCGGCCTTTCGGAGCGCGTCAGCGTCGCGCCTGAGCGACTGGCCGTCCATCTGGGGCTCGCCTTCGTCCTGTTCGCCGCCCTGATCTGGACAGGGCTGGAAGCCTGGAACGGCGAAGATCATGGTCGACCCCCAGCGGGTTGGGCGCGTGGGGCCGGCTTCCTTCTAGGGCTGGTCTTCCTTCAGTGTCTGCTCGGCGCCCTGGTTGCGGGCGGACACGCCGGGCTGGTTTACAATGACTGGCCTCTGATGAACGGATCGGTGTTGCCGCCGGCGGACTGGAGCCTCGGCGCCGTCGCCTTCCTGCATGATCAGGCCCTGACCCAGTTCAATCACCGCGTCGTGGCCTACGGACTGCTGATCGCGGTCAGCATCTATGCGTTCCAGGCCTGGCGTTGGCGCGTGGCCGAAGGCATGGGTCTGGGCGCCTTCGTGCTGGCGGGCGTGGTGTGGAGCCAGGCCGTACTGGGGATCGTCACCCTGATCTACGCCGTGCCTGTGTGGCTGGGCGTGCTGCATCAGGCCGGGGCCGCCGTCGTCCTGGCTGTGGCGACGGCGAACCTGTGGCTTGTCCTGAGAGCTCAGCCGAGGATTTTCATGTCCGGACCGAGGACCATGGGCCTCTGATCGCCAGGGTCATGCCTGGGTACATGATGTTGACGAACAGCACCTCGCCGTCGGGCGAGAAACAGGCGCCGGCGAACTCCGAGTTGCCGGTGAAGACGTTGCGGCCGATCGTGTAGACCTTGCCGTCCGGGGTGACGCCCTTCAGGTGGTTGCGGACATCTGTGGAATAGTTGTCCTCGCAGAGGATCAGATGGCCCCAAGGCGCGACGGTGATGTTGTCGGCCATGTTCATCGTCTTCAGGTCGGTGCTCTCGACGAACAGCTGCAGCCGGTCGGCCGCGCCGTTCAGGCCCGGGACCAGACGCATGACCTGACCGCGGTGGACCGGTCCGCCGGAGGTGGCGGTGAAGTACATCTCGTCGTCGCCCCACCAGACGCCTTCGCCGCGCGCGACCAGGGCCGCCCCGGCCTCGTGACCCCTCTTGGCGAGGTCGCCCTTGGGGGATTCGACGTCTTCCAGATCGATCCACTCGATCTCGCGCCAGTCGCCGACATTCCAGGCGCGGCCCTCGTGATTGCGCGTGTCGGCTGAAGGGGCGCCCTTCCAAGCCATTGCCTGAAGACGACCGCCCTCAGCCAGCTGGCCCGGTCGGTTGGGAATGAAGCGGTAGAAGAGGCCGGTGTGATCGTCCTCGGTCAGATAGACCATGCCGGTGCGGGGGTCGACGCAGACCGCCTCGTGATCAAATCGGCCCATGGCTTTCAGCGGCACGGGGTCGACCAGGCCCGTCGCGGTCGAAGGCACTTCGAACACCCAGCCGTGGCTCTTGGTCACGTCGGCGTCGGCCGGGGTTTCAAGCGTCTCCTCGCAGCTCAGCCAACTGCCCCAGGGGGTCGGGCCGCCGCAGCAGTTGGTCGAGGTGCCGGCCAGGGTCAGATGCTGGCTGATTTTGCGACGGGTCTGGAGGTCATAGACGATGGTCGAGCAGCCGCCAGGCAGAGGGCGGCCGTTCTTGTAGGTGTCGTAGGCCTTTGCGGCGCTCAACTGGCCGAGGCGCTCTTCGTGAAATCCGCCGGGTCCGAGATTGCGGTGGAGACCGCTGGAGCCCTTGAGCTCATGGTTCAGCACAAGTGCGACCTTGGAGCCTTCGAGCGGAAAACAGGCCATGCCGTCGGGCTGGCCGGGAACGAAGAGGCCATCGTCCATGGTGTCGCCGCTTTGCGACACGATCTGATAGGAGAAGCCTTCCGGCAGATCGAGCAGCTGACCCGGATCTCGGACCAGGGGGCCATAGCCGTGAACCTCGTTGAGGTAGGTGTCGTCGCCCTCTCCCTGAGCGGCGGCGTGACGGGCGAGTCCCGAGAAGGCGAGGGCGGCAGTGGAGGCGATGAGGCCGCGACGGTGAAGTTTCATGGGGGCTCCTCAGGTTCGCCTTCCGATGACGCGTATTGGCTATGGTTTCGTGACAAATGCCGTTATCCTGTAACGACAAGAAGGTCGCCCCTCCGGGTATTTTAATACCGTTATTAAAAACGCACGTAAAAACAACGTGATATACGCTCAGACGTCGGACTTCTGAAGTTGACGCTGAAAGCGCGCTCCTGTATCAGCGCGCCTTCATTCGGTTCCCTAGGGGCCGAACCCGATTTTCGTCTCCAGGAATCCTCTCAATGCTGAAGAGCACCACGGCTTCGTTGAAGCCGGCCGAGGTCGAGAAGAAGTGGATTCACATCGACGCCGAAGGCGTCGTCGTGGGCCGCCTCGCGACCTTCATCGCCAACCGTCTGCGCGGCAAGCACCGCGGCGACTACACCCCGCACGTCGATTGCGGCGACTATGTCGTTGTCACCAACGTCGACAAGGTGGTGTTCACGGGCAAGAAGAACACCGACAAGATCTACTACCGCCATACCGGTCACCCGGGCGGCGTGAAGTCGACGACCCCCGAGAAGGTCCTGGGCGGTCGCTTCCCCGAGCGCGTGCTCGAGAAGGCCGTCGAGCGCATGCTGCCGAAGGAAAGCCCGCTGGCCCGCAAGCAGATGACGCACCTGCGCCTGTTCGCCGGCGCCGCCCACGATCACGAAGCCCAGCAACCGGAAACGATCGACTTCAAGTCGGCGTCGCCCAAGAACACCCGGAGCGTCTGAGCATGACCGACGTGACCAACACCGAAGCCGCCACCGGCTTCGACGCCCTGAAGGGCCTGACCGCCTCGGCCGAAAACGACGCGCCCGTCCACGTCCAGAAGCTGGACGCCCACGGTCGGGCCTATTCGACCGGCAAGCGCAAGAACGCGATCGCCCGCGTCTGGGTGAAGCCCGGCGCCGGCAAGATCACCGTCAACGGCAAGGATGTGGCCGCCTATTTCGCCCGTCCGGTTCTGCAGATGATGGTGGCCCAGCCGCTGAACATCGCCGACCGCGCCACCCAGTACGATGTGATCTGCACCGTCGAAGGTTCGGGCCTGTCCGGTCAGGCCGGCGCCATCCGCCACGGCCTCTCGCACGCCCTGACGCACTTCGAACCGGAGCTGCGCAAGGTCCTGAAGCCGCACGGCTTCCTGACCCGCGACAGCCGCGTCGTCGAGCGCAAGAAGTACGGCCGCGCCAAGGCTCGCCGCAGCTTCCAGTTCTCGAAGCGCTAATCGCGGTCTCGCGATTTGGATTGGGGGCGCTTCGGGGAGACCCGGAGCGCCCTTTTTCTTTGTCCGACAGGAAAGACCATGGCTGCGATCTCGGACCTTCCGACGCTGCTCGCTAGTATGACGCCGGTGCTGCGGGACGGGGTGTTCGTCTTCTGCGAACTGCCTGCGCTAGACGGCCGGATGATCTCGACCCTGTCGCCGGTTGTCGTCGTGCAGGAGGACGAAGCCGTCACAGTCGTGGTGCTGAAGGATGTGGCGGTCGCCAATGGCCTGGCGTTTGGTCCGGCCATGCGCATGATCTCGCTGAAGGTGCACTCGGATCTTGAAGCCGTAGGCCTGACGGCGGCCTTCGCCACGGCGCTGGCCCAGGCCGGCGTCAGCGCCAATGTCGTCGCCGGAAGTCGGCACGACCATATTTTCGTCCCGGAACGTCAAGCTGAAGAAGCCATGACGGCGCTCGGGGCGCTGCAGACCCGGAGCATGGGATAGACGATGACCCACACCATCTTCATCGACGGCGAAGCCGGCACCACGGGGCTCGAAATCCGCGAGCGGCTGGAGGCGCGTTCCGATCTGGAGCTGCTGCTGCTGGGCGACCGTCGTCGTGATGTCGATGCGCGGCGCGAGGCCCTGAACAGCGCCGACGCCGTGATCCTGTGCCTGCCCGACGATGCGGCGTGCGAAGCGGTGGCCATGGTCGAGAACCCGGCGGTCAAGGTGATCGACGCCTCGACCGCTTATCGGGTCGCGCCGGGCTGGGCTTACGGCTTCCCCGAGATGGACGCCGGTCAGCGCGAACTGATCGCGCAGTCGCAGTTCGTCTCCAATCCCGGTTGCTATCCGACCGGCTTCATCGGCCTGATGCGGCCGCTGGTGAAGGCGGGTCTGGTTCCGGCGAGCCATCCGCTCACGGTCAATGCGGTGTCAGGTTATTCCGGCGGCGGCAAGGGAATGATTGCGGAGTTCGAGGCGGAAGGTGCGTCGACGGCCTATCGCGCCTATGGGCTGACGCTGAAGCACAAGCACGTGCCGGAGATGACGAGACACACGGGACTGAGCCGCGACGTCCTGTTCACCCCGGCGGTCGGAAACTATCGTCAGGGCATGCTGGTCGAGGTTCCGCTGCACCTGGCCGCCCTGCCGGAGACGCCCTCGGTCGAACGCATCCATGGGGCCCTGGTCGAGGCCTACGACGGCCAGAGGTTCGTCGAGGTCGTCGATCTGGACGAGACGGAGGCGATGACGGGCTTGGAGCCGGAAGGATTGAACGGGACCAACCGGCTGCGGCTCCACGTTTTCGGCGACCGTTCGGGGGAACAGGCGCGTCTGGTCGCCCTGCTGGACAACCTGGGCAAGGGCGCGTCGGGCGCGGCGGTGCAGAATCTCAACATCATGCTGGGGTTGGACGAGGCGGCCGGCTTGATCTGACCCGGTTAGGGGCGAGGAAACCTTTTTCGCTTCGCCGTCGTACTGGGGTCATGACCCAGTCGTTGATCCTTGATCGCCGAGGCTTGCTGACGGGCGCCGGGGCGTGGGCCTTGGCCGCCTGCTCGCCGGAACCGGTCAAGGCGGATCAGGGCTCGTACGCCGCTTCGCCCTATCGCCGGATATCTGACGCCGAGTGGCGGCGACGCCTGGGCGAGGAGGCCTGGAGCGTAATGAGACGCGAGGCGACCGAACGGCCCTACAGCAGTCCCTTGAACAATGAGCACCGGCGCGGAATCTTCGCGTGCAGGGGCTGCGACCTGCCCCTATTCCGCTCGACCTGGAAGTTCGAGTCCCACACCGGCTGGCCGAGCTTTTATCAGGTCTTGGGCGGCAACATCGGTCGCAAACGGGACTTCGCTATCGGCATTCCCCGGATTGAATATCATTGCGCCCGCTGCCTCGGGCACCAAGGTCATGTGTTCAACGACGGCCCCCGGCCGACAGGGCTTCGCTACTGCAACAACGGCGTCGCCTTGAAGTTCGTCCCAGCCTAAGGCCGCGCCGCCCGAACGGCGGAGTCCGCCGTCACGCCGAACCAGACGGCGGCGATGACGATTAGAAGACCATAGTCGCGCCCCGGCGAGACCACAGGCACGGCCGCCGCGGCAATGAGGGCGAGAGGAAAAAGACCGGCCCAGATCGCCGTTGACGGCGAGCCCGTCCGGATCATCGGCTGGGGCTTGGGTCGGTTCATCAGGCGCGCCATCCGACCGTTAAGCGCAACGAACAGGCCCACGCAGAGTATGGCGCTGATCGCGTATTTGAACAGATGACCGGGCTCCCCAAACAAGGACGCGGTCATGATCAGAAGCAGCAGCGCTACGCCCGTGCTGGCGGCCAGCAGAATATTGGGTTCGATCCGGTTCAAGACTTCACTTTCACATAGAGGCCCGGCGCCGGAGCGAGCGGCGGGAGCGGACCCTTAGCAGGGTCGCGCGCCGGAATCCTGTCGCCCGAACGCGCGTGAAGCCAGTCCGCCCAATGTTCCCACCAGCTGCCCGGATGTTCCGCCGCCCCGGCCTGCCACTCGGCAAGGGTCGAGGGAAGAGCGGGGTTCGTCCAATGCTGGTATTTACGCGCCCCCGGGGCATTGATGACGCCGGCGATATGACCCGATCCCGCGAGGGTGAAGGTGACGTCCCGACTGCCGAACAGCCGCGCCGAGCGATAGACCGAGTTCATCGGGGCGATGTGATCCTCGCGGCTGGCCTGGAAGTAGAGCGGGATCTTGACCTTAGACAGGTCCACGCGAAGGCCGCCGATCTCGAACAGGCCCTGGGCCAGGGCGTTGGCGCCGTACATCTGCCGCAGATAGGCCAGGTGCAGGGCTTTCGGCATCCGGGTCTGGTCGGCGTTCCAGAAGAGGAGATCGAAGGCGGGCGGATCCTTGCCCAGAAGATAGTTGCTGACGAAGAAAGACCAGATCAGGTCGTTGGACCGCAGGGCGTTGAAGGTGTCCGCCATCGCCGCGCCGGGCAGGACCCCGCCGGCGGCGTCCATCTGGCGCTCGATCTCGGCGATCCAGTGCTCATCGGTGAACAGGAGCAGGTCGCCGGCTTCGGCGAAATCGTGTTGGGCGGCGAAGAAGGTGGCGGCGGCGACGCGCTTGTCCTTTTGGGTCGCCATATGGGCCAGGGCCGCCCCGAGGAGGGTGCCGCCGATGCAATAGCCGACGGCGTTCACCTGTTTCGCGCCCGCCTGTTCCAGCGTTTTTTCGACGGCGCGGTAGACGCCTTTTTGCAGATAGTCGTCGAAACCGAAGTTCGCCTTGTCCCGGTCGGGATTGACCCAGGAGCAGACGAAGACGGTGAACCCCTGGGCTGACAGCCAGCGGATCATCGAGTTCGCCGGCTGGAGGTCCAGGATGTAGAATTTGTTGATCCAGGGCGGGAAGATCAGCAGGGGGATTTCGTGCTGGGTCTCCGTCTCCGGCGCATACTGGATCAGTTCGAACAGTTCGTCGCGCCAGACGACCTGGCCCGGCGCCGTCGCGACATTCTCGCCCACGACAAACTTGCCGTAATCGGCTTGGCTGATGCGCAGCGCGCCTTGGCCCCGTTCCAGGTCGGCCGCGAAGTTCTGCATCCCCTTCACCAGTGACTCGCCGCTGGTTTCAGCCAGAGCCTTGAGCGCCACCGGGTTGGACGCCAGGAAGTTCGAAGGAGAAAAGGCGTCGGTCAGCAGGCGGGTGAAGAACTGAGCCCGCCGCTTCACCGCCGGATCGACATCCTCCACGCCGGCGATGAGGCCGTTCATCCAGTCCGAAGTGAGAAGATAGGACCGACGCATCATGTCGAACATCGGGTTGTCGGACCAGGCAGGGTCCTTGAACCGTTTGTCGGCGGGTGGCTCGGGGAGGGGGGAGCCGGTCGCCTGGCGCACCGTTCCGCTCCATAGCTCCATATAGCGGCTGAACAGATCGGCCTGGGCCTGGAACAGTTTTTCCGGACGAGCGGCGAGGCTGCTCATGACGGAGGTCATGGCGGGGGCGACGTTGAACGGGTCCGGCGACAGGGCGGCGGGTCGGTCGGCCTGGGCCAGTGCGGCCTCGGCCAGAGCGCCCTGGGCCATCATGGCCGCCTTCGCCAAGTTCATGGACAGGGTTTCGAGCAACTGGGCCTGCTCGAGGCCTGGCGTCGATTGAGCAGAGGCGGAGCCTGTGTCGGCGCTCGTGCTGGGGGGAGGGGGAGAATGTGATTCGGTCTGCGGGGCGTCTGCCGCGGCCGAAGGGGACGCTTTCGCGCGTGAGGCGCGGGGCTTCACGGACGTTGGGCGACCCGGCTTTCGCGGGGTCTTCGGGGCGGCCGGGGCAGGCGAATCCTCAGCCTGGGCTTTCACAGCGGCTTTGGATTTGCGCGGAATAGCCGGGGGCGAGGTCTCTCCCGAACCGGCCGGCCGAGCCTTTGTCTTCGGAGTTTGGGCCATGGACGTCCCTCGGCGTTTGACGGTGCGATGGGCCGCTTCTACGGCTCGCCCTTCCGCAGGGGGCGATGATGGCATAAGACCGACCCCAAGATGAACGCGCTCCATACAAAAAGAACGAGGCTGAAGGCTTCGTGGCTCGGTCTGGCGATGCTGTCGGCCTCGGCGAGCGCCTGCGCGCCCTCGTTCGCGCCGCGCACCGACCCGGCCTCGCCAATCGCGCCCCGTGTGCAGGCGCTTGTGGACGCCAATCGTCATTATCCCCGCTGGGAAGACTTCCCGGCTGCGCCGACGGCCCTCCCAGCAGCGGCTCAGGTCGCGGCACAGGTGCGGGCCTTGGAGACGCAAGGCGGCGCCCTGGGGGGCGAGGTGTCCCGGATCGAGTGGACCTTAGGCGACGCCGAAGTCTTGGCGGCCGAGACCCGGGCCCAGGTCGAGGCCGTTCCGGTTTCGCCCGACTCGGCTCGAACCCAAGCCGAGATCGACGCCTTCGCCCAGAGCTTGCGCGATCGCGCCAAGGCGCCGCCGCCGATCGACCGGCGCCCCATTGAGTAAGACTGTCGCCGGAGGTCGAGAATCTCCGGATGATGGACAGATGGCGGACGACGGCGGCTTCAAGATCGACAACCACTTTCTGGGCGTGTCCCGGTCGCTTTCCGGCCGCGCCTGGCGACAGCGGCCGGCCGAGGCCGCCATTATCCGTGCCCATATGCAGGCTTTGGGACTGGACGAACCCCTGGCGCGGGCCTTGGCGTCGCGTGGCGTACGCCCGGAGGAGGGCGGGGATTTTCTGGCGCCCACGCTGCGCGCCCTTTTCCCCGATCCATCCAGTTTTATGGACATGGACGCCGCAGCAGAAGCGATCATTGAGGCGCTTCAGGCGGGCGCCAGGGTGCACGTCTTTGCAGACTACGACGTCGATGGGGCCGCCAGCGCGGCCCTGCTCGCGAGATGGTGCCGGGCCATGGGAGCGGAACTCCCTCTCTATGTTCCGGATCGGCTGACGGAGGGCTATGGCCCCAGCGCGAAGGCCTTCGACAGCCTGAAGGCCGCCGGCGCCGATCTGGTGGTGACGGTCGATTGCGGGGCTGCTGCGAACGAAGCGCTTGCCCACGCCGCGGCCATCGGTCTGAAGGTGGTGGTCATCGACCACCATCTGATGCGGAGCGAGCCGCCTCGAGCGCTCGCCGTGGTCAATCCCAATCGGCCCGGCTGCGCGTCCGGCCAGGGCAATCTCGCGGCGGCCGGGGTCGTCTTCGTCCTGCTGGCGGCGCTGAATCGGGAAGCTCGACGGCGGGGCCTTTTTGCGGATCGGCCTGAACCCGACATTCGTCAATGGTTGGACCTGGCCGCCCTCGGTGCCATCTGCGACGTGACGGCGCTGACGGGGTTCAACCGCGCCCTGACGGGGCTGGGACTGAAGGTCATGAGCGACTGGAAGAACCCCGGCCTCAGGGCCCTTCTCGCAGCGGCAGGTGCTGAGGAGGGGCCGGCTAAGAGCCATCATGCTGGCTTTATTTTGGGGCCGCGCATCAACGCGGGTGGACGGATCGGCCGCTCCGACCTGGGCGCGCGCCTGTTGTCAACCGACGACCCGGCAGAGGCGCGGGCTCTGGCGGCGGAATTGGACGCCCTCAATCTGTCCCGCCGGGAGGTTGAGCGCGCAGTGACCGAAGCTGCGGTCCGCCGGGTGGAGGCGAGCGGGGCCCACGCCGATCAGTCTTCTGTGGTCGTCGTGACCGGCGAGGACTGGCACCCCGGCGTCGTGGGCATCGTCGCGGGTCGGCTTCGCGAGCGCTGGCGCAAGCCTGTGATCGTGATCGGTCTCGACCCCGTCACCGGGCTTGGCAAGGGCTCGGGCCGCTCGCAGCCCGGGATGAATCTGGGGCGGGCCGTTCAAGCCGCCTGGGAGGCTGGAATCCTGTTGGCTGGGGGCGGTCACGCCATGGCGGCGGGTCTGACCCTTGACGGCGCGCGCGTGTCGGAACTGACCACCTTCCTCGACGACCGATTGGCCGATGAACGAGCCGGAGCGGCGGCCTTGGACGTGCTCGACATCGACGCCTTGATCGATCCCGGCGCCGCCACCCGGGGCCTTTTCGATTCCTTCGAGCGCTTGGCCCCCTTCGGCCCGGCCAACCCCGAGCCTGTGTTTGCATTGAACGGCGTGCAAGCGCGTGAGCCGGTGCAGATGAACGGCGGCCATGTTCGTTGCCGGCTCGTGGGCCCGGACGGCGCCTCGGTACGCGCCATCGCCTGGCGCTGCGCCGACTTGCCGACGGGCCGGGCGCTGCTCAGCGGCCAGGGCGGGCTCAATATCGTCGGGCGTCTGAAAGCGGATGACTGGAACGGCCGCCGCGGAGTCCAGTTCGAGATCGAAGATGTCGCCGACCCACGTCGCGTTTGAGTCGCTTTAAGCTGCGTCGGACCGTCGCAAAAAACTCGAAATCCGCGCTTGCGCCCTCGGTAGGGCGCGGCTATATCGCCGGCTCTCCCGCGCAGCGGTCCCTTCGTCTATCGGTTAGGACGTCAGGTTTTCAACCTGAAAAGAGGGGTTCGATTCCCCTAGGGACTGCCACGCGGTTGATTGTGCTTCAGATCATGAAGCGCCCCTTTACAGCAGCAATCGCGATTGCGGATTTGATCCGCCCCCAGAAGGCCCGGTCTTCTCGCGACACAACTGCAACGTTTCTCCTAAGACTCGCAACTTTCTGCCTCTCCTCAGGGATTTTGGCCTTTCCAAAGATTCACGGAACAGTGTTAAACGTAGCCTGTTGTCCGTTAGAGGAGCGGACGGGGGTATCGACTTGTCTGATTACGATGGGATTGAAACGGCGGAGACCGTTCGTGTCGTCGGTCGAGTGAAGTGGTTTGATCCGGCGAAGGGCTATGGCTTCATCGTGCCGGACGATCCGACACTGACCGAGCTGCGTGACGTTCTTCTCCATATCAGCAGCCTGCGCGACACAGGCCGAGACACGGCCGACGAGGGCGCGCCGATCACCTGTGCATGCGTCAAGCGCGCTAAGGGTTGGCAGGCGGTCGAGATTCATGAGCTTGGTCGAGGCGACGGGAGTGTCGTGGCGCGGCGGCCTGCGCCCGCCGCTGCAAGCGCTATGTCTGGGTCGGAAGCGGGTCTCTCGCTCGAACAGGCCGTGGTGAAATGGTTCAATCGAACCAAGGGCTATGGTTTTGTCGTGCGCGAGCGTGAGCCCGGCGACATCTTCGTTCATATCGAGACCTTGCGTCGCTGCGGGCTTGACGACCTCATACCGGGCGATGTTGTTCAGGTGCGGTTCGCCAGTGGCCCCAAGGGGCTGGTGGTCGCCGAAATCAGACCGGGCGGCTGATCCAGCGCCCCAAAGGATGGGCGCATGATCAAAGCGACGAGACGTTTTCTGATCGCAGGCTTGGCGGTCCTGGCGATGGCGGGATGCGCCGCCAAGGCGCCGGAGGGACCGAACGGCGAATCCTTGCAGAAGCTCGCCGTCGTCACGGATTCGGGTGAGCACGCCTTTTGGGTCGAAATCGCTGACGAGGAGCCGGAGCGTCAGCGCGGCCTGATGTTCCGGCCGCCGCTGGAGGCGGATCGCGGCATGCTGTTCCAGTGGCCCGGCGAGGCGGCGCGCGAGCAGAGCTTCTGGATGCGCAACACCCCGAGCGCCTTGGACATCCTCTACATCGATCCGCAGGGGCGAATCGTGTCGATCGCCTCTCACACCACGCCTTTTTCGGAGGCGCCCATCCCCTCGAACGGCCCGGCCAACGGCGTGCTTGAATTGCGCGCCGGGCGGGCGGCTGAAATCGGCGCCAAGCCCGGCGACAAGGTTTTACACCCCTATTTCAAGCCATGATTTGCGGAATGCGCGCTGAAGTGCCAATAGAGCGCTCCGTTGGTCCGGGGTGTAGCGCAGCCTGGTAGCGCATCTGGTTTGGGACCAGAGGGTCGGAGGTTCGAATCCTCTCGCCCCGACCACGGAACGGCCGCTGGATTCCACGTCCGGCGCGCGTTATGGCAGGTTCACAGAACCTGCCGATCACTAGGGATTTCGCCATGCTCGCCCGCATCTACCGCCCGGCCAAGACCGCTATGCAGTCCGGCAAGGCCAAGAGCCGCGACTGGCGCCTTGAGTTCGAACCGGCGTCTGCCCGCACCATTGACCCGCTGATGGGCTGGACCGGCTCTTCGGATATGAACGGCCAGGTGCGCCTGACTTTCGATTCCAAAGAAGAAGCCGTCGCCTATGCCGAACGTCACGGCATTCCGTTTCGGCTGCATGAGCCGCACGAGGCGCCGACGATCATCAAGGCCTACGCCGACAACTTCGCCACCAACCGCAAACAGCCCTGGACGCACTGACGCCCGGCGTGTTGCCGAGCGCCCTTAGCTCAACCGGATAGAGCACCCGCCTTCTAAGCGGGATGTTGCAGGTTCGAGTCCTGCAGGGCGCGCCAAGTTCCGGCGGTTGCGATCAGAGCTTTCTCGATGACAGACATCGCTTCCGCCTCTCCCCGGTTTCGAGTCGCCGCCCTGTATCGGTTCGCCCCGATAGCGGAGGTCGAACTCGCGTGCGTGCGGGATCGACTTCAGACGGTCTGCGAGGCCAAGAGCGTGAAAGGCACGCTGCTGGTCGCCGCTGAGGGGCTGAACGGGACGATCGCTGGCCCTGAAATCGGCATCGAAGCAGTGCTGGCCGAGATCCGCGCCATTCCGGGATTCGCCGATCTGGACGTCAAATACGCCTGGACCCAGGAGCCGCCGTTTTTGCGGATGAAGGTCCGCATCAAGCGCGAGATCGTCACCATGGGGCAGCCGGATCTGGATCCGGCGCGCCAGGCCGGGGTCTATGTCGCGCCCCAGGACTGGAACGCCTTGATCGCCGATCCGACCACCCTCGTGATCGACACCCGCAACGACTATGAGGGCGACATCGGCGCTTTCGAGGGGGCGGTGCAGCCGAACACCCGCAGCTTCCGCGACTTCCCCGATTGGTTCCGGACCGAAGGCCGGGCCCTGCTGGTTGAGCGCAAGCCGCAACGGGTGGCCATGTACTGCACCGGCGGTATTCGCTGCGAGAAGTCGACCGCATTCCTCAAGGCGGAGGGGGTTGAGAACGTCCACCACCTGGAAGGCGGAATCCTGCGGTATCTGGAAGAGGTCGGGCCTGGAGACAGCCTGTGGCGGGGCGATTGTTTCGTCTTCGACGAGCGGGTCTCCGTGGGTCACGGTCTGGTCCAGGGCGACCACACGCTTTGCCGGGGCTGCCGCATGCCGGTGGATGCGGCCGGGCGGGCTTCGCCTCACTATATCGAAGGCGTCTGCTGCGACCGCTGCCGGGATACGCGCGACGACGCCCAGCGGCTGCGCTACGCCGAACGGCAGAGACAGATCGAACTGGCGCGGCGACGAGGGCAGTCACATCTGGGGCGGATTGATTCGCCCTGACGGGAGCGCCGGCGGAAGCGGTGGGATTCGAACCCACGGACGGCTCGCACCGTCGCTGGTTTTCAAGACCAGTGCCTTAAACCACTCGGCCACACTTCCTTGCCGGATCGCCCGGTCGGGCGGACGCAATAGCAGGCGAACGCCCCATTAACCAAAGCGGAAATGTCTTCGGTCATCCTGTTTTTGAACGAGTGTGACGAGGCGTACCGATGCGAGTTGGACAGTGGATCCGGAGCGGCCTGGTTTTGGGGCTGTTCTCGCTGCTGGCGGCCTGTTCGACATTGGGCGGCGGGCGAGGCGGCGGAGCCGTGCCGGTGGTCAAGGACCCGGCCCCGATCGTGTCGGGGACGATGCGGCCCTATCAGGTGCGCGGGCGGTGGTACACGCCGAAGGACCAGCCTGATTATGAAGAGGTCGGTCTGGCCTCCTGGTACGGCGACGCCTTCAACGGGCGGCCGACCTCGACGGGCGAACGGTTCGACATGAACCAACTGACCGCAGCGCATAAGACCCTGCCGCTGCCGGGCCTGGTGGAGGTCACCAATCTGGAGAATGGGCGGCGGATCGTGGTGCGGGTCAATGATCGCGGGCCGTTCGTCGACGGGCGAATCATCGATCTGTCGCGGGGCGCGGCGCAGGAGCTGGATCTGCTGCGGCAAGGCGTGGGTCGGGTGCGGGTTCGCTATCTCGGCCGGGCGCCACGACTGGGCGGCGGCGCTGTGCTGAGGGCCGAGGCGGCGGCGCCCGTTCCATCGACGTCGGCCCAAGCCCCGGTCGGCGCGGGCGGCGGCTTCTGGGTCCAGGCCGGGGCGTTCAGGGATCAGAACAGCGCGCGGCGGATCGCGCGGAGGCTGGGCGAGCGCGCGACCGTGGACGAGACCGGCGGACTGTACCGCGTTCTGGTCGGTCCTTGGGGCGACGCCAATGCGGCCGAGACCGCGCGACAGGCGGTCGTGGCGCGCGGATATGCGGACGCTCTGTTGATATCCGGCGGCTAAGGCTTGCCTCCCGCGCTGCGGACGCCATTAGTGCGCCCGTGACCCGTGGGAAATTCATCAGCTTCGAAGGCGGCGAAGGCTCCGGCAAGTCGACTCAGGTCGGGCGGCTGGTCGAGCGGCTGCAGCCCGTTCTGGGCGACCGCCAGGTGGTCCGCACGCGCGAGCCGGGCGGATCGAAGGGGGCGGAGGTGATCCGCAACCTGGTCGTGGCCACCGACGCCGAGCCCTGGTCGGCCATGACCGAGACCCTGCTGATGTACGCCGCGCGCTCGGATCACCTGGAGCGGACGATCCGGCCGGCGCTGGAAGCCGGCGACTGGGTGGTGTGCGACCGGTTCGCCGACAGCAGTCGGGCCTATCAGGGCGCGGGCGGCGGCGTCGCCCAGAGCTTTATCGAACAGATCGATGCGGGCGTGGTCGGAGACGACCAACCGGACCTGACCCTGGTCTTCGACCTGCCGGTCGAGGTGGGGCTGGAGCGGGCGTTCGGGCGCGGCCTTTTCGAGACGCGGTTCGAGTCCAAGGGTCTGGAGTTCCATCAGCGACTGCGTGAGGGCTTCCTGAGGATCGTCGAGGCCAACCCTAATCGGTGCGTGCTGATCGACGCCGTGGGGTCGCCGGACGAGGTCGAGGCGCGGGTCTGGCGGGCGGTGCAGGACCGGCTGCTGTGAGCGAGGACCACCCGCGCGACCGGTTCGACCTGGTCCCCGACGCGGCGGCCGAGGCGGCCTTTCTGGACGCCTGGGAGCGGGGGCGGCTGCACCACGCCTGGCTCCTGTGCGGGGTCGAGGGAACGGGCAAGGCGACCTTCGCCTATCGCGCGGCGCGGCGGCTGCTGGGGGCGGCGGCCGATCCGGCGCGCGGGCCGTTGGGCGCGCGGCGGGAAGATCCGGTCAGCCGGCTGATCTCGGCCCAGTCCCATCCCGACCTGCTGGTGCTGGAGCGGCTGGTCGAGGGCGGAAAGACCAAGAAGTCGATCTCGGTCGATCAGTCGCGCGACCTGCCGGAGTTCTTTTCCAAGAGCCCGTCCCAGGCCCAGCACCGGGTGGCGATCGTCGATGCGGCGGACGACCTGAACATCAATGCGGCCAACGCCTTGCTGAAGGTTCTGGAGGAGCCGCCTGAGCGGGGGGTGCTGTTCCTGGTCACCCACGCCCCTGGGCGGCTGCTGGCCACGATCCGGTCGCGCTGCCGGCGGCTGAGCTTCCCCATCTGGACGCCCGAGCGGCTGGAGACCCTGGTGCGGAACCGGACGGGGGCGGAGCCGGAGGAGGCCGAACATGCGGCGGCCATGGCGGGCGGATCGCCGGGCGCGGCCCTGGCCCTGGCGTCGGGGGCGACCTTCGAGATGGACCAGTTGGCGCGGCGCTGGGTCGAGGGGGATGTGGACCGGGCCGAGGCTCTGGCCGTCGCCGACAAGTTCCGGGGCGCGGAAGGGCAGGAGCGGTTCGACATCCTGATGGACCGGCTGATCGCGGCGGTGCGGATGCGGGCCCTGAACAGTGCGCCCGGCTTCGGCAACCGTTGGGCCGAGCTGTGGGAGCGGCTGCAGCCGTTGCCGGAGCGGGCGGCCGGGCTGAACCTGGACCGGGGCGATGTCCTGGCCGGGGCGCTGGCCGACCTGAAACGGGTTCAGGCGCAAGAGGAACGGAGAGGCTGATGCTGATCGACAGCCATGTGAACCTGCACGCCCCCCAGTTCGACGAGGACCGGGACGCGGTGATCGCCCGGGCGCGCGAGGCCGGGGTCGGTCTGATGGTCGAGATCTCGGACAAGCTGACCACCTTCGAGGCGACCCACGGGATCGCCATGGCCAACCCCGACATCTGGTGCACGGTCGGGGTCCATCCGCACGAGGCCAAGGATGCGGCGGACCTGACGGCGGCGACCCTGATCGAGCTGGCGCAGCGGCCCAAGGTGGTGGGGATCGGGGAGTGCGGGCTGGACTTCCACTATGACTTCAGCCCGCGCGAGATCCAGGCGGCGGTGTTCCGCCAGCATGTGGCCGCGGCGCGGGAGACGGGCCTGCCGCTGGTGATCCATACCCGCGAGGCGGATGAGGTCATGGGGGCGATCCTGAAGGAGGAGCACGCCGCCGGGCCGTTCAAGATGCTGATGCACTGCTACACCAGCGGGGCGGAACTGGCGGGAATCGCAGCGGAACTGGGGGCCTGGTTCTCGGTTTCAGGGATCGCCACCTTCAAGGCGGCCGAGGATGTGCGGGCGGTGATCCGGGACATGCCGGCCGACCGTATAATCGTCGAAACCGACTGCCCCTATCTGGCGCCCATCCCGCATCGGGGGCGGCGCAACGAGCCGGCCTATATCAGCCATGTGTTGGACAAGCTGGCCGAGATCCGGGGCTGGAGCGCCGAGGAGGCGGACCAGAGAACCACCGAGGCCTTCTTCGGCCTCTTTGACCGGATACCGAGATCGGCATGAGCTTCGAAGTCGTCATCCTGGGCAGCGGATCCTCGGGCGGGGTGCCGCGGGGCGACGGGGACTGGGGCGTCTGCGACCCGGCCGAGCCGAGGAACCGGCGCACGCGCTGCTCGATGCTGGCGCGCAAGACGGGGCCGGAGGGGACGACCAACATTCTGATCGACACCTCGCCCGACCTGCGCGAACAGATGCTGGCCAGCGGGACCCGGCATGTGGACGCGGTCCTCTATACCCACGACCATGCGGACCAGACCCACGGGATCGACGATCTGCGGACCTTCGCCACGCGGGCGCGCAAGCGGATCCCGGCCTGGATGGATGAGGCGACCCTGACGTCCCTGTCGCACCGGTTCGACTATATCTTCGAGAGCAAGTTCGGCTATCCGCCGCTGCTGGACGCCCAGGTCATTCCGCCGCACGGCACGGCCTGGTCGGTGGAGGGGCCGGGGGGCGCGATCCCGGTCGTGACCTTCGACCAGGGGCACGGTCCGATCCGGTCGGTCGGCTATCGGCTGGGCGACATGGCCTATTCCAGCGACGTGTCGGACCTGGACGAGGCGGCGATCCGGGCGGTGGCGGGTTGCCAGGTCTGGATCGTCGACGCCCTGCGCTACACCCCCCATCCGACCCATGCCCATCTGGACCGGACGCTGGAGTGGATTGCGGCGGCGGATGTCGAGCGGGCCGTGCTGACGAACCTGCATATCGACATGGATTACAAGGAACTGTCGGCGATTGTTCCGGCCAATGTCGAGGTCGGGTTCGACGGCTGGACCTGCATGATCGGCTGAGATCTGCCAGGCTTGTCGTGAAAACAGGGTGACAAACCGCCAAACCGCCAAATGCGCCATGGGCGACGGCTGTGGCTTTATGATCGTCTGAGGCCGGTCGGTTTGGCGCGAAAACAGGGTGACAACCGTGCCAAAGGCGCCAAACGCGCCAGGGGCGACGACTGTGGCGTTGATGGGGAGCGGACGGCGCAGGCGAACTGCGACGCGCGCCTGATGTCAAAGACCGGACGACGACTCTAACACAGTCTGGAGGCGTGGTTGGTCGATGGCCGTCTGGGCGTCTTAGGATGTTGATCGGATTGGCTTCCGTTCGATGAATTGGGAGCGCTGACTGTCGCCGCCTGGCTTTCGCAGGTTCAGGCGGAAGGCGGACGGGCCGGGTCACTTTGGAGCGACCCAAGGTTCGAGCGCGACGATCAACCCTGTCCGACCACCTCGCCGTCTTCCTTGGTGAAGATCGCTGGAGGGCTATCAAGCAGCGCGAACACTTCCTCGGAGGGCCGGCAAAGCCTTGTTCCCTTGGGCGTCGCGACGATGGGGCGGTTCACGATGACCGGGTGGGCGATCATGGCGGTGATGATGGCGTCGTCCGAGGCGTCCGCGTTCAGCAGCCCCAGGTCTGCGGCCGGCGTGCCCTTGTCTCGGATGAGGGCGCGCAAGGGCTTCCCCATCTCGGCGGCCAGCGACCGCAGCAGGTCTGGCGACCACCCGACCTTCAGATACTCTACCACGACCGGCTCTTCGCCGGCGGCGCGGATCATGGCGAGGGTGTTGCGGGACGTGCCGCACTTGGGGTTGTGGTAGATGGTGACGGTCATGCCGTGTCCCCTTTGGCGAAGTATCAGTCGGGCAATGCTACTCGAGGCCCGCAACGCCCGCGACGTTCAATACAAGCCGTAGGCCAAGGACGTAGGCCGCGAAGCAGAGCGATATCAGTATGTAGTTCACATACTGGAGCCTTCCCGCGCGGCCTGACACGCCGAGCGCGATCAGCAGGAGCGAGGCTGCGAAAAGCACCTTTCCGGTCGATGGCCAATGAACCCCGATCTGCTCGGACAGGATGGATGGCGTAAAAAGCAGGAATGCCGCTGCAGCTAAACAGCCGGACAAAATCGACCATCCAAGCTGCTTAAGAAGGGCGAGATTCCTAGCCATGGGAGAAAGCATGACTGACTGGCCCACAGCCCGCAACATTTCGGTCTTCGAAATGCCCGCTCTGTCAGTTGACGAGCAAATCCAGAGCCAGTGAAATCGAAAAGACGACAAAGGCTACCCGAAACAGAATGAGGCAAACCCAAGTGAACGGCAGGTGCACTTCGCGACGCTGAACCGTGAAGAGCCTCGCAAATCCCGCCGCACTCCACCACCGATCCAGAAATGTGTCTCCGGCGAAGTGACCCTTCCAGATTGACTGTGCAGCCAGCCCCAACCAAGCGCTGGCAAACCACACAGCTAAGGCGCCTAAGGTGACTGCGCTGAATGGAAACTCGTCGAGAAGGCTCATCTAGTTGAAAGCATCGCTGATCCATTTGTGGTCCGCAACGGGTCGGGATCGGTCTCTTGGCCCGAATAGCCGACGCCCCAAAAATCTGACGCCTTTGACCCTCTCAGCCCGTCCGCCGGGGATCGTGAGCAGAGAGTCCAAGTGCGTCATCAAGCGACCATCCCGCAATTTTGAGAGCAACCAAAGCAGCCGCGCGGACATCACCATTGGCGGATGCCGTCTGGTGCCACAATCGGTAGGCGCCGCCATAGCGCGCCTCCAGGATGTAGCTGCCGCTGTCGACCGGCCCGTAACAGCCATAGGGCGGTGTGCGCAGCAGCGGCTCCACGGCGGCCTCCAGTCGCGCCTGCTCCGCAGGTGACAAAAGCTTGCGTACGACGCATCCGCTGGCGTCCTTGCAGGGGCGCATCCACTTGGCGGTGAGATGCAGACGCCCCCCTTCGACTTGCGTCACCCGGACGGTCGCTGTCGAGATATCAGCCAGAAGCGTGAAGCGAAGCGTCGGTGGTCTGTGTGCATTGCCGCCAACGAGCGGCTCCTCATGCAGAGCCATCAACTGGCGCCGAAACCACGAAGCCTCATCCGGTTTGAGAACCGGCCGACGATTAGCGGGATAGTCTCCGTCCCCCGGGCACTGCCCCAATGTGGTCTGCAAGGATGCCGGGAAGAACGCGGTGTCGGCGAGACTCGCATAGACCGCAACCACGCTACCGACCAATGCCGCCGTGATCAGTGCAAAAGCGTCCCGTCGAAACATGGCTGTTCCCCCAACTCACCATCACCTCGACGCCGTTCCGATTCAAGCATCCGTACGTCAGCACGGGAACCGTCTCAGGTCAGCGGCCGGAAAGCCGATCAGCGCCCTCTGACGAGGTCCGGATTGTCGCACGATCGCGGCGGCTAAGCTGCCTTAGCAGCCGGCCATGGGCATCCAAAAACCGACGGCGGCCGCTGTCTGTGTTCGACCGATCTACGCCGCCGCCTTCGCAACCATCGACCGGGCGACGGCTTCGGCGACCTTGATGCCGTCGACGGCGGCCGACAGGATGCCGCCGGCATAGCCGGCGCCTTCGCCGGCAGGGAAGAGGCCGCGCACGTTCAGGCTCTGGAAGTCGGCGCCGCGGGTCATTCGGATCGGGGACGAACTGCGGGTTTCGACGCCCGTCAGAACCGCCTGGGCGTCGTCGTAGCGGGCGATCTTGCGGCCGAAGACGGGCAGGGCCTCGCGCATGGCGGCGATCACATAGTCGGGCATCAGGGGCGCCAGGTCGGTCGGGCGCACGCCCGGTTTGTAGCTGGGGACGACCTCGCCCAGAGCGGTCGAGGGGCGGCCCGCCAGGAAGTCGCCGACCAGCTGGCCCGGCGCGAAATAGTCGCCGCCGCCGGCCACATAGGCGCGGGTCTCCAGATCCCGTTGCAGTTCGATGCCCGCCAGCGGGTGGTCGCTCCCGTAATCCTCGGGCGAGATGCCGACCACGAAGCCGGAGTTGGCGTTCCGCTCGTTGCGCGAATACTGGCTCATGCCGTTGGTCACGACGCGGCCGGGCTCGCTGGTGGCCGCGACCACCGTGCCGCCCGGGCACATGCAAAAGCTGTAGACGGTGCGGCCGTTCGAGCAGTGGTGCGAGAGCGAATAGGCCGCCGCGCCCAGATCGGGGTGGCCGGCGCAGGGGCCGAACATGGCCTTGTCGATCCACGACTGCGGATGCTCGATGCGGAAGCCGATCGAGAACGGCTTGGCCTCGATATGGACGCCGCGGTCGTAGAGGGTCTGGAAGGTGTCGCGCGACGAATGGCCGATGGCGAAGACCACGTGATCGGCCTCCAGCGTCTCGCCGGTGTGCAGGCGCACGCCCCGAAGGACGCCCTTGTCGAGATCGATGTCCGTGACCCGGTGCTCGAAGCGGTATTCGCCGCCCAGCTTTTCGATCTTCTCGCGCATGGCCTCGACCATGGTCACCAAGCGGAAGGTGCCGATGTGCGGGTGGGCCTCGGTGAGGATTTCCTCCGGCGCCCCGGCCGCGACGAATTCGGTCAACACCTTGCGGGCCAGGAAACGCGGATCCTTGATCTGGCTGTAGAGCTTGCCGTCGGAGAAGGTGCCCGCGCCGCCCTCGCCGAACTGCACGTTGGATTCCGGGTCCAACTTGCTGTTCCGCCACAGGCCCCAGGTGTCCTTGGTCCGCTGCCGAACCACCTTGCCGCGGTCGAGGATGATCGGCTTGAAACCCATCTCGGCCAGGATCAGCCCGGCGAACAGGCCGCACGGCCCGGCCCCGATCACGACCGGCCGCAGGCGCTCGGTCCTGGGCGCGACGGCGACCGGGCGGTAGGCGACGTCCGGCGTCGGCGCCACGTGCACGTCGTCTGCGAGGCGGGCCAGCACCGCCGCTTCATCCCTCACCTCGACGTCGAGGATATAGACTTTCAAAATCGCGGATTTCCGGCGGGCGTCGTGCGCCCGCTTCCATATCGACCAGGAGACAAGATCGTGCGGCGGCACGCCCAGCCGGGCGGCGATCGCGGCGGGCAAGGCCTCGGGCGGGTGGTCGAGGGGCAGCTTGAGTTCTGACAGGCGCAACATCCGGGGCGTTCTAGCCGGTCGAGTCTTTGGATCCTAGGCGCAAGGCCAAGGATGACGGACGTGGGCGCGGCGCCCCTTCAATCCGCTCCCGACTTGTGCCCCTTCCAGTCGAACAACTCCTCCAGAACCTGAACCGCCTGGCCGCGCTCTGAGGTCAGGTCGGGGTCGCGGCCCAGGATCAGGCGGGCGTCGTCGGCGGCGGCCAGCATCAGGGACCGGTGGCGGATCGGGTCGGCGAAACGGTAGGCGGGGAAGCCGCTCTGTTTCAGGCCCAGGGGGTCGCCGCCGCCGCGCAGGCGGAAGTCTTCCTCGGCGATGACGAAGCCGTCCTCGGTGCGGCGCAGGGTTTCGAGCCGTTCCTTGGCGGTTTCTCCGAGGGCGCCGTCCTGGCCGCCGTACAGCAGGATGCAGGAACTGGCCTTCGAGCCGCGACCGACGCGGCCGCGCAGCTGGTGCAGCTGGGCCAGACCGAAGCGGTCGGCGTGTTCGATGACCATGATGGAGGCGTTGGGCACGTCCACCCCGACCTCGACCACTGTTGTGGCGACCAGCAGGGGAATGCGGCCGTCGGCGAAGTCGGCCATGACGGCCTCGCGCTCGGCGCCGGGCATCTGGCCGTGGGCCAGGCCGACCTCGACGCCCAGCAGGCGGCGCAGGTCGTCGGCGCGGTCGACGGCGGCGGCCAGGTCTATGGCCTCGGATTCGGCGACCAGGGGGCAGATCCAATAGGCCTGGGCGCCGGCGTCCAGCGCCGTCTTCAGCCGGGCGGCGACCTCGCCGATGCGGGCCAGGGGAACGACGGCGGTGGTGACGGGGGTGCGGCCGGGCGGCTTCTCCATAAGGCGGCTGACCTCCAGCTCGCCGTACTGGGTCAGTTCCAGGGTGCGGGGGATGGGGGTGGCCGACATGGTCAGCAAGTGGACGGCGCCCAGGCGCGGGTCGCCCTTGGCCTGAAGCCGCTGGCGCTCGCTGACGCCGAACCGGTGCTGTTCGTCGATGACGGCCAGGGCCAGGCGGTCGAAGCGGACGGCGTCCTGGAACAGGGCGTGGGTGCCGATGGCGACCTGGGCGTGACCGGAGGCCAGGGCGGCCAGTTTCTCGCGCCGCTGGCCGTTCGCATCCCGGCCGGTCAGCAGGACGGAGGCGACGCCGGCCGCCTCCAGCAAGGGGCCGAGCTTTTCGTAATGCTGGCGGGCCAGGATTTCGGTCGGGGCCATCAGGGCGGACTGGAAGCCGCTGGAGGCCGCGTCGGCCAGGGCCAGGGCGGCGACGGCGGTCTTGCCCGAACCGACGTCGCCCTGAAGCAGCCGGCCCATCTGTTTGCCGGAGGCCAGGTCGCGGCGGATTTCGGCGACGGCCTGGGCCTGGGCGTTGGTCAGGGTGAAGGGCAGGGCCTGGAGCAGGCAGTCGGAGGCGGCGCCGGGCGCGATGACGGGGGCGGGCTTGATCTCGCGGGCGCGGCGGCGGCGGGCCAGGGCCAGCTGGTGGGCCAGGAACTCGTCATAGGCCAGGCGCTGGCGGGCCGGGGCGTCGGGCGACAGGTCGGGCTCGCCCGTCGGGGCGTGCAGGGCGTCCAGCGCCGCGCGCCAGCCCAGCCAGTTCTGCTTCTTCAGCCAGGCGGGGTCCTGCCATTCCGGCAGGTCGGGGGCGGCGGGCAGGGCGGCCTGGACCAGTTTGCGCAGCTGGCGCGAGGTCAAGCCTTGCGTCGCCGGATAGACGGGTTCGGAGGCCGGGATGTCGGCGGCCTTGTCGGGCGTGACGATGTCCGGATGGACGATCTGGACCTCGCCGTTGAACCGCTCGACCTTGCCCGAGACCAGCCGGGTCTCGCCGCGCGGCAGGAGCCGGTCGATATGCTGGGGCGAGCCGCCGAACCAGACCAGGTGAACGAAGCCGGTCGCGTCGCTGGCGCGGACCTTCAGCGGGGCGCCAGGGCGGCTGGGGACGAACAGGCGGTCGATGACGATCTCGAAGATCCCGACCTCGCCGTCCACGGCGGTCGCCGCCTCCATCGGCCGGCGCACGATGACGCCCGAGGGGCTGAGGAAGACCAGGTCGCGCACCAGCGGTCCCGCCACCTTCTGCACCAGGGGCAGGATGCGGGGGCCCACGCCCTTCAGGCTGGAGACCTCGGCGAACAGGGGGAAAAGAATCTGCGGACGCATCGCCGTGAACATAGCGTGACCATGACGGGTGGCGAAGTCCGTTCAGGAACGCTATCTGCGCTTCTTCCATTTTAGGACGCCAAGGCTCGCCACGCGGTGGATCGCGGCTTGAACGTCCTTCAACCTTGCCGGGCCAGGATTGCTTGTGACCGAAATCCCCCAAGATGACAGTGGCGACCAAGCGGCCCTGGAGCGGAAACAGCGGCTGGGCCGGATCCAGTTCCGGTCCTGGCGGCGCGGTTTCCGCGAGGCCGACATGGTGCTGGGCCCGTTCTCGGACCAGGTGGCGCCGACGCTGACGGACGCCGAGCTGGACCAGCTGGAACTGTTGATCGACGAGGAGGATCAGTGGCTCTACGGCTGGATCATCGAACGTGACCCGACGCCGCCCGAGTTCGAGACGCCGGTGATGGCCAAGGTGAGGGCCTTCATGCGCGAGCATGTGGCCGCCGAGGTCGGCAAGGGCATCGGCTGATGGATCAGCAGGTGATTGTGCGCCGGACCGACGCCGATCTGGGCGGCGCGCCGGAAGGTCTCGACGCCCTGGTCGTGGCGGAGCGGATCAAGGCCGACGGCGGGGTCGGGGTCTTTGTCGCGCGCGACTATCAGCGGGCCGGCGGCTTTGTTCAGGCGTTCCGATTCTTCTCGCAAGATATCGAAATTCTGGAATATCCGGCCTGGGACTGCCTGCCTTACGACCGGCTGAGCCCGACGGCGGGGATCGCCGCCCAGCGGATGGCGACCCTGACGCGCCTGGCCCAGCGCAAGACGGGCGACGCGCCCGTTCTGGTGGTCACGACTGTCGGCGCGGCCATGCAGAGGACGCCGCCGAAGTCGGTGACGACCCAGGCCGGGTTCGAGACGAGGGTCGGCCGCGATCTGGATATCCAGGCGCTGGAGCGGTATTTCGCCGCCAACGGCTATGTCCGGGCCTCGACCGTGTCGGAGCGGGGCGAGTTCGCGGTGCGGGGCGGGGTGGTGGACGTCTATCCGCCGGGCTTCGAGGAGCCGGTGCGGCTGGACATGTTCGGGTCCGAACTCGAATCGATCCGCACCTTCGATCCCGAGACCCAGCGCTCGACCGGCCAGATGACGGCGGTGTCGCTGGCGCCCGTGTCGGAGGCCCTGCTGGACGCGGACGCCATATCGCGTTTCCGCACCGGCTATCTGAAGCTGTTCGGCGCGCCCGGCGACGATCCCCTGTATGCGACCATCAGCGAGGGCGCGCGGCGTCAGGGGATGGAGCAGTGGCTGCCGCTGTTCTACGAAAGCCTGGACAGCCTGTTCGACTATCTGCCGGATCAGGCGCAGGTCTTCCTGGACAATCAGGCCGAAAGCGCGCGGGCCGAGCGGTGGGATCTGATCGTCGACGCTTATGAGGCGCGGGCCGAGGCGGCCAAGGCCCAGAAGGGCAAGGGGGGAGGGCATGCGGCGGCCAATCGCGCCCTGCCGCCGCAGTCCCTCTATATGGACGCCGGCGACTGGAACCAGGCCCTGGCCGGCCGGTCGGTGCGGCGGCTTACGCCCTTTACGGGCGGGGGCGAAGACGCGGGCGGACGGCTGGGACGGACCTTCGCGGCCGAGCGATCACAGGACAGCGTCAACCTGTTCGAGGCGGTCGCGGCCCATGCCGCGGCCCTGAAGGCCGAAGGCAAGCGGGTGCTGTTCGCCTCGTGGACCGAGGGCTCGTCGGAGCGCCTAGCCACCCTGCTGAGCGACCACGGCCTGGACCATATCGTCGCCGTGCGCGACTGGGCCGACGTGCTGGCGGCGCCGAAGGACCTGTATCTGCGGGGCGTCCTGCCGGTGGAGCACGGGTTCGTCACGGACGAGGTTGCGGTCGTCTCCGAGACCGACATCCTGGGCGACCGGCTGGCGCGGCCGAGGAAGAAGCGGCGGGCGTCGAACTTCCTGGCCGAGGCCTCGGCCCTGACCACCGGGGATCTGGTGGTTCACCTGGATCACGGCATCGGGCGGTACGAGGGGCTGAAGACGCTGGAGATCCAGGAGGCGCCGCACGACTGCCTGGAGCTGTTGTACGCCGGTGACAGCAAACTCTATCTGCCGGTTGAAAACATTGATCTTCTGACCCGGTACGGCACGGACGCCGACGGGGTGCAGCTGGACAGGCTGGGCGGGGCGGGCTGGCAGGCGAGGAAGGCCAAGGCCAAGGAACGGCTGCGCGCCATGGCCGAGGGGCTGATCGCCTTGGCCGCCAAGCGGGCGCTGCGCGAGACGGAGGCGGTGACGCCGGCGCCGGGCCTGTTCGCCGAATTCTGCGCCCGCTTCCCCTATGAGGAGACGGACGACCAGCTGAACGCCATCGGCGACGTGCTGGAGGACCTGGGCAAGGGCACGCCGATGGATCGCCTGATCTGCGGCGACGTGGGCTTCGGCAAGACCGAGGTGGCGCTGCGGGCCGCCTTCGTCGTGGCCATGACCGGCAAACAGGTGGCGGTGGTGGCGCCGACCACCCTGCTGGCGCGCCAGCACTACAAGACCTTCACCGAACGCTTCGCCGGCTGGCCGGTCAAGGTGCGCCAGCTGTCGCGGATGGTGACGGGCAAGGAGGCGACCGAAACGCGGGCGGGGCTGAAGGACGGCTCGGTCGAGATCGTCGTCGGCACCCATGCGGTCCTGGCCGAACAGGTCGGTTTCCGCGACCTGGGCCTGGTGATCGTGGACGAGGAGCAGCACTTCGGCGTCAAGCACAAGGAGAAGCTGAAGACCCTGCGCGCCGACGTTCATTTGCTGACCCTGACCGCCACGCCGATCCCGCGCACCCTGCAGATGGCGCTGTCGGGCATTCGTGAGATGTCGATCATCGCCACCCCGCCGGTCGATCGCCTGGCGGTGCGGACCTATGTGACGCCGTGGGATCCGGTGCTGGTGCGCGAGGCCCTGCTGCGCGAGAAATATCGCGGCGGTCAGGCCTATTATGTCGCGCCGCGCCTGAAGGATCTGCCGGACATCGAGAAATTCCTGCGCGAACAGGTTCCCGAGGTGAAGTTCGTGGTCGGCCACGGCCAGATGTCGGCGACCCAGCTGGAGGAGGTGATGAGCGCCTTCTACGAGGGGGAGTACGACGTGCTGGTCTCGACCACCATCGTCGAGAGCGGGCTGGATATTCCGACGGCCAATACGCTGGTCGTGCACCGCGCGGACATGTTCGGCCTGGCGCAGCTGTACCAGATCCGGGGCCGGGTGGGCCGGTCCAAGGCGCGGGCCACCCGG
>Ga0208958_1000980_pt1 | contig 30918 bp, 26 predicted proteins | sample RifOxyB1_FD_184032 | JGI IMG/M metagenome (GOLD analysis project Ga0208958, IMG submission 184032) | Soil microbial communities from Rifle, Colorado - Rifle Oxygen_injection B1 (SPAdes) | ecosystem: Environmental > Terrestrial > Deep subsurface > Rock core/Sediment | place: Rifle, Colorado...
ATGATCAGCAGACGAAAGGAAACGACATGATCCCTCGGTACTCCCGTCCGGAAATGATGCAAATCTGGGATGATCGGCATCGTTACGCCGTCTGGCTGCAGGTCGAAATGGCTGTATGTCAGGAACTCGTGGCTGAAGGGAAAATTCCAAGACGAGAATGGCGTGCCCTCAAACAGGGGGTCGACGCGCTTACGAAGCGTGGGGGGATTGATCCAGCAAAAGTGGAGCGCCACGAGGCGGTAACAAAGCACGATATAATCGCGTTTACGACGACGCTTGCCGAGGAGATTGGCCCGGTTTCACGTTACGTTCATTTCGGTCTGACTTCTTCAGATGTGGTTGATACCTCATTGTCCCTGCTCATAAATGAGGCCGGAGAGATTCTTATCGGGGATATCGAAAAGCTCATGGTCACCCTGAAGGGGCTCGCGAAGCGGCACCAACGGCTCCCCACGATCGGTCGTTCCCACGGGATGTTCGCTGAACCAACGAGTTTCGGCCTGAAATTTCTTGGCTGGTACGCCGAGTGGGATCGTAATCTCGACAGATTGAGGCAGGCACTCGAACGAATGAGCTTCGGGAAGCTGTCGGGCGCTGTTGGCGTTAATGCCCACTGGTCTCCTCGTTTCGAAGAACGGGTTCTGGCTCGTCTCGGCCTTTTTCGGGAACCCGTCAGCACGCAGGTTGTTCCGCGCGACCGACACGCGGAGTTCCTTCAGACACTGGCTGTTTGCGGCGCATCGCTTGAAAGAATGGCGGTGGAACTCAGGCACCTTCAGCGGTCCGAGGTGGCTGAAGTTCGTGAAGGGTTTGCGAAGGGGCAAAAAGGGTCGAGCGCCATGCCTCATAAAAGAAACCCGATTTCGTCCGAGAACGTGACGGGGGCGGCGCGGCTGCTCAGGGCCTACGCGCAGGCTTCGCTGGAGAATGTGGCCCTTTGGCACGAGCGTGATATCAGCCACTCCTCGGTCGAGCGGGTCGTTATACCCGATGCCACATTACTGCTGGACTACGCGATTCATCGGATGAACGGGGTCCTTGCTCATCTTGTCGTGGACGGGGAGAGAGTTCGGAAGAATCTCGAAAATGCCGGCCCCTTGGTTTATTCGGGGCATTATCTGCTCGCGTTGGTCGAAGCGGGGGTAACCCGCGAAGAAGCATATTCCTGGGTCCAGGAATGCGCGTTATGTCCGGAGGGCGATTTTGTGACTCTGGTGGCGACGCATCCTGAAATCTCGAAACGTCTTTCGAAACCCCGCACTCGCGAATTGGGTTCCTTGAAATACGTGCTGAGAAATGTTCCGGAGATTTACAAACGTGTTTTGAGCAGGACTTCAAACAGGAGAAAGGCGAATCCGGGGCGCCGATCAAGATGAGGAGAACGGGTTTTTACCTCAATCTGATTCGCGAGGAAGGAGGGCAGGCTACAACAGAGTACATCCTCCTTCTCGCGACAATGGTGGCGCTTGCGGTTTACGCTTTGAACACCGTCCTTAAACCGCTGTTTGGCCGGCTGCAGGGAACGGTGTCGCAAGAATTCCAAAGACTGCTATTTGGAGGGGATCTGCATTCATTCCCTGTCAGAGGCCGTCGTTAAGTTAATGGTAAGTAGGATTGTAAGGGGAACAAACGGATTGGCTAACTAAGGGGGGTAAAAGGGGGAGCTAGGGGGCTAGCCGCTAACCAATCCGTTTGTTACTGAGGAGTAAAGCAAGTGCGATGCCACGGTGCATAACGCTTTCATTTTGTGTAAAATCAATCGGTTATGGTGGTGTTGGGTGTCTAATCTCTGGTCGCCCATCTAATCTCATCACACCTCCGCTTTCAAAAAAAGTCCGACGGTTTTTGTCTGAAAACAGGATTGGCCGAGTAAATTTTTCAAAACTTCTGTGGAGGGGGGAGATCCCCTGCTTTGCCGCGGTGCGGCGTGTTTATCGAGGTAACTTGTCCAAATAATTCGGCTATCGATCGGAGCCTTCACTTACATTCCAGAGCCATTCTGGCTTCAACAGAGGCGGGCGACATTTTCTGTCAGTGCCGTCTTGCCAAGACGATTGAGCACGCCCCAGAACATCCTTCCGTGCGGATCACGATAACACGTTGAAAATCATCTATATGCAAAGCATTAGACCCAATGAGTCAAAGAGGCACACTGCTTGCTATAACGCGCACGGTTGAATAACTGCGTTGATCCATTCTGTGGATCCCTGATGAAAGGGCTTGAGGGCTCTGTTTGTACGAAGGAGTAAGGCAATGAAGGTTTTTGAAAAAAGGAATTTAGGGGTGGCGCTGGGGGCAGGGGTTCTCGCGACTTTCGTTATGCTTCCTTTAGCTCGAGGAGAGCTGGTTTTTGAAGATGACCCAAGGGCTGGAGCCGCAGCAGGACAGGCCGCAGCGAGAGTGGAAGAACGTGATTTAACACGTCAAACTTTAAACTCTGCGGAGCGCGCCCGGGTTTCCAATCAACTTTCAGAGCCCGTTTCGCAAGTACAACCTCAAGCCATGGTCGTTCCGGTTCAGCAGGTCATGATGCAGCCGCAGGTCCCTGCAGTCGAAAGTGCGGCCTTGTCAGTTCCGGCCGTTGATTCCGGTTTAGAGGTCCAGAACCTTTCGAAGTCGGAATTAATGCGACGCGAGCGCGTGCGCGCCGAGCTCAGGAACGAAGATGTGCTTCAGGAACGACTCGAGGAACTACGCCTTCGTGATGAACGACGACGGAGTGATCAACTTCTGGCCCAGCCGGGGGAAACTCTTCCAGAGCCGGTTGCTGTTTCGCCGATGAAAACCGAAACCGTGATTTCACCCATCACTGAGCGTCCCGGATCAGCTAACGCGATGATCGCGTCGGCAGGTACTCCGGTTGCCGAGGCTCCGTTCGTTCAGCAGGAACTCATGGCATCAGCCCAGCCCGCTGGCATGACCGTGAGCAGCGGCTTTATCAAGAGCAGTCCTGATGAAGATAAGGTTTCGATTTATGTTCAGCCTCGCGCAGGGGTTGCGACGATGAACCCGAGTGTCAATTATTACGACTTTAGGCCCCACTTTTCGGTTGGAATGGGTTTGGGAGTCGGTGTTTCGGATAACCTCAGCTTCGAGCTGGGATATTCGTTCAGTGAATTCGGCGTCGCGTACAATACCGGATATCAATTCGCCGGCTATCCGGGCATGGCTTATGCCCCCGGCATGACGAACGAGACTTTCTCGGTGAAACAAAATGTGGCGGATGTCGGTATGAAGCTTCATTTCCTGGGCCCCGATGCGCGGCTTCGGCCTTTTGTCGGCGGCGGAGGAGCATACTCCAAGAATTTTATTAACTACGATCAGAACATCTTGGCGCAGATGAATCCCGCTTACCTCCAGGTGGTTGGTCAGGATTACGATTTTTCGCAGTTTCTTGGCTTCCTTTCGACGGGGTTTGACGTTCGCGTGAATAAATCGGTGTCGGTCGGTGCGACGTTTAAATACTTTTCAGTTCTGTCGGCGCGGCATGAACAGAAGTTTTTTGCCGGTTACCCGGGAGGCTACGCGATGGAAGACCCGAATAAGCAGCCTGTCGGAAATGCCATTCTGAAAGCGGCTTTTTACTCGATTACTGGCGGAGTCAGTTTCGTTTTCTGATTCTTCCCTGATCTGATGCGTTAGGTTGTCTACTCCTGAATGGGCTTTCGACGAGCATGGTCGAAGGCCCATCTTTTTTGTACATTGAGAGCTGTCTCAAGCATTGCTATGATGGCGCAAGAGTTCGAAATTACGGAGGATGGGGGCTCCCTCGGGTCATGGCACAAAGAGATGAAAACGATCGCGGCTCAATTTTTAAACTCGAAGATCGGGGCGACCAGCTGTGGAGACTTGTTTTTGATCTTCCTCATGAGAAGGTAAACAAGCTCAACCGCCGAGTAATGGATGAGTTCTCTGAGATGCTTTCTTCTTTGGAGCGGATGGGAAAAGAAGGCAAAATCGAAGCGCTCGTACTTGTCTCAGGCAAGCCCGGTAATTTTATTGCCGGTGCCGATATTGAAATGATTCGAGCAGTTCAAACGATTCAGGAGGCCGAAAACCTTTCTCAGGCCGGGCAGAAGCTTGCAGACGGATGGGAAGATCTTCCTTTTATCACGGTCGCGGCTATCGAGGGGGCTGCGCTCGGCGGGGGATGTGAATTAGCGTTAGCAAGTTCGGCGATCGTTATGTCGGATGATCCGGCTGCTAAGATCGGACTTCCGGAAGTGATGCTCGGTATTATACCGGGAATGGGGGGCTGTATTCGGCTGCCCAGAAAAGTCGGAGTCGCGACTGCTTTAGATATGATTTTGACCGGCAAGACCTTAAACGCCGAACGTGCCTATCGCGCAGGTCTCATTGAACAGTGGCTTCCTAAACAGGATTTCGAAAATTCTGTCTTCCGCTGGGTAAAAGCGAATCTAAAAACGTTAAAGGCCGGTCAGCGGATCGCCAAAGAGCCAAAACTGGGAGGAATGGGGGGGCCCGTCGGCGCGTTGATGGAAAAAACCTCCATGGGCAGAAACGTTATTTTCAAGAAAGCTCGTGAAGGTGTTTTGTCCAAGACCAAAGGACAGTATCCAGCCCCGCTGGAGGCACTGGCTGTCGTCCAGGTCACGGGCGGAAGCTACGGCCAGAAGATTCGGGGGTCGGCACGGGATAAGGCAATGGCGCGTGAGGCGGCCGGATTCGGAAAGGTCGCTGTCACTGATGTATCGAAGAATTTGATTCGGCTGTTTTTCCTCACGGAGGGTGTCAAGAAATCCAACGGGCTGCCTCCGCAGCGAACCGCAGCCGCGCATCCAATCCGGAATGCCGCGGTCCTAGGGGCGGGAGTCATGGGCGGCGGGATTGCGCAGTTGTTTGCGGCAAAGGGGATTGCGACCCGGATGAAGGATTTGAACACCCAGGCGCTTGCGGCAGGTATTCAGGCTGCTTCAAGGATTTTCCAAAAGGAGCAGCAGAAAAAGAAGATTACAAAAAGACAGCTCCTCCAAAAGCTCAATCTGATCGCACCGGTGCTGGATTATTCCGGATTCGGCATGGTCGATGCGGTCGTTGAAGCGGTTGTTGAAAACATGTCAGTCAAGCAGAAGGTTTTTCAGGAACTCGAAGAGCACATCAAGGATGACTGCATTGTCGCGACGAACACCTCGTCCCTATCCGTAACAACGATGCAAAGTGTGATGAAGAAGCCGGAACGCTTTGTCGGGATGCATTTCTTCAACCCTGTCCATCGCATGCCGTTGATCGAAGTGATCCGTGGCGAGAAGACTTCCGATGAGGCGGTGGTTTCGATCTTTCAGTTCAGCAAAGCTCTTGGCAAGACGCCTATCGTCGTCAAGGATGCTCCGGGCTTTCTCGTTAACCGGCTTCTTCTCCCTTATCTCAATGAGGCGACGTATTGCCTGGCCGAGGGTGCCCCCATTCCCGAGATCGATCAGGTACTGCTCGATTTCGGAATGCCAATGGGTCCTCTTGAATTGCTGGACGAAGTCGGGATCGATGTTGCCGAAAAAGTCGCGCACATTCTTCATGATGCATTCGGTGACCGAGCTGCCCCCAGCGAACTGAACGCCCAAGCCCTTAAAGCGGCGAGACTCGGGAGAAAGAACGGCAAGGGTTACTATGCCTATAACGGCAGGAAAAAGGAATTCGAGTTCAAGATTTACGACATCATAGGAATCAAGCCGAAACCAGGTGTTCTGTCTCGCTCCGAGATCCTTGAACGTTGCGTTCTGCCGATGATCAACGAAGCGTCACGCTGCCTCGAAGAGGGGATCGTTTCGTCGGCGGCTGAGGTCGATCTCGGAATGATCATGGGGACGGGATTTCCTCCATTCCGGGGAGGCTTGCTGAGGTACGCTGATACTATTGGACCGAAAAATATCGTCGAACAACTCAGAAAATACCAGGTCAGGTTCGGGGCACGGTTCGAACCTGCGGCGGCTTTGATCGCTCGAGCTGATAAGAATGAAAAATTCCACGCCAGCTGAAACCCCCAAGCGGGACGTCGGCGCCGTTCGCCATCTTTGGGCGAGTCCTTGGACCGGATGGGTGGGGATTCGTTATCTCAAATCGAAAAAGAACTCGCGTTTTCTGAGCTTTATCACGCTTCTTTCGATCGCGGGCGTGGCGCTCGGGGTCACCGCCATGATTGTCGTTCTCTCGGTCATGGATGGGTTCGAGTTCCAGTTGAAAAAGCGGTTGACCGCTTCTGACCTGCACATCCTGGTTACTCCGACTCGGAACGCCCCGGGATTTATGGGCGGCTTCGTGCCCAAGAGTTCCGTTAATCCTACCGAGCTTGTTTCCCAAATGAAGACAGGCGGGGAGATCCTCAGCTTTTGGCCTATTGTTTCGACGGAAGCGATTCTTCGAACCGGCCGCAAGGTCACCGGTATCGTACTCAAAGGCGTGACGGAACAGAGGATGGAACGGCTGCAGGCACAAATTGTCGAAACCGCGGAGCCGCAGATGCTCGTACAGCGAGAGGGCCCCGGGATGGTTCGGCTGCCCGGGATTTTCGTTGGCCAGGAACTCGGTTATGAAATGGGTCTCATTCCTGGCGATCAGGTTTCGCTCATTTCGCCCACTGAAACGGAAGGTCCCCTGCAGGCAGTACCGAGGCTGAAAAGGTATGTCATTGAGGGGATTTATCGGTCTGGTCTTCCCGAACAGGAACTCCATACCGTATTCGCGAGTGATCAGGCGGTTCGATCGTTTTTGAGAAGAACTGACACCTTGAGTCAGTGGGAAATCAGCGTCCGGAATTTCGATCGCGCGCCTGCCGTGGCTGCGGAACTTTCCACGTTTCTGCCGCAATTCAAGGTTCAGGATTGGAATCAACTGAATGCTCATCTTTTCGCTTCTCTTCGACTCGAGCGCGTCGCGATGTCCGTTATTCTGGCTTTCATCGTCGTTGTAGCTTCTTTCAATATCGTGACGACGCTGACTCTTATGGTTCTGGAAAAGAAGCGGGAGATCGCCATACTCAAAGCGATGGGTGCCCGCCAGGGGCAGGTTGCGGCAGTATTTCTGGCCGAAGGCCTTCTGATCGGTACGCTAGGGATTTTTACGGGGGCAGGCTTGGGCTTTGTTCTGTGTTCGATTCTACGGCGTTATGAGTTTATCAGGCTGCCGGAGGTATACTACGATCGGACCTTGCCGGTCACTTTCGACTACCGGTACTATTTGGGGGTTTCGATTTGTGCGCTCCTGATAGTGCTGGCGGCTTGTCTATATCCCAGCAGGCGTGCGGCGCGTTTGAACCCGCTAGATGGGATCCGTTTCGGGGCCTGAACTCATGCCGCTCTTTGTGCTTTTTCGCTCTGCGCGAAGAGCTCTCGGAACTCTTCGGGCAGCTGAGCTTTCACATGCTCGAGCTGCCCTGGGTCCAATATCTGTCCGAGTACCGACAACACGCGAAGTAATACCGAACGGGCCATGGGCTCGTCCATCTGAAAGCGAACCATCGTTTCATTCACGACACTCGAAACGGTAATGCTGCGATCCGGCCCGGGGGGTAACGAGAATAGGTCTTCTTGAAGTCGTCGCGGCAGCTGAGCCATCAGATGGGCGGCTCCGGAGTAGTGGATTCTTTGAACCAAGCAGCCGAGCAGGAACCGGGTGATCTGAATGCAGAGCTCTTTTTCGAGATCAGTTTTCTCGGCCATCGCGTTCATGAAGTGATGGTAAGACTGATCCATATGAGCAGCTGAACGGCTCCAGACGGCTTCGATTCCTTTTCGTTCAACCAGCCTCAGGCCTCGACGAACGAGCTGCTTTCGTACAATCCTGCCCAAGCTGGATATGTCGACCATTTCGGAAGCGATCAGGTCGTCAAGTGTGATCAGACCGACGCATTTTTGGCGCCCGCCGCGCATGTTCCTGATGACCGGAATCCTTCGGATCCCCTCGCGATCCATGATGCGGATGACCTGCTCGAGATCCGCAGACTCATCGGCAGTGACAAGTGTTCTTGTCATGATGTCGCCGATGGGGACATCGAGATCACCGGGATTTGCAAGAAGGTTGCAGGTGAGATCGCGATCGGTCAGTATTCCGGAGATTTCACCCTCGTTGCCGGTAACTATCACGCAGCCGATTCCGCGCTCGCACATCACGCGGGCGGCCTGCTGTGCGGATGTCTCCGAACGCAATACCACGACCTTTGTATGAATGAACGGTTCGATCGAAGTGCTCATGCCTTCGATGGTGCGAAGGCGATGCCAGGGTCCCTTGTGGCAGTTATTTCGCTTTTGCTCTTCGCTGGCGTGGCCAGACTTTCGTTCCGTGGAGGAGCACGCGCGAGACCATTCTTTTTGCGAGCGTGACCTTCAACTCGCGCTGAGGGGGCAACAGCTCGTCGGGCAAGAGGTCTTTGACGCGCCAAAACACCAGGTGCTCGTTTTCGAGTCCTTCGAAGCTCATTCCGCCGAGTCCGATTCGGGCGGCTCCGTTTGTGTCTTCGCCCAGGATAATCTGATCGGTCGGAATTGATATCCGGTGGCCATCGGAGAACTCGATCCACGTGGTGACGTCATCAGCAGTGGCGGCCGACGAGACGGGATGGATGCGGCTCCCTTTGACGAATTCGATTGTAACAGGCGGCAAAGGATTTGGATGAGACATCCTCAAACTGCAACACAGGAGGCGGCTGATGTCAATTCTCGGGTGGTATGTCGTTTGCTGCATGGGAGGCATGATTCTGATCACTGGTGCGAACGGAAATGTCGGGACTGAACTTGTTCGGAGGCTCCATAGTCTGCGGATTGATTTCAGGGCGGCTTATCATTCAACTGAAAGAGCCGCTCGTGCTCGTGCAGCCGGTATTGACAGCACGGTCATTGACTACGCGGATTCCGGCTCTCTTGATGATGCGATGCGCGGAATTGAGAAGCTGTTCCTCGTTTGTCCGGCGGGACCCGATCTGCCGGCTTATGAAGCTAATGCGGTCAATGCGGCGATCAGGGCGGGCGGGGTCAAGCAGATCGTGAAATGCTCGGTGTGGGATGCCGAAACGGAGGCTTTCACAATTGCCAGAATTCACCGGCAATCGGAAAAGACGATCGAGTATTCCGGAATTCCTTTTACGCACTTGCGGCCAAATAGCTATATGCAGAACTTCGTAAACTATTTTGCGGACCCGATCAGGTCCTATGGTGTCTTCCAAATTCCGGGGCGGGATTCGCGATGCAGCTTTGTTGATGTTCGGGACGTCGCACGTGTGGCCGCGACGGTTTTGCTGAGTACCGATCGTCTCGATCGGGCATATGCTCTGAGTGGACCCGAGGCCTTGACCTATGGGCAGGTCGCATTGAAACTTTCAAATGTGCTTGGGAGAAAGATCTCGTACAGAGATATTCCGGATGAGGAATTTCGAAACGTCACCGCCTCTCACGGAGGTTCGAGCTGGCTCGCGGACGCGATGATCGAGCTTTATCATTACACGATTGCAGGGCATGGCGCTGACCTCTCGTCCAGTGTTCAGGAAATTCTAGGACAACCTCCCACTTCGTTTGATCAGTTCGCGCGGGATTACATCGGCGCCTTTCGCGCTACGAAGCCTCGGGTTTCGGCGTGAGTGGGTAAGGTAATTTGTAGTCGATCCGACCTCCGGATCTTCGTGTAAAATTTACAAGCCCGATCTCCAGAATCGGGTATCTTTCGCCCCAGGGGGGCGATCCCAGCTCTTCTTGAAGATCTTCACAATAAAAGCGCTGTCATATCAACGAGTTATAGGTGACCTGGCCCTCGTTCTAGGGCTGTGGGTTGGTATGCGAAATGCTTTACATGCAGCGCCGTGTGGTTAATGCATCGTGTCAAACAAAAGAAATTGGGGGTGCCGAATGAAGTTTCCATCTTTAGTTCTCGTCGCTTCGGGGCTGATCCTGGCAAGTATTTCCGGGTGTTCTCGATCGGAGCCATCCGATCCGGCAAGAATGCAATCGCCCCAAGGACCCGTGATCTCGGCTGGAGACATTAAGGATGGAGATGCCGAAGTCGTTCTTCTGAGTAACGGTGCTGAGATCGTCATCAAGAATTTGGGCGGCGAGAATTTCTTTCAAGTCGAAGCGACTTTTTCGGATCAGGCATTTTCGCGAATGCTGTCGGAGTCATCCTGGTTTCGCGCCCGAGAACGGCAGGCCTTTCTGAACCGGGAGCTGGATAAAGTTTTTGGCAAGCTCAAGACGGTTCGGGCAATCGAGCTGAGCCGGGTTCCTGATATCGGCTATTTCAAATTCATGATTCCTTATCGGCCGGATTTGATGGCGCCCCTTCGCGCGCTCAGGCTCGAAGGGCTTTCGATGAATCCTGTCGTCCACGATCGGCAAGCCTTTGAAAACGTCAAAGCCATAAAACCTTCCGAAGAAGGGCTCGTGCGTGTCGCTGATGCGCGTGGCGATACACGCGATTTCAGCGGCCTTCACCGGATACACGAGCCGGAGTTCGTGAAGCTTGCCGAAGCTGCGATTGGCGATGGAACTAAAGTAGACGGAAGTTCGGTCAACCTCGGTATCACGGATACCGGGATCACGTTCGATCACCCCACGTTCTTATCCGCCGACGAAACCCGGAATCGGATTACCTATATGCGCGATTACACTCGTGAGGGGCGCGTGTATTTTCATCCTCAGGCGAAGTTTGAGATTTCGGTGCCCGAAAATGGCGGGGACGAAGATCTTCTGGTGAATGCCCAGGTAATCGCGACGCCTCCGCTCCCGAATTTGCCGGCGGGCGACGCTCTCTCCGAAGTTAAGGATCTGAGAATCAAGGTCTCGTTTCTGCTTCGCTCAATTTTGATGAAGCCGGGCAGTGGTGCGAAACTAGGAGTTCTTCTTGAGGAGTCCTTGCAGAATTTCAGCACCGGCGAGCTTGTGGACATTAATGCCAATCAGAAGCTGAATGATAAGATTTTCATGATTCTGGTTCCGGGGGCTTCTCCGGCCGAGGATCTTCTTTTTGTCGATCCGAGCGGGACAGCCGATTTCAGAACCGCGCAGCCGATCGGCGACTTCAACAAGACACGCGCAGTGGTCACATCCTTTGCCGAGGCTTTTGGGTTCGAATTGAAAGCCGATGACCTGCCCAAGTCGGATGGTTCAGGGAAGGTGACTGTCAGGAGCGCTTCGATCGTCGGCTTTGACCCGGGAAATCACGGGTCGCATGTGGCCGGAATCGCGGCGGGCGTAAAAACAATCGCAAATGATCCAAACGACACCCTGGCGAGGGGGGTTGCTCCTGCCGCAAACATTCTGATGAATCGCGTTTGCGCCAATAATGGCGGATGCAACGCGACTGACGCTTTTATCGACCTTGTGGTGAACGGGGGGGCAGAGGTTATCAACATGTCTTTGGGCGGGCTGAACCCGTTCAACGACGGTTACGGCGTCGAAGAGACGATGATCAACCGCCTTACCTCTCTTAAAAACGTTCTGTTCGTGATTTCGGCTGGAAATTCCGGTCCGGGACGGCAGACCGTTGGGAGTCCATCAGTTGCCCGGTTTTCCCTCAGTGTCGGCGCGAGTGCCTCGAAGGGGATGATTCAACGGCAATACGAATGGCCTGGAATGGGTTCATCCATTCCGAACGCCGATGCCGATCAGGATTTCATGCTTTTCTTCAGTAGCCGTGGACCGACTGCTGCCGGCGGTTTCAAGCCGAACGTGGCGGCCCCGGGAACCGAGCTGAGCGCGATTCAGTTGAATTCGGCTCCGGGACATCGAGGTGGGCTCGACGTTTATTGGGGCACGTCGATGGCCGCTCCTGCTGCCACCGGAGCTTACGCCCTGCTGATCGATGGGATCAAAAAGTACAACCTTAAACACCCGGATGTCCCGCTTACGACAAATTCGATCGCCCTGCGACAGGTGCTGATTGAAACGGCGCGACCGTTCGACGTTTCCTCATTCAAACCTGATCCCGGCAAACCTGATACGGGCACGATAACAGAAGGCAAATTGACCTGGATCGACGAGGGCGCCGGGATGATCGATCTCGTGGCCGCGTGGAACAAGCTATTTGAAATCCGCGATAAACCGATCAGCACTGCCGTTCGGATGGGGGATGTTCCTGTTGAACTCGATTATCAGGTCATCGTTCCGATGACCAAAGCTCCGAACGGGATCGCTTATGATGGAAGCCGCCCCAGTTCCCAGGGGGTTCCTCCGTTTGGGACCGGATTGTATCTGGATTATGCCGGCAAAGAAACTTTGCGGCAGGTCTTTGTGGCCCGCAGGCTTCCCGAAGCACTCGCTTCCGGGCCCGCGGCGGGAAATTTGACCGGACAGCTTCTTACTACAAGCGACGAATTCGTCTTGAAGACGACCATCTACGGTTCGAGCAAAAATTGGCTCAAAGCCGGCGTCCTGGACCAGTTGAACTGCGATTTTTCGGGAACATCTGAAGCCCGATTGACTCTCATTGGCCGGGGCGTCGATATCAAAGTGAAAGAGGACGGAAGCGGAGAGGTGAATCCCTTTAATGCCAGCGTCCTTAACGTCTGCATCAATCGCGAGATGCTTCAAAATGAGCTGCCTCCCGGGGACCACGGCGCGATTATTTCGGCTTATCGCAAAGTGAACGGAGCTGTTTCTCCTTTGCCTTCTTTCCAGGTTCCGGTTTACGTGACGGTTCCGCATAAAAACCTGGCGGGATCCTCCGCCTATGAGGTTCTGGAGACGGTGAATAGCTTTGGCGTGAGCCGCAACTACGTAACCGTTCTTCCGGGGACCAGTGTCGTTCAGGTGGTCCTTGAAGTCCCTGCTTTGAAACCAGGAGATGAATGCTCCGGTGTTGAACTGATGGCGCTCGAAGGTTCGAATACATCGAAGCCGTTTGCCAGCCGCAAGGAAGCCCGGGTCTCCAATTGCGACGCTATGGGCATTCCGATCGAGAGCGCGGCTCGCCGCACACTGGTTTTCACCCGTACGAACCCAAGTCCTGGCGTCTGGGATCTCCATGTTTTCGGGAGCTATAAATATGCTCGATCCAAGTTCAGGCTGCGCGTGGATTATGTGACCGCTTCCGCGAGCATTGCGAAGATCGAGGGAGATTTGGCAGCGTTGAAGGGGGCCTTCAACTGGAGTGTCAACGAAAGTTCCATGAAGGTTTTTCCAGACCCGAAAACGAGCAAATTCGAACTGAATGGGCTTTTTAACGCGGTTCAAGCGAAGGTCGCAAAGGGCGCCTTTGTCGTGGTTCAGAATCCGCTCGGGAAATTCCGGAGCTATCCGGAAGGAACGCAAGAAGTGATCATTACGACCGGGAATTCTCCGGGTAACGATATTGACCTCACGATTCTCGAATGTGAGCTGCCCGAGAAAGAAACGGATTCAATCGATTGTGAAGCTGTCGCGGCGAGTGGTGGCGCCACCGACATCGAATCCGCAAGCTTTCAGCCCAAGGCAGGCAAGGTGTACGCCGCGCGAGTAGACGGATATAACATCAAGGACGAGGGGAAATTCACATCAGGAGAGACGATCAGGTTTCATGCTGAACCGGGATCTCTTCTGATAGTTGAAAATCAAGCGGCCTTTACCGTCAATTACGAGGTGAGCGCGGATCAGCTTGCCAGCAGCAAGATCGCATCCAGTGAGCTCTTTACCTCCGGGAAGTATTCCATTGTCGGGGATCTGATATTAAAGACCGCGGCGGGCATTGTTCTGACCGGGATACCGGTGAGCGTGGCAATTCACTGATCCGGCTGTTTCAGGCGGCCTTTTTTTTGAACGGCTTGGCAGGCCCGTTATCGAGCACCTTGACCTTGCCAAAGGTCGCTTTTTGAGGAATCGCGGTCTTCGGTTCGATCACTTTCACCTGGCCGAAGTCATCGGGCTGTGGCGCCGGAAATTCTGCTTTGACCTTTCCGTCCGAGGAGGCTTCTTTCGCCGCCGCTGCCTGCCGAGCGATCGCGAGGGGCAGCTCGCGATGGGGCTGGCACGGATCGAAGTCCTCTGAAATAAATTCGAGGTTGGTTCGCGCTTTTGCCGCAAGTTGCTCGGCATGCTGGAGAAAAAGATGAAAAAGTTCCGGGTCAATTTTCTTGCCCTCGAATTTTTTCATCAGTGCAATCGCTTCTTCGAGTGAGAGTGGCTCATGATAAGAGCGTTTCGTCGTGATTGCATCGAAGAAGTCGGCGATTGCGGTGATGCGGGCGAGCAGGTGGATGTTTTCGCCGCCGATTTTGTTTGGATAGCCGGTTCCGTCGAAATTTTCATGATGCTCATGGATGGCTCGGGCCAGGAGCGCCGGGTCGAGATCCGCAGGCAGATTGAGGTCGGATTGCAGCAGCAGGTCCTGTCCAAATCCAGGGTGTTTCTGAATTTCTTTGAAGTCCTGGTCCGAAAGTTTCCCTGCGTTATTTATGATTTCGGTGGGGATTTTGATTTTCCCAAGGTCATGGAGCAGGCCTGCCATGCCGGCTTGAATGATTTCTTCTTTTGACGCTTCCGGATTGAGTGATCGGTAGATCAGGATGCAATACATGGAAACGTTAATGGAGTGATCGTAGGTGTAGAAATCATGGAAGCTCAGGCTTCCGATCAGCTCCCGTAATTTATCAATGTTATAATCCTGAAGTACGTCGATCATGCTTTCGACGACGTCGCGGCAGCCGACGATGGTTTGGCTGAGAACTTCGGTCGGTGGGTCCTGGTCGAAGAGGGTTTCGAGGTGGTGGATGGCGGAGTCCTTCAGAACGGTCGTCTTTTTGATGTCGAGCGCGCTCACCTGTTTTATCGAAGCCTGACCGGGCGTTCGCTTCGCGTGCACGTCCGCGCTCTCACCGTCGGCCTTTTCGGGCTGCTCCTCGGGATTGGTTTCGTCAGTCAGGTCGACAAGGCTTTTGAGAAAGGTCGAGCGCTGCACTTCACGGACGTAGATCTGGTGGTATTTTGTTTTAAAGCGGACGAGATCATCTTTGCTGAGCACGTCCCCTAAGCGGACGATACGGACGAATTTTTCCCGGGATTCAATAATGGAGGAGTTGATGAATAAATCGTAAGGAAGCCCCCGATCAACCGGAACCAGTTCGAAGGAAACCGAGAAAAAACTTTCAGCCATGAAATCACTTCCTCTAACCTGACATATCGGCAGAAACGGGTTCAAAAATGAGCTTCGTTTCTATACTGGTTCTGGGCTGGTTTTATTGGAGTGGGCCTTGCAATCTCCTTGAAGTTCAGGGATTTATGGGCTGTCCAGTATTTCGGAACATTTTCCACAATTCCAATTGCGTTTCATATACGATCGGCTGGTTAGTTGCCGGCAATAAGCTGTACATTCACTGCTGCGCCGCGTTTTTTAGCCCGTAAATATTGGATTAAAGAGGACCAGAAAGGATCCCGAGCATGAGCGACAAAATCGAAAACGGAAAAGTTGTGAGTTTGGCCTATTCGCTGAAAGATTCCGACGGCAAGCTGATGGACCGAGCTGATTCAAAGGATCCTTTCATGTACATGCACGGTGCTCATCAGATTGTCCCTGGTCTCGAAGGCGCGCTCGAAGGACTGAACGTCGGCGATAAGAAGTCCGTCGAAGTTTCGCCTCGGGACGGCTATGGGGAAAAAAACCCCGCACTCAAGCTGACCGTGAACAAAAGCCAGTTCCCCGACACCGTTGAGCTTGAATCGGGAATGCAGTTCGAAGCGCATTCTGCCGACGGCCAAAGCGTGATCTTCACGGTGGAATCGATTGAGGGCGACAAAGTTCATATTGACGGCAACCATCCTTTGGCCGGTCAGACCCTCCATTTTGACGTTGAGGTTCTTGGCATTCGCCAGGCGACGGAAGAAGAAACGGCGCACGGGCATGCTCATTCAGGGGACGGACACGAGCATCACTGAAGTCTTCTTTTGCGGTTGGCTTAACCGTGTTAAGGTCTTCATGGTATGCAGCATCCACAAGGACCCATTCGACCTACACCCCATGCTTTAGCGAAGAGCTACGAGCCCGCCACATTCGAAACGGCTCTCTACGAATATTGGAATAACCAGCAGTGTTTCGCGGCTTCGGACGAGAATGAACCGGGGCAACAGGCGTTTTCGATGGTCATTCCGCCGCCCAATGTTACGGGTGCGCTCCACATGGGGCATGCCCTCACGAATACGATTCAGGATATCCTCGTCCGCTGGCGGAGAATGAAAGGCGAGAACACCCTCTGGCTTCCCGGGACTGATCATGCCGGAATCGCGACTCAGGCACAGGTTGAAAAAGCCATTGCAAAGGAAGGCAAGGGGGGGCGACCTCTCACGCGTCACGACATGGGACGCGACGCTTTTATCGCGCGTACCTGGAAATGGAAAGAAGAGCACGGAAGCCAAATTACCAACCAGCTTAAGCGGCTCGGGTCTTCGCTCGATTGGAAGCGGGAGCGCTTTACGATGGACGAGGGACTTTCCAAAGCTGTGCGAGAGGTATTCGTCCGGTTGTATGAGGAAGGATTGATCTATCGAGGAGAACGGATCATCAACTGGTGCCCTCGATGCCAGACCGCACTTTCGGATCTGGAAGTAATTCCGACCGACCGTAAGGGATTCTTTTGGCATCTCATCTATAAAATCGTGGATGATTCAGGAAAGCCGGTAAAAAACCCTGATGGCTCGGATGCCCAACTTGTCATCGCGACCACCCGTCCCGAGACGCTGCTGGGTGACACGGCGGTCGCCGTCCATCCCGACGATGAACGGTACCGGCATCTTCACGGCAAAAAGGCCGTGCTCCCTCTTCTTGGAAGGTTGATTCCCATTGTTCTCGACAGTTATGTCGATCGTGAATTCGGGAGTGGCGCGCTTAAGGTGACGCCAGCTCACGATTTCAACGACTATGAGATCGCGAAACGTCATAACTTGCCTCAAGGGCTGCCCATGATTTCTGTCATGGGAAAAGACGGTCGGATCACGCCGGCTGGCGGTCCATACGGGGGCTTGAAATTCTCGGAAGCTCGCGAGCGGGTACTTCAGGACCTTCGCGAAGCCGGGCTGCTGGTCAAAGTGGAGGATCATCTCCATAAAGTCGGTCTTTGCCAGCGCTGCGAAAACGTGGCTGAACCCATTATTTCAAAACAATGGTTTGTGAAGATTGCCCCGCTCGCGAAGCCGGCAATCGAAGCCGTTGAACAGGGTAAGATCGTCTTTTCGCCGAAAAGTTGGGAGAAAACTTATTTCGAATGGATGTACAACATTCGGGATTGGTGTATTTCCCGGCAACTCTGGTGGGGGCATCAGATTCCCGCCTGGTATTGCGGACGTTGTCAGGAGATTACCGTCTCCCGCGAAGTGCCGACCCAGTGCAAGCATTGCGAGGCTCCTGGAAGCGAGCTCCGACAGGATGAGGATGTTCTCGATACCTGGTTCAGTTCAGCTCTTTGGCCGTTTTCGACCCTGGGCTGGCCCGAATCGACGAAAGCTATCGAGACCTTTTATCCGACGAGCATTCTTGAGACCGGCTTCGATATTATCTTTTTCTGGGTTGCCCGCATGATCATGATGGGCCTTCATTTCATGAATGATGTGCCCTTCCGGAAAGTTTACCTTCACGCCATGGTCCGCGACGAAAAGGGCGAGAAGATGTCGAAGTCGAAGGGTAACGTCATCGATCCCCTTGTCATCATTGAAAAGCACGGCGCGGATCCCCTGCGCTTCACGCTCGCGGCAATGGCGGGACAGGGACGCGACATCAAACTCTCGGTGGATCGGGTCGAAGGCTACCGCGCTTTCTGCAACAAGCTCTGGAACGCGACGAAGTTCTTTCATCTTCAGATGGAAGCCGCGAGAGCGGCCGGTGAGAATATTGAGGAGCCTGCCGGAGGGGTCGAAAGCTGGCTCAGACACCACCGCAATGATTTGATCGCCTCGAACCGCTGGATTCTTTCGCGCCTTCAGATACTGATCGAGAAAGTCGAACAGGGGCTCGAAAAATTTGAACTGAACGAATCGGCCCAGGCTCTCTATGAGTTCACCTGGCACGAGTTCTGCGATTGGTACATTGAGTTTTCGAAGCTGCCCTTGAAGGAGGGCGGCCAGGTACGCGTTCAGACCCTGTACACGCTGCAATCCGTGCTCGAGGTGCTGCTGAAGCTGATGCATCCGTTCATGCCGTTCGTGACCGAAGAACTTTGGGACTCTCTTCCCTGGACAAAGCCGGCGACAACACCCGCGCGACGCCGTAATCAGGAACCGGAACTTCTTACCATCATGCTGCAGCCATTCCCCCGGCCCGAGCCCATCATGAAGGATGCCGAGTCGGAGCGAACGATCGATGCTCTGAAAACCATAATTGAAGCGATCCGGAATTTCAGGGGTGAAAACAACATTTCCCCGAAGACGGCTTTCACCGTTTTCTACAACCCTTCCATTGCCGCCGCCGATGTGTTCATGCGTATGTACGCGCACGAAATCAAAGCCCTGGCCAGGATTTCGGATCTCCAGCGCGGGGAACAGGGTTCAAGCAAAAGCAAGGCCGAGGCAGTCATCCCGTTGACCAATCCTCCGGTAGAACTTCGAATCGGGCTTGACGGACTTGTCAACGTTCAGGAAGAAACCAAGCGGCTTGAAAAGGAACTCGAAAAAGTGAATTCCGATCTCGCGCATGTTCAACGGAAGCTTGCGCAGGAAACTTTCGTCGCGAAAGCTCCCCCGGAACTCGTCGCGACCGAGCGCCGCAAAGAGCAGGAGTACAAAGCGAAGCTCCTGGAGCTGGAACGCGCGTTAAAACGTATTTCTGATATTCCGGGACAAGCTTCTCGGGCATGAAACGCAGAGCCTTGCTAGTAGGCGCGATGTTCCCTCGTGACGGACGGAAGATCGTGGCATCTCTCGAACTTCGAAAGGGATGTGATCTCGTCGTAGGCGTTGATCGGGGGTTCAAGTATTCATTGGCCCTGGGTTTGAAGCCGGATTTGGCGATTGGTGATTGGGACAGTCTGCGGGATCTGAAGCTTCTCGGAAAATGCGCGCGATTGACGCTTCCCCGTGAAAAAGACCGGAGCGATCTTTTTTTCGCGGCGTGCGCCGCCGTGAACGCGGGCGCCACGGAAATCATGGCGATCGGAGTGACGGGGGGACGTCCCGATCACGAACTTGCTGCGCTTTTGGATCTCGCGGAGTTGGCCGGGAACCCGCGTTTCGGCCTGAAAAGTGTCGCGATCGAATCGGCGGAGTATCGTCACAGCTTCGTTGCCCCTGATTCACCTTGGAAAGCGAAGCTCAGGTCCGGGCAGCTCGTTTCGATTTTTGCGCTCAACGGCACGGCCCACGGAGTGACACTGAAGGGGCTCAAGTATGCTCTTCGCGGTGAGCGGCTCATTCCGTCATCCCACGGGTTGAGTAATCAGAGCGTCGGCGGGGCTTGCTCCGTTTCACTGAAGCAAGGCCTTCTTCTGGTTATGTTGAAGAAGCAGGACGAGGCTTCTTCGCGCGACGTGTTTCCCACTTTGACAAAAGCAGGGGCCACTTGAATAATAGCGTGATGTTGTCGAAATCCGGCAAAATGAGCAGCCATCCGGCCGTGCGATTCCAGCAGATACCGGTAGTTGAGGGAAAACTCTCCAGTTTTGACAGAATCCGGGGAACTATCGTTGACGACGTTGTTTCGGAAACGATGAGGGAACTCACCGGAAGTGACCTTGACCTTGTCCTTGGTCAGGCCTTGTACTCCGAACGCTTTCGCTTGAAGCACTTCAAGGGAAACATCTACACCCGTTCCCGCTCGAAGAGGGACCGGGCGCTTTGGAATCGGGTTCAGGCAGGACTCCTGCGTCCGTCCGCCGAGGTCGATCGTGAACAGCTCCTTTCCGGAGTCGTCCGCCATTTTGGTGAAGAGATCGCCGGGCACTTTGACCCGCGTGTTTATCGTTTCGCCTCCCACGCGGTGCCGTGGGGTGTTAGCTGGCTTTTGAACGCCGCGAGCGTCCGGCGTTTTCTGCCCTGGGGCATGACGGAATCGTTGGCGTCGAGGCTCCACATACTCGGTGAAGTGACTGCTCTTCAGCGGCTTGCAGAGCGTGGGACGATTCTGCTCGTTCCGACGCACCAGAGCAATATCGACAGCATTCTTATCGGTTACGTTATCTACCTGCTCTCGTTACCGCCGTTCGCGTACGGCGCCGGGATTAATCTTTACTCAAATCCGGTTCTCAATTTTTTCATGAGTCATCTGGGCGCTTACACCGTCGATCGTCAGAAAGGTAACGAGATATATAAGACCGCGCTGAAGAACTACAGCACACGGCTTTTGCGGGAGGGTGTTCATTCCATATTTTTCCCGGGAGGGGGGCGCTCAAGGAGTGGTGCCGTCGAAAGCAAGTTGAAGCTCGGACTTCTCGGGACGGGACTTCAGGCGCAAATCCAGGGATATCTCTCCGGCGCGAAATTCCCCAACGTTTATGTCGTACCGATGGTGATGAGCTATCATTTCGTCCTGGAAGCGGGATCTTTGATCGAGGACTACCTGGCCGAGGCGGGCAGGCACAGGTACATCATGATGGATGATGAGTCCTGGCAACCGATCAAGGTTTTGCGATTCTTTTGGAAGCTTTTTTCGGCGCAAACAGCGATTACCGTTCGGATAGGCAAGCCTCTCGACATTTTCGGCAATTTCGTGGACGAAGAGGGGCGTTCGATCGGGCCGAACGGGAGGATCATCGACCCGAGACTCTGGCTTTCGACAAAGGGGGAGCTTAGAAGCGATCCGCAGAGGGATCGGGAATATACGCGCGAACTCGGCAACCGACTGATCGATCGATTTCATCGGGAAAATACGGTGCTTACCTCGCACGTTGTCGCCTTCGCGTTCTTCGAAGCGCTGAGACGCCGCTATCCGGATCTGGATGTTTTTCGGTTTCTTAGACTCTCGATTTCACAACGATCGCTTCCGTATGACGAGTTTACGCAAGCCGCCGCGCAAGTTCGGGAACGTCTGGTCATGAGCGAGGGGCGCGGCGAGCTCCATCTGAGCCCTGAGTTGAAGACCGCTGACACGGAAAAATGGGTTCGGGACGGAATAGGCCAGCTCGGATGTCTTCACGGGGCCGGTGTTATTCGGGAGAGTGATGGTGTGGTTTGGACGGAGGACATGAATTTGCTCTACTATTACCGCAACCGCTTGTCAGGCTACGGTTTGTCGCTGCTTGCGGAATCAGAGGGCCCAAACAGGATGCCTGGGGAAAATGACAGCAAAGGCTTTTTGGCGTAATTCGCGGATCGCGGTCATCGGTGCTGGAAGCTGGGGAACCATTTTGGCGAACCTTGTCGCGAAGAACTGTCGTGAGGTTCAGCTCTGGACCCGCACGGAACAGCAGGCGCTCGCGATCAACTCGCAGCGCTTCAATCAGCGTTACCTGCCGGAGTATCGGATCGACGACCGCGTTCACGCATCCAGTGATTTTGAGTCCGTGTTGGGGCGGGAAACCGCGTGCGTGATCTGGGCGTTGCCCTCCGAGGCGTGTCGCGAACAGGCGCGGCGTATCTCCGGTCTGCTCCGCGGAGATGAGATCATTCTCCATGCGACCAAAGGCATCGAGAGGGGCTCGCTCAAACGGATTTCACAGGTATTGGCAGAAGAGTTGCCTTGCCGCCGGATCGGCGTGATCAGCGGCCCGAATCTCGCGCACGAAGTCGCGCGCGGAGATCCTTCAGCGACGGTGGTTGCGTCCCATTTTGATGAGGCGGTCGAGGCGGGGCAGATTCTCTTGACGGGTGAGCGATTTCGCGCATATTCGTCGAGTGACGTTGTCGGCGTGGAATGGGCCGGTTCCCTGAAAAATATTTTGGCGATCGCGTCCGGCGCGCTGGATTCGTTGAACCTCGGCTGGAATGCGAAAGCGATGCTGATTACCCGCGGCCTCGTTGAAATGGTCCGGCTCGGGCTCTCGATGGGAGCGAAGGAATCGACTTTCATCGGCCTTGCCGGTCTCGGCGATCTGCTCGCGACGTGCGGGAGCTCGTACAGCCGCAATTATCGCGTCGGCTTACGGCTCGGAAAGGGAGAAAAACTCGAGGCGATTCTCCCCACTCTGGGGGGAGTTGCTGAAGGAGTTCATACGACCGCGACGGTTCGACAGTTCGCGGAGGAGCGAAAGATCTCCATGCCCATCACCGAAGGTGTTTTGCAGCTTCTGAACGGGGTGGTCTCGGTTCCGGAAGTCATTCAAAGTCTGATGTCGCGACCTCTGAAATCGGAATCGTTCGAAGCGTGAAAGATCAGTTCGGATATTTTAAATAATAAATGTCCGGCAGGTTGCGACAGTGCTCTTCCAGGTCGAGACCGTAGCCGATCAGGAACTGGTCTTCGATAAGGCGGCCGACGTACTTGACGTTGATATCAACAACCCGTTTCGAGGCCTTGTCGAGAAGCGTCACGATCTCGACCGAAGCGGGGCCGGCAGACTTGATCCGTTCGTACAGGAACTTCAGCGTTCGACCGCTGTCGATGATCTCCTCGATGATGAGCACGTGTTTATCGCGGATATCAGCCTGGATGTCCTTCAGAATAGTGACGGTCCCGCTCGAGGTCCGGGCTTTTCCATAACTTGAAAGCCGCACGAACTCGACTTCGGCTTCGACCTTAAGGTGTCGAACGAGGTCGGCCATGAAAACGATCGCGCCTTTGAGCACGCCCACCAGAACCACCGGTTTGCCTTCGTAGTCCGCATTGATCCTGTTTGCGATCGATTGGACAGCGGCATCGATTTCATGGCGGTTCAGGTATTTGGTGAAATTCTTGTCATCAAACATGGGACCCTCTCTGTCTACGTTTTTAATTTCTTAAGGAGTTCCTTGATGGCGGAAAGGCCATCCAAGCCTTTGGAAGCGAGAAACGAGGCGACCTGGTGACCGCCTTTGGCGAGAACTCCGAAATAACCTTTACTGAAGAGCGTTATGAATCCGACGTGCAACTTGAGCGAGATTCTGCGGTTCGCGTCAGGTGATAGGATGAGCTTGAAAATGTTGATACCAATGAGCCCGATTTCCGCGGCAGGATCCGAAAGAATGAGTTCGGCCGCCTCGGGTGTCAGGATGAATGTGAGCTGAGGCGCATTGGCTCCAGCGCCTCTGATTTCGTTCTTGCGATTGGTGCGGGTGAAGACAAAGCTCTCAACCGCAGAACCGTTGCTGAGTTGAATCTTGAATTCGATTTCGGCGCCATCAGCAATGGTTTCGGCGGCCCTTTGTGCAATGTCTCGCTCAAAGTACGCTCGAAAGCGATCAGTGAAGTTCGAGGATGGCTCCATCAGAGCAATTTGCCGCGCTTAGCCCGGTTTTGCAAGGGAACTGATCAGGAGCTTCGAACGGTTTCGACCTGAGGAGGGGTGGCCGCAGCTTCCGAGGGGGCTGTTTCCGGGTGAGGAGCTTTGTTGCCTTCGCCTTCGAGGCGTCGGAACTTCGCTTCTTCGACTCCGGCCAGAGCGTCCTTGAAGTTACGGATCGCTTTGCCTAATGTATTTCCTAGCTCCGGCAATCTGCGAGGGCCGAAGATAAGGAGGACAATGCCAAGTACTAAAAGGTGTTCACCAGAAATCCCAAACATATTCTGCATATACAAATATGCGCAACGTATGTCAATTCTGGCGTTTCCCCCCGTCTTCCGGCTGCTTGCCGTGGGGCTGGTCTTTATGGCGAACGCGGCTTTGTTTGCTGGGTGCAAGGGCGATCCCATCCATCCTACCGGGGCTAACGCGTACCAGATGGTCACGGGAGACGATACCGAGGATGACCGACATCGCTGGGACAGTCTTTTTAATACACAGGCTTACGTCTATGGAAAGGAGCCGGCCGCCTTTCTTCAGGAGCACATTCATTTGCTGCCCGTTGGCCGGGCTCTCGATATAGCCATGGGGGAGGGACGTAACGCCGTTTACCTTGCCAAGAAGGGTTTCAGTGTCGACGGGGTCGATTTTTCGGAGGTGGCCCTGAGAAAGGCCAAGCGGCTCGCCAGGGAAAATCAGGTCTCGATCAACGCGGTCTATGCCGATTTGAACAGCTACTCCGTAAAACCCGAGTTTTACGACATCATTGTCAATATCGATTATCTGAGTCGGGACTTTGTTTCACAAATCAAACGGGGTTTGAAAAAAGGGGGACTCATTGTTTATGAGTGTCACACCCTGGAGCAGCTGAAAAACGTTACCGGGCTGAAACACGACTTTTTGCTGAGGAATGGTGAGCTAAAGGAGCTCTTCAAGGATTATCAGATTCTCGTCTATCGCGAAACAAACGACGGCAAAGACGCAAGGGCCAGCTTGATCGCGCGGAAACCTTGAGCCGGCGCCATGAAAGAGATCGTATTCCTTTTTCTTAAGCTCGGGACGCTGGGGTTTGGCGGCCCGATCGCGATCCTCGCAATGCTCGAAGAGGAAGTCTGTCGCAAACGCCAATGGCTCACCGGGCGGCAGTTCGGAGAGATCCTCGCGATCTGTAAACTTCTTCCGGGCCCGATTTCAACGCAGGTTTCGATCTATGTTGCGTACTTGCGGGGCGGCGTGGTGGCCGGAGTCGCGGCCGGGATTGCGTTCATCCTTCCGTCATTTCTTCTGGTGCTCGGACTCAGTTATTTCTACGCGCACTCGGCAATGGTCTCCAGAGCGGCTGTCCTTTTTACCGGTTTTCAGGTGGGGGCACTTGCCGTCATCGTCCTTTCCACGGGACAGCTGGCGAGCGGTTACCGACGTGAGGTCCGGGCCTGGGGCATCGCCTTGGCGAGTGCGGTTCTTATTCTTGCTGTTCCACGTTGGGAGCCCGTCGTCATCTTCGTATTCGGGATGATCGGGATTTGGGTCGGCCGTGGTGGCACGAACAGTCGATTGCCGGAAAAGGGCGAATTGAAGGAACGAAAGAGCACGGGATCGAGTGTCTTTGGGGTTTTCGGATTCGCCACGACAGGAACGGCCTGGCTTGCTCACCTCAAGGCGAGTGTGCTTGTTGATTTATTCTGGGTCTGCTTTAAAGCGGGCGCATTCGTCTTTGGAACCGGTCTCGCGATCGTTCCTCTTCTGGAAGGAGACACTGTCCGCCATTTTCAGTGGCTGACGCATTCCGAATTCATGGATGGACTCGCCATTGGGCAGGTTACCCCAGGGCCCATTGTGATTACCTCAACGTTCATCGGCTTTAAGGTCGCCGGCTTTTTAGGAGCCCTCGTCGCGACGTTCGGGATGTTTCTGCCGTCTTTTATTAACATTCTGGTGATCCTCCCGAGAGTGTGGAAGCGCGTGAACGGAACGCCTGCCGCCGCGGCTTTTGCGAGCTGGGCGATTCCGTCGGTGATCGGAGGAATCGCCGGATCAGCATTCCGGCTCGGCTGGCTGACGCTCACGAGTCCTGCGCTGGTGGTTTTATTCGTAGTGTCTCTCGCGTTCGCCCTCAGGTTGAAACCACCCGGATGGCTTTTGATCCCGCTTGTCGGAGGCATGGCGGTCCTGGGTCGCGCAGCAGCCCTTCTCTAAGACCGGAATGGCTTTTACGTCGGCCGCGGTTGCGGACGCGGGACGGGCTGAGGAGCCGGAATCGGAATCGCTGGCCCCGGCGTGGGGGCCCAGGTCGGTCTCGACGTCGGTTCCGATGGAGGAGATGTCGGTAACCACGTGGGTAGACCGGTCGGCCTGGATGTAGGAGGGTTCGTCGGAAGAGGGAAATTCGGCCAGTTCGACGGGAATGCGGAAGGTCTCACCGAAGGTGCCGGATCGATCGGCCGTGGACTGGCGCTCGTGTCGTCCCGCCCACCGGGGACGAGCAGGTGATCCCTGATCCAGTTAATATCAACGTAATAATTCGCATAGTCCGTCGGTTTGAGAACGGAGTAGGGGATCCACATGTAGTCAGGCCAGGCGTCGACGAGAATACCGTCTCCCATTCTCCAGGCGCCGCCGGCAAAAAAATCGTTTTCGCGCGTTACGATCACGTTTCCGCTCGATTGCACTTTTCCATCGGGACTGAAGACAATGGGCGCGTCGACCCAGACTTCCATCTTGAGGGCTCTTGATTCGACAAGGTCCGTGTCTTCGAAATTGAAAGGTGGCGTCTGCACTCCCGGGGCGACGTCGTCGCGCATCCACCAGAGGGATAAGGTGAGTAAAATGCGGTAAACTCCCGGAGCACGCGGGTCGGCTCCGAGATAGTCCGCCGGTTTGGGGTATTCGAACCGATAACCGGCGAGCGGTTGGTTCCAGACTTGGTCTCCGGTGTAGCGATCGAGAAGAACTGCCTGTTTCAGACGTCCCATGTAGTTCGTCAGGATCAGGAAGACTTGGTCCGGCACGGTATCGTGATACTTCGGCGAGTTATAGTCCTGCCCGAAATCGACCCGTTCACCGTAAAAATCCGCCCCGGTTTCCATGGCGGCTTCCGTCAGGAGAGCCTTGAGATCCGCGATCTCGAATGTAACGCCGTTCACCTTGACGGCCTGGCGGGGTTCGGGAAACAAGGCTGATGCAGCCGTCCACCCATTGCAGTGTCCCCACCAGCCCTGCACTTTGGGATCTTTGCTGCCATGATTCTCCACTTCCCACCGTTGGGCTTGCGTGAAACCGCGTGCCGCGTCGTACTTTCCGGCCGGGCTCAGGCCTGAGCCATAGGTTCCGGCGGCAATACCGTTTTGCGTGTAGGGCCACCAGTACCCCGCCCAAGGCGTCGGGACAGCTTGTCCCTGACTGAAGGAATTAATTAGATTCGCGAAGTTCTTGTCGCCGTGAAATTCCTGCCCTCTGAAACCCGGATAAGGCACGGGTGCGGCATTCGCTTCTTCGGATTGGTTATCGAATTCTGGCTTTCCGCAGGAGCTGAATAGCGAAACAGTGACGATGATCGCTGTTGTACTCGCAATGGTGGCGAGAAATTTGGAATTCATGAGCGCTCCTTCCGGAACAGGATCGCGATCCCGTTCGCGGTTCTCAGAAAGCTCGGCCAAGGTTCACCTTGTTCCCAGAGAACTTCAATGGGACGGCCAAAAAAGTCATCTTGTTGGAACCATGTTGCGCGCGTGATCTGGGGGGAGAATCCCGCCTTACGCGCAAGGTCTTGCGCGAATTCCGGCAGAACGGGAACCTTTTCGGCGTTTTCGCGACGCGCGGTACCCAGTTCTGGAATATTAAGAGGGAAGAGTTCGAGCGGAGTCATGGTAGAGGGAATCTCGTTTGAAACCGCCGCGCCCTCCGGTTGACCCGCGAAGTGATATGCTTTTTGGCTCGAGGCTGTCAGGTTTTCTATCGTCAGCTTGATCTGATGGACGCGTGGGTCGGGGGGGGTGAGTCCAAAATCACGTGTTTGTGTCACCTCGAGCGTGACGCTGGAATGTGCGCCGCCGGTCGCCGAGAGAACTTTGTAATGAAATGCCGCGGCTTGGGCGGTCATCCTGAGCTGATCCGGCGCTCCCGTCATGCGCATGGTTGGAGGACGGAAGCTCCAGGCAATGACATCCCACTGGTCACCGGGTTCGTAGTGCTTTCCATAAAGGCGTAAAATCCAGGATGAAGAAAGAGCACCGCCGGTCTGCCCGGATTGTAGCGTTGCCTGACGATCCACTTTTCTTTGCGCAATTTTCAGCGCTTCCAGATAATCCTTTTCTGGCATGGATGCCGTTGCGCTGCTGCATGCGAGTCCCGAGAACGCGAACAGGACACTGAATAAGCCGAATGACATGAGCCCTCCGCTGTGAGTTCGGACCAGCAAACGCCATGCCCGAGGCAGAATTCGAAACTTTGTCGCGAAACGGTGTTGACGAACTGATGCGTACTCCATTACTCAGAAATGAATGTCGCAATCAGAAAACACAGGGAGCAACGGCGTCAGGTTCGCCGGGTTCTGGATTCGTTTCGCGGCCTCGTTTATCGACTGGACTATCCTCACGATCGCTTCCTGGGCCGCGCAGCTGATGATTCTCGGCGTGGTTTATTGGGCGCGGATTTTCGTTTCGGATAACAGGGGCGCAACCGGCGGGTTTTTTGATGCGTTCAATCCCCTGTGGCTCCAGGTCATGAACGGGGTTCTGTATCTTCTTCTTTCGTTACCTTATTACATTGTCGGACATCGGCGATACGGCACGACTCTCGGAAAACGACCTTTTCGCATCTATGTCGTGGATAATTCCACTCTCGGCCCGATCACGCTGAAGCAGTCGGTGATCCGGTGTTTCGGATACGCCGTTTCATATATGGTTTTCATGGTGGGCTTCATCATGGCCGCATATCACCCCACAAAACGCGCACTTCACGACCTGATCGCGGGGACTGTTTCAGTCAGGAGGAACTGATGGGGATCTATAGCCGGTTTAAACGGGCTCAGGACGGATTTCGCGCTCTCGTGGAGCTGCTCGAGTCTACCCCCATCACGAGGCGGCAAAAGATGATCGATGCCGGAATGGCTGAAGACCCGGCCTATACAGAACAGGCCCTCAAATACGTTCTTTCGTTTGAGGACGTCATCCAATTGCCCGATTTGGAACTGGCCGAAGTGGTCGCAGCCGCTCCTCCCCGGATTATGGCGTACGCTATCAGCCAAACGAGCGATGAAGTAAAGAACCGGTTTCTTTCGAATGCGCAACCCCGTGTGAGGGCAGAGATCAAAGATTATCTTTCAGTTCAGGTGGGCTTGCGCGAGTTGGGCGGAGCGCAGCTCAAGCTCGTGGAAGTCACTCGCCAGCTCGAACGGCGGGGCTTGATTAAAACCAAACGTATTCCTCTCCAGCTGGACTAGCCTGAACGCGCCAATATTTCCGGCCTAAAACCGCGAAAGCTCGCGCAAAAAGCCCAAATCTCACGGTGTGCTCGCCGATTCTTAAACTTACACAATACGTTCAGTATTGTTCCGTTTAAGAACGGCTGCGCTTCCCGCGACCGTCGGGCTTTTTGCGCTGCGCGTTTTATCTCAGAAATATTGGCGCGTTCAGGCTAGAGAGGCGCTTTGGGGTCGCGAAGCTGCATGTCCCAAAGCTCAATCGAGAATTCTCGGATTTTTTCGAGGCTTGCCCACATTTCAGGCAGGAACCCTTCAGGTCCTTCAAAGGTCTGCCACTCCCATTTGTCCAGGTCATGGTGAAGCGCTGTGAGCGCGGCGGAATAGCCCTTCATCCGGACGATTTCGAGATACTTTTCACGTTCAAACTGGAGGTTCATTTATTGACACGAGATGCTTCCATTTCGTGCTCCTTAGGGTACTTTCTCTTGTTATCGTCAAAAAGGGGATGCCTCAAGAGTAATAGACAGGGGCTGCGTTCTTTCCTCGGTGCGCGCGCTGCTGGTTTCTCTGAAAGTTTGACATAGGTTCATTTGATGAAGTAAGTTGCAAACGTCGGGGCGTAGCGCAGCCTGGCTAGCGCACCTGCTTTGGGAGCAGGGGGTCGTGGGTTCAAATCCCGCCGCCCCGACCATTCATTAATAACCTCAGCAAGAAGTAGTCGCGCCAATAGGGAAGAGCCAGCTGGCGCCGGCGCGAGGCCAAGGCTCTTTCGGTTAGCTTCGGGAGGGGACTCTTTTTTCCCGCTCTTAAGAGCACCATGAAGGGTGCAAATAACGATCGGGAGCAGACAACAGGACTTTTGTCGATCATCGATGCCGCGCTTCTGAGTTCCTCAACCGAAAATGCTGCTTTGAGTGAATTGAAATAGTCAGCAATGAAAACCGGGTCCTCGCGGTCGGCATATTGGCGGGAAAGAAGTCGCATCGATTCGTGTGACCGGAGCAATCCGAAATCAGCTATATAGATCGCCCCATTCGGACGGAGAATTCGGTTGATTTGCCGAAATGTTTCGAACAGGTCCTCCGTATTCGCAAGGTGATGAAATGCCATCGTGGAGGTGACGACATCCGCAGAACAATCAGCAAAAGAACTGAGACTTCGGCAATCTTCACGGAGAAACCGAACGTTTCCCAGTTGTCGTTCCGCGCAGCGTTCCCGCGCCAGTTCCAACATGGATTCTGAAAGATCAAGGCCGATGAACTGCGTTTCCAGATTGAGCGTCGCCAGCTGAAGAAGGAGGTCGGCTGTTCCGCAGGCCAGATCGAGCACGACTGTTCCTGGGCGAATGACTCCGCAAATGTTTCTGCAGTGAAATAGATGAACGGAAGCCATTGAGCCATGCCTACTGCTTGCCTTGGCATATGCTTCTGCTTGCTCCGAAGAATCCATTACGAGATGAGGTTCAGGCTCCCGAGGGACCTGTTTACCGCTGAGGACCTCGTTCGCGACGATTCTAAAAAATGGAAGCGACGGCCGTCCGTTCATCCGGCCTGGTACAGATCAACCGAATTTCCAATCACATTGCCTTTGGCGTCAATCGAGAACTTAAGAACGATTGACGATTCAAAGGTCTCAACTCCGGATGGGACATCGGAGCTCTTTTCGTGCAGTAAATAGAAAATGCTCAGCTTGCATGCCCTCGCGCCCTTTTTCAAAGGCTCACAAGAGGCACTTGGAAAACGTTCTTCCGCAAGACTGGATCCTTCCGAGTCAAAAAGCATCTTCTTGAAATATTCGGCGGGCGATAGATGCGCGTTTTCGCCAGCGGACATCTTGCCTTGCTCAGAGAACTTGAGCTTCTGCGCATTCTTCACGAATGCGAGATAAGCGGGATGGGTGAAGCTTCGAAGCACATCCAGATCTTCCGTGAGGGAAGCCGGCGAACGAGTCTTTTGAACTTTTTTGAACTGAAGGTTCGTCCCCCAGATCTTCTTCTGAATCTTTGCCTCGCCGAAGGCGGCGCTCGCCGCAAACATAAGTGCCAAAAATAGTACTGACCAAAGCTTCATAAGCTTTCCTCCGTTTTGAAAACCAAACTCAATAAGAATAGCGTCAAAATCGACTGAGCGCAAAAAGATCCAGGATATTCACCTTCAAATAGAAAAAAGCGAGACAATTCACCGCGTGAGCGCTATTGCCTGTGCCCATGAAGAACGAATTCAGGGTCCTGCGCATAGCACCTCGGATTTTTCTG
>Ga0208958_1000999_pt1 | contig 30467 bp, 33 predicted proteins | sample RifOxyB1_FD_184032 | JGI IMG/M metagenome (GOLD analysis project Ga0208958, IMG submission 184032) | Soil microbial communities from Rifle, Colorado - Rifle Oxygen_injection B1 (SPAdes) | ecosystem: Environmental > Terrestrial > Deep subsurface > Rock core/Sediment | place: Rifle, Colorado...
GGGGGATTTTTGGGGCTCGAGAGGTCAGTGACGTGGTGGATAGAAGGGACGATGCGGCGGAGGGTGGTGAAGGGGAAGACGATGAAGATGAGCGGGAAGGATGGTAGGAGGAGGACGATGGAGACGGAGAAGGATAAATGTGTGCGGTGCGGGCATGAGTATGGTGACTTGAACACGGATGCCGCATGCCCGGAGTGCGGAATGTCGAGACCGGATCCTGAAAGGGAGGCCAGGATTGAGCGTAGGATTCACCAGATGAGCCGAATCCACGAAATCGAGCGAGAGATGATCGATGAGGAGCGCGATGAGTGGATCATGTACGGGATGTGGATTCTGCGGCGGAAGAATGACACGTTGATGCTGAGTCCGTTGATAGGGATGCTGGGAGGGAAGTGATGGGGTGTGAGGTGGTGACGAGGAACCGCGGGGAAGCTTTCCGGATGGAAATCGGTTCGCTCCCCGCGCGGGATTGTCGATAAGGGTCTATATCGGATCAGTCTCAAGCTTCAGCATGCGCCAAGTGCTGCGGAGCGCATCGCGTTGGGACATCCCGTGCAGGTCCATGTAGTATGCGGTGTAGCACGGGAGGTCGTGGCTGGCGTTGATCTCCGCGATTCGCGCCATGGCGCCGGGGCCTACGAGTCGGACCTGGAGGGTGGTGAGGTCTTGGACTATGGAGATGTGGCTCATGTTGTCTGGCATGGAGGGGCTCCTTCTTTTCTCCGCAGGATGCTCTTCCAAAACAGTCGTTCCTCGGCTGCTTTTCTTTCTTCATCGTTCTCACGCAGTCTCTGCCAGGGTGCAATCCCCTTCCCCTCGTCTGCATCCACGGTTACCGTTCTCCCATAAACGCAATCCAGCCCGGAGCTGAGTGCCTGCCCGGACCAGTCCCGGCGCATGTAGGCCGGCGTGATTGGGTCGCGTTTGCTGGTTCCGGGGATTCGGATATCCGTCGCGGCCAGGGAGAGGCACCGCGCCCAGGGGCGGACGTCGAGAGCCCAGTAGGTTTGAGCCAGGGACTGGAGGACTGGTTGAGTTATGGTCTGGGTGGTAATGGGTGTCGTCGGTATGGGCATGTCGGTGGTCTTCATGGGCTTATCCTTTTTTGGTGGTGGTCGTTGATGTTGCTCCGCTCTCCTGGATGGTAAGGGCGTAGCCGAGCCGGTCGAGGCGGTCGGTTATGCTCCGGACCGCGAACGAGTTGAACGTTCGGCTGTCGTCCTTGGCTGCTGCCATGGCCAGAGCGGCCAGGTCCTTGTCCAGGTAGATGGTCATCTGGACTTTGTTGCCGGGGAGGATCTTCTTGGGCATGGGTGGGGTTATCCTTTCCGCCCGGATGCCGCCGGGCTCGGTATGGTGGTTAATCTCCCTTTGGTGTCGTGAATCCCCACACTGCCGCCCTGATGCCTTCCTGGATGCGGTAGTAGTTCCCGCTTACCCGCACGTTGGCGTGCTGACGCTTCGTGTGGACCATGGAAGCGCGTTCACAGTACAGCTTCCCGCCAGGGGTACGAAAAAGCTTCCCGCGAATACGGTGCGTCTTCCGAAGGATCACTTCGTTTTCAATCTCCATGGCGTCTCGGGGGAGTGTCGCCGGGACAAAAGCGATGTCACCTTGCCGGACAATGAGGTGCAACTCGTCGGAGGGGCAATCCCAGATCCTGGAAAGCACAAAAGCAACCGTGCCCTCCGGCGTCTCGAGCGCTTTCTTGGAGCGGGCCGGGGTGTCGACCGGGTGGGCGAACACGTTTCCGCTCTCAGTCCGTCCGATCAAGTAATAGTCTTTGCGGACGTGGTTGAACCTGCGAGGGTGAAAAATGCACTGCCGTACCTGGACCACGATCAGGCTGGCGGCCTCGTCGTGGCCGTAGAGATCCACGTTGATGGAGCTTCCGCGCTGTTTGCGGAAGCTCTCGATGCCAGTGGTGTAAACGCCGGCTTTCTCGGCTTCGCGGATCAGCGTCCGGGCGAATTCAGGAATGTCGATCAATGCGTTGTAGTCGTTGCGTGCTGTCTGGTTCATGGCGTTCCCCTTCCTTGTTGGTGTGGTTGTTGTCCTCTCGCCTGCCTTCTCCCCGCGCTCCCGGTGTCCAGGTCGGGAGCGTAGGGGGAAATCAGGAGATTTTTTGTGCTTCGAGGCAGTCCCTGTGCCCCCAAACCGAGCGGCATTTGTGGTAGGTCATGGCGTCAGGAGCATAAATTCGCCCCTCGACCAAATGCCAAACCTCGGATACATGCCGCCCGCACACTTCACAGTGTCCGAATTTGGCCGATGATGCTCCCGTGTTGGTAATCCGGTACACATACCTTCCGACGGGGGCCGAAGCCGCGGAGATTCCGTCGATTGTGGTCATGCGTTCCAGGTGGGATCTCTTTTTGTTGGTGCGGCTGTGTCCGTAAATTTCCATGATTTCTTTCTTTTCGTCCGCCTGCTTACCGGGGCGGTCTCTGTTGCCCGTTTGGGCCGTTCATGCGATGGTGAACAGATAATAATTCATGAAAAATGCGTTGTCAACATTTTTTTGGAGTAAAATTCAAGAAAAATGTAAGGGGAGCCATAAGTAAAATGTAATCCATGAAAGAATGGCGTAGATGGCGGGCTATCCACGCATTTGAGGCTAAAATGAATGGCGATTCAGAACATTTTCGTATCGTTTGGACGGCAAAGTAGCGGAAAGACTTGATTTGTTTCAGAAATGTAATACATTCTTATCCAAATGTAATTTTTTTCATGAAAAACGGGGTTTTTGGGAAAATCTTTGATATATCGTAAAAAAGTTGAAATATCGGCAGAGTTGGGGAAAATTCGTGAATGTTGGGCTCGGATGTTGAGTAGTGATCGAAGAATGCGAGATTTTAACGAAATATCGTTAAAACTTGGAAAATTACGAAATATCGTGATTTTAACGAAATATCGTGAAGGTCAGACCAGTAAATTACGAAATTGTAACCGGCCACTATGTTGTCTAATTCCTTATGGTCGGTATGAAGCACCAACGCCCCCTGTCTGCGAAATGCAGACTGCGGGAGAGTTGTGTGGTGCAGCAGTGTCGTTTTCTCCTCCTTTCGTGGGGGCGGTCACCTTGAGTCCGGTCAACTTGAGATGCTGGCTGCCCCTTTTTTATTTGCGGTCCGGTCCTGTAATTGTGTAGACTCTTGGCTATGTTGCGATGCATTTTGTGTTGCAGCACGGAGGGGGATGCTCAATGGGGGGAATGCAATCGCTCTCGCCGTCGTCATGCTCGGCGGACGGCGCGCACCTGTCCATGGCCGCCGCGCTTGGCTATGTGCAGGCTCCTCCGGTTGATCAGGAGACACGCCAGCTCGCGGCCGCCACGCTTTCTCGGGCCGCAAAGGATGCGTTGGTCGAGGCTTTCGATCCCAAGAATCGCTGGCTTACCGGTGCTTTTCCCGTGCGCTACTGGCTGGACGACGAGCACGGGGAGGAGTGGCATACCAGTAAGGGTTTCACGTTTCGCTGGTGCCTTCAGTGCCTGGGCATGGATGAGGCTTTCGTTCTTTCCAGGATCGCGGCCTGCGTGCTCCAAAACGCAATTATCCAATTGTGCCGGCGCTCTGTTCATGTTCGCCGCCAGGTCATTACCGATGTTCGTCCCGAAGATCCTCTAATCAATGTCCCCATCGAAAAGTGGTTCGGCGAGTGGGCCGGGGAAGATGGCGTAAAGCCACCGGTGCTCTCGTTTTTGTGGTGCTGCGAGCTTCTGAGGCTCGATCCGCTCGCTATCAGGGTCGAGGTTGCCCGCGTGATCCGAAACTACACTCGAGGCGCGGATAACGTGGACCTCGACTGGGTGATCATGGACTATGCTCAGCGGCTTGTGATGAGGAATCGGTGAGTCGCGGCGGTGAGTCGCGGCGACGAGCTGTAATGATGTTGACCCAAGCCAGCTATCCCCCTTCGCGGAGAAAAGAAAAATGCCTGATGTCTCCAACGTCCATCCCGCCCGAGAATGGAGGGCTCAGCTATGCCGTGGTCGTGATGATCACCGGGGCCGTGGCGTTCTCGACGGCGGTCATTTCTCTCTTTTCGGCGTGGATCATGAACGAACGGCGACTCACCGACTTGTTGAATAAACAGCGACGAGACTACGAGGTGAAAGCCGAGGAGATGGCAGACGAGATGGACGGAAAATTGACGGCATCCAGGCAAGAAATCAGGGAACTGCAGGCGGAGATGCGGACGAAGTATATCACCCACGAACAATGTCAGGACTGCAAGTCTCGGGTGGCCGAAAGGGAGCATGGAATCGGAGAGGGAATCGAAAAGCTGTGTGGGCAGATGACCACGTTCCAGGAGATCATGGAGCAGCGATTCGTGAGGTACGATAGGATTCTCATGGTCCTGGTAAATCGTTCCCCCGATATTTTGCCGGCCGAGAAGGAGGCGCTTTTCCCATGACGACTACCATCGCCGTGCTTATTTCCGTCGTTTCCGGCGCCGCCGGGATATGGCTCGGGCGAATCCGGGAGCGGGCATACTGGGAGCCTAGGTTCCGCATCCTGATGCGAAGAATGAAGACCCAGGACCTGAGGAGGGGCGGTAGTGGGATCAGCGGGCGAGAGGTGAAAGGCGCGGCGAGGAAGTAAGACTGGAAACGGCGAAAGAATCGAAGGAACATGGCTGCGAAGCGGGAGGAGAGAAACCGTGAAGAAGAAAATGGATGAGAAGAAGCATCAGCAGGGTGGTGGTGTGAGTGGCCCCGGTCGAAAACATGGAGCGATGCTTCCCGGGATGCCGATGATGCCTCCAGGCAGTGGCGCGGGGAAGAAAAGTAGTAGTCAGCGAGGAGGGAAAAAATGCCGATGATGACGATGGTGCGTGAGTGGGTCGTTGGAATGGTTGCCGGGATTGCGCTGATAGCGCTGTTTGCGGGATCGCTATTTCTCCTTCCCGGCTGCGTCCCGGTTCAGGTCAAGCCAGGTTGTGAAAACTCCATGCAATCCCAACCCGGCGTTGACATCGCCATGGCGGCCGGTGCAATCGGCCTGAGTGAGTACCTGCTGCAAAATCCGGAGGACAAGTCGGATGCGAGGAAGGCGGTAAAGGCCGCAATCGTGGTGCTCGAGCAGGACGTTGTGACCATGGACCTTCTGGTGTCCGCGCTTCAAAAGGGGATAAGCTCTCGCGAAGTGCGATCTCGACTCGGGTATGTTGCCATTTTTGGCAGGGGGCGAACGGCGGGCACGGCGCTTGATTCGTGTGATCGGGAATACCTGTCGGCGCACTTCCAGGAATTGAGGGGAATGATATGATGGCGAGATATATTGCAATGAAGCACATTCGAAGACTTGTGGCTGCGTTGGCTGTCTTGGTCATTGGTGGGATCTTGACGGCGTGTATGACCAATAAGAACACCATCAACGCCTACGAGGGATCGACAGTCACGCAAAGCATCGACCAGAAGAAGACGGTCACGACCACGACCGATGCGTCCGTTCCTCCTGCGGCGTTGGGACTGTAGCCATGGAAATGCACCATGCCAAAGCCCAAGACGATGAAGTCCCAAGGCATCGCAAACTGAAGCGGTCTCATGAGCGACGAAGATTCACTATAGAGTATTTCACGCCCAAAGGTGGTGTGTGGAGCCGGTGGACTAAAAAGTACGTCACTGAGAAGTCCAGGGATGAAGCTGTTGTGATGTTGACCGAGAAATGCCGGTCAATTGGCTGGGTGTTTCGGGCAGGAGCATAGACCATGGAAATGCACCGAATCCTAAACTGCGGCTGCGCGGCGTGCCGAATGCGCGAGCGGAACGAGCTGTGCGATGCCGAGGCCATCATCTCGCGGCTCGGTTGGGATTGGATCTGGACTTGGGCGATGAGGCCGTATCGAGACATGTGGACGTGAGCTGCTCCTTGCGTGGGAGCGTGGATTGAAACAAATAGCGAGCGGGAAAGACGGGAGAAGAGACGATGAACGGAGACCACCACGGACGAGTACCAAATCCGAATGCAATGCTGCTCAATCCAGAGCGCGAGCCGGAAGCAACCGGGGTTCGCACGGTTATAGACCTGCGCGTTCTCGTTACCAGCGATGGTCGTGTCCAAGTGACGGGCATCCCCCAGTCGATTGACGTTTTCTGCCAGGTGATGATGGACGCCAACCGCGCGGCCATGAAGCATTTCGTGTCACAGGCCGTAAAGGATGCGGCGGCGGGGCCTGCGTCGGACATCGTGTTGGCGAGGCCCGGGATCGTCAACCCTGGGAATGGGCGGGGGATGTGATGGAAACCTTGAATGAGCAACAACGGAAATACCTTGACCCCACAAAACCGCTATGGCTACCGGAAGGTTCTGTCCGCGCCATCTTCACGGGCGGTGCCCTTTCCACGGCTGCGCTGTTGCTCCTTCTCCAAATCCAGGTGCCTGAATGGTTCGTGGGCTTGATCGTGATGGTGACGCAGAACTATTTCAACGCACGGGGGAATGAGACTCAAGTTCAGAAGGGGAAAGAAGGCGATGCTTGACATCCTAACAGCCGCGCTTTTTGTCATCTTTCTTCTTACGTCACCACACCCCGTTCTCTTCGTAATCATGGTTCCCATCCTCATGGTGACGATTCACGCTCGGCTCTGGATTGTGTTTGGGCTACCGCATCGGAGGCGAGACGGGAGAAGAAGGGGTCTCCATGGCTAAATTCAGTAGGAAGAAAGGAAAAACACGAGGTGCGGGGGAACTTCCCCGCGATTTCGTGGACCCCATGCCCGGAGCGGTTCGCAACCCAAACGACCTCCCTCCCGGTGAAGAATTGTCACCAGGCGCTCACGTTGCCGCCATGGTGGATCGAATGCGCTGCATGCTGGACAAGGCCTCTCCCGATGCTCTCTTCGCCTTGCGGATACTCTATTGCCTCGATTCTCCCACGGAGACGCATACTCGAGAATGGGCCATGGACACCGTGCGCCAGATCGCTGGAGGGTACGAGCTGGGAAACCTGTTCATTAAGGTAGTGGGCGGAACGATTGATTTCCGGGACCGCGAGTATATTCTTCCGAAAACGCCCAGGGCGCAGAAAATCGACGTTAACGGCAATCTACAGCTTGCGGCGCTCTTGGACAACATTGACGGAACCACGAGGGGGCTTCCTTCCGAACAGCAGTCCTGGCCGGATGAACATGAGGATGGAACTGGAGACGAAGAATGACAGAGACAGAGAAGAAAAGCAGCAGCGACGCGATGGGAATCTTCGAATCCTTGAGCGACGTGGAGTTACTGACTCTCTGTCTGTGGGGAGAAGCTCGCGGAGAACCCGCTATCGGAAAGCTCGCGGTGGCGCACGTCGTTCTGAACCGAGCGGCGGCCCCGTGCTGGTGGGGGAAGACCATAAAAGAAGTGATCCTGAAGCCGAAGCAGTTTTCGTGCTTCAACGCCAACGACCTCAACCGGCATCGCCTCGAGCACCAAGTCAATTCCGGATACTACGATCCGGCATGCCTGGCCGTGGCCCAGCTCGCTCTCTCTGGTAAGACGGAAGATCCGACAGGCGGCGGGGCAACGCATTATTGTACCGTGGATTGCCGCCCTTCCTGGGAATCCGAGATGGAGTTTCTTGTCCGCATAAATCGACATCGTTTTTTTCGGGCCAAGACCAAGACCAGTGCGACGAAAGCCGGGAGATGATTCGTGTCATTCACCGCGCCGCAGTTGACGAACGAAGCCGCTCCAGTCTCCTTCATCAAGGAGCACGACCCGCGCCTCGGCAGCCAGTATTGGCGGCTGAATCACCTCTACCACATCAAGAACAAGAAAGGGAAACGCCAGCGATTCAGGATGAATCAGAGGCAATTCCGCCTTCTTCGTGATTTATGGTATCGGAATATCGTCGATAAATCGCGTCAGCACGGCATCACAACGGCCTGCTGTATCTTCTTCCTGGATTGCTGTCTGTTCAACAAATGTGTGTCGTCGGGCATCATCGCCCACACAAGGTCCGCGGTCACCAAGCTGTTCGAGGATAAGGTCCGGTTTCCCTACGAGAACCTTCCGGAGTGGTTGAGGACCGCAATCCCACCGGATAAGTCCGACTCGAAGAACGAGCTCCATTTCGCCAACGACTCATCTATCCGGGTCGGGACCGAAATGCGGTCGGCGAACCTTCAGTATCTGCTCATCAGCGAGTTCGGGAAGATCTGTTCCAAGTATCCCGAGAAGGCTACCGAAATCGTGGCCGGCGCGCTCGCTACCGTGCAGGTTGGCCAGGTGATCATCATCGAGTCCACGGCCGAGGGCGCGTTCGGGCATTTCTACGAGTATTGCGAGCGAGCGCGCAAGCTTCAACTCTCTGGGAAGCGGCTGACTCAACTTGATTGGAAGTTGTTCTTCTTTGCGTGGTGGCAGGACCCGGAGAATCGGCTCACCGATGAAGATGCCAAGATCACGCCCATCCCGGCAAAGCTGGGCGAATACTTGGCCGAGAAGGAAAAGCAGCTCGAGGTCAAATTCACCCATGCTCAGAAGGCGTGGTACTTAAAACAGAAAGAAGACCTCGGGCACAAGATCAAGTCGGAGCACCCCACCACCTACGAGGAATCGTTTGAAAAGCAGGTCGAAGGCGCGTTCTGGGCCGAGGAAACTTCAAAGGTGCGCGCGGATGGAAGGTTGTGCCGGGTTCCCTATCAGTCGAATTTGCTTGTGGATACGTGGTGGGACTTGGGCCTCGACGGCTACACGGTCATCTGGTTCACTCAGACCGTGCTGAAAGAGATTCACGTCATAGATTTCTTCTTCGCCAACGAAGGTGGGTGGCAGCTTTATGCGGACGTGCTGAAAGAGCGCGGGTATCGCTACGGGACTCATCACGGCCCTCACGACATTGACACTCGGATCTTTGACGAAACGGCTAGGACCAGGAAGCAGGTAGCGGCCGGCGTCGGTATCAAGTTCGAAACGGTCCCAAGGGTACAGAGCAAGGCCGATGCGATAGATGCGGCCCGCGTGATTATGTCCCTGTGTTGGTTCGACCACGGGAAGTGCGAGGAAGGCTTCCTCATGCTGGAGAATTACCGGCGCAAATGGAACGAGGCCATGCAGCAGTATCTGAAAGAACCGGTCGGGGATGCGAATTGTCACGCCGCCGACGCCTTTCAGACACTCGCCATGGGGCACAAGTTTGACAGCCTGGCGGACGCTGGTATGTTGACGCATCAGGCCGTTTCCGCGGCAGCAAAGCCGTTCAAGGTTGCGAGGATGTGATTGTGATGCACACGAATATGATCTTCGAATCGAACCATGAAGAAGGAGCACCATGAACGGAACAGGCGGCGGGCTCATGCGATCCTTTCCTCCCATGCCCACGGCATATCCACCCTATTCCCCGCCGCGACAGCAGTCCTCTCAGCAGCCGCTCATGCGTTTCGTCCCGAATGCGGAGCTGGACTACAACGCCCGCATGCAGGCGGCAGCCGACCGCGTGCAGTCTCAGCCGCACATCCTTTCCATTGGTGCGCATATTCGGAGATGTTGGGATTCGGCGAGAAACGCCAAGCAACAGACCATCCAGCCGCGTCTTCTTCAATGTCTTCGCCAGCGCCTGGGCGAGTATGAGGACGACGAGCTTGCGCGAATCAGGCAGCGGGGCGGCTCTGAAATCTTCATCATGCTCACTCGGGTAAAATGCTCGGCTCTCGAGAGTTGGTGCCGGGACATCCTTCGCCCGCCAGGCGGGAAGCCATGGGACCTCAGCGCGACACCCATTCCTCAGCTCAGCCCCCAGATTGAAGAGCAAATCGCCATCCAAGCGCAGCGCGATATCATGGACGCTGGCGCGCCCATCTCAAGCGAAGAGTTGAAGTCAAGGATCGACAAGCTCAAGGATGCCCTCTCTTCCAGGTATGACGAGGAAGGGAAGAAGCGCGCCGCGCGGCTTGCCGAGAAGGTTGACGACGATTTCAAGGAAGGCGGGTGGTATCAGGCGCTTGATTCCGTTCTCTATGATCTGGCGACATTTCCCACGGCGTTCATGAAGGGGCCGACCATCCGACGCCGCGCCCGCATCGTGTGGGATTATTCGCAAAGTCTCATGTCCCCGGAGATGCGTGTCGAGCAGAAGCTCGTGAAGGAGTATGACCGTGTTTCACCATTTGACATCTTTCCATCGCCTGGAGCCCGAACCCTGCAAGACGGCTTCCTTCTTGAGCGGGATACTATTTCTCGGAATGAGTTGTCAGCCCTGCGAGGCACTCCCGGTTACAACACGGAGCAGATTGACGCCGTGCTCAACGCCTACGGCGAAACCGGTTACCGAGAATGGGACTACCAGGACCAGGAGCGAGCGCGGATAGAAAGCCGCGAGGACGAGTTCAACAGCGACCCGGAAGGGAAGATGGACTCCCTCATTTTCTGGGGCTCGTGCCAAGGGAAACTTCTTACCGAGTGGGGCTTGAAAGATTACGTCTCTTCCGTGAAGCGACCGGGGGCGATGGTCATCACCACCGAGCCTATCGAACCAACGAAGGAATACCAGATTTGCGCCAGAAGCATCGGAAGTTTTGTCATTAAGGCCATGATTAATCCCAATCCCCTGGGAGAGCGTCCATACTATTCGTGCTGCTTTGAGAATGTCCCCGGCTCGATCTGGGGGAAGGCGCTACCGGAGGCCATGCGGAGCGAGCAGTATATGTGCAATGCTGCGGCGCGGGCAGCGGTCAACAATCTTGGAATTGCCTCCGGTCCTATGGTGGCCGTGGATTCGAGTCGCCTTCTTCCCAATGAGAATTCCAGAGAAATCTATCCGTGGAAGGTGTGGGAGTTTCTGAAAGACCCGTCAGGCAACAACAAGCTTCCCATTGAGTTTTTTAGTCCCAGTCCAATGATCGAGATGCTCTTAAAAGTGTTCGACTACTGGGCGAAGCAGGCCGGAGAGTCGTCGGGGATTCCGAACTACGTGTACGGCATGTCCGAGGGGAGCGGGGCCGCGCGCACGGCGTCCGGGCTTTCCATGCTCATGAATGCGGCCGGCAAGGGCATCAAGTCCGTGATCTTCCACATTGACGATGGGATCATCATCCCTTCGGTCAGAAACCACGCCCACCACGTCATGCTTCACGACCCCGAGCCGCGACTCAAGGGTGATGTGTTCGTCGTTCCTCGAGGCTCGACGGCCCTGATCGTCGAGGAGCAACGGCAGATCCGCCTGAACGAGTTCATGGCGATTGCTCTCCGGTCTCCGATCATCCTGGACATTCTCGGGCGCCCGGCCGTGGCCGAGCTGGTGAAGGAGGCAGTGAAGAGCCTCGACATCGACCTCTCCGGGCTTATCCCCGACGATGAGCAGGTGCAGGCGCAGGAGGAGCAGCAGAAGGTGGTGGCCATGCTTGGGGTACTCTCCAATGCCTTCGGGATTCCCATGGAGGCCATGGCTCAGGTTTTGATGCAGGCATCACAGCAGCAGGGTGGGCAAGGCGGCGGAAGTGCCGGCCCTGGTGGCGTGGGTGGTGCCATGGGCGGTGGTGGGAACGGCGCGGCCGGGCCTCCGCAAATCCCGGTTGACGCGAACGGCGGAGGGTTCCGTAACAGCGGGGCCGACTTTCAATCCATGATCGCGCGGCAAGGAGCGATGTGAAATGACGATGCTACAGCAACCGCGGCTGCCGACCATGGACGATGAGCCGCTCTACTGCATCCAGCAACCAAATCCCCACGAGGAAGGCGGGCGTCGACTCCTGATCGCTATGAGCGTGCTTTCCACGAACCCGGACTACCTGGCCGTGCTGCGATGGCTCGGGGCGGAATTCGAGGCGGCGTCCCGTAAGTGCATCGGCTACAGCGGGGACGCGCTTCCTCGGGCGCAGGGGGCGGCGCAGATATTGTCCGACATCCTTAAGATCCAGATCATGGCGTCCGATGTTCTGCGGGCGGCCAGCAGCAGCGCCAGCAGCAGCGCGGCAACTTCCCAGCAAAGGCGGCCTTGAAAAGGAGGGGCCGATCCACATACACGAAAAAGAGCTATCAACTCACAACATTTTCCATGAAGGAGCATACGAAATGAAAGACAGCACGCGGCGCAACATCGGGAAGGGCCTCACTCTCTTCCTGGGGATTGTTTGTTTTCTGGGCATCACGGCGGCGGCTCGACAAGAGCTTCCCATCTTCAAGGCATTGATCGAGGCCGGCGGCAGTATCGTGTGGGAAGGGGCGACCAGAAATGCTTTCCAGACCACGTTTGCCGTCGTGGATCCCACGGCCGACCACACCATTACGTTCCCCAATTCTACGGGGACGGTGGCGCTCAATCCGGCGGCCGGTAGTATCGAATTCGAGGGAACCACGGCGAATGATTTTGAAACGACCCTTGCCGTGACTGATCCCACCGCCGACAGGACCGTGACCATTCCAAACGCCTCCGGAACGGTCGTTCTTTCCACGCTTGCTACCAACGCCCCCGATGCGGCAAACTCGGTTACGGGCGCTTCCAATACTCTCCTGTGGGAAGGGACCGGGGTTGACGCTCACGAAATCGCTCTTGACGCAGCCAATGCCACGGCTGATGTGATCTATCGCATGGCCGATGCAGCGGCAGGGACGTATGGCTTCATGTCGTCCACGCTTGCGACCAACGCTCCCGATATAGCCAACAGCGTAACGGGCGGAACGAACTCCCTTATTTTTGAGGGATCGGGCGTGGATGCCTTCGAGCACACCATCATCGGCACGAATCCTACGGTAGGCGATCAGGTGTGGACCATGCCCGACTTCGCCGTGGCCGTAACCGGTGCGTTCATGTTTTCTTCTCTGGCTACCAACGGGCCGGATATCGCCAACAGCGTGACCGGTGGGACAAATTCCCTCATCTTCGAAGGCGCTACGGCCGATGCTTACGAGACCACGGTGACGCCCACCGATCCCACGGCTGACAGAACCATTACCATTCCCAATGCTACGGGAACGGTTGTGCTTACTCCATCTACCGTGGACATCACTGCTTCCGCCGATACTACGGGTGGCAACGCAGGGGCCAAAACGGAGTTCATCGGTCTACCGCGCATCATGAACGTAGGTATCGGTACCATGGTGAACGGGACCACGCAGACCGTACTCACCGATATTGGAGATTCCGAGACTCCTGCAACCGACTGGACCGCAGTTGACGGCGATACTGTCATGTCGAATGACTCCGCCATCTACAGGCAGGGCACGGCGTCCTTGAAAATGGCCGTCGCGGCTACGGCCGATGCGACCGATGGGTGTACCAATGCCTTGGCCTCGGGTGACCAGGATTGGACCGATGACGAAGCTCTCGGTATGTGGATTTACACCGACAAGGCATTGGAAGCAGGGGACCTCATTCTCCAAATCCACGATGTAACGGCGGCCGGCGGATTCACCGCTGTAAATTTTCCTGCCGTTACAGCCAACGCGTGGCAATGGATAGAGTTGGACGTGACTCTCGGGAACAACAACCTGAAGGACGTCACAACCGATCTGTCCATCGTGCTGAGCGCGGCCGGGGCCGTGCAGGCAGCGGCCGGAGCATTCAACGTCTACTTCGATTTCATCGTGAAGTGGGACGTGGCTGACGAGGATACGCTTGGGCAAGCCATTCAACAGGACGGTGTTTTGTCCTTGACGATGATTGATGCGACGGATTCCGGGGCCACCTCTGCCAACTTGGCGCTCTACACCGACTATTTCGTCCATTACCAGTCCGGGAACGATGCCATTGTTGCAATCTCGGATCAGAGTGGCGCCGACAAAGTAGGTCTTGCGCTGATTGCGTACTAAGGAATACAATGATCGCGCGGTCTAGGGAGAGCTCCCCGAAGAGCCCATTCTCCCGCATGGGCCTGGCCGTGCGATTTCTTCTTCCTTGTCGGTTCTTTTCCTTCCTCATGGTGGGGATGGGAGGATCTGACGAGATACTTTGAATTTCGACTTGCGGGAAAGACGGGAGAGATGATCATGAGTGACGACAAAGAGCAGGTTACCGAAGACAAGGCACAAGACATCCAACAAGCTGGCCAGGTAGTCAACCCCAACCACACAACGGCAGCCCATTTCTCCATCTTCAAGGAAGAGTGCGATTACTGGATCAAGAAGCTCGGACTCCTGGGATACAAGGTGTTCTACCTGCACAAGGACCGGGACAAGGATGATGAGGATGGCAAGCCTCGAGGATTTGCCAACTACAACGCCAGCGTGATAGGGCGCAATGCGGTCCTGTGTCTCTCCGTTAACTGGGACGACGAAGGTTTGCAGGAGCAGCAGGACGGAAGCAAAATCACAGAGGACAAGATCAGGCAATCCGCCTTCCACGAAGTGTGGGAGCTGCTTCTTCACCGGCTTTTCCACATTGCCAGCAACCGGGCCTACACCGAATTCGATTTCGAGGAAGAGAAGCACAACATCATCCGGACCATGGAGAACGTGGTCTGGGCCGAGGATTGGGGGAAGAGGCATCGCAATTCTATCTTCGAGAAACTCGTTCACGATAAACTGAGACCGTTCCAAGAATTTGTTAATAGAGCGGCAGCCTCTGATAAGTTAAAATACAATCCTTCTCTTAGGCGCCAAGACCGCGACGTCAGGAGGCGAGTTGTCAGGATGGATGAAAACGGCATCATCACCTTGAATACTCGCCGAATTCCCGACTGCAAGAAAATCGTATTGATCGGAGGAAGAGGCATTGCCGGAATCGCACATAGAGGAGATTCCATCGAGATATTTTTAAAGAAGAGCAAAGATGCCAACGTAAGTGGCCAATCATTGATGTAAATAAGATTTAATCACCACCGCCACAACTCAGCGTTGAACGGCCTAGAAGGAGAGTAATGAGACGAAGGCGATAAGGCTTTCGTGTTCTCTCCTTCCAGGCCTTTTATTTTTGGAGGCAGGCAATACGCCCCACGGCGATTATGGGGCGCTGCTTTTCTTCCAGCTAAACAAACAAACTCACCAAGCAACTTTCCACCGTTTCACCTGAACACCAATTAAAGTGAATTGCCATCTCGCACGGAACACCGATCCTTGCGCTCCCGATCGTGGCGAGCGAACAGGGCACGGCTCCGTGCGATGGCGCAACCCGAGAACACCCGGAAGGCACTGATCTCCTCCAGGCCAGGAACACCGTGACGCGAGCGGCTCCTCCTGGAAGCGGGATCACGATGCGCCGGACTCTCAAGAAGGAGTAAGTATGTCCCTGGAAACAGCAGTTTCAACGGCCAACAATGAAATTCAGGCATGGGAACAAGCCATGAAAGGAACACCGCAAGCACCCCCGGCGACGGAAACGCCTCCGCAGCCCGGGCAAGCGACTCCTGGAAGCCCTCCCGTGGCCGCATTACCCGACGGCAGTCAAGCGACGCCTCAAGATCCATCGCAGCAGCAGCAAGCACAGCAGGCGCTGCCCGGTACGGACCTCCTTGGTCAGCAACCAAATCCCGCCGCCGCGGCATCGGTTCAGAGCGATGGGAAATGGGAGCCGATGTACCGGGCCGAGCAGCAACGGTTCCAGGTATTGCAGGGGAAGTACAACGCCGAGATCCCGCGACTCCAGCAGGAAAACCGCGCGCTTCAAGGCCAGAATACGTCCCTTCAAGGCCAGGTGTCCGACCTCACTCAGCGCATCCAGCAACTCGAGCTGCAAGTTCAGCAGGCGCAACAGGTCCAGCAGCAGCAATCAGCATCGCAGGGCGGCGGAAACGGTTCCGTCGATCCTTCAGGCATTGACTTCGAAGCCTTGGCCGGGACGTATCCGGACGATCTTGCTCCGGTGATTCGTCTCATTCCCAAGCTTACGAAGACCATCCAGGACCAGACCCAGGTAATCGCCTCGCTTCAGCAGAGGCTCGACCAGACGGCGACGAACGTGCAGCAAGTAAACGCGAGCGTTCAGCAATCCAATGTCGAGCGGGCCAACGCCAGGCACCAGGCGTACCTGGTGGATCTTAACCGCTTGGCCCCCGGGTGGGAGAAGATAGACGAGATGCCGGAATTCGCAACATGGCTGGATCAGCGCAAGCCCATGTCGCTTAGAACGTACCGTCAGGATGCGGCCGATGCCGTTCAGGCCTTGGACGCTCGAACCGTGGCGGAGTTTTACGTCACGTTCGCCAGGGAGTTTTTGCACAACAACAATCGGCCCAACACGCCACCCAACAACGGACAGGTCATTCAGCCGGGGCAGCAAGTAGTGCAGCAGCAAATGATGCAGCCGCCCGGAGGACAGCAAACGATGCAGCCCATGCAGGCTCAGCCGTCGGCCCCGAGTCTCTTGGAGCAGATGATCGAGCCCGCGCCGGCCGCGTCGGGAGTGTCTCCGATGGATCAATCCCGTGGCAAGACGTATTCCACGGATGAGGTCCAGGCGCACTACAACGCGGCTTCAAAGAACCCCGGCTTGATATCCGATCCTACGTGGGTGGCCAAGGAAAAGGAAATTTCGCAGGCCTTCTTGCAGGGAAGAATAGTCGGCACTCCCCCCGTGGGGAAGATCACCGCATCCGACATGATACTGGCGGGGCGGTAGGACACCCGATGGGGCGGGAAGATTACCGTGAAAGCGGTGAGAGATATCGAGCCGCAAGGTAAGATGGACGACAACTCAACCCTGCAATGCTGGCCGCGCGGATTCTCATAATGCGCCGGGAAACGGAATACCGTGACGAAAACGGAATACCGTTTCCAGGCCAAAGGAGCTTCTCATGACTTTCGTGCCAGCAGCAGGAACCCCGAGTTATTCCGGGACTTACATTCCGTACATCTTTAGTCGTAAGGTCTTGATTAAGCTGTACGATTCACTCGTACTTCCCTTCATCAGCAACACGGATTAGAAAATAGTCCCCTGTATCGGCAACGGTGCAGAGCAAATCGGGTGAATTGCGGGGAAGCCTGAGACGGTAATCCGCAGCCAAGCCTGGATGGGCATAGGTTTCCAGGAAGGTTCAACGCATAGGCTGGTGAGTCCCAACAATAATCCGGCCCACGAGCGCCCGACACCCTTTCGAGGGTGATGAGATATGCTGGGCTCATGGGAAGTCAACCATGAGAAGCAGGGATAAAAATCCTTGCGATAACAAAACCGTATGAGGGTAAACATTGATCTTGCCCTCTTGAAACCCGGTGAATTGCTGGAACGTCCTTAGAGCCATCAACGCTACAACGTGGCCGGTAACGGAGAGCGTGAATGCTTGAAAAGTTGATGGATTGGACAATCAGCGGCCAAGGGGCCTGGAAACAGGTTCAAGGTTCAGAGACTACCAGAATTATCCTACGGCTCATGCTATGGAGAAACTGGCACGAGTGCCGGGCATCGCTCTTTCGCCATTATGTCCTTGCGTTTCCTTCCATCCTTTCCTGTATGATGGTGAGAAACGTGTTGGCCGATGGTCATGCAGTCAAGATTTTCATCGTCGTTATTTGATTTTCGTTCGTCTGCGTGATGAACGAGGATGGATTTGTCGAGGATTATTCCGAGACGTTTTTCGACAACGAGACGATGCTCCCTCACGTAACCCTTTGAATCAGCGTGCGGGTGATCTGGCTTCATGACCAAGATGTAGCCACGATCTGTTTTTGCATACCCTTTATGGAAATAGTCGGGAATTCTGATTCCAAATTGTCTGGCAATCTTTGTAACATAGTTGCCATTGATACCAAGGATTCCCCCCATCTCAGAGGTGGAGAAACCACGCTTCGATAAAACAGAGATGGCCACGGCGTGTTTTGAGACATCTCTCTCCTTCCTGGAAATGTTGAGCTTCTTCATGTGATTCAAGATTGTCTTTTTGGATACATTGAAATGAAGTGCAACCTTCTCTGCGGAACCGAGATTGAGGTATGCGGATTCGATTTCTTCCTTTGTGGCAAAAAGCTTCTTTTCGGCCATGTTCGCTCCTTTGTGGGTTGATTGTATCCCCACAATATCCGATCTTTTGGCGATATGCAATGAAGATATAGTCCGATCTGCGTGGAAACATGCAGAAGCACGGGATAAAGAGCCTGTGCAAAGAACAATTTTAGGAGATCAAGGCGTACGGCGACACAGTATTCATCCGGCAAGACCCCGACATCGATATCAAGGACTTCGTGCCCGGCCAGGACCTGGTGGACCAGGCTCCCGAGGAAGATGTCGTGGCCCTCTACATCGACAAAGCCAAGTATTGGAACTTCGTCGTCGATGACATCCAACGAGCGCAAAGCGATATTGCTATCGTGGATCGCTGGTCCACGGTCGCAACGGAGCGCATGAAGCGGCGCATCGAGGCCCCCATTCTCGGGGACATTTACGCCGATGCACACGCCTCGAACATGGGGGCGACGGCCGGCGTCAATACCTCTGCCTTCAACATGGGCGTATCCGGGACACCGGTGGCCCTCGACAAGACCAACATCCTGGACTACTACGCCCATGCGGCGACGATTCTCCAGGAGCAGAACATACCCGACGACGGGACGTGGTGGATGGTCGTCCCGCCCGTGGTGGAGAACATTGTCCAGCGGAGCGACATCAAGGACGCCTCCGTCACCGGCGACGACAAGAGCCCGCTCAGGAACGGCGGACGCATCGGAAAAATCGGGCGGTTCACCACTTATGTCACGAACAACGTGGACAACGTGGCGGACGGCTCCGGTGTTACGGCGCATTACCTCCTTTTCGGTCACAAGATGAGTTTGACCTTCGCCATGCAGATGACGAAGAGCGAGACCCTGCGTACCGAGAAGACCTTCGGCGACAAAATGCGCGGTTTGAACGTCTATGGCTACAAGGTGGTCAAACCCGAGGCACTGGGCGTTCTGTACGCCAACGTGGTGCTGACCTAGCACAATCGAGATTGGCTAATAACTCTTTCAATCCTGGCCCCGTGTCACTGCTCCGTTGCCTGTTTTTTTACGGAGCAATGAGACGGGGCTTTCTCTTTCAAGGAGCAAAGCATGTCCAACTACAATGAACTGGCAAACGCCTTCGGAGCGACCTTCCGGTCTCCCGCTTACGGGCCGGCGCGCCGAGGGATTCTTTACAAGAGGTTCAGCTTCGCCAACATGGACACCGCCCCGGTGCAGAATGACGTGGTCTACATCATGGTCATTCCGGCGAAGTCCAGGATTCATTCCGTTGATTTCGTGGTGGTGACTCCGGAAGGTGAAGCCGCCATCATCAGCATCGGCGACTATTCTGATTTGGTTGGGTCAGCCGTGGACCTCGACGGCTGGTTGGCCGGCCAGTCCATCAACGGTGCGGCCGGGACTGGCTTCGGGACCGGCGTCAATACGGAGGCATATGGGGCCGCAGGCGGGAAGTTCTATGCGGCGGCCGCATACCTGGCAATCACTTGCCCGAGCAACGTGACCTACGACACCGCCGTGATCGACATCTTCGTCGATATCACCAAGTACGACACGGGCGGCGACGACTAATCAAAGCGTGAATAGGATCACTGGAATTTGATGGATTGGCACTCAACGTAAATTGACAAACCGGGAAGGGATGGTAGTGAGATGGCAACAAAGATGGACTTACTCAAGGACCGTTTCCTTCCCGGTCATGTTCCTTTCAGCGGGAGACAAGCAATGAAGACGGCAGCGACAACAATGACGAAGCAGCAGGAAGAAACCAGGATCAAGAAGCATTCCCCCTTTCTCAGAAAAAGAGGGACCACCACCGTGTTTCCGTGGACGGAGACGCTTGCCAGGCGATCCGACATGGATCCGTACTGGCCCGAGCAAGGCGGGGACAGCGCATCCAGGGCCGCATCGCTTTCCGGAATGGCCGTGGCCGACGCACGGAAGGGAGAGCGCCCGCCGTTTCTTCGAAAGCACGGCACCAACACCATTTTCCCCTGGACCGAGACGCTTTCGAAGCGGGGGGACATGGAAGCCTACTGGCCTCCCGTGGAAGGCGCCGATGATGAAGGCGAGGATGTCCCTGCTTCCGATGATGAAGGCGAGGATGTCCCTGCTTCCGATGAGGAAGGCGAGGGTGTCCCCGCTTCCGATGATGAAAGCGGCACTGTGACCCCCGGTCCCGGACTTGGCGGCCTCATGCAGCACGCGGCTCCGCTTCCTTCCCTGATTGATCCGGGACCGCCGCCCTCTCTCGATACACCCAAGACCAAGACTCCCGATGCCACGGAAGAATCCCTGAAAGCCATGAGCATGCTGGAGCTTCGGGCCTATGCTCGAGAGAAATACCAGATGACCTTCCCTCCCAGTACCCGGCAAGTGGAAATCCTCACCGAGATGATCGGGCTCCTGAACGAGGAGACCATCAACCTCAGCGCCCCCGCCCCCCTGGAAAAGTAAGGACACCCCTTCATGGCTCTGACAGCGGAAGACTTCATATCGACATCTTCTCGCGTGGTGGAGGATCTCCAGGATCACCTTTCCACCACGCGCCGTTACTCCCAGCCGTCGCTCCTGCGCTACCTGAACGAGGCACAGCGGCTTATCGTGGGTTTGCGCCCGGATATCACCGCGACGGCGAAGAGTGTCCAACAAGCATCCGGGACCAGGCAGGCCATCCCTTCCGGGGACATGCGATTGATCGAGGTAATCCGGAACATGGGTGTTGACGGGACGACGCCGGGAAGGTCGATTCGGTTGGTGGATCGCAAAGATTTGGACGCCTACAATAGGGATTGGCATTCGGCCCCGGCTTCCACGACGATCAAGTCCTATGCTTTCGACGAGCGATTCCCCAAGTATTACTATGTGACGCCCCCGGTCCATGCCTCCACGGCTGTTTATGCGGAGATAATTGTTTCGGCAGCGCCGACGGACTGCGTGAACGATGACGATCCCATTGGGATAGACGACATTCACCAGACGGCCATCACCGATTTCATGCTTTGGATGGCATTTGGCCGTGACATAGATTCGCCTACCAACCAGGCTTTGGCCGCTCAGCATCTTCAGCACGCTTACCAGGCGCTCGGGATCAAGATGCAAGTCGATACCTGGGTGAATCCGCGGCGGTCGGGCGGCGGTGGCGGGCAAGGTCGGGCGGCGGCGTGATGATGACCGTGATTGTGGCGACAAGACAAATGAGAACGGAATCGAGATGACCATGAAGAATAGAAAGCTAAAGAGTTTGATCGCGGCGAGAATCATTCTTGCGTTCATTTTGGCCGTATGCCTTCTACCTTCCTTATCCTTCGCCGACTTCCCGGCATCGTCGGGTCTTGGTCGCGTCCCTGGATTGACCGTGGCGAGGACGGAGGATCAACTCCGCGCATTTTCTACCGATCCTAACGGTACCGTGAAGGTGATGGAGGATATGTCGCTCACGGCTCCCTTTATCATCCCTTCCGGGAAAACATACAGCGCGGCCCCCGATGCCGTACTGAGCACGAATGGTCAGCTTCTTACCTTCGCGGAAGGATCACGCATTGAAGACAATGGTGGGCAGATGTTTGACTCGTCTCCGGGCGAGGTGGTGTTATCATCTGAAACAATAACGCCTATTATGTTTGGAGCAGACAGGCTGGGCATACTTGATAGTTCTGATGCGTTTGAAGTAGCGACATATGTTGCGCTAGAAGGATCTGGACGGTTGAAAATACCATCTGGAACATACAAAGCCACAACGACAATAACTAGTTCCGCTATAAAAGATTTGATTGTAGAGGGTGATGCGGGATTTACCACAATAAAACCAGCAAATAGTGGAGATGATGTATTTACAGTAAGTTTTGTTGGGGGAGAAAGATTTGCTATTTTTAAGGACATTGAAATAGATGGTGTAGATAGGGCTGGAAATGGGATAGTTATATTCAATACAGGAAACTCTATAAGATTTGAAAATGTTCGGATAAAAAACTGCGATAAAGGAATTTTCAAATCTGGCGGCAATTGGTTTGTGGTGTATGACGGATGTACGTTATACGCAAACAATTATGGTGTTTATGCAATCAACTCAGGAATAAACCATGCAGGAGCCGATAAGTTTGTGAACGGCTCTTTAAGTGGAAATTTGCTTGTCGGATACTACATCGACGATACTAGCATGGCGGTAGGGCACACGTACATAGCGCATTCGATCATAGAAAACTGTGCGGGTTACGGAATATACATCAGAAACTATGTGAACGGAAACCCTTTCACTATTGACGATGTGTGGACAGAACTAAATGGAACGGCTGCATCTGTAGAAATAGAGCATGTTAGCGATTCTACCACGTCTACTCACACTCCAGCACATGATCTTTATGTTGGAAATGCGCTTAGGGTAAACATAAAGAATAGTAGGAATATAGTTAAGATAGACACCGTATCTTCTACAATATTCCTGGACAATGCGCGAGCAGCAGTATATGAAAATACAGATAGTATCATAGTGAGTGCATCTCCGGAACTATTAAATAACGAATTTATCTACAACCAAATTTCACTAGGGCCGCATATCCCTAGAGATAATTACCACGCTGTCTGGGTGGCTCCTCATAGGTCATCGCTTATGCGAACTAAGCCAGGGGCAACAATGGCTAATTTATGCCCGACTTATGCAACCTTTGGCTATGATGGAAGACGAGATTTTAGCGATGGGTTGCTTATGGGCTATGGTAGGTGGTTTGACTTGTTGTCTGGTGGATACCAGGTTAACCATACGAGTCTATTTGATGTTCCGGCTGGATGGGTGCTGATCACCTTTGCGCTCAAAAATCCCGATGGGCTAGTTCGCGTTTCCGTTGAGGGGGTAGGATCGGTAGATGGGTTCACGCTGGCCGATACATCAGATATTTGGAGAACATTTGTAAGCCTGAAACATTTAGCCTCAGATCAGTCAGGGGTGAACTTTAAGGTATCAGAGGTAAGCTCCGTTCCCCAACGAGTACATATAGCAGACGTACAAGTATTGAGTTTTGAGACGCTTCAAGCCGCCCTGGCTTATTATCAGAGTGGAATATATTCTACGAATGAGTGGCCTGTAGAGGTTTACGATTTAGCAGCTCCCTTAACCCAAGTGTGGGGGATAGGAGATAGGTGCATAAACCGTCCTGCTGCTGTAGGCACACCAAAAGCATGGACCTGCACTGTAGCTGGAGGTTCGTATTCTGCTACGAGAGCAGACAGTACAGCATACGCTGAGAGGGTGTGGATTAAATGGAGTAGCGGGACAACGGTTTGGGAGTGTACTACGGCGGGAACCTCTGATAGTTCTGCCCCATCAATAGTTGGTAAGGTTGTGGGGGATACTGTTGTAGATGGTGGAGTGACTTGGACGTTGCGGAGTCTGACAGCGGCAACTTGGGTAAGCGAAGGGAATTTATAGCAGCAACCAAGATACGCTTTTCAAAATCACCGGCGAGTGCGTGGATGGTGGGGACGCCATCGCTCAGAATGTCTTGATAGTGGAATAGTAGGTTTGTCAGGGGCATCCGGCCAACCTCGAGTCGCCATTTCAATGACGTCCAACGGACTTGAAATAATCGTTATCTTCTGAATGGGAAGAAGGACATAGCTAATGGCATACTTCTCGGTCTACTTCAGTAATTCGGGGGCACCGCACACAGGCCTTGCTCCCACCATCACCTTGCGGGACATCTCGGACGGCTCCGTGGTCCTGAACGCCATCGCCATGGTGGAGAAGGGCTCGGGATGGTACGCCTATGATTACGCCGCCTACGACTATACAAAAGAGTATGTCGGCTTCTGCTACGCCGAAACGGTTCTAACCGATGAGCCATACAAGCCTATCAGCACGGGAGCGTCTCCACTCTTCGTGGCCGAGGCCGTATGGGCCGAAGTGATACCAGCGCCGGGCTCAGCCGGAAGTGCCGCCGCCAAGCTCAACCTCGCGGCAACCGGAGGGAGCCTCTCCGGGTCAGGAGCGATCTCCTGGCCGTACACCATCCTGGATTCCGTATCCGGGGAGCCCATCGCCGACGTTGACGTGTGGGTGACGACCGACCTTGCCGGGACCAACGTGGTTGCTTCCGGAAAGACGGATCAGAACGGTCTCGTGACATTTGACCTGGACGCCGGAACGGCATACTTCTGGCGTCAGAAGTCCGGTGTCAACTTCACGAATCCTAACATTCAAACAGTGGCATAATCTTCCCCTTCAAGGAGCATCGCAATGGGCGGAACAGGAACAGGCACTCCGGTAACCCCGGTCAGCACCATCGCCTTCGAGGAATTCTTACCGGAAGTCATGCCGAATGTGCCGGGATGCCCCGAGATGCTCGCGCTGAATCATATCAGGCATGCCTGCCGAGAGTTTTGCCGAATGACGACCATTTGGCGTGTAACACTGAACGCCATGAACGTGACGGCCGACGAGCACTCCTATCCTCTTCCTCTCCCGGTAGGCTCGGATTTGGTTATTCCTCATTACGTTGAGTACGATTCCTCTCCCCTTAATCCCTTGACCGAGGACCAGCTCGACGAGAGCGTGGTTGATTGGCGAAACGCGGACAGCTCTACCCCGACGAACTATCTCATCTATTCCCGTGGAGTGATCAGACTCTACGTGCCTCCTTCCGAGAATGGAACGGATATCCTCGTGGTCCGCGTTTCAGTCAAGCCGTCACTCAATGCGACGGCGGTCGGGGAAGTGGTCTACAACGATTGGCTGGAGGAAGTGGCGTCGGGAGCTCTCTCGAGACTCATGCGCATGCCGGGAAAGGAATGGGGCAGCCCGGACCTCAGCGTCTATCACGAGCGGATTTTTCAGAATGGAATAGCCAAAGCACGGGCGACGGCAGACCGGCATGGAAATGTCCGCACTTCGCGTCACGTCAAGATGCAGGCCTTCTGAGTAATATTTATTGCCTATTACCATCCAAGGATGAAGAGGAGTGCTCCTAAATGTCAAAAGTCTTATACAAGGATTTTGCCGTCTCAACCTTGCTCAACCCGATCACCGCCTCGGCGCTCGCCATGTCCTGTCAGTCGGGGGATGGGTCGCTGTTTCCTACCATCTTGGCCGGGACCGTCTTTTACGTCGTGCTCGAGGATGTTGACCTGAACCGAGAAATTGTGAAGGTCACAGCCAGAACCAACAATAATTTCACGATAGTTCGCGGTCGCTTCGGAACAACGGCACGGGCCTGGGCGGCGGGTATAATCATCGACCACCGCCCGCTTGCCGAAGATCTACAGAACTTTCTGCAAGCTACCGATCTTGTGACTACCACTTGGGACCCGGCATCGATTGCCGATGGAGACGAGGAGGGCAAGACGGTCAATGTTGACGGCGTGGAGTTGGGGGACTGGCCGTTGGTTTCGTGCAACCTGGACCTCCAAGACCTTCAGATGACCTCATACGTCAAGGAGGCGGGCAAGGTGCGGGTCGTTCTTTCAAACAGCACTGGCGGGGCCATCGATCTTGACGAGATGACCCTCTACATCCGGGTGTTCAAAAAATAATGGCCACCATCGTCCTTAAGGGATTCTCCGGAGAGATACCGAGACTTGCGCCCAAGGACCTGGCCGGTAACCAGTCTCAATATGCCAAGAATTGCAAGCTCTACAGCGGAAAAATCATGCCGTGGAAGGAATCCGTCGATGTCTTGAATCTTGGCGCGATGGCGGCGGCCCCTGTTACGATCTATCTCTTCAACGAGTTTTGGATCTGGTGGACATCGGAAGTGAACGTGGTTCGTTCTCCGATTGTTGACGTGGATGATCGTACTTACTTCACGGGAACGGATTTTCCGAGGGTATTCGATTCCACGATGATCCTCGGCTCGACGGCAGGGACGTTGTTGACTTCTTATCGGACTGGAGTTCCCGCGCCCGCATCGGCGCCGGTTCTTGTGGCTCAGAGTGTAAAGAAGGTTGATACGAGCACGTCGAGAGGCAGCATCGGGTGCAATTCTTTCGCGCAGGTGACATTTGGATGCTCCAGGGCGCTAGAAGAAGTGGAGGTGGAAACCGAGGAAGGAGTGCAGAGCCGGGTCTATGTATTTACCTATGTGAATAGTTGGGGGGAAGAAGGTCCGACGAGTCCCGCATCGGAGATAATCGATATCGACGTTGGACTTTACAGGACGGTCGAAATCAACGGATCGTGGACGGTGGCTCCGTTGGTCCCGACCGAGTATTTCTACGGCGGAGACGATCTGACCGAGGAGCCCTCATCGGTTAAAATCGACGAAGTGACATATTCGCGAGGGGATGTGGGCGACCTTGAAAAGGGGCAATGGGGATGGTCCGGGAACTTGCTTTACGTCCGTTTACTTCAATCCGACCCGGACCCCAACAACTTGGATGACGACCTGGTCGTTGTCGGGTGGGTGAAGTACGTCGATGTGAACGAGATGGCTGAAACGTATCTCGCCGATACGGCGGACCCTGATTCAGAGGCTTCGATCCACGCGGAATACCACATAGAGAAAAAACGTATCTATCGGGTGAACCTTGGCTCATCCGCCCCGGCCTATCAATATGTTGGAGAGGTAGATATTGGAACGCTTTCCTACCGGGACAGGATACTCAACGCCGACCTGAAAGAGGTGATCACCACTTCGACATTCTACCCACCACCATCGGACATGAAGGGGCTTACGGCCATCCCTGGAAATTTCCTGGCGGGCTTCCACGAAAACGAAGTTTGTTTTAGCGAGCCGAACAAGTGCTACGCATGGCCTCCTGGATATCGGCAGTCGGTTCATTATCCGGTCGTGGCGCTCGGGGTGTATGGAAACACCGTCATAGTAGAAACGACGGAAGAAATTTATCTCATGACCGGGACACACCCGGCAAGCATGGTGATGGACGATAACTCCATCAAGAAGGCATGCCTTTCCAGCCGAGGAAACGTCATAACCGAGAACGGAACATTCTTCCCGACCGTGGAGGGAATGCTGTTTATCGGGGCGGGCGGAGTCAGGGTTGTAACGGCCGATATCATGAAGATGAATGAATGGAAGGCGAGGCAGCCGGCCACGATGCACGCTTACTTCTATAACGGGGACATCGTGTGTTTTCATCGCGTGGATTGGTCCGAGGCCTATTATGCTCTGGTCGAGGCCATCAAACAGGAGAACATCGAATACTATTACGGGGACGAGTATCTCGCCGGAAGCTTCGGTACTCATTCCTTCGGGACAAGGACTTTTGGCGGAAGCAAGCTCAAGAGCACCCGAATTCCTTACGATCTGGAGTCGGGGGAAGGCTTTGTACTCGGGTCCGGGCTTTCCGAGGGGACCATCGTTCGTCTTGATTATGCTTTCTGTGGATTCATGGACCACTCGAGCGGATATCTCTACGTGGTACGGAAGAACGGCGACGACGAGTACGTCATAAGGCAGCTTGACGCATCCGCCGAGAACACCATCGCGACCTGGACGTCCAAGCTTTTTCAAATGCAATTCCTCATAAACTTCGGGGCCGCGAAAGTCGTTGCCGACTTCGGGACGCCGTTGTCCGATGCCAGGAAGAGCGCCTACAACGCATACCGGGATTCCGTGATTGCGGCGAATCAGGCATTGATTGATGCCGGGGTGGGGTCCGGCGCCGTGGATACTTTCGAGATAGACGCGCTCGAAATCCACGGGGGCGGCTTGGCGGAAGTTCCCGCGGAGATCCCCGACGATCCGAGCGTGCTCTTCCGTCTGTTCATCAATCAAGCCGTGGTATTCGAAAAGCAGGTGTTCGACGCCGAGCCCTTCCGTCTCCCTTCCGGGTATCGAGAGCGAGTGCTCCACGTCCAGGTGCTGACCAATATCGACATTGACGAGGTACGATTGGCGACAAGCATCACCGAGCTTTCCGGCGGAGCGGACTGATATGGCAACGGAGAGCGGGAAAAAGATCAAGTCGATCCGGAATATCCCGGTTGGGATAGATCCGGACCTTCGTATGATTCTCGAGGCCATGAAACAGCGTCTGGAGATCCTGTTCGGGGAGCGTGATACAGGCTCGGGGAGCGAATATTCAAGCCAGGCGGAAATAACGGGCTCCCTTTCGAGCATCAACCAGTCCCTGGAAGGGAAGTCCGACCGCGAGCACGGACACGACGAAACCTACTTCGACAAGGAAGCCACGCAAGAGCTGATGTACTTCGAGAAGCTCAAGGACGTGGGGCTGAACTTGACCGAATCTCCGGGACGCATGATTATCGTTCCGCCCGATGCCGAATACGTGAGGGCATCGTCCAGGTATAAGGAAGACGAAGACGGAAGTCAGCGCTTCGGGAACGTGGACGATGGAAATTGCGTTCTGATAGAGAGTGACGGCACCCTTGTCCTCGAAGGTGATGCGACGGTGTGGGGTGAAGCGTGGCAAATGGTTCGAGCCACGGACAATCCCACCTACGATCCGGCGGTCCCGGCGGTTGGCGCACCCACTTGGGCGCAAATAGCAAATGACGGCGCGGGAAGCATCGGTGTCTTCGGGGCGCACTTCGCCAACGATCAATACGTCTTCCTGAACTTCGTCATGCCTCCGGGGTGGAAAGAGGGCAGCATCGTCTACCCGGTCCTTCGCTGGATGCCGACTACCGATGTTGATCCGGCCGACAACGTGGGGATCGGGTTGGAATACGTTTGGGCCAATGTTGGCGAGGCGCTCGGGAGCAGTGCTCTCCTTATAAGGGATGTTTCGACCGGGGTCAACAATTCGTATATTCCCCACCTCGACAAATTTACGGATTCCGGTATCGACGGAACGGGAAAAACGATTGGAAGCATGCTGCTGTGCAGGCTTTACCGGCAGGCGGCCGCCGCTGACGATTATGCCGGGACGGTTGCCTATGTGGCCCTGGGGATCAAGTACGAGCGGGACACGGGTGGGGCGCGAACCGTGGATGCGAAGTAGACACGGGTTTGTTGAAAGGGAAGAAGAACGATGTTGAGCAAAACGTTCATGAGCCAGTATGGTAGTCCGCTTCCTCCCATGCCAAGCCTCGGCATGAAGGGGCAGGCACGGGGACTGAATAGCCAGTTGGGCGGATCTCCTCCTCCCGTGGTCGGAGGAGCGATGAATGGCGGAGTCTATGGCGGCGAAGCTCCCGGGGGAGGATCTCCAGGATCGAGTGCAAGCGATTCTTCCTCGACGAGCGGCCGTTCCGCTACTTCCGGGTTGAGCGGGATCGATGCAATGGGCCAGGACGAAACCGACGCCGGGGTTCCTGGATACCAATCGCCGGAGCCCGGGTCCATATCGGAGATGGCTTCGAACGCCGTGGCAAAAGGTATGGACATGGGGGCATTCGGAGGACTCGCACAGGCTGGAGCGGCGGCCAACAACCCCGGAAAGGTAGGTCCACCGTCCACTGTTTCGGCAATGACCAGTACTCTGGGCTTGGGATCTCCCTTCGGTGGTCCCGCTCCGCTTTCTGGTGTGTTCGGGCTTATTGGCACCGTGGTTGATCAGATAGCCAACGCCTTGGGGTTTGGAGAAACGTCGGCTTACGGTGGCTTGGCCGGTTTGGGTTTGGCCGACTTTTCTGGCTTGTCAATAGGAACCGACTTGGCTGGTAATACCTTCGGGGCAACAATAGGCTCTCCGGAATCCTTCGGTGTTTCAATCGGAGATACATCCATCGGCGATCCAGGATCTTTTGGCGGTGACATGGGCGGAGAAGCAGACAATAGTGATGCTGGCGGCCTTGGTGGATTGGGAAACTAAAGTTTCCGGAAAGGACAAAAATCCATGGGATGGCTTGATGCGGCAGGTAGCATTGCAAGCATAGGAGGAAGTATCGTCTCGGCCTACGGAGCATACAAGGCGTCCGAGAAGGCCGGCGATATGTACGGAGCGTCCGAAGATCTCACCGAGGCCCAAATCGATCTTCTTCGCATGATGATGGAGCAGTCCGGAGAGCAATGGCAATACTGGAAGAAGTACGAGCTTCCTGTTCAGCGCCAGCTCTCCAGGGACTACCGACGCACGTATCTTCCCCTTCAACGTGAAATGGCGCGGGAGTATCGTGACCTTCAAATACCCCTTGAGCGGCAGATCATCGAGGAAGCTCAAGAGGGGATAGATCCTCGCTACGATACGGTCATGGGGCAAGCTTCAGCCGATGTCGCGCAGGGTTTCGGGCGCACTCGGGATGCCACGAACCGGGAGATGCAGCGCATGGGGATCAACCCAAACAGCGCTCGGTTCGTGGATGTGAACCGGAACGCGGACATCGCTCAGTCGGCGGTCGATGCGGGGGCCAGAACGGCATCGAGGGAAGGCGAGCGGCGCCGGGTGGAAGATACGAATTGGGCGCGCCGTGTTCAGGCTTCCGGGATCAAGCGCGGGATCGCCATGCCCGCACCTTCCGGAGGATATGCCAACGCGGCGATGGGGCTTCAAGGGCAGGCCCTGGCCGGATACGGGAATGCGGCGAATCAATATCAGCAACTCGGGAACACGGCGGCGTTGCTCGGCGGGCAATCGGCATACGGGGCCGGGCAGCTTCTGAGTGGGCTCGGCGGCACGGGGAATGGGTCGCTGCAAGGGCTTTGGAACAATGTCTCGGGGTTGTTCAACAGCCCCTCCTCTTCCACGCTGAACGCGAGCGGATACAGCTCCATTCAAAGGGAAGAAGGCGGCGACGTTTACGCCGGTGAGCG
>Ga0208958_1001000_pt1 | contig 30455 bp, 42 predicted proteins | sample RifOxyB1_FD_184032 | JGI IMG/M metagenome (GOLD analysis project Ga0208958, IMG submission 184032) | Soil microbial communities from Rifle, Colorado - Rifle Oxygen_injection B1 (SPAdes) | ecosystem: Environmental > Terrestrial > Deep subsurface > Rock core/Sediment | place: Rifle, Colorado...
AAAGTTTTTTAATTCTATATTCTTTGATAAGATTCCTAAACTTATAGTTAGGATTTATTTTAATATTGGGGAGAATATAATTTGGTTCGTAGATGTTTTTATAATTTATTGGCGATTGAGTTAAATTCTTTTATATTTCTTTAAGGAAAAGATAACAATTAACTTTAAAAAACATCTTTCATTTTTGTTAAAATGAAAATAAATGATGTAAATATAGAATTTTTAGGGCATGATGGATTTTTGATTGAATATATAGGTCAGAGAATTTTTATTGATCCATTTAAAATTTCTGATAGTGATAAAATTGGAAAAGCTGATTTAATTTTAATTACCCATAGCCATTATGATCATTGTTCTATAGAAGATATTTTAAAATTGGTTAAAGAGGGCACTGAAATTGTAATTCCTGTTGATTGTCAAAGCAAGCTAAACAGACTTGAAAATGTGAAAATAAGAATTGCAACTACTGGAATTAAAATGAAGGCTCTTGGAATTAATGTTTATCCTTTTCCTGCTTATAATATTAATAAAACATTTCATCCTAAAGATGAAAACTGGATGGGTTTTATTCTTAAATTTGGCGATGTGATTGTTTATCATGCAGGAGATACAGATAAAATTCCTGAGATGGATTTTCTTCCAAATCTGGCTCAAGAAGGAGAAAAAGTTGTTGCTTTATTACCTGTGTCTGGAGTGTATGTTATGGGAGCAGAAGAAGCTGCTGAAGCAGCTTTTGCAATTAAACCATATATTTCTATACCTATGCATTATGGTGCAGGAGTTGTTAAAACTGGCCATGAAGAATTAAAAGATGCCAAGGAATTTTTAGAGTTATGCAGGGAGAGGGGAATTAACACAAAGATTTTGAATAAATATGGATAAAATTAATTTTTTGGCTGGAAATGAAGATAGAGCATTGAAATTTATAAAAAATATTTCACCAAAAGATAAAGTTGCAATTATAAGCCATGTTGATCTTGATGGAGTGGCAAGTGCAAAAGTTATTTCAAAAGTTGTTAAATTTGATCTTTTGAAACTTGTTGCTTATGAACAAATTAATGAAGATTTAGTTAAGGAATTGAAAGATAATAAAATTACTAAAGTAGTTATGGCTGACCTTTCTATTGATGATATTAAAATTATTAAAGTGATGGAAAAATTTGCAGATGTTTTGATTATTGACCATCATCTTTTTGATGAAGATCTGAATTCAAGCAAAACAGTTTTTATTAACTGCCAGGAACATTGCGCCTCTTACCTATGTTATATTATTTTTTCTAAGATTAAAAGTATAAAAAAATTAGACTGGCTTGTGGCAAGTGCCTGCATTTCTGATTGGAAGTATTTCAATAATAAAGATTTTATGACAGAGGTTATGAAAAAGTATGGAGATAAATTTGAGATTATTCGTGATAAAACTGACTTTGGAGGTATAAGAAAATCAGGAAAGTTTTGGGATTTGCAATTAAAATTAAGCTTAGCTTTAATTTATTTTGGATATGAATTGATTAAGGCTTTTAATTTATTAAGTGATGACATTGAAAGCTTAGATAATCTAATAAAATATGCTGATGATGTTCAGGAAGAAATTGATAGGTCTGTTAAGAAATTTGAAAAAGAGAAAGATATTTTTGGTGAGGTTTATTTTTGGGTTTTTTCAGGTAAATTCCAGATTAAAAGTATAGTAGCTACTTTAGCTAGTGTTAAATATCTTAATAAAACAATAATAATTATTAAGAAAAATCAGAAATATTATTCTTTTTCAGCCAGAAGACAGGATAGAAAAGTTAATGTTGTTGAATTATTGAAAAATGCCATTTCTGGTTTAAATAACTCTTTTGCAGGAGGGCATGTCGCAGCTGGAGGAGGATATATTTTATTAAAAGATTTTGAGAAATTCAAGGAAAATTTGAAGAAATTAGCAATCTAATAAAATTTCATGAATTGGTCTATCAATTATAAATGTATACTGATCTGATGGATTTGCACTGCCTAAATTTGGTGTTTCTATATATTCATCTTCAATATTATTTTCTGCCATATAATTATTTATTTCCATTATTTTATTTTAATGCTTAAGTATTTGTATATTTTGCCATATTTTTCTGTAAATTTCTATATCTTTTGTTAGAATAAACTATATAAACAAGCCTTTTTTATATTTAGCTATTACACAATTGAAAGGAGGTAGAAAGAGGATAGATGGTACTTGATTTTGCCAAAGAAGCATTAGAACATTCTGAAACACATAGCATTAACTTTAATGAATTAAAAGCCGGAAAAGCTAGTATTAAGGTTTTTGGTATAGGTGGAGCAGGATGCAATGCTGTTACTTGGCTTTTTAACAAAGGAATCAATGGAGCAACAATTTATGGAATGAATACAGACGCTCTTCACCTTTCTATAACTAAGTGCGATGAAAAGTTACTTCTTGGAAAAGAATTGACTAAAGGACTTGGTTGTGGAGGATACCCTAATAAAGGGAGAGAGGCAGCCAAAGAGTCTGTTTCAGATATAAAAAAGGCAGTTAGTGGTTCTGATATGACTTTTATCATAGGTGGTGAAGGTGGAGGAACTGGAACTGGAGCAATGCCAGTTGTAGCCCAGATGTCTAAGGAAGCTGGAGCTGTAGTAATTGGAGTTGTTACAATGCCTTTTGAAGCTGAAAAATCCAGGATTGATAAAGCTGAATTTGGTTTACAAGAATTGAGAGAAGCTGTAGATACATGTATTGTTATAGATAACAATAGACTTGTTGATATTGCTGGAAATCTTCCTATTGAACAAGCTTTTGCTGTTGCCAATGAGCTGGTTAGTACAATGATTAAAGGAATCGTGGAAACAATTACCTTGCCTTCATTAATTAACCTAGACTATGCAGATGTCTCTGCTATTATGAAAAACGGAGATGTTGCAGTTATTGGTATTGGAGAAAGTGATACTTCAAATAGAGTTGATGAATCAGTTAGACAGGCCTTAACTCATCCATTATTGGATGTTGATTATAGAGGAGCTACTGGAGCTTTGATCCACGTTACTTGCGGACAGGACATGAAGTTGGAAGAATTTGATAACATTGGAAGACTTATTACTGAAAACTTAAACCCTGAAGCACAGGTAATTATCGGAGCTAGAATTAACAAAGAGTTTAATGGAAGAGTAAGAGTTATAACAATAATGACTGGAGTTAAATCTCCTTACATTCTTGGTAGACCTTCTTTTGAATCAGCTCCAATGAGATCTGAAGTTTCTGATTTAGGTATTAGAACTTTTAGGTAGAAGTAATTTAAATTACAGAAGGATTTATTTTTTCCCTTCTTTTTTCTTTTTAAATTGTTTTAACTAAATAGTGATAAATGTGGAAAGATTTATAAATAGTTTTATTTAGTTTTGAGTATGGAATCAGAAAGAAATTATGGTAAGGAATCTCGGAGAAGTGAAGAAGAAATAAGGGCATATAGAGAAATTGCCAGAAGTAATTCTACACCCTTGAATGAATCTACATCGGAAAAAGATATTGAAGCATTTGAAGATTATGTTAATGGCAATGGAGGTGTTGAATATCCTATTTGGTTAGAAAATTTAAGAGACAAAAGGATTTCAAGGGAAGATTATGAATCTTTAATTGAAAGGTTAAATGCTGTTGATTATCATGGAATTGGATTAGATAGTGAAGGTAAAAAATATTCAACTATAGATGATGTTATTGATATGGCTCAAACACTTCATGTTCCAAGAGATAAAGTAGTTTCTGTTTTGGAATCTTATGTTAAAAAAAGTTCTTCAGGAGAGTTGTCAAAGTCAGTTAAAGTTATATCTGGAAGATTAGAGGAAAAGTTATATGGTTTTCTTAAAAGAGCAGATGTTTCAGGGTATACGGCCAGCGAAGTTGTTGATGGAGATGGTTTTGGAATAAAATATGATGTAAGTGTTGGAGAAAATAAAGATAATCTGAATGTAAGAGTAAGTTATGTTAAAGATGACGAGAAAAAACATAGCGAGAACCATTTATTTAATGTAATTATTGGAAAAAAGAAATTGGAAGAAGTTCCTTCATTAAAAGATCAGGTTAGAACTCCATGGAGTAGAAATGATATAGCATTAGTTGTTATTTTATATCCTTTAATATTTGGTGTAACTTTTTTTGATGCTGTTAAAGGTGATGGTGATTGTTTTCATGATGTATTTGTACTTCCATTTTTAAAAGCTCCGATGCAACCATTTAGAAAAGCAGTGCATGGTATTAAATCTTTATTTAGGGGAAATGAAGTTTATATTAATACAGACTCTAAAAAATATAATCTTGAAGAGTATTTAACTAATGTTATTGCTAGTTGTGATGGAAACAGCAGGAATGATGAAGATGGAATAAATGAAAAAGCTAAAATGATAAAATTTGCATTTGAAAATATGGATAGTGCATTGAATAAAGATTTAGATGGTGTTAGTAAATTTTTGAGTGATTGGAGAGTTTAGTTTTCTTTTTATATAAATATTTAAAAAGAGTATTTTAAATGTTTTTTTATGGGTAGAGAAGTTTTTGAAAAAAGTGAGAAAGCACAGTATTATGGAAACTTGGCAGATAGAGATGTAAGAGATGCATTTAGAGAGGTTAGACTTGAGATATTAGCTGGTCAGGAAGCATTAAGAAATGTTTTGCCTGATGGGAAAGTAAATATACTTTTATACTTGGTTACTATAACTGGAGTTGATAGTTTGCATTTTGACGAAGGTTTTGCAGATCATTTATCAACTAGAATGGGAGTTCCTAGAAAAGAGTTAAGTGGTGGCAATTGGTATTATGGATTAGGAAAGTATGTAGAATTACTTCAGGAAGAGGTAGGAAAATATTCTAATTAGTATTTATTAACATGAAATCAAGAGATCAAAAGTATTCAAATATGGTGGATATTGATGAAGATGAAGATTTTGATGAATGGGGTGATTGGTGGGAGTTGTATCACAATAAAAATTCATTAGTTAGGTATGAAGTTTAATTTATTTTTATAACAATCTTTAAATATTTCTTTTTATTAATTATATATGGGCTTGTTTAAACTTCTCAGATTACAGGATAGAGAAACTGGAGAGGAAGAAATAGATTTTAGGAAATATGTAGATGGGCTTTCTGAAGAAGATTTTGGGAGATTATATGATGTTGTTAAAGATAGGCAATTTCGTGAAGAGGTATCGGAAAATCGACAAAGGCGAAATTATATGAATTCAATGAGGTTAAGAAGATATTTTAAATGAACTTGCTATGTTTATTGGGCTTAAAGATGGAGAGAGAAGTTCTTTCTATTTCTGAAGTTGATGAAAATGAAGAATGGCTGGATAGTTTTGCAGAAAAACATGACAGGTTAATGAGGCAACAGGCAAGATATGAAATTGCTTATCTTTCTAATTTTTATGATTACAATTAATTCTTAGTTACATAAGTCTTTTAAATTGCTATTGGTTATAGATTTTAAGAGGAATTGTTTATGGACTTAACTAATGAACCTTTAGGAAAGGTTCCCAAAGATGGAAAAATTGGATTTACGAGAGAAACACAGGAAGAACTAGATAATGCTAGAGATATTGAAAATCTTAAAAGAGTTGAAGCTGCACTGTTTATTTCTGGCAAGTTTTTAAGTGCTCAGGAATTAGTTGCTTTAACTGATTTAAATCCTATTCTTTTAAGCCAGACTTTACAGACTTTGCAGGAAAAGTATAATGACGAATCTGCTATAGAGGTTGTTAATAAAGGAGATTTGTGGAAAATGGATGTTAAGAATGAATTTATGGATATAGTTAACAGATTAGCTACCGGAAGTGAGGAATTTAGCAAAGCAGAGCAGGAGACTTTGGCAGTTATTGCACATAAACATCCTATAACTCAAAGTAAAATAGTTCAGATGAGGGGAAATAAATCTTATGATCATATTAAGAAGTTTGCTAGCTTAGGTTTGATTAAAAGCAAAAAGGCAGGAAGAACTAAAGAGCTTTCCTTGAGCAATGAGTTTTATGATTATTTTAATGTGAAGGCAAAGGATCTTACTGATAAAAAAGAAGAGAAATCAGATGGCAAAGCTAATGAGGAAAATAACTGAGTAAAATGGTTGAAGTCATAACCTGGGTTTATTTATTTTATATGTTTATTGCACTTTATTTTCTTATACTTTTTACATTAACTTTTATACAAAATAGAAAAGAGATGTTTTATTATCCTAAACTTACTAAAACTTATGGAGTCAGTGTATTAATTCCAGCCTATAATGAAGAAGACAGCATAGAAGGAACTGTTGAAAGCATCTTGAATTTAGATTATAAAAATATTATTGAGATTATAGTAATTAATGATGGAAGTAAAGACAGGACTAAAGAAATTGTTCAAAAACTGGAAAAAAAATATAATAGTGTTATTTTATTTGATAAAATAAATTCAGGTAAGGCAGATTCATTAAATCAGGCTATTAAAATTGCAAAGGGAGAATTAATTGCAGTTGTTGATGCTGATTCTTATCCATCAAAAGATTCTTTTAAAAAGATGATAGGTTTTTTTAATGATTCAAAAGTCGGGGCTGTAACTACTAGGATATTTGTTAGAGAACCCAAAACTTTTATTCAAAAGTTACAATCTATAGAATATAGAGTTATAGCTTTTAGCAGAAAATTACTTGGTTTTTTAGATGCTATTTATGTTACTCCTGGTCCTTTAGCTATATATAGAAAAAGTGCTTTAGAAAAAATAGGTGGTTTTGATCCTAAAAACCTTACAGAAGATATAGAGATAACATGGCATTTAACTTTTGAAGGATATAAAGTTAAAATGTCCCTTGAGCCTTATGTTACAACTGTATCTCCGAGCAAATTTAAGCCATGGTTTAAGCAAAGATTAAGATGGAATATAGGTGGGATGCAAACTATATCTAAATATAAAAAATATTTTTTCAAAAAAGGAATGCTTGGTTTTTTCATTTTACCATTTTTTACTTTTTCTTTGTTATTAGGGATAGTTGGATTAGGAATATTTATTTACAGAATATTGAGAAGGTTTATTGTTTATTACCTTTCTACTAAATATTCTATTGAATCTCAAGTTGCAGTAATTGTTATGGAAGATATTAATTTAAATCCATCTGTTCTTAACTTTTTTGGAGTAATATTATTAATTTTAGGTGCATTATTTCTTCTTTTTGCATTATTTTATGTTAATAAATCACTTACTAAAAAGGATGCACCATTTATTCCAGTCATATTTTATTCTTTAGTTTACATGACTCTTTACCCAATAATTCTTATTACTTCCTTGTGCAAATTTTTAAAAGGGGGAAAGCATTCATGGTAATATGTTAGAAAATAAGAAACATGTTTTTTGGCAGGCATTATTTTTAACAATTTTAGTTTTTGCTTTAGGTATGGTTTTTGGGGTTTATCTTGAAGAACTAAGAACAGACAAGGCTAATATTATCTTTTATCAGTCAGAGGCAGATTTTTTTGATACTTTGTCATTGACCTATCTTTTAGATTCTCAGGAGCTTTCATGCCAGCAATTAAATGATGTTTATGTAAATTTTGCAGATAAAATCTATGAAGAATCAAAAAATGTGCAGCAGTTGGATGACTCTGCTAAAATCACTTCCTCCACAAAGTATATTCATAAAAAGTATGATTTGTTAAGGACTATTCTGTGGATTAATATTGTTGATGTACAAAAAAAATGTCCTGAGATTAATACTGTAGTTTATTTATATGAGTATAATACTGATGATTTAGGTAAAAAAGCAAAGCAGGAAGTCTTTTCAAAAATTCTTGAAGATTTAAAAAATAAAAAAGGTAACTCATTTATTTTAATTCCAATTGCCATTAATAATGATATATATTCATTAGACAGTTTTATTAGTAATAGGAATATAACCGAATTTCCAGTAATTATTATTAATAATAAAGACTATTTTTATGATAACATCGAATCAGAAGAGCTTGAAAAATACCTTAAATAATTAAGTGATTAGCTAATTTTACACTACCATAATATTAAAAAACACCTAAACGTTTTATTTTTATGGAAGCTTGTATTTTCTGCGGAAATCCCAATAATTTAGTTGAAGCTGTAGGGGAAAAAGAGATTATTTTTGTATGCCAGAGCTGTGCTGTTAACAGAGGTATGCCTATAATAAGGAGGCCAAGTGTTGATCAAATAAAGGACATATATAAAACCCCAAGGTTAAAATTAAAAGAAGAACCTGTTAAAAAGGCAAAAGACCCTGAAACTCTGAAATTGGAGGAAGAGCTTAAAGGAATTGTTAAGAAAAATGTGTCTAAAGATTATGGAAATTTAATAGATAATTTTCATTGGCATGTACAGCAGGGCAGAAGGCACAAGAAACTTTCACCTAAGCAGCTTTCAGAGGCAATTGCAGAACCAGAAGTGCTTATTGAAATGATTGAGAAAGGCCAGCTACCTGAAAATTATGATAAGGTTATAACAAAGCTTGAGCAGTTTTTTAGAATAAAACTAAGGAAGGCAGACAGCTTAAGAGATGAGGCTAGTTTAGATATTAAAAAATTAGATCCAAATAATGTTAGCATAGGTGATTTGAAGGCAATGAAAGAGAAAAGTATATCTCAAGAAAAAGACCAAAAAACTGAAGAAGTTAGCAAAGATAATAAAACTGAAGATTTTGATTCTAAGATACAATAAGGTTTATGGAAAGCTTTATAAGTCTAATTTTTAACTTAATTATAATAAAATGGCAATAAAAGTATTAACTGAAGATAAAAATGTTATTGAAGTTCAGATAGATAATCTTACAGCTACTGAAATTATAAGGGAGTACTTGAATAAAGATAAAAGTGTTGAATTTGCAGCCTGGAAAAGATCTCATCCAAATAATCCTATGGTTCTTAGAGTTCAGACAAAAGGCAAAACACCTAGTAAAGCAATACAAGATGCAATTGATGCTATAAGTAAAGATGCAGATAACATTGCTTCAGAAGTAAAGAAGGCGTGAGATAATTCGAAAATATATTTTTTAATGCATAAGTCTTTTTAAATGATCTTAAATAATGTGCTAGATGAATCTTTTATATAATCTTGCTGAAAATTTGAAAATAAATTACAGGAATTTTCGTACTAAAGTCGATTTAGATAACCCTTCTTCTTTTGAGGAATTTGTTGATAGGGAAACTCACCAACTGCTAGCTCAAACTGGTTTGTTTCCTTGGGATAGTGAAGGACATAGATTTGAAGGTCTTTCTTCAGAAACTTATAATCATTGCAGAGATCTGGTAGCTAAAAATGTTGCATTTCACTTAGACATATACCATAAGCTTTCTTCCACTAAGAATATGGCTGATTACCTTGCTGAAAGAGGTTTACTTTTTAGATAATTAATAATGCTTTAAACCCCCTGCCTGTCTAACTCATTATTAATTATTGTTACAACCTGGCTGGCAAAGTAAGTTTCTTTTCCGATTGAAATTGCTTTTCCGTAAGATTTTAATTTTTTCAGCTCTTTTTTGTTAAATCCCTCATGGTCTCCAATTATAAGAACAGGATTTTCAGAGAATTTTATTTTTCTTATGTCTTCTCCTTTATAATCTAAAACATATATTTCCTTACCTTCTTTTTCCATTTCATCCAGAACTTTGAATATTGATTTTTTTTCCACTTCATAACCTTCTTCTACTTGAGTTATTTTATCCGGATTGCTTTTATATAATAATTTTTTTATAAGACCTGCAACATCTTTTTTGCTTAATTGTATTTTTCCAGAGGAGTTTTTCCCATCAGGAAATATTATCAAATGCTGTGGAGGGTTTGGAGGCCCATTGAATATTAAATGAACCTTTGTTTTTTCACGTATTTTATGGCTTAAAAATAATGAATTGATTAAGACATGTATTGCTATGTCCATTCTTCCAGCTTGCATTAAGTTTTCAGATAGGTACTTGCCAGAGGTTACTGCCCTATTTGAAAAATAAATAAATTCTCTCATAATAACTGCAATTTAACGTAATTATTAAATTGTTTGGTTTATTTTACCTTTTTTAAACATCTTTCAAAAACATCTTTTTTAGCCATCTTAATTTTTGCAATTCCATAACCAACATCTTCCATTAGTTCATTTTGCCATATGATGGGATATTCAATTTGACCGAATTCATTACTTACTGGGGTTCCAATTAAAGGGGTATTAGTTCTTAAGGAATTTTCATCAAAATAAGCTGTTTGTCCTTGATAGACAGCATGATTTCCATTTAATTGGCCCTTTTCTTTTTCAATTAAGTTTCCTGAAAGAGAATATAATGCTTTAAGCCTTTCATCATTTAGTTCAGGATTTCCATCATAATAAAATTTTACCTTTGCTAAAATCTGTTTTTCACTTACAAAAGAGTATTCTGCACATTCTTTACCATAATCAATGAATATTAGTCCTTCTAGGGGATATCTTCTAATTCCCATGAAGTCAGCTTCTATTCCTTTAATACCTCTTTTTGTTCTTTGTGAAGCCATATGAACATAGAACATTCCCGGCATAATTCTTTCAAGAGGCTGATGAAAAGGCTGAGTATCTTGAGCAATAGCTAAAAATTCTTTTATTGCTTCATCTGATGTATCTTTTTTCCAAAATTTTCTAGTTTTCATGGTTTTACCTTTTTTGAAGTTATATAAATCTTTACAATGGCTGTAAAATATATCTCGGTCTTGCAATTATTTCTTTTTCCTTTGTTTTTTCATACACTCCAACAAATTCTTTATTATTAAAAAGGCAAAATAAATTTTCATTAGGAACATATTCTATCATTTCTTTTCTTAAAGGACAGCCATGGTATATTTTTGTTAAATACTGCCCTTTAATCTGAGTAACTGAAAGTACTTTTGAGATAATTTCTCCTGGAATTAAAATATTTCTTAATAATTTTTCATTGCCTTTTTTATATTCTTCAACTGCTTCTAAAAATTTGTATATATCAACAGATTTTTCTTCATTAAATATAGACGCCTGTGTTCTCCTTAGTTCAAGCATATGGGCTCCGCCTATTTTTTCTCCTAAATCATGTATTAGTTTCCTTATATAAGTTCCCGCTTCCACTTTTGCCTTAAAAATAAAGTTTTTCTCATTTTTTTCATCTTGTTCTAGTATTTTAAACTCATAAACTTCTCTTTCCCTAATTTGCCTTTTTACCCTTGATTTAACAGGTGGAAGCTGATTAATTTTTCCAATGAAATTACTTATTTCTTTTTCAAGCTCATTTCTTTCAAGATTATTATGAACACTCATTACTCCAACATATGTTTTTTCTTTTCCTATAAAATACGGCATTAACTTACAAGCTCTTCCTAATGCTACTGGAAGCACACCTGTAACCATTGGGTCCAGTGTTCCAAAATGTGATGTTTTACTGATATTAAGAGCTTTTTTTATTATCTGATCAACTCCAAAACTTGTAGGTCCTGATGGTTTGTCTATGTTTACTATTGAGAAATTCAGCAAGTCTTTTATCGGTTTTTCTTCCAGGATTTTTTCTATGTTTATCATGAAGATCAATAGAATTAATTGTTTTAAAGATTATTCTAATTTTTTATTGCTCATCTAAGAATTTTTTTAAATCTTTTAATTTAGGTTCTTTACCTTGTTTCATTCCCATGTCATTATACCAAGATTGCCTTTCTTGATCTGTTAAAGGGTATAGATTATCACCATATTGTTCAATTGCCCGTTTTTCTGCATAGCCATAATTGCTGTTATACCTACAATTATTAATAGCAATAGGTATACATCCTCCTAGGATACTTATTATTGCTATTGGAACTAAAAAATCCTGGTATTGACCCATTGAGAGTATTTGATTATATGGGTTATAAATATTTATGTAATCGGCTTTTATATCTTATCATTGTTTTCCATTCTACAAACCATTTAAGAAATGCAGGTATAATCCCTGTTAAGACGAAGTTTTTGTATTCTAATATTCCATTATATTTCCCAAGACTTATCACCATGATTCTTGGTTTTGCATTATATTTTACAAGTTGTTTATTACTTTCTAATCTTATTATATTTTTTATTACAATACCTGCTTGTTTTTCTGCATTTTGAGCTGTTTTTTCCTCATTTATATTTGTAACATCTCCTGCTGCAAATATATTTTTGTAATCTTCCAACTGTAAAAATTCATTTACTTTAATCTGCTTTTTTTCATTAATAATGTCTGCTTTTTTGTTTATAAAATCAGAATTTGGAGTTATTCCAGTGCACAAAAAAACAATATCTGAAGATATTTTTGTTCCTTCATTTGTTGTAAGAATATCTTTTTCTTTTGTAGACGCTTTTTCCTTGGTAATTATTTTAACTCCTTTTTTCTCCAAATATTTTTGAGCATATTTAGATGATTTGTGATTATTTCTTAAAATTATTTTGTCATGAGAGTGTATTATAGTTATTTTTTTATCTGGATATTTCCAGGATATCTCACCGGCAAGCTCAGTTCCAACTAATCCACCTCCAATTATTGTAACATTATTCGTTTTTTCCAAAACATTATGGTAATTTTTGATATGCGACCCCCTTGTTGCAATAACAATATCTTTTTCTTTAAATGGAAGGTTGTATCTTGATCCAGAAGCTATAACTAAATAATCAAAAGGGATTTTTTGGTTGTTTTGCAGAATTACCTCTTTATGAGATATTTTTTTTACACAACTTTTAACTATTTTAGTTTTTTTTAGATAATGGCTGTGAAGCACCTGGATTTTCTTCAAATGATTCGGATTTATTATTGTCCTTAAAACACCTGGAGTAAACTCAAAATAATCTTTGCTATCTATTAGGGTTGTTTCTAAGTAATTTTCGAGTGATTTGGCTATTTTAGCTCCTGCAAATCCTCCTCCAATTATAATTAGTTTTTTCATAGAATTCAATTAGTTCCACTGTTTAAAAAGCTTAAGAAAGAAAAATAAAAAAAGAAAAAATAGACTTATTTGAGTTTAATGATTTTTGTAAAATCTAGATATCTTATTCCATTCTTCTTTAGTTGAACCTAAAGTAAATATGTCTGGCCGATTATCTCCTTTAGTGTTTTCCATTTTCAAACCATATCCTTTCCCTGGAAAATCTCTCCTAAATTGTTCATCTCCCATTATCCATCTTGCATCTATGAATCTTTTTTCAAGCTTTCTAAATTCATTTTCTGATACCCTGAATGTATAATCTATCCTGTCATGTTTTTGATACACTAATAATGTCCAGTCTGTTGCAGGGTAATCACATATCAAAAGTTTTTCATCATCAATCCATATAGTTTTGTCATGAAAACCTGCAGTTTCATTAAAATATTCATCAATTCTTGTTTCAGGGGCTTTAATACTGCTTGTTGAAAACAATAAAAGTGTTACAGCCAAAGCACTTTTTAATAATTTATTCATACCTTTTAATTAAAATACTTATTTAAAAGAATTTATATTCTTTCTTTTAGATATTTCTGCCTTTCCTGCTCTTGAAATTTTTCTATTGAGTATCTTAAAATTGTTCTCGGCATTTTTTTATAGTTTTTATTTAGAAATTCTAAAAGTATTGTTTTATTTCTTTTTCCTACTTCTCTTAACATCCATCCTACTGCTTTATGAATTAAGTCATGTTTGTCATCTAAAAGAGATTCAGAAATATCAATTGTTAGTTTAAATTTGTTGTTTTTAATAAAGTAATAAGTTGAAACTATTGAAGCTCTTCTTTCCCACAGGTTACTTGATTTTGCCAGCTTGTATAAATCACTTATTTTATCTGTGTTGTTGAAGTAGTAATGACCAAGTATTTTATCTGCACTTAAATCAACTAAATCCCAGTTGTTTATTTTTTTATTATGTTGAAGGTAAAATTTGGCTATTTTATCATCATTTGTTTTTTGATATTTTTCAACCAGAATTAAAACTCCCAAAAGTCTTTCTTCATGTATTTTACTTTGTAATAAGTTTTCAACAATTTCTAGAGAAATATCTTTGTATTTTTTAGCTATTTTTCTTGTGTTTGGAACTGTTACGCCTATAAAAATATCCCCTTCTCCATACTGCCCCTTGCCGGTTTTAAAGAAGTTTTGATATATCAGTATTTTTGAGGGATCTGCTAATGATTTTAAGTCTGATTTTAACTGCTTTAACATTTAAATGATTAATGCATAATGCTTATAAATAGTTTTATTATGTATTTTCATGAGAATTAATGATTTGAAGGAAGTAAAATTCTATAAAACTGTTATGGACCTAACCAGGATTGCCTTGAAAGACTGGAATATTGAATTAAGGCCTTTGGAGTCTCAAACAGATTTTAGAGTTATTTTTAATTCATTAAATGACCCTGAGACATTTGGAAAAAAAGAATTTATTACAGTTAATCCTTATAAAAGAGAGATTCTTATTTTTTATGAAGGTCATGATTTAGTTGCCGAGGTTTTGAGAAGAGCTTATAAATCTTCAACAGATGTAGATTTCAGTATTATCTGTTAATTATTTTTTAGGAAGTGTTTTTATCTGTATTCTTTCTGTTTTTGCAGGCTTTTGTTTTGACGTGTGTTTTTGCTCTTTTGCCTGCATTTCTGCCTGAAGCTCTTTTGAAGCCATTACTGAAGCTTCTTTTTCTTTTTCTTCCTTTACTTCTTTTTCGTCTTTTTCAGCCTCTTTCTCTTCAGATTTTTCTTTAACAGCAGGCTTCTTTTTCTCCTGTTCTTTTTTATCTTTATTTTCCCTTTCTATTGCATATTTTACTTTTTCAGGTATGTTTACTAAACTAACCTTTACTATATCTCCTTCTTTAACAGCTTTGACTTTTATTTTATTTGGAGGATTTTTTATTCCTCTGAACCATAATTCATTATTTAACCATTTGTCTATCTTTACTTTTTTTAAATCCCTATTCTCAACTTTCATGTGTCTTGCTATGAACTGTTTTACAGCTTTGACTGTTTTTGGAGTTCTTTTATGCCTTTTTACTTTTAGATACTCTCTTCTAAGAGGGATTGTATATTCTCTTTCAACTATACTTTTTTTTACATCTGTTTTTGCCATTTTATTAGTTTGTTTCTAAAGTTTGAACAGATAAAATTGCTATCTCTTCTAAATGTTTTTTAACTATAGTTCTTGCATTTTCTCTGCCAGTTATAGATATTTTAGCTTCTCTACTTGACGTTTCTATTTCTCCAATTAATGTTACTTCCCCTTCTGCTGATGTAATATGATATGCTTGTATATAAGATGGTAATCTAGGAGTTCTTGCATCAATGACCGAGTATTTCCTTCTTACATCAGCATCTTTTAAACTTGTGAATATTACTCCAAACTCTTCTCGCTCTAGTTTTCCTATTTCTTGACCATCATTTACTTTAGTGTATTCTATCATTTTATCCTAGATGCCTCTTTCTGTCAATTCTTGGCTTAATTTTTAATTTCCTCGTTCTCCAATTCCTTCTTACTCTGGTTATTGAAGCAGGATGAACCTTTTTTCCAGTTCCGACTTTACGCACAACTATCCATACAGGAGCCCATTTAGTTCTCCGATTATGTTTTGCTAATTTTATTTTTTTCTGCCTTTGCTGTTTTGGTTTAACCATTTTAATTTATGCTCTCTAATAATTTAATTCCTTTTTCTGTTAATTTACGGCCCTTTTTACCAACTTCAATTTTCGCAACAAGTTCGGCTTTTTCAGCTTGTTGAAGTATTGTTCTTATAATTTTGCCTCCGCCTTTTCTGAACTCAGATGGTCTTGAACCACGGTCTTTAAGTCCACCATATCTATTTCTTAATCTATTGACTCCGATTGATTTTTTAATATATAACTGCCTTAGAATACTTGCTGTTCTTTTATGCCAAAAGTCCGGCTCTTGAGTAGGGCGTTCTCTTGCTACAGATGTTTTAACAAAGAAAGACCACTCTGGTGGGTCAAACTCCGGAATTTTTTTCAGCTCTTCAGCTAGTTTTTTGTTAAATTCCCTTGTGTCTAAATTATAGATTGACATTTTTTATTCCCAAAAAACTAGTGTACCATAATTTTCTGTCTCTATTTTTTTTTCTAATGATCTTTGTGATAATTTTAAACCTGATATCCATCTTCTAACAATTGTCCTTAATTTATTTGCTTTTGCATATTCCCTATTATCATTAACTTGATGGTAAGTGGATGCACATTTTTTTACAAAGTCTCTAATTTCTGTTTCTAATTCCCCATAACCTTTTTTTATAGATTCATCTAATAAACGATTATCTTCTTCTAAAATTTGTTCATATGTTAATTGCATTTTTTTGTTTTAGTTAAGCTCTCTTTTCAGAGATAGAACCATTTTTATGGTTTAACTTAATTTTAGGTTGTTGTTATGGTTTATAAATGTTAGGTTTCTTGTCTTAGTGCAATAAAATTTAAAACTAACTTCTACCATTTTTCAAGTATGGCAAGAACAATAGAAAATATAGTTAATTATATTCATGTTGGACTTGTCCCAAATGTGGCTGGAGCTTTATGTTTTGGTGGGATTATCCATGGAGTATATGAGTGGGATACTTTTCAAATAGTTGGGTTTGGTGTAGGTACATCAATTAATTTATTAGGTAGTGTACATCAGTTTTCAAATTATAAAAGAGTAAAAAAATTGTTAGAAGAAAAAGGTTATGATGATAAGATAGTAAGACCAAAATCATATTCATGGTGTGATAGATATGCAGTTAACCAAGCAGTTAAGCAGACAGGTTATTTAGATGAATATAGAGATTTTAATCAGAGGGAAGGCCATAAATGGTACCATATTTTACCAAAAGTTCATAGATTTATTAGAGAATTTCCTAATTTTTAATTATTAGATAAATTTATCTCATTGGCTTACGCCATTTTTTTATGAAAACTGTGAAGCCAATTATTCTGTATGTATAATTATTCCCCAGTTTAGATACTATCTTTTCAGCTTCTTTCTTTATTGCCGCATTATCTCTTGAAGAACTTTTTAGAAATACTACTTTCACATTTAAATGATTCTTAAAATGCGTTTTAATAGTTTCTATTGTATTTTCTGTTAATCCATTTTTTCCTATTTGGACACTTGACACTAATTGCATAATAAAAACCACCTCCGGGTTTTTATGAATCCTGGAACCATTGCTAATTGCATAGTTGGAAACCTCCTGTTGGAAGAGCATTTAGAATTTCCTGCATAGAGATGTCAATTTTAACTGATAATTGCTCTGCAAATTTATCTTTTGAAGTTTTTCCAGGTGAAATACAAATTGGGTTTTTTCCTGGAAATGGGACTGCTCTTAGTTTTCCTTTTTGTTTTGTTAGATATAATTTTAACATAATTTCTTTTCTGTCTATTTTTCCAACAACTCCAAAAGTTCCAGTTTTCATACCTTTATTCTTCACTATTTGTTCCAGAAGAAATACATCTACTATGACAGATTTTTTTCTTTCTCTCCAAGCTCTTGAAAAACATCCTGTAAATATTGCACATTCCTCTAAATCTTTTTCATTATATTTATCTGAAAGAATTATTGAGAAAGGACTTCCAGGGGTTTTTGTGTGCATTACAACATATTTTGAGAACTTTCCATCATTTTGATATTTTTTAACCAACTCTTCATTCTGTTCTGCATTTTTGCCACCTATAACTAATTTTTTAGATGAAGTAAGAAACCATTTATATTTTTCATACTCATTTCCTGTTTTCTTAGAGTTAATAAGCCTTTTTAACATAAAATACCATAAAGAATCAGGCTTTTAAACATTACTAACTGATGCGGTTTAAATAACAGAATTCTTTTTTAAAACAGGCCCTTTATCAGTATCGTTTATCTGAAATCCTGCCTGATTTATTTTGTCTCTTAATTGGTCTGCCATTTTCCAATCCTTGTTTTTCCTTGCCTGTTCTCTTTTATCTGCCAGTTTATTTATTTCATCTGGAATTTTAATGTGATCTTTAATCAATAAATTCAAGGCTAAAACTTCATCCATTTTTTTTACACTCTGCCACTTTCCATTTGCTTTTTTGTCTCTTAAAAGATTCCAGAGTATCTGCAATGCTTTAACTGTGTTTAAATCATCATTAATTGCATTTGTAAAGTCATTCAGATATTTTTTGTTTTCACTGCCATCATCCTCTAAAGTTTGAGAAATATTTTTCAGTCTTTCATAAGAATTTTTTGCTGACTTTAACTTTTCAATTGTAAAATCTAATTGTTTTCTGTAGCTTGCTGACAAACAGAAATATCTATAATCTAAGGCATTAAATCCCAGCTTTTCTAATTCTGATAGTGTATAAAGTCCCCCCTTACTTTTGGAAACTTTTTCTCCCTTAAATGTCAAAAAAGCTCCATGAATCCAGTAATTAACAAAAGCTTTACCTGTTGCACATTCACTTTGTGCTATTTCATTAGTATGGTGGACTGAAATATGATCTTCCCCGCCCGTATGTATATCAAATCTATTTCCAAGATATTTCATGCTCATTGCAGAGCATTCTATGTGCCAGCCTGGATATCCAATACCCCATGGAGAATCCCATTCCTGCTGTCTTAAACCTGGATTTTCAGAGAATTTCCATAAGGCAAAATCAGTTTTATTTTTTTTATCTCCAAAAGATACTCTCTTTCCTGCCTGCAATCCTTTTATGTTTAATCTTGCCAGCTTGCCATAGTTTTTGAATTTTGAAGTATCAAAGTATATTCCATCATTTGTTTTATAAGTGTATCCTTTATTTTCAAGTATTTTTATCAGCTTTATCTGCTCTTTTATGTGTTCAGAAGCTTTTGGCCATATGTCTGGGAGGATTATGTTAAGTTTTTTCAAATCATTTTCAAAGACAGAAAAATAATGCTCTGCTATTTGATGAGCTGTTTTATGCTCTTTTTTTGCAGCAGCTTCCATTTTATCTTCTCCTGTATCTGCGTCTGAAGTTAAGTGGCCAACATCTGTTATATTAATTATGTGTTTGATGTTATAACCATTGAACAAGAGAGTTCTTTTTAAAATATCAGAGAAAATATAGCTCCTTAAGTTTCCTATATGCTGGTACCAGTACACTGTAGGTCCGCAAGAATAAATTGAGGCATGCGACTTTTTTATAGCTGTAAATTTCTGTTTTTTTCTTGTTAAGGTATTGTAAAGTTTTATTTCTCCCATGTGAGAATTAGAAATTAGACACTTATTAAGGTTTTTATTGGCTTTAAGTTACAATTTCTACTTCACCATTATTAATTATTATTGTTGCTTCGCTTTGAGCTACTGGAGCTTTTGATTTTTCAACTAAATGAGTAAACTGGTGTATTAACCCTGCCTGCTCAAGAAAGCTTAAGGATACTAAAGCGCGGGTCCCAAATTCTTTAATTAACCACCTTGAGCAAAATGGCAGTGTGTTGTATTTTTCTGCTATATATTTTAGTATTTCTCTGGCATTAGCATCTCTTATTCCGCCTGATTTTTTCAGCTGGTATATGCCTGAAGGCTTGCCATCATAGACTTTACCCTCTCCTGTTGTTATAAACGGTTCAATTGCATATACTCCATCTTCTAGAACAATGCTTGAGTTGTTATCATAGTTAGGTATTGTTAAGCCTGAATGCAGTTCCCATTGATTAATGCTATGGCCTGAAAGATTTTGTATAGAGCTAAAATCTGCATCAGAAGCTGTTTTTTGAATTTTCCTTCCGATTTCCCCAAGTGTTTCACCATTTTTTATAGACTCTATTGCTTTTTCTAAAGCTAGTTCGCTTATTTCTATTAATTGCTTATTTTTTTCTGAATTATCTAAATTAATAGAAAAAGAATTGTCAGCTACATATCCATTGACATGAACTCCAAAATCCACTTTTAGTAATCCGTGAGCAATTGTTTTATCATCATGGCCTGGGGTGTAGTGGGCTGCATATTCATTTATTCCTAAATTCACAGGAAAGGCAGGCTTGCCACCTAGCTTGATTATTTTTTCCTCTATTTTCTCTGCTATTTCTATTAAAGGAGTACCCTGCTTTATCCAGGTTTTGGCTTCTTTTTTTATTTTTTGAACTATTTCTCCGGCTTTTCTAGTTGATTCTATTTGTTCTTTGTCCATTATTCTGGTAAGGCAGTTAGTTTTATAAAGATATTGAGTAAAGCATTAATAATGTATAATGTATTAAAAAGTAACTTAGAAGAAGGAAGGTTTTTTTATTTTTTCATAGAAGAAGATTTAGGTCTTAGACTTTCATTAGGAGATAAAATGGTTTTAATTAGAACACTATCTGAATATGATCACACATGTTTTGTTGATTTATGGGATCACGTTATTATTCATTTGGGGGAAATGGGGCATCAATATGACTCAAAAAAATTTACTAATGCTCTTATGCAAAGACAAAGAACTGAAAATGAGGATTTCTTTCTGGGAATGTGCATAAGTTAATTCTTAATCCTCCTTTCTTTTGGAACATAATTTTGTATATATGTTTTTCTGTTCTTTGCTACACCTAACAGATCGCCATTATTTTTCATTATAACCAGGCTGTTTTTTGTTATTTTTTCAGTGTTAATTTCCAGAGATTTTCCTTTTAACCATTCCAAAATTTCTGTACTTGAAATTTCAACTGTATTTTTATTTATTTGAGATTTTATTTCAGGCAGATTTAGTATATCAAAATTAATCCTTAGATTATCTTCTTCTATTTTACCTAAAGAAGCTCCTATTAATTCTACTCTTAGATTTTTTCCAAATAAATTTAATTCTTCCCATGATAATCCTCCGGAATAAATTCTTATCTTATCATTTCCAGACCTAATAAATAAATGGTGCATGTTTTCTATCCCATAGTTTTTATCAAGATTTTCAATTATTTTTTTCTTCTTTGTTTTGTCTAGTATTTCTAATTTGGTCATTTAATTTATTTCTCCTGTTTTTTTAAGACATGCAATGAAAAAACCTTCTGTATTATTGTCCTGAGGATAGATTCTTATGCATTTGTTTACATCTTTATGATAATTTTTTTCTTTCCACTTTGTTATTCCAGGACGTGTTTTTAACGGCAGATTAATTTCCTGTATTTCTACCGGGTAATTTTCCAAAAGATAAGAGATAATTGCTTCATTTTCTTCAGGAGCATGAGTGCATGTGCTATATACAAGTGTTCCATTAACTTTCAAAGCTTTTATAGCATTTATTGCAAGATATTTCTGAGTATTTGAAAGATTTTTTATTAAATTTTCAGAAAACATCTGGACTGTTCTTGGACTGCTTCTTATTGTTCCCTCTCCAGAACATGGAACATCTGCAAGAATTTTATCAAATTGTATGTTTAAATTAACTAGCTTTTTGCATAGACTTTCTCCTGTCTGCCTTATAACCAAAGAATTTGTCACAGCACATCTTTGCAGATTTGTAGAAAGTATTCCAATTCTTCCTAAAGATACTTCATTAGCAATTAATATTCCTTTGTTATTCATTACAGAAGCTATTTGAGTTGTTTTTGATCCAGGAGCTGCGGCTAAATCAAGTATTGATTCATCTTCTTTTGGGTTTAATACTAAAACAGGCATCATACTTGAAATTTCCTGTATATAATAATATCCTAGTATGTGTTCTATAGCTTTTCCCAATTCTCCTGGCAAAAGCTTTGATTCAACTATCATAATTTCAGGATGTTTTTTGAAAGGCTGTTTAATTTCCCATCTCTTTTCAAGACGTTTTTTTAATTCACTTGGAGAAATTTTTATTGTGTTGCACCTTATTGAATTAACTGGAGGTATAGCTGAAATTTTGCAAAATTCTTCGTAATCTTTTTCATCCTTTAACTGATCTTTAATTCTACTTAGGAATACTGGATTTGCTTTTTCAATTGGATTTATTAATTTTGACATGTTTTAGTTAATATGATAATGCTTATAAAGTTTTAACTGGTTTGTCTATTATGGTTTATATTTATGATAGAGACTTTGGAGGAAATCCTATAAACAGAAAGTATGTTTTTTTGGCAGGACATTTAGATGCTGATTGGAAAGTTGTTAGGGATATGTATGAGAGTATTTCTGATAAAGATAGAGTTTTAGTAGATCAACATATTATAGCTCTTCAACGTCAAGATAACAGAAAATATCTGGAGATGTTATGCAGGACAGAGAATTTGCATTCTAGAGTGTTAATTCCGACAAAGTATAAGCAATTTATTATTCCTCTGCTACAGGGATAGAAGCTTTGAAATAAAATGAAGGCAATGGGGGAACATACTGTACTGGAGGTATAATTCCATATGTTTTTCTTTTCATTCCTTTTACTTTTTCTTCTTGCAGTTTAAATGAATCTCCACTTGAAAGCTCATATTCTCCTCCTAATTTTTCCAAGATATTAATAACACTTTCTAATCCAATACCTTGGTTTAACTCATAAAATGCTCCATCTTCAATTTCTTCTCTTGTATATCCTTGCTTTATTTTTCGCAGAACATCTGGTATGTTTATTGGTCTTTGGACCATATTTTCTATTTCAAAATTATAGCTTTTTCTATCAGGTTCAAAGTGTGAAACAAGTTTTATTACAGATCCTTCAGAGGAATATTTTATTGCATTTGAAAGAGTATTTGATAGTGCAGCTATAAAAGCATATTTGTTCATTAGGACTTCTTGCTCTGAATCTTCTTTTGTATACTGGAATGATAAACCTAAATTTCTTAAAATTATCATGTGATGATGGGCTTCTATTGTGTCTTCAGTTTTTTTAATTGGGTCTGTTTTTTGCCAATCCTTTTTTAGCTCATCAGTAGAAGCACTTTCGTAAGCTATACCACTTATTAAATCAATACCTAACTGAACTCCATTTTGGATTAGGGTTGAGTATTTCCTTATTAAAAATGATAATTCATTAGTTGTTTTTCCCACTTCTTCATCATGAGGATGTTTTTCCCTTAATCTTTGCATTTCTTTTTCTTTTTCTTTTAAATCCATAAGCATTCTTTTTACATTTGAATCTATTGAATTTAAAGGAGATTTAAGATGATGTGTTATTACTTTTCTTTTTGCTTCTTCATTTAGTACAACTAGGTTTAACTCTTCTTCAAGTTCAGAATTTCTTAGTCTTAATTCTTCAATTGCTTTTTTATCCATTTTAGTGAGAAATTGGCTAATTTAACTGATTTATAAATCTTTTTAATTTTAAAAATACAGACTAAAACAATGTTTTCTGCTTGTTTTTTTCTTTAACATTAAGAAGTTTTTCAATTTGCTTTTCTACTCTTTCTTCTGAAAATTCCCTTTTTGTTAAGATACTTTTTATTTTATCAGGATTTACTTTTGGAAATTTTAAATCAATATTTCTTACAACATTTGGCTTTTTAAATAATTCAAAGACTTTTCTCCAGTCAAAATCTGTTTCAAAGTGCTTGAATATTTCTATCGGTGTTTTATATCTTTGAACAATTTCCAAAGCTTTTTTCTGCCCTATACCTTTAATTCCTCCAGGGTTATAGTCAGTTCCTGTTAAAATTCCAATACATATCAGCTGGTCGTGATTAATATGAAGATGATTGAGAACTTTTTCAAGTTCTATTATTTCTGGTTTCACTTCAATCATACCACTAGGGGTTTTTCTTTTTCTAGCCAATGTAAGATTTTGTATTAGTAATGGAGCTCCGAATAACAAGCAATCATAATCTTGAGATGATACTGCATAAATATCTTTTTCCTTGGCTAATTCAGAAGCTTGTGCTTCTCCTTCTCCAGGAGCCTGAACAACTGCAATGCCCATGGCTTCTAATAATTCTTTGCTTTCCTCAATCATTGTGCTGTTTATGACTGATAGTTGCTGGCTGTATCTTCTCATGCTGCCATAGTCTTCTTTTTCTTTTGCTTGTTTATACTTTTCCTTGGCTAAATCTTTGACTTCTTTTCTTTTTTCCTTAAGAGAATTTTTTAATTCAGGAGCCTGACCATCAAAAACATAAATTAGTTTCATGCCTTCATTAAGCAAAGAAATATTTCTATAAAATAAACCTGACAAATGGCTGGTAATATTTCCCTTTGAATCCATTAAAGGAGTTCCATCATACTGCCTTACACTGCTTAAAAACTGATAAATAGCATTAAATGCATCAACTGCTATTACTTTTCCTTTAAGGTCTTCAGTATTAAGCTCTTTTCTTGGAACAATATCCCTAATGTTTAAACCCATTAACAAAATAAGAGAAATAAGTATAAATAATTAATCGTCCGTATGTTTTTCAGCATAATCAATCATTCTTCTAAATAAACCATACATTTCATAATCATTATACTGTCTTTGTTCAAGATCCTGTTTTTTTCCAGCTCCAAACCTATTTGGGAAAAAACTTACTAATAAATCACTCCTTTGAAAATAAAATTCACTAGGATTTGCATCATAATATCTTATTCCTTGAGCAACAAACTCTCTGTAAGTTTCAGGATTAACTATTGCTCCCCTAGGGTTTTTCTTTCTTCTGTCCTCTTCCAAAGCTTTTTCAATAGCTTCCCAGTTTATTTTACTCTGGCTTTTGCTACTAGGACCGCTAGAGTTTCTTCTCTGGTCAGTTTCATAAGCAAGCCATGTATTTACTTCGCTACCAGTAAATTTTAACTCAGCCTGGTCATGATTTATTGTTACTTTCATTTAAATTTTTATATCATTTCATTTTTAAACCTTTGTATTTACACTACCTGTGAGTAAATAAAATAAAAACTATGCCAAACTTTTAATATTGTAAATTGTTGATTTTACTATGGAAATTACATTTATACCTTTAGACTATGATTATTTTGAGCATAATGGAAAAAATTACATAAAAATATTTGGAAAAACTAAAGATGGCAAACAAGTTTGCATTATAGATTCTATAGATATTTACTTCTGGGCAATCCCAAAAAAGGAAAATGATGTAAAATCTATTGAAAAAAAATTATCGAAGATTTCTGTAAATAGTGTGAAAATAATTAAAACACTTATTGAAGACAAAAAATTTCTTGGAGAGGATGTCAAGGCAATAAAAGTTTATGCAAATGCGCAGAGTGAGTTAAGCAAGATAATTGAAAAATTGCCCAAAGACATTGAGATCAGGGAGCATGACATAAACCCTGTAACAAGATATATCTTGCAGAAGAAAATTAATCCACTAAACTGGTATAAAGCTTCTGGTGAAATTCTTAATGAAAGCGGGGAATTTTCAGGAATAGACAAATCTTTTGATGTTGATTATGTTATAAAAGCTGAAAAAATTTGGGAAGATAAATTACTTAACTCTAAGCATATATTTGCACCAAAGGTAATTGCATTTGATATTGAAACAGATGAATTTGAAATAGGCAAGGGAGAAATAATTATGGTTTCTTTATATGGAAAGGATCTTAAAAAAGTTCTTACACTAAAAAATGTTAATGCTCCAAATTATGTTGTTAAGCTAAAAGATGAAAGAGAGTTACTTTTAGAATTTGCAAAAATAATAAAAAAAGAAAACCCGGATATTATCACAGGATATTTTTCAGACGGTTTTGATCTTCCATATATAAAATCAAGAGCTGAAAAACTAAAAGTTAAAATGCCTTTAGGATTGGATGGGGGTGGAGTGAAATTAACAGGAGGAAACAACCCCAGAGCAAAAGTTTCAGGAAGAGTTCATATTGACCTTTTGAAATTTATACAAACAGCTTATTCCCAGTATCTTCAATCAGAGACCTTGAGTTTGGGAGATGTAGCTAATGAACTGCTGGGAGAGAAAAAGAAGGAACATGAATTCAAACATTCTTCCAAACTTTCGGGGGATGAATGGGTAAAATTCTTTGAATATAATCTTCATGACTCTTATCTTACTTATGAGCTATTTTTAAAAGCATGGCCAGATATGTCAGAATTCACAAAAATTACTAAAGAGCCTTTGTGGAATGTAACCAGGGATGGAATGTCTTCTAATGTTGAAAATTATATTATTCATAATTTGTACAAATATAATGAAATAATAGAAAGAAAACCAACACATGATGAAATATCTAAAAGACGTTCAAGAGAAAAATATGAAGGAGCTTTTGTCCTTGAACCTAAGCCAAAATTATATGAAGATATAGTAATGTTTGATTTTACAAGTTACTGGCCAAGCATAATAGCTACATTTAATTTATCAAAATCAACAATGCTTGAGAAAAAAGAAAAGAATTCTCTGGAAATTGACATAGGAAAAGGAAAAAAAGCTTACTTTAATAAAAAAAAGGGTTTCTTCCCAGAGATACTAGAGGAAATAATAAAATTAAGAAAACAATATAAGGAGGAATACAAAAAAAATCCAGATAATTTATTGAAAGCCAGGAGCAATGCATTTAAGCTTCTTGCAAATGCTTCCTATGGATATCAGGGTTTTTTTGGGGCAAGGTATTACTGCCCTGAAGCAAGTGCAGCTGCAACATCTATATCAAGGGATTATCTCAAAAAAGTTATAAAAGAAGCTGAGTCAAGTGATTTTAAGGTAATATACAGCGATACTGATTCTATAGCTCTAGAGTTAAATGGCAAGACTCAAAAACAGACTTTGGAGTTTCTTAAAAAAATAAATGACAAACTTCCAGGGATAATGGAATTAGAATTAGAAGATTTTTATAAAAGAGGCATCTGGGTAACAACAAGAAAAGGAGAAATTGGTGCAAAAAAGAAATATGCTTTAATAAATGAAAAAGGAAATTTAAAAATAAGAGGGTTTGAAACAGTAAGAAGAGATTGGTGTAAGTTGGCACGTGAACTGCAGAATAAGGTTCTCGAAAAAATACTGAATGAAGGAAATGAAAAATCTGCTTTAGTTTATACAAAAGAAGTAATAAATAAAATAAAAGATAGGAAAGTGGACAAAAAAAGCTTAATAATAAAAACACAATTAAAGAAATCACTATCTGAGTATAAGGCAGTCACCCCTCATGTAACAATGGCAAGAAAAATGCTTAAAAAAGGCCTGCCAGTACACGCAGGAATGCTGATTCAGTATTTTATTGCAGAGGGTGACAAAAAATCTTTAACACGAGAACGTGCTAGTTTTCCTGAAGAAGAAAAAAAGTATGATGTAGATTATTATCTGAGCAAGCAGGTTTTACCAGCTGTTGAAAATATTTTTCAGGTATTTGGTCTTGATGTAAATGATATTATAGAAGGTACAAAACAAAAGACTTTGTTTTAATTAGATTTATTAATTGTTTTTTGTTTAGTTTAATATGAAAATAAGTTATGATGTTTTGGGAAATATAATAATTGCAAAATTTCCTGAAAACACTAAAAAAAATGATAAAATAAGAGAAGCCAGAAAATTGCTGAAAGAGAAGGTAAGTGTTGAAACAATTCTTGAAAAAAAAGAGAAAGTCAAGGGCAGATTAAGGACAATTAAAACAACTTTTTTGGCGGGAAAAAAGAATAAAGAAGCAATTTATCTGGAAAACGGATGCAGGTTTAAATTTAATGTTGAGACATGTTACTTTTCTCCAAGATTAAGCAATGAAAGAAAAGAAATTTATAAACAAATTAAGAAAGGGGAAAAAATATTGGTTATGTTTGGAGGAGTTGCACCTTATGCTATTGTTATTGCTAAAAATTCCAAGCCAAAAGTTGTTTATAGTGTTGAACTTGGCAGGGAGTGTGAAAAATATGCAAAGCAAAATTTAATTTTGAATAAAGCTGATAACATTAAAATTATCCAGGGTGATGTCAAAAAAGTAATTCCAAAATTGTACAATAAAAAGATATTATTTGACAGGATTGTTATGCCCAGGCCTAATTTAAAAGAAAGTTTTTTAGAACAGGCTTTTAAAGTTGTTAAGAAAAATGGAATAATTAATTATTATGGGTTTTCTAAAGAAGGAGATGAAGTGTTAGGTATTATAAATGAAGAGGCAAAAAAAGCCAGAAAAAAAATTAAAATAATCAGGATAAAAAAAGCAGGAGATATTGCCCCATATAAATTCAGGTGGCGAGTAGATTTACGAGTCAATAATTAATATAAATATCGAGTGAGTCTAGGAGTAGAGTTGACCTTAAGGTCTTAAATTAGCCAAATCTTAAACTTTATTAACCCTAATTTCCTAGTTGCCTAATGAGTAAGAGGGGTGTGTCAGGAGTTATAACAACTGTTCTCTTGATTTTGATAGTGCTGGCAGCTGTCGGTATTTTATGGGCTGTTGTAAGTTCATTTTTAAAAGCTAGTACAAGCAGTCTTTCTTTTACAGAAAATTTGATAGGGTTAGACATAATAGGGCAGTCAGCTGTTTATTATGAGAATGATGACACTATTTCATTTAAGATTAACAGAAATTCTTTTTCAGGAAACTTGTCTGGATTAAGAGTTGTTGTAGAAGGAGAAGATGGGAATAGTGAATCTTATGATTTGCTGGTTTTTTTAGATACTTTAGAAACGAAAACTTTTTATTTTTCTCTTGGCGGGCTTGTAAACAACCCTCAGAAAATAAGTGTGCTTCCCTTATTTAGTAAAAATGGAAAAATTTCTCCTGGAAGTATTAAAGATTCAGAAAGTCTTATACTTTCTACTTCACTGACTAATTTTTGTGGAAATGGAAATGTTGAATCAGGGGAAGAGTGTGATGATGGAAATACAGATAATACTGATGGATGTTCAAATGATTGTAAAGTAATTTCATTTATTCCTCAGTGTTCAGATGGTGATGATAATGATGATGATGGTTTAACAGATTTGGCAGACCCTGGATGTGCTGATATAAATGACAATGATGAAACAGATTTACCTCCCCCAACATCTAATTTAATGTTTGATATTGGGGCTAATTTAGAAAGTCCTGATGACTGGCAGAGAATGAATATGTTTGTTGATGCAATAAAGTCTGCAAGATACAAGAAAGATGGATCTTTCCAGACAGCTTCATATACAACAGATGGATGGCCTATTGGAGATTTTAACATTTTGGTTTTCACACATAATAACAGGCATTGTGAGGATCAAATTCCAAATGATAATAATCCCTGTGACACTATCATTAAAGAGAGTGATGATATTGATAGGTCTGGAACATATCATTTAAGTTTTAAGGGGGAGAGAGTTGTAACAGCATCTGGAGCAAGTGTTCAAAATAAGCAATATAATTTAGGTACAGATATTACAACAGCAGATATTGTTGTACCAAGTGGTGAAACATCATTATGGCTTTACTTTAGTAGTACTGGCGGGCAGGTTACTAGGGATATTAAACTAATAAGACCTGGATATCCTACAGGCACAACTCAGACATTTACTAATGAATTTCTGAATTCTATTGAACATTTTAAGATAATCAGGTTAATGGATTATATGGAGACTAATTATTTTGATGAAATTTCAGGTAATGGGATAGGGGCTTGTGATACTGATGTTAGAGTTTCTGCTTTTGGTCCAGATGGAAAATTAGATTGGAGTGAAAGATCAAAGAAGACAGATGCAGTTCCAAAAGGCGAGGATGGAGGTTCAATTGAATACATGGTTGAACTTGCAAATACTGCTGATAAAGATTTATGGATTAATATACCTCATACAGCAAGCCAGGATTATATACAAAATTTAGCAGTTTATCTTAGAGATAATTTGGAGCCTGAAAGAAAAATTTATCTTGAGTATAGTAATGAAGTTTGGAATGGAGCATTTTGTCAGATTAATGCTACAATAGATGAAGCACTTGCTTATACATCTTCTGGCCAACAGCCACCTTTAGTAATTTATGATGCAGGAATAGAAAATGAATTTTATCAGGCAAGAAGGCTTACAGCTAAGAAACTTGTTGATATTTCAAATACATTTAGACAGGTATTTGGAAATGAAGCGATGATGACAAGAGTAAGACCTGTATTTGGAGATCAGTTTGGATGGTTTGAACATATGTCAAATGTAATGTACTGGGTATATAGAAGTTATCCAGATCATCCGCCAAATTATTACATTTATGCAATTGCAGGAGCACCTTATTATTCTCATTTTGATTTTCCTACTACAGACTCTGCATTTACTGGAAGCGGTAATGTTTATGATATAATTAATGGAAGGGTAAATTTAGATTTATCAACTAGCGATGGGCAGTATGCGGATTATTATACTATTGCTCAGGCATATGGAGTTAAATTAATGGCTTATGAAGGGGGAATAGATACAGGGCAGGGCGTTGTTCCAACACTTCCTAACAAAATTGCAACAAGTTATGATTCAAGAATGGAAAATGTTACTGCAGGATATTTTAGAACTTTTATTGCCTGTGGTGGAGGAGCTCCAATGGTTTATTTTAATGCAGTTTCTTCTTTTACCCAGTATGGCCAGTGGGGATTAAGTGATGATGCATTGAGAGATTATCTAAGTCCTGATAATGGAAAAAATCCGAAATGGAAAGGATCTGAAAAAATAACTAGTGAAGATCCAAGAACATTTGAGTGTGCTCCACTAAATCCAAGCACTGGGTTTTTTGCTTCAACATCTGGAGGTATTTTAGGAGATGGTACTGGATTA
>Ga0208958_1001002_pt1 | contig 30329 bp, 21 predicted proteins | sample RifOxyB1_FD_184032 | JGI IMG/M metagenome (GOLD analysis project Ga0208958, IMG submission 184032) | Soil microbial communities from Rifle, Colorado - Rifle Oxygen_injection B1 (SPAdes) | ecosystem: Environmental > Terrestrial > Deep subsurface > Rock core/Sediment | place: Rifle, Colorado...
AAATAACCTACTAATGGAAATGAGTAAAAGAAACACATATCAGGGTAAATTATATTAAAACGTACCTTCTTGATTTAAATTAATTATGGGGTAAAATCTCATTAATATCAAAATACCAAACTAAGGAAAGATATGAATAATAAAAAGCAGAAGACTTATGGAGCATCTGATAATAATGATCAGTTATTAAAAAACCCAGTTTGGAGTGAATTTTTTGATAATTTAATATTTATTGCAATTGTTATCATTATTTCGGTAACGCCACTGGTTTTTAGTAAGAGTATTTATCAATCTTTCTCCCTAGCGAAAGGATTTGTTTTTAAATTTTCTATAGGTCTGGTTTTAATTTTCTGGTGTTTACACAAAATTAGCACCAAATGGGATAAAACGTATTTATTAAAAGTTAAACTTTTAGCATTGCCGATGCTACTGTTTGGTTTTTTTACTATTATATCAACACTGCAAGGAATAGACCCCTGGATTAGTTTAGTGGGGATCTATACTCGTCATATAGGTCTGCAGGGAATTTTAACGATAGTTTTTGGTTATTTTGCCCTAGCCTTTTCCATGAATAAGAAAAAAGATATAGATTTCATCTTTTTCTCCTTCAGTGTTTGTGCGCTAATTATAGGTATATATGCTACGATGCAATTTTTTGGTCTAGACATTTTCAACTGGGTCAACGTTAAATTTGCTAGAGTGCCATCTACTGCAGGAAATGCCAATTTGCTTGGTAATATTGTATCTCTACTTTTTCCTATCCCGATATATTATTTGTTTTTTTCCAATCAAAAATTAATAAAATTCGGCGCCGGCATTTCGATGTTTTTTATTTTATTAGCGACGTTGTTTTGTATGTCTAGGGCCAATTGGCTGGCGATTATGGCAAGTGTAGTTTTTTATGCATTTTTGTATGTGCGGATTCAAAAGGGTAATCAACAGCTTAAAAAAGTAATTATAATCTCCATGATTGGTTCCTTATTCATAATTCAATTACTGCTTAATTCTTTAATAGTGGAAAGAGGTGACAGTCCTTTACTGATAACTGTTGCCGTGATTATTCATGCGTTTATGATAGCGTGCTTTAAATTTCAGGAAATTTGGACAGGAATTACCCTGAAAATATCAACTTCTATTTATGTTGCCATTTTTATTTTGACTATGATGATCATTATCCCGCTCAATATATATACTTCAAAGGATAGCTTCGCTGGTAAATATTTTTCCATTTTTCACTACGAAGATTTGCCAAGATATTATCTGCTTCGTGATTCAATTCATGTTATTAAAAAACATTTTTTCTTTGGTACCGGGGAAGGAACGTATCGTATAGCTTATATGCCTTACAAATCTTTGCAAAATGAAATTGCGGAACCAAAAGCGAATTATGATAGTCCCCATAATAACTATATAACCGTTTTAGCAACCCAAGGCATCTTTGCTTTTTTGGCTTACCTTTCTATATTTTTTCTAATTTTTAAAAAGGGAATACAAGCGGTGATTAGCCCGCATATTCAAAATAGTGATAAATATTTAGTTATCACCTTTCTTACCATCTTTTTTTCTTACTTAGTGTGGTCGCTGGCCAGCTTTGACAGTGATGTTACAAACCCAGTGATGGTTGGTTTGTATGCCTCTTATAGTTATTTGATATATGAGCTTTTCTATAAAGACTCTGTGGTTTTATATGAGCAGAAACTGATTTTTTCCACAAAAATATTAATGACTATTCTTATACCCTTTGCTGCTTTAAGTGTTTATCAGTCGTATCTTATCTATCAAGCCGATACCTTTTATGGAATGGGCCTTAGAATAAAAAATTCTGCAACTAAATATTTATCCTCAAATACCCCAAGTGATAAACAGACGGCGTTAAATGTTTTAACTAAAGCTAATGCCATGTTTACCAAGGCGCTAGAGTATAATCCCAAAGAGAGCTTTTATAATGTTGATATGGCTGACTTACATCATTCCTTATATGTGCTTACAGGAGATCAGTATCACTTGGATCAGATATATAAATATTTGGATTTGAGTGAAGTTCATTCTTGGGATCCGGGAAAATATTATATGGTTAAGGTAAAAACCGAGCTGACAAGAGGCCGCAACCAGGAGGCTATTAATTACGCTACCAAAGTGTTAAAAGACCTTCCTCATAACGCTATAGTAAGAAGTCAGTTGGGTTTTATGCTTTTTAAAGAAGGTGGGGCAGATAACTTTAGAAAGGCTTTAGTTCATTTTGAGAGAGCACTTAAAGTTGATAAAACAAATCTACTAGCGTTGGTTTACACTAGTGAAATCTTTTTACGCTTTGGAAAATTTGATGCCGCTAGGTTATTTGCTCAAAAATCCTTAGCAGCGTACCCCGACAAAGCAAGTGAGATTAATGGATTACTGGCCCGTATTAATACTACTGAGAAAAATAATATGCCAAAGAAATAGCGAGGCTTATTGCAATAACTGTTCAATAATGTAATCAGCAGCTCGAGTTGAATTATTCGTTATTTTTTTATTGGTAATTTTAAAAATTTTATCTATTTCAGATAAAAGATCAGCATCATTTAACTTACCCTCTTCGATCACTATGGAACCCAATATTTTTTGTGCTGCCATAGCATTGTGGTATTGCTCATTTTTTTGGGCAATTTTCAGGGGTATGAATATACTTGGTTTACCCAAGGCAATCATTTCAGCTACGGTTCCCGCACCGGATCTGGAAATTACAACGCGAGAAAGCTTAAAAATATCGATGATATTTTCCACAAAATCAACTGCCACATAATCGGAGTCTTCATATTTTTGATATTTTGTAAGATGATCAATACCTGCTTGATGAATAATGAAAAATTTTTGTTTCAAAATATTCAAGTTTTTTTCAAGTAATTTATTTACAAGATCTGAGCCATTTCCGCCTCCAGTAATAAATAAGATAGGTTTTTTCATTTCCTTTAATTTTATACCCTTAATTTCATCTACAATAATATTTTCCTGGTAACATTCATCTCTGACTGGGTAACCTGAAAAAATAGTTTTAGCTGGTGGAAGAAATTTTTTTGTTTCTTCAAAACTGATAAAAACCTTGGAGGCAAATTTTGAAGCAATCATGTTGGCAAGTCCAATACGGCTGGTTTGTTCGTGGACATAAACCGGAATTCTTAAAATACTTGCAGCAATTACTGGTGGCACGGATACAAAGCCGCCAGTCGAAAAAAGAAGAGTGTCCTTATTTTTTTTTCTGATCAAATAAACCAATACTTGTAAAATAGCGAATAGAACTTTAAAAATATCTATAATATTTCTTAGGGATATGTATCTTCGCAGTTTGCCTGTCAATATTGCTTTGTATTCTATGTTAACTTTTTTAACCAGGTTTCTTTCAATGCCTGAGTAACTTCCTATGTAAAATATTTTGGTATTAGTATTATGTTTTAGTTTATTAATTAGTGTAAGTGCCGGTACAACATGTCCACCGCTGCCACCACCAGTAAAAAAAATTGTTTTCATAATTATCACCTCAAGAGAAACATACTAAAATGGTATTCTATTATTATAATTCAAAGTCCTCCAAATCATTATATAACTTGTTAATTTTTATGACCAATAATTACTTCCTCACTGATTAAAATAATTAACGATTTTTAATAAAAACAATTTGCCAATAACCGATAAGAAATCGGGAATGTGCTTGAAATATTTGGTTAATTTTAATTAGCGCATTAGTGTAAGGACGTTATAATGAAATCCAATCCTATAAAGAAAACATGTGTCGAAGAATTTTTTGTCGAACATGCGTCTGAGGAGGAAATGAATCAAGCTTCTGAATTTAGCGACCAGATTAATATTGCCGATTCTCTCACTGATAAACTAAAAAATTTAAAAAATAAACACACGAATGATATTGGATTTGCAGTTCAGGAGACATTTCAAATACAAGATGCTATGGGAGAACTCCTGAAAGAAAAAAGTGCAATCGAGAGAAGTATTGCCGAGGTAAAAAATAGTTACAACGAAGAATTGAACAAACTTGAAACACTTAAAAAAAAGAAACTAAGTATATTCTCCGAAGCAGTTGATGGCGAAGAAAGAAAAAAAAGTATTAGTGGAAATATTAATGGATCGTCAGCAGAATTAATAAAAAATGAATTTGAAGAAATTAATCAAAAACTGACAGCGTTAATACAGGAGATTGAACAAGCTGAGGAACTTAAAAATAATCTATCTCGAGATGTTGAAAATCTGACTGTTAAAAAAAATGAGCATCAACGATTCATTTCAGAGGCTCATCAAGAACTGGAGCAAATAAGAAGTTCGCTGGAAGATGGTAGTCGGATGACGGAAAATTTTATCAACAAGGCTAATCACCTTAGAGAGGAAATTGAGGTTTTAGAAAAGCAAAAAGAGAAAAAAACCAGTGAAGTGCTTATTTTGGGACAGAATTTGCCGTCGGAAAGTAGAAATGAAAATTTCAATGAAATAAATCAAAAAAATATTGAGTTGAAAAATAATTTACAGCAAGAAATTAATCAATTAAAAAAACAACATGAGCATTTGGTGTTGATAAATCAGCAGCACAATCATGAAAAAATGATTCATGAGTCTAAAATAGGCGAATTAGGTCATACTTACAAGATGAAGCAAGCAGAAGTTTTTGGGTTGGAAGATCGATTAAAAGTGCTCCAAAAAGAAATTGAAAAATTCAATAACATGAAAAGCGATGTTATTAAATCTCTAGAAGTGGTGAAAAAAGAAAAATGGCTGATTCAGACTGCCGCGGATGAACTTAAGTGTAATATCGAGGCGTCCAAACAGATCAAAGTGGAAATTGAAAGACACATTGAGGAGCTTAGCAAAAAGACTCAAGACCTCCAAAGTGAAATTTCTGGAAAAAAAGACCAGGTAGGGGAATTAGAAAATAGATATAATCATTTTAGTGATGAATTTGAAAAGCTGCATAAAAATTATCTGGAATTACAGAAAAATACTTACGACATATGTAATTCAAAATCAGAGGCAGCCAATAAACTAAGTGAAATTAATGAAGAACTATTTGATAAAAAAAATCAGTTAAATCATGTAAGTGACAAATACCAAGTGAAAGAAGCAGAGCTGAAAAAGAAGATAACTTTAAAAAGAATTGAATTATCTACTATAAAATCAGATTTAGGAAAACTTAAAAAAAATTACCAAAGCAAAACAATCGACTTAGATCAGGTAATGAAAAACATATCAAATGCTGAAAGTACTTTGGATAATTTGTCCTTAAAGCAAAAAAGTGAAACAGATCAATTAGAAAAAATCAGCCATGCTAATGAGTTGCAAGATAGCGAAAGATTGCGACTGCTAGTTAAAAAATCAAAAATTGACGCTCAAATTGACCAGGCCAATAAAACTCTCCAGAAAATCAAAATGGAGGAAACAGAATCCCTTCAAAAGTTGTCAAAACTCAATGAACAAAATCGGGAAGTGGAACAAGCGGTGGCAATTTTTGAAAAAGAATTTGATTCCAAGGCTCAAAAAGTTCAGGAATTAAACAGTCGAATAAAATATCAATCGGATATTTTAAAGCGACAGTTCCATTCTCACCAAAACATATGGCAAGATGTTCAAGATTTATACCAGTCAGAAAAAATTCAATATGATAAATTGCTAGATGAAAAAAATAAGTTTTTAAAAGACTATGAAAAAAATCTTTATTGTTTGGAGAATAGAGTGGCGGTGCTTAAGGTGAAGGAAACCGTTACTCATCAAAATATTGACAATATTCATGCATCAATTCAAAACGAAATAAAATGCTATGATGAACAAGTGAAATTAAATCACCGACTTGAAATAGAGTCTGTCCGTATTCAAAGAAAAGTCGATAGTGCAGAAGATGTTTTGAAAGTTAAAATTGCAGAGGCCAATGTGATTATTGGTCAATATCAAAAAGAACATCAAGCTTTGCATGAAAAGTCAGAAGAATTGGATTTGAAAAGATTGAAGATGATTGTATTTATTTCCCAATTGGAAAACCAAACTAGAAATAAAACCAATAATTTAGAAAAATTACAAGCTTCTTGTCAGCAACTGTTAGAGCAAATAAATGATCTTGCTTCAAAAAAAGAAGCATTAAGCATAAGAAATGATATTCTTGATGTAGAAAGACTGAAGTTGATAGTGGCTACTTCAAAAACGCAAAATAGTTATGATATTCTTAAGGCTAAAACTAAGGACCAGCAAAATACATATATGACGATAAATTCAAAAGTAATGGATTTAACCCAAAAAACAGAAGACTTAGAGCTAAGAAAGCTAAAACTGATTGTACAAAATTCAAAAATCGAAGCACTTAATGAAAGTAACCTTGTAAAATCAAAAAATATAGAGCAAGAGGTTCAACGTTTGCAACAACTCCTTGAAGGAAAAAAATTAGAATATAATAATTTGCGAAATCAGTTTGAAGAGCTTGATACCAAAAGAATTACATGGCTGGTCGCTAATTCAAAATTAGAAAACCACCATTTGGAAATAATCAATAATGCCCAAAAGTTGAAATTCAAACTAGAGAATGAAATACAGCTGCAAGAATCTCAGGTTAAACAACAGCAGTTAGAAATGGCGCAAATTGATGAACTTAAAATAAAATCCAAGGAAGAATTAAATACCCAGGAAATGCTTATTGATAAAGCCGTTTCGGAAAAGGTGTGTATGATTTTTGAAATAAAAAAACAAGAGCAAATCTTAGAAAGTTTGAAAGAAAGAAAGCAAAAAGAATCAGATTTGATTTTAGAGAAACAAAAAGAATTTGAAACACAATCTATAAAAAATCAGGATTTGATCAGTCAAATTGCAAAAAAGCAAGACGAGTTAAAAGCAGAGGGAGTTAAATACGAGGAACAAGTTGTTTTTATAACCAAAAAAGTTGATGAATTAACAAATACACTAGCGGCCCTAAATCTTCGAGTTGAGAAAGCAAAATCTATAGATGTAGAAAGTAGAGATATTGCTAAAAAAGCACTGGCAAGTAAATCAACTCTTTTGGCAGAAATTCATGATCTTGAGGTCACTAAAAAAATCTTATTAGAAAAAAATGACGTCAATTTAAATGAAAAAAAATATGATTTCAAAAAAGTTGCTTGATAATCAACCTGATTATAAGTAGCAACAAATACTGATAGAAACATGTATTAGTTCTGGCTAATTGTAAACATTAGTTTTGCTAATATTTGTCTGGCCAAACTGTTTAGTTCTTACTACGCTCAAATTGCATCTGTTCAAAATATAATTTTCCCATTGTTTTAAAAAGGAAATCATCGTGTGTGGAATTATCGGTATCATCAACACTCTTCCTTCCTCTGACGAGTCCAGTAATAGAGCTTCTTATGACGTTTACAGAGGCTTATTAACTCTTCAGCACAGAGGACAGGATTCGGCAGGAATATTAACTTACGATAACGGTAGCAGAGAATTCCATTTGGAAAAAAGAAAAGGGTTGGTTTCAAATGTTTTCGATAAAGGTACGTTGGAGGAATTAAAAGGTAATCTCTCTATAGGCCATACCAGATATGTAACAGTAGGTTCAGACCACAAATCAAATATTCAACCAATGGTAACTGGAATTCCTTTTGGAATTGGAATGGTTCACAACGGAAATATTTTAAATTTTTACAACATTAAAAAGATGTTGAGAGAAGAAACTGGTTCGCATCTACTATCAAATAACGATGTTGAATTGATTTTAAATTTGTGGTGCCATCATATGATTAATATGGGAACCCGTGGATTTGAATTGGATATTGCCGTTAAGGCATTAAGGCTGGTTTTTAATACTTTGATTGGTGCTTACTCGGTGGTTGGTATTGTTTCGGGAATGGGACTTTTTGCATTTAGAGATCCTCATGGAATAAGACCTTTGGTTCTGGGAAAAAAGGAAATAGCAGGTGATATCTCGTGGTGTTTTGCCTCTGAAACTCTCGCCTTAAATATTTTGGGTTATGAATATGATAGAGAAGTCAAGCCCGGCGAGTTTATATTTATTGATAATTACGGAAACATGTATAACACAATTATTGAAAGTAAAACAAGCAGTAGCCATTGCATGTTTGAATGGGTTTATTTTTCTGGAGTGGAGAGTGAGTTGGAAGGGATGAGCGTCTATACTGCCAGATTAAACCTTGGCAAGTATTTGGCTAAAAAAATCCAACTTGAAATTGATAATAAAATTATTAATCCAGATGTGGTTGTGCCTGTTCCTGATACTTCCAGAACTGCAGCAATTGCGATTGCGGAAACGCTAAAACTGCCTTATCGCGAAGCTTTGATAAAAAATCGCTATGTTTATAGGAGTTTTATCCTGGGCAATCAACAAAAAAGAGAACAAGCGGTTGAACAAAAATTAAGTCCAGTTAAGAGTGAAATCTTTGGTAAAAATATTTTGTTAGTAGATGATAGTATTGTACGAGGTACTACCTCAAAAAAAATTATTGCTTTATTAAAACGCTATGGCGCTCAAAGCGTAACCCTGGTTAGTACTTGTCCGCCTTTGCGCTATCCTTGCTTTTATGGAGTTGATTTTCCTTCTGAGGAGGAACTGATTGCTTCCCATCGAACCGAGGATGAAATCGCTGCCATGATAGGAGTTGATCGAGTTATATATCTGGATATCGAAGATCTTAAATTATCACTTCAACATGAAAATCTTTGTTTAGCTTGTTTAAATAATGATTATCCAACCGTGATTACTGATAAAAATACTTTTCAGGAAATAAGGTCTCATGAATTAAAAAACCAAAGGGAATATTTATGAAGATTCTAATTGTTTTTGGAAGTGAATCTGATAAGTATATCTATGATCCGCTTAAATCAATTTTGTCAAAAAGCAGTAGCGTGCAATTCGAAATTCTTTCAGCACATCGAAATCCCAATGAACTTGATTTGCTTCTTAAAACTAAAACCTTCGATTTAATAGTTGCTGGTGCTGGACTAGCGGCGCATTTACCGGGAGTCATAGCTTCTAAAGTTGAAACACCAGTGATCGGATTACCCATAAGCGCCTCGTTGGCTGGAATTGATGCGACTCTTTCCATATTACAGATGCCCTTTATGGTTCCTGTTTTAACCTGTGGCCCTAATAAATATAGTGAAGTGATAACTTTTATTGATCTTTTGAAAGCGAATAAAAAGTTTGATTATGAAAATGGTATTAACATTGTTTTAAATAAAACCACAGATACTTCTAGCCATCAAAACGAAATTGATCGAACCTTATTATTTGCTAAAGAAAAAGAAATAAAGGTTTCCCTGGTTAACTACTTCGATGCTTCGAAATTAAATGTGGTGTTAGTTTTGCAAAATGAAGATATCCAAAAAGATGTGATGGCTATCCATGTTCCTCTTTTTAATCAAAATGACAATGCAAATCCAGAAAGTTCTATCAAGCTTTTCCATTGGCTTTCCTCGGGAGGCATGTGGGTGGGAGTAAATAATACACGCAATGCTCTTATTTATTATCAAAAATTATTTTTAAGGAGAAACATATGACAATGCCTGATGTTCTATTTAATGGATCAGTTAAAACAGTGCGTGGCCAAATCGGAAGTTCCCCATATGTATTTGAATTTACCGACCATTATAGTGTTTTTGACTGGGGTAAAATGCCGGACACCCTTACTAATAAAGGTGAAGCCTTGAGTTACATTTCCAATCTTTTTTTTGATCTTTTAGGAGATGAACAATGCTGGAAAAATTGGGTATGTCCCGCTTCGTTAAGTAACTGCAATTCATATAAAAGAATAAAAGAGAAAGGGGTGATCCATCATTTCTTAGGAAAAGTAGATCATAATATGAATAATGTTCCATTGGATACACCGTCTCGTTTTTTGGCAGTAAAACCTGTGAGTATCTTGAGACCTAATGCAGTGACGGAAGGAAATAAACTTAAGTGGAACTATGATGGTTATCAAAACAAATTAACCAATACTTTAATTCCGCTGGAGGTGGTTTTTCGTTTTGATATTCCAAGCGGAAGTTCCCTGTTAGATCGGGCCCAAAATAAAGAATATCTAAAAGAGATTGGATTAGTCGCTACTCCTCAAGAAGGGGATACCTTTGAAATGCCTGTTGTTGAATTTTCATCTAAGTTGGAAACAACTGATCGTTATATGTCCTATGACGAAGCTAAGATGATATCTGGACTTAGTGAAGATGAATTTAAAGATTTATATAATACAGCTACCCTTTTGGCATTACGACTTAAATCTTATTTAGGAGAGTGTGCGATTAAATTATTAGATGGTAAATTTGAATTCGCTTGGGATGAAAACCGACATCCCATGCTTGTTGATGTGATCACTCCAGATGAACTTAGAATTTCGTACAAAGGAATATCCTTATCCAAAGAAAATATTAGGAAAGTTTACCGAACGACTCAGTGGCATCAAGATATTAAAATGGCAAAAACGCTTGCTAACGAAAGAGGCGAGAAAAATTGGAAAAATTTATGTATTAGTGAATTAAGATCACTACCACCTAAGCTTAGCGAAAATGATCGGGAGCGTTTTTCCATGATTTATATGGGACTGGCTAACTGTCTTTTTGAAAAATTGGCCGGAAAAACAGTTTTTCCCGATGCATGGACCCTGGATCAGCTGGTGGAGCAACTCTAAAGAGGGAATGAATATGAGCGATAAAGTTTTAATTATTGGTGGCGGTGGTAGGGAGCATGCGCTAGCTTGGAAAATTGCCCAGTCAAAATACGTGGATAAAGTTTTTGTAGCTCCGGGCAACGACGGCATGGATGATCAAAATAAGATTATAACGGTTGATATTTTAGAAACAGATTTTGCTAGAATTGCTGAATTTGTCAAATCGAAACGAATATCTTTGGTTATTATCGGGCCAGAAAAACCGCTTTCTCAAGGCATTGTTGATTATCTAGAAAATCAGAATATTAAAGTGATTGGTCCGAAAAAAAATGCTGCCAAACTTGAAAGCTCTAAAATATTCGCTAAAAAATTTATGATTGAACATAACATTCCTACCGCAGCATTTGAATTCTACGATAATTATGAAAATGCGCTAGAGGCGCTTTCTCATTGGGAGATTGAAAAAAAAGGTATTGTAATCAAGGCTGATGAATTGGCATCAGGTAAAGGGGTTGTGGTTACACATGATAGAAAGGAAGCTCAAAAAACACTATATGATTTTATGATGAATCCGAATTGCTCTATTAATTCTAAAAATATTATTTTAGAAGAAAAGTTAGAAGGGCGGGAAGTTTCTTTTTTTGCTTTAAGTGATGGAGAGAATTTTATAAGTCTTGGTCATGCGTGTGATTATAAAAGACTCTATGATAATAATTTAGGCCCTAATACTGGTGGTATGGGGGGATTTACTCCGGAGCATTTTCCTGGGGAGGATTTGATTTTAAAAATTGAGCAAAATGTTTTTGAAAAAACTATTGCCGGAATGTTAAAAGCAAAAATCCCGTTCAAAGGTTTTCTATTTGCCGGTCTTATGATTAGGGATAATCAGATTAAGGTTTTAGAGTATAATGTACGTTTTGGTGATCCTGAAGCTCAAATACTTTTACCAATTATTTCCGAAGATCTCTATCTTATACTTAAAAATGCCAGCGATAAAAAACTTGGTGGCAATTATTATTTCAAGGACAATAGACTAAAATCTGTTCATGTGGCATTTGCATCCGGGGGGTACCCCAGCAATTATAATGAACCTATGCAATTGAATGAACAAATCCACATTTCAAGCGAATTATTAGTTCAACCAGGTACTCATATCTTTTATTCTGGAGTCAAAAAGTTTAATGATAGATTAGTAAATACTGGTGGCAGAGTCCTTGGCATTACTTGTGTCGGCGCTGACGTTAAAACTGCCAGAACGAATTGCTATAAATGTGTTGAAAAAATAAGATTTAATCACGCTCACTGGAGAAATGACATTGCACTTAACTAAAATCAACATATGTATTTTTGCGTCAGGTAATGGCACTAATGCTATTAACCTTATTCATGAGTCTAAAAAGTATGATCACATCAAGGTGGTTGGTTTACTTTGCGATAATCCAAGTGCGAATATTTTAGAAAAAATTAAACCGTTTGGCATACCGGCATTAGTGGTGCCGTTTAAAAATAACAAAGTTTCCCATGAAAAAGAAATATTGAGTCTCATTTCCAATTTAAATATTCACTGGATCCTTTTAGCTGGTTATATGCGTATATTGTCAGCTAATTTTATTAATCAATTTAAATTATCTGATGATCGATCGCGGATAATCAACATACATCCATCACTGCTTCCCGCATTTAAAGGTAAGAATGCCTACCAGCAAGCATTCGATTCCAGAGTGTCAAAATCTGGTGTTACTATTCATCTGGTTGATAGTGGTATAGATAGCGGCGAAGTTATTTTGCAAAAAGAATTTGACCGATTGGACTCAGATTCATTGGATGATTTTAAAAATCGTGGCATGCAACTTGAATATTTGCTTTATCCGCAAGTTTTAAAAATGATTACTCATAATTCTATAGATATCGACAAGGATAAAACTTATGACTAAAAAACGAATCGAAGTTGTTAATATTTATTCCAACGATAAATATAACTATTTGCTCAAAAAGAACCAAGGGAAATTTGATATAAACGCAATTAAAGAAATTTCGTTTTTTAAAATGGATATTGATAGCTTGAAAGAGTTAAACCAGAACGTTCTGGAAATATTTTATGACTCCATTATTCAAGAAATATATCAGCAGGACTACACTATTCCTGCTAATTATAACTACGCTGTAGAAATAGGATTTCGACCGGGTGTTACGGATAATTTAGCCAAGACTACTATAGAGGCTTTGCACCTAATGGGAATCAAAGCCAAGGTCTCTACTGGTAAAATATTCTTTATAGAATCGACTATGACTATTAAATTTATGCAACAATTTGCCAGAGAAATGTTGGGGAATGAGCTAGTGGAGACAATAGTTTTACACAACATTATAGAATTTAAAAACACTAACCGTTTTTCAAATATTCATTTGCCCGAAGTAAAACTTGAGGCAAAATTTGAAATCAACGAAATAAATTTAAATGTATCAGATGAACAATTGAATAAAATCAATCAAGATCGGTGTTTAGCTTTGACACTAAAAGAATTAAAAAGCCTCAGGGATTATTATAATTTAGAAGATGTTAAAAGCTCTCGTAAGAATATAGGACTGCCAACTAATCCAACAGATTTAGAAGTGGAGGTCTTCGCACAAACCTGGAGTGAGCATTGCAAACATAAAATATTTGCTGCTGAAATAGAATATTACGAATCAGATGATGCTAAATCAACAGACAATTATGTATTAATTGATAGTCTTTATAAAACTTATATTAAAAAGCTTACTCAAGCACTTGCCAAAGATAACAATATCGACTGGCTGGTGTCTGTTTTTGATGATAACGCGGGGATTGTACGTTTCGATGATAATATTGATTTGTGTATAAAAGTGGAAACTCACAATAGTCCATCGGCACTGGATCCTTTTGGAGGATCAATTACGGGGATACTAGGAGTTAATAGAGATATTTTAGGTTGTGGTATGGGTGCTAAACCAATTGCTAATACCGATATTTTTTGTTTTTGCGAACCTACTTGGCCTGATCAAAATTCTTTGGCTGAACTGCCTGTAGGATTAAAACATCCTTCTCAAATTCTTCGTGGTGTTCATAAAGGTATTGAGGAGGGCGGTAATAAAAGCGGTATTCCTACTATTAATGGTGCAATTTATTTTGATCGCAGTTTCGCAGGAAAACCGCTGGTTTTTTGTGGCACAGTCGGTGTTTTACCTCAAAAACTTTCTGATTATACTCCTTCTTTTCAAAAAAAAGCCAAAGTGCATGATCGTATTATTATGATTGGCGGCGATATAGGTGCGGATGGGATTCATGGTGCAACCATGAGTTCGCTCGAATTAAATGAAAATTCTCCAGCGACAGCCGTGCAAATTGGCGATCCGTTAACGCAAAAGCGTATGCTTGATTTTATTATGGTGGCCAGAGATCAACAACTTTTTAACGCAATTACCGATAATGGGGCTGGCGGACTTAGTTCCAGTGTGGGAGAGATGGCTACCCAATCAGGTGGAGCGATAATTGATCTTGCCCGTTGTCCGGTTAAATATCCAGGTCTTTCGCCCTATGAACTTTTGATTAGTGAAAGTCAGGAAAGAATGACTTTATCAGTTTCCCCAGGCCAACTTGAAAAAATTAAAAAGTTAGCAGATAGGTATGGTGTCATTTTAACGGATATTGGTGAGTTTTCCGATAGTGGCTATTTGGTGGTATTTTATAATAGTGAATTGGTGGGGCAAATAAATATTAATTTCCTACACCACGGTCTTCCTAGATTATCACTTAAAGCTAAATGGAGTGGGCCGCAATTAGATAAAAGCTGGTCCACACCTTCCAATAAAGAATATATCGAAAATTTTGATAAAAATCATCTGCTTGCTTCTTTAAAATTACTTTTGCAAAGAAGCAATATTGCTTCTAAACAGTCTCTGGTTAAACATTACGATCACGAAGTGCAGGCAGCAACTCATATTAAGCCATTTATGGGACAAACTCAAAATGGACCCAGCAACAGTGGGGTTATTTGGTTATATCCGCATGGTGGTAGTGCTGACAATGGTATTGCAATATCTTGTGGCTTAAATCCAAGGTTGTCTCAGTACGACCCTTATTTGATGGCACAGTATGCAGTTGATGAAGCCCTGAGAAATGTAGTTGCTTGTGGTGGTGATCCTGAAAAAACTTGTTTGTTGGATAATTTTTGCTGGCCTGACCCGGTAGAAAGTTTAAAAAACCCAGATGGTGAATATAAACTTGGCCAATTAGTGCGTACATGTCAGGGACTCTATGATATCTGCTATGAATATAAAACACCTCTAGTCAGCGGTAAAGATAGTATGAAAAATGATTTCAGAGGAAAGACGGTTGATGGAAAAGAGGTTTGCATAAGTATTTTGCCCACTTTGCTAGTCACAGCCATGAGCAAAGTAAACATAAATCACACCTGTACGTCAGGATTTAAGCAAGCTGGTGATGTGATTTATGTGGTGGGAAATAATACTTCCGGGTTGCTAGGGAGTGAATATCTTGAAGAATATGATCTAATTAATAAAAAGTATCTAGTTATTCCACCTATATCTCTTGAATCAAACTTGAAACTTTATAAGACAATATATAAGGCAATCAATCAAAATCTTTTAGCATCTTGCCATGATATTTCAGACGGAGGAATGTTGATTTCTCTGGTGGAATCTATGTTTGAAAATAACTTGGGTGCTCACCTTAATATTTTCGGTTGGGAAAATATTGATTTAATAAATTTATTGTATAACGAAGGGCCAGGTAGATTTATTGTAAGTGTTCCAAAAGTTTATCAAGGTGATTTTGAAAAACAATTTGGTAATTTAACTTTTCTTAAACTTGGTCAGGTTACTCAAAATGCAAAACTAAGATTTGAAAACGATAATGACGTTTTTATTAATGAGGATATTTCTACGCTGGCATCTTTATGGAAAAAGGAGTTTTAAATGAGTCAACCTAAATTTATTATTCTTTCTGGCGATGGAATAAACTGCGAAAATGAAACTAAACTGGCTTTTTCTAATTCAAATTGTGAAGCTAAAATTGTTCATATTAATGAACTTCTCGAAAACCCTACAATGCTTCGAAATGTTCAAGGCCTTGCTCTCCCCGGGGGGTTTTCTTTTGGCGATGAACTAGGGAGTGGGCAAGTGCTCTCTTTAAAAATAAAATATAAACTCAAAGATCACTTTAACGATTTTATATTTAAAGGTGGTGCGGTTATTGGAATTTGTAATGGATTTCAAGTGCTACTAAAACTTGGACTCCTGCCAGATTATAAAAAAGAACGCACGATTTCTCTTGATCATAATGTTTCCGGAAAATTTATTAATCGGTGGGTAACTATTTATAAACATCCCCAAACCATATGCAAATGGACAGTCTTATTAGAAGATCTTTCGATCAATTTACCGATAAGACATGGAGAAGGTAGAATCGTTTACCAGAAAAATTTAGAAACCACGATACATAATAATCTTTTGAAAAATGGACAAATTGTTTTTCAATATAATGAAAATGTTAACGGATCATATGAAAATATCGCGGGCATTTGTGATCCTACTGGTCTTATTTTTGGATTAATGCCTCACCCTGAAGCTTATTTGTATGAAGGTTTAAATCATATTCATCAAAAAGAATTTTTTAAAAAAGCCAAAGGCCAGTTAATATTTGATAGCATTGTCCATTATTTAAAAAATGCGTAACTAGGAGTCAATATGAGAGCACTTATAAGCGTTAGCAACAAATCAAATTTGCAGCAATTGGCACAGACGCTGGTAAAATACAATATCCAAATTATTTCCACTGGAGGAACGGGAAAAGTGTTAAAGGATTTAGATATCAATTATATTCCAATAGAAAACATAACAGGCAATCCTGAAGCGTTTAACGGTCGAATGAAAACTATTAGCTTTCAAGTTTTAAGTGCAATACTTTATAATCGAAATTCTGACTCAGATGTAGCCCAAGCACAGAAGCTTGGAATACAGCCAATTGATCTAGTGGTTTGCAATCTTTACCCATTTATGGAAGTGGTTAAAAATGACAAATATGCTTTGGAGAGTGAGCTGGTTGAAAATATTGATATCGGCGGGCCAACCATGATCAGGGCTGCGGCTAAAAACTTTGAATCCGTTACAATTTTAACTAATTCAGATCAATACGATGAATTGGCCAAAGAGTTAGAAATAAATAAGGGTACAACAACATTAAGTTTTAGAAAAAAAATGGCCTTAGCTGCTTATCAGCTTACTTCTGCTTACGATTCATTTATTGCATCAACATTTGAAAAAAGATTAGATCAATGTAATACTACAATTTATCTTAATTCTACCGATACAAAAAAATTAAGATATGGTGAAAATCCCCATCAAAAAGCATGGCTATATAAAAACCAACTGACTGATGAGGGATTAGCCTACGCTAACCCAATTCAAGGTAAGGAACTATCACATAATAACTATCTCGATGCTGATGCAGCTATAAAATCCAATCAGGATATTTCACAAATAAATCATTCAATATTTAAATCAGCATGTACCATTATTAAGCATCTGAACCCTTGTGGCGCAGCTTTGGCCAAAACACCCTTGGATGCACTTAAGCTTGCCTGGAATGGTGACCCCATAAGTAGTTTTGGTTCTATTATTTGTTTCAACCAAGAAATTCATGAAGACATTCCTCTTTGGTTAGATGATAAATTTGTGGAAGTCATTATAGCACCTGCATTTTCAGCCAAAGCACTTACATTATTTTCCAAGAAAAAAAATCTTCGTTTGATTCCTATTGATCCGAGCATGATTAATAATGATCAATTGGTAGTAAGGTCAATCTCTGGTGGATTTGTGGTACAAACAGAAGACTTAGGACTCGATCTTGAATTTCAAACAGTCAGTAAAACACTTTTTCCCAGTGAAAAAAAAGAACTGGCTCACTTTGCAATTATGGTAACAAAACATCTAAGAAGTAATGCTATAGGTTTAGTTTGTGATACCCCTGAAGGTTTTGCTTTAGCAGGAGCTGGAATGGGTAATCCTAACCGGGTTATTTCTTTGCAAGAAGCGATCAATAAGGCAAAAGAAAATAATCAAACTAATTTCAGTGAAATGGTGCTCGCTTCAGATGCTTTTTTTCCTTTTGCAGATAGCATCGAACTGGCTAAAACAAATAACATCAAATATATAATTGAGCCAGGTGGAAGTATTCGGGATGATGAGGTTATCAAAGCATGTAATGAAAATAATATTTCGCTGGTGTTTACAGGCACCAGACATTTTAGACACTAAGGAGGCGGTATGGTTACCTACAAAGAGAGTGGCGTTGATATTAATAAAGGTGATGAACTGGTTGAGTCTATAAAACAAAAGGTTAAATCCACCTACGGAACAAGGGTTTATGAAGGAGTGGGAGGATTTGCGGCTCTTTATGAAATCACCGATGACAAATTGCTTTCAGTAGGAACAGATGGAGTTGGTACGAAACTTAAAATTGCCCAACATCTGGGAATTCATAATACCATCGGAATCGATTTGGTCGCCATGTGTGTAAATGATATTCTATGTACAGGGGCAACTCCTCTTTTGTTTTTAGATTATCTTGCTTGCGGCAAACTTGATTTGAATATTAGCCAGTCTTTGATTGATGGAATTGTGGATGGATGTAAACAAAGCCAATGTGCGCTTATAGGTGGGGAAACCGCTGAGATGCCAGGATTTTATAAGGATGACGAATACGATTTGGCGGGATTTGCGGTAGGTGAAGTTTTCAAAAAAGATCTAATCGATGGAAAAAAAATCAAAGAAGGTGATACCATTATTGGATTGCCATCTTCCGGGTTGCATTCAAATGGATATTCACTAGTAAGAAAAATAATTAGCAAAAATGACCATCTTAATATGGCGCTCACCCCCACTAAAATTTATCATCAAATTTTGTCTACTCTTTTAAAAGAACATAGAGAGAATATTTTAGGATTAGCTCATATCACCGGTAGTGGCTTTTTGAACATTAGTCGAATGAATTCTAATTTTGATTATGTGATTGAAAATCTACCAGATTTCGATGAAATACCACCAATCTTCTCTATATTAAAAAATCTAGGTAATTTGGACTTAAAAGAAATGTATCAGACGTTTAATATGGGTATAGGGCTTACCATTGTAACTGATAATCCAAAATGTTTGACAACTTCCCTGGACAGAATGGGAGAAAAATATTGGATATTGGGAGAAACGGTTAATGGAATGGAAAAGATTATTTTTAAAAACGAGAATCTTATCCTTTAATTCGTGAGCGTTTTCAGCGAACAAAATGTGGCATATTATCAGGAAGTACTATAGAAAACTCCATAAGTCCTAGAGTGACCCCATCTTTTTTCCACGGCATTTGGTAGATAAGTTTTTTTACCCCATCTTTTTCAATAGTATAAATATTGCCTTCTCCTGTGGCCAGCATCTCGAGCATCTTTTGATTAGATGACTTTTTATGACAATCGTAGAGACTTTTTCCTATAAGATCTTTTCCCCCATACTTTTGAAATGTTTCTACTGCCTTATTATTCATATAAAGAATTTTTCCATTTGTATCTGAAAGGGTAAGTGCAGACGGAAGTTCGTTAAAATAATTTTGAAGCGCCATCATTTAATTCTTCCTTATGAGGTTAGTTATTTTATCGTTTGTAAAAAATATTCCGAAATTTGTGGAAACCCGTCAGGCGCACTCATATTACTTTCTTTATAATAATTTATAATACTCAAACAGATGTCATGCATTTTATGATAAAAGTTGTTAACGTTGCCTGATTTTTTTAAATAATGATCTAGCCCTTTTCTCATGGGGAAAAACGTGGTTTTAGTCATGATTTCTTCATATGGCCTAGCAGTTAAATAAATAAAGGGTATATTTGAACCGGTTTTATATAGGTAGTTACAAATTAAATCTCCATGGCCATTAGGCATAAAATAATCAGTGATTACAAGATCGAAAGAATTGTTTCTTTTTAGGAGTTCTGCAATACCATTTTTTCCATTTTCTACTTCAACAATTTGAATTCCAGGAATGCATTCGGAAAAAAGGGAGCAATAAAATTCCCGTATGTCTTGATTATCTTCTGCAAAAAGTATTTTCATTAATGACCCTCTTTCCATTAAAAAGACGAAAAAGCATATTCTTTTGGAATATTTCTATCCGTGAAATAAAGCATACGTTATTAAGACTTATTATACCTGATCAAGGGTATAGAAAAAATTATTTTTTAAATGCTTTTTGGATAATCTCAGTAATTTCTTGTGCATTTGTAGCACTACTTAAGTCAATTATTTCATTGTTAATACGAACCTTGCCCTGTTTTATTAAATCTTGATCAAACTCTAAGGTTATCCCGTTTTGTTTCATTTGATACACATTCCCTTTTTTTTCGATGGGGGGGAGTTCGCCAATTTTGCTTGTTTTAAGCAAATCTTCGTATACCTTTTTATCTTCAGGATCTTCGATTTTATTAGAAAAATACTGAGGGTTTTGAACATTTTTATTATATTCACTGATTTTTGCGTCAATTGAATCAGTCTTAAATTTGGTTATATTAGTAGTATTGTTTTCAGGGTCTATTAAGCAAGTTATGTATAGAGTAGCTCGATTAGAAAGTGATTTATTGCTTTCTACTTTTTCTAAATTATTTTTGATGGTTTCGGTGTTTAGTTTTGCTGGAAGGGTTATTTTAAAATTTTTATAAATAAATTGGTTGGTTTTAAGTACATTTTTGTCAAATCGGATATCGAGATTTTTTTCAACTATTTGATAATAATCTTTGTGATCAACGATAAGTGATAAGGCAGTGATTTTTTCGCCTTCAATAATATTTTTTATAATATTTTTGCTTTGGTTGTTTTGAATACGATCAAAGCAAAACCTGAGGTTAGAGGCATTCTCGTTATAAATTGAAACTTTATTGGCAATGGTTGCCTGCTCTTTAGCCTGAATATTTAAAACGCAAAGGAATATAAATAAAATAAAAAATACAATTTTCATAAAGTACCTTGGTTTTGATTAAACATCTTGCACCTATTTAGAATAGGTGCATTTTAAAAATTAGGCAATATATTGAATAACCAAAATACCTTAGTGAATTTATATTCTTAATTTTCTAAACACTCGGCATATTCTAGATAAACTTTCGTTGTGCAAGTGTCTAATATTGAAATGCATATATCGGAATCTGGATTATGTGCATTACATCGTTTAAAAGATACGTTGCATGCGTTAATTTTTTCGTCTCGGACTTGCTCGCAAGAATCAAGTATCTCGTCATTGGCGTAGGAAAAGCAAGACGACGCTAGTAATAATAAAGTGATAATAAATTTCATATTTACTCCCTAATAAACAACTGTGTGTTCTTATATCATAAAAAAAAATTTTCTCCAGCTAATTGAAAAGCATGGTGTTTTTTACAATAATTTAAAATTTGTTGTAGAGATAACTCAGTATTGCAGGTTCTTTATGGGGAAGAACGTTTAATAAATAATTCATTTCATCTTGTCTTATAGCAGTCGGTTCGGGAAATCTCATCCGCACAATGCCAAAAAACTCACTTAGCGAAAAGAGTGAGTTTTTTAGTCCGCTTTTAATACTATTTAAGCCCAACTCGTTGGAATTAGTGAATAGAGAAGCGGGTGAAGTTATCACGCCCCAAGTAGTTTCTGTAAGTGCACTAAAAAAATTTACAATTCCAGCACCTCTGTTTAGAAAAAAGCCGCTGCCTCCCTTAAAGTCTGGTTGAATTAGCATAAATTTGTTTTGACCTTGATCAATTGTACTAGAGAGAAAAGTTATATTTTCAAAATTAATAGATTTTCCAATATCCAGCATTTGATATCGTCGTAAAGTTTTTTGGGCCGGATAAAAAATAATTTTAGCAACCTTTTTTTTCTTTAAAAAATTATAAATAAAACTTGGTAGAAAACCGTCAAAGTTACTTATAGAGAATTCACCGCCAATATGATTTAATTTTTCTCTCACGGGGTGAGTACAGTTACTATGAAACAAATCATAGTTTGGCCAATCAACTGAGTTTCTGTTTTTTACAAGCTCTTTTTGTTTTTTATAAAGGCGAAGTGACATTAAGTAATTTTCATAAATTAAAAGCGGGTCAACATTTAACCAAACTTCAATAATATCTCGATTGTTTTCTAGCTGCATTTTTCCGTATACTTGATAACTGGCTGGGTTTGACCTAGGTTGAATGTAATTTTTTTTAAGCAGAGAGATCATAAAAGCTTCATCAGATTCAGTAAGCTTATTAGAACCTTCAGATAAAAAATCTAAATTTTCTCTATATCGATCTTTAAAATCATTTAAGTTAGTTGGTCGAAACTGGCCAAACTCATAAAGTGTATCGACCATTCTATTTTCAACGCAGTAAATATATCTTTCAGCAACATGACCAAATTGCGAGGAGCTAAAAGCAGGGGCCATATATACAATGGCAAATCCTAGAATTTTAACGGGTAGATTTTGTGTAGTGTACAGATCTGGCTGATAGGACTGCGCACATACATTAAATTTTTGAAGACCTTCCTTTGATAAAGAAGATGGATCAACTACAATTTTGGAAGCATCAGTTGAGTAAAGCAATTTTTTGACATAAATCTTTTTAAACCTTTTATATTTAATTTTCTTATTATCGTAGTTAATAATCTCTTGGCAATTAGCTAGGGTAGGTTTGTAAACGCCTTGTTTGGAATTGTTTAGTTCATCCAAGCGGCAACGTTGCACTTGTTTTTTTCTTTTTTTAGAATATGGTACAGATAAATCAGCTGCGTTTTGCAAAGTCATTATGGATTGTTCAAGAGATTTAATTAGAATTTCGGAGTAGCTACAGTTTTTATTCCTTTGGGAAATAAAATCAGACTCTATCAATCTGAGAATGTCTTGATTAATGTATATGGTAGGGTTACTTAAATCGGGATAAGTCAAATGTGATAAATAATTTTCTTGGCAGTTAAGTGTAAGCGGATCGTGATTGAATTTTTCAAATTCAATATTGATTATTTGATTGGTCCCCAGACGGATACCGTTTGAAATACTGTTTTCGATCATGAGAAAGTAATATTTGATTTTTTTATCGAGATTTTGGTCTTGCAGATTAAGAGAAAAGTTATAGGTCTCTTTTCCTAAAATACCCACACAGTAAAACAACAAAATGAAAAAAATTAGTTGTTTCATGACTACCTTTTGAAAAAACTTATCAATACTTGCTGATGCAAGCATTGATAAGCTTTTACCATTAAGATATTTATTCAATATCAAGATCTCTTTCTCCGTAAATTTGAGCATCTCTTTCAAGTTCTTTATAAAGTTTTGACTCTTGAATAGCTTGATCAATACCTTGGGCAGAGGAAGCAGAACCGCTAGCGGCCAATCCCGCGCCAAAACCCATGCAAATGGCCCTTAACCCATCATCATCAACGTCACTACATAAGGCCATCATCTCCACGCCAGTGGCCATAAAATGGAGACCAGTAATGATTTTGCCTTCTGGAGTACTCCAGTCGGCAGTATAGTAGTAGTGTTGGTGATAGTTGTAATAATCACCATAGTAATAATCATGATGGTGATTGTATCCGGAATGCCAACCATAGTAGTGGTTGTTGTGGTGGTAAGAACGATTAACTATTCTTCCACGGTGAGTGTGGTATGTTACATAAGGTCTTGAATAGTGCCGGTCAGTGTAAATGGTAATTCTAGTATCAGCATTGTAATTATCTACATATCTATAATCAACAATTCGCTCTTCTATGTAGACTCGCTCAGTTCGAAGAGATGGGTGATAACAGGTGTGATAACCACCACAATAGTTTTGTGAGGAAAAATTTTCTGAGTAGCCATAATGGTTGTAAGCAACCCGATCAAAGCTGTCATAAGAAGTGCTATACCGGAATGTTTTTCCTTGAAATTCAGCGTAAGCCGAAAAGACAAGGGTAAAGGCAAAAAGCATTTGAACTAATTTAACCATAAATTCCTCCCTTTTTTTAAAAAATGTCTAACAGAACATATTTGAAGTGGGTGCACCATACACCCATGGATAGACTAATGCGGAGTGTTGTGTATATTTTACAATTCATTTGATTTTGTCGTTAATAAAACTAGAGGAAAACAAAATATGCAGTTGTTTTGACGATGATTAATTAATCTAGATATACTTTCACTTCCTTAATATTTTTTGTTCTAAAGGGGTTGCAATGAAAATGCTTTTATTACTATTAATTTGTTTTAATGTGTTCGCACAGACTAATGAGAAAAGTGTAACAATCCCACTTAAAGAATACGAAGATTTGCGGCGTCAACTTGAAATTCCTAACGTCATGGTAATTGAAAAATTAACACTTGCGGGGAGTTTTAAGGGTGAAAAATTTGAGATGAAACTTAATGGTCGGATGATTGGAAAATCAAAAAAAGAAGTTATTCTAAATAATTTTACAGACGGATTAAAAAATTGTTCAGGGGATGGAGTCTTTACGTTGGAAAATAGCGTAGTTTTCTTTATGCCACTAAAAGATATGTTTAAGGCAAGTTGTGAGATTGAACTTTCTAAGACAGGCAACTTCTCATTAAATTTTTTAAATGTGCTTTATATTGACAACCAAATCGCGGATAGCGAAAGCATTATACGAAAAGACACTCCTCCCGGAATTAATATTGATGTTTTAAGAAAATATACGGAAGCCAAAAAAACCAAAGGAAAAGTTATTGCCAATGGAAGATACCGCGTGACGGTAAATCCCAACATCACCAATTTTCAGTACGCATTTGAATTTAATAATCCCAATCAAAACAAGGAACCTCTAACGATATTTTTTAAAAATTCAGAGATTATTGAATCTATTGAATCTGGACTTAACGTTACAGAGGGGGAAAAAAGTATTGCGATTGAGCTAAATCCTGGGGAAAATTTTGTGACGGTTAATGGTCACCTAGAGGGAAGTGAATTTGTAAGTCCCCTCGATAGCGAAAATCAATTTTTCCTCATTGAATCTCATCCCTTGGTGCAAGTGCTTGCTCAGACAAAGTGGCGCAGGATTTCTCCAAGTGAAAGTGGTATAAATCCAACTCAGTCAAACCCGAAAGGATTTTTTATTAATCAAGAGCAAAATATTTCTTGGGAAATTAAAAAATTAAATGTGTTTAGTTCGCTGGGCTTTTCTGTTTCTCAAGCCAATTATCTTTTTTATATTCCCAAAAAAGGGCGAGGTATTATTGAAGCTAGTTTCAAATTAGATAACAAAGGTACTCCTGAAATACCATTTAAAATAGATGGTGATATTCTCTATGCGGAGTTAGATGGTCAGGCGATACCAATGTTAAAAGACGATCTTAATCAATTACTAATAACCATGAATCCTGGGTACCATGACGTAAAATTTCAGTATCTACCTAACAAAGAGGCCAGTGTATTTGGTGGAGTTTTCAATCTAAAGCTGGCGAAGCCTGATACGATTATTAGTAATAGTTCCTTCAACCTTAGATTTGATAAAGCCTGGAACCTGATTTTTGCAAATTTTTCCTCAGATAGTAAGTCGTTGATAGGCATTGCGAAACTATCAAGCAGTTTGATGTTTTTTATTATTGCCTATATATTATTTACGTTTTTAAAAACGCCAAAGAATCTTTTTGTTCCCATTTTGATTCCTTTATCCTTGTTGTTATTATTTAAGTCGAATTATGCTTTTTCATTTTATTTTATTCTTGGATTATTACTACTAGTAAGATATCGGGAAAAAATAAGGGTATCGGTGACTAAAACGAACTTAACCAAAGTTGCGGCATTGGTTGTTTTAATTCTAATATTTTTTATAAGCTATCATTTTTTAATCAATGTCACGCAAAATGCATTGCAGAAGTTAGATTCAGCAAGCCAGATGGTCAGCAATGTCGAGGATCGTTACCAAGCACCCATGATGGAACGGAGTATGCATAAAATGTCTTTTGGGGAAGCAGCGGCACCTAAAGAAATAGTTGAACAAGAAAAATTAGCAGATGATTCATCTCAATTTGATTTTGAGGGAATTCCTGCTCGGATTGAAATTCCAATCAATGGAACCAACTATTACTTTACGACCAATTTAATTGATGCAAAAAGAAATATCGAATTTAAATTGTTTTCACTTAAGGCTTATTTAATTAATTTTATTGTATTGTTATTAACACTTGTAACGGGTGTGACCATCTACTTTAAGATAAATAGGTTAAAAAAAGAATTGTTAAATATTTTGTAAATCTGTTTTGAAGTGGTTCATTGGGATTAATCATCCCCTTGAACTTTCCCTCTCATTTTTTTATGAATGCTGTGTTTTTGTTTGGATGCCAGCCTGCGCTCCTGGGAAGCTTTAGTTGGTCGGGTTTTTTTTCTTTTTTTCTGGACGAATAAAGCCTTTTGCAAAATGAGAACCAGTTTTTCTCTGACTAGAAGGCGATTGTCTTTTTGATTACGGGATTCTTTAGCAACCACTATAATCTCCCCATCCTTGGTCAACTGATTTTTTAAAGCTGTTAAAAGTTTTGTTCTGACATCTTCCAAAATAGATAGTGAATCTTTGATATTAAAGCGTAATTGCACTGCGGAGGAGACTTTGTTGACATTTTGCCCACCCGGACCACTGGAACGCACAAAATCTTCAATTAATTCATCATCAAGAATGGTTACAATTGGGTTTATTTTAAGCGGCATATTTATATCCTGTTACATTTAAATTGTAACATTATCAATAATTATTTGCCATGGTCACTCCTATTAGGGTAAACAAACGAATCGAAATATAATCATCGGAATATGCCGGAAGGGTAATAGATGACCATACGATCCAAACTTGTTCTTATACTCTTTGGATGTATTATTATTCCAACAACTATCGGAATCATGGCAATGTTTTCCCGCATGGAAAATGTTGTTAAAGATGTGCGGATGATCCAATTAGAAAATATTGTGGATCTTCAACGGGCCAGAATCGATGCCTTTTTTTTAGAACGACGAGATGATATCAAGCTGTTTCAGGCCAATTTGGTGGTGCAAAAAAACTTTCCTATATTTTTAAAACTTCTAGGTCAAACGAACAATTTAATGCTTAGTAATGCTAAGAAGGAACTAGAAACGCAGCTTGAGGCAGTGCGCTCGAGTTATGGCTACCTGGATGTTATGTTGGTTGATAGCGCCGGGAAGATTGTGCTGACTGCTAACCCAAAACATACTAATAACGAAATTGGTACTTATCTTTCTGATATTGAGCCAGATGCATTCGAGGGAGGAAAACATCAAACTTATTTTAGTGGAATTTATAAAAGCGGAAATGGTTTTGGGATGCTTTGTACTGCTCCACTTTTTTCTCATTCTAATGATTTTGTAGGTGAACTGGTTTTTGAAATAGATGCTGGTCATATATTTGACTATGTTCATACCACGACAGGTTTGGGTAATACGGGTGAAACCTTTATTGGTATTCCTCACGGAGATGAGATAATCTTCATCAGTCCACTTCAGCCTACTCGTAATCAGACAATTAAGCTGGATAGTCTTATTAAAGGTAATATTGCCCTACCTATGCAGTCTGTGCTTCAAGCTGATAAGGATGGATCAGGAGAGAGTGTTGATTATCTCGGACAAGAAGTTATAGCAGCATGGAGAAAAATACCCTCCGTAGGTTGGGGGATTGTCGCCAAAATAAATTCTAGTGAGGCTATTGCCCCAATAGCTAAAGTCAAAAAAATTTCCGTGGTATTAGAATTATTTATTTTAGTTTTTTATATGGTTGCACTGTTTTTGTTTTCAAAGTCTATTATCACTCCCATCCATAACCTGCAAAAGGGAATGGTGATTGTTGGTTCAGGCCGGCTAGACTACAAAGTGGGAATCACTGCCAATGACGAAATTGGGCAACTTTCCCGGGCCTTTGATCGCATGTCAGAAAATTTACAATTAGTGACAGCTTCAAGGGATGATTTAGACAAAGAGGTGAGGGATAGGAAGCACGCAGAAGCAGAGGTTCGGAAACTTAATTATGAACTAGAGAAACGGGTCATTGAGCGAACTGCCAAATTGGAGGAGAGTAATAAAGAGTTAGAGGCTTTTTCCTATTCTGTGTCTCATGATTTAAGAGCACCCCTTAGGCATATCCAAGGTTTTGTAGAAATGTTGAATAAGAGCTCCGGAAATTTACTGGATGATAAAGGGCAGAGATATCTCTTGATAATTGGTAATGTAGCAAACAAGATGGGGATTCTCATTGATGATTTATTAATGTTTTCAAGAATGGGTCGAGCAACAATAAAGACGACAACTTTAGATCTTGAGAAAATGATTCATACATTGATCCATGAAATGCACTTGGATATAGTAGGGCGCAATATTGAGTGGAAAATTGATTCACCATTACCACTGATAACGTGTGATCCTTCTATGATTCGACTGGTAATGACCAATCTTATTTCCAACGCTTTGAAGTTTACCAAGCAATGTGAGATTGCTAGAATTGAAATTGGTAGCACCACTGGTGAAAATGGTGAGCCAATATTTTTTGTTAAAGATAATGGTGTGGGTTTTGATATGCAATATGTAGGTAAGTTGTTTGGAGTGTTTCAGCGGCTTCATAGGGATGAAGAGTTTGAAGGTACTGGGATTGGGCTCGCCAATGTTAGACGCATAATAAACCGACATGGGGGCAAAACATGGGCGGAAGGAGTCTTAAATCAGGGAGCTACCATATTTTTTACTCTTCCAAATAATAAAGTAAAAGGAGAATATAATGAAACAACTTAAAAGGATTTTGCTAGTTGAGGATAATCAAAATGACATAGAGATGACACTGGAAGCACTCTCGGAATATAACTTAGCTAATGAGATAGTGGTAACTCGTGACGGTGCCGAGGCGCTGGACTACCTCTATCGAAGGGGTACCTTCAAATTACGTTCTGAAGGAAACCCGGCGGTTATTCTGCTCGATCTTAAAATGCCCAAAGTGGATGGATTTGAGGTTTTAAAACAAGTTAAAGCAGATGATAATTTGAAAAATATACCTGTAGTACTACTTACTTCTTCTAAAGAGGAGAAGGATTTGATAGAAAGCTATCGTCTTGGAACAAATGCCTATGTTGTTAAGCCAGTAGGGTTTAAAGATTTTGTAGAGGCCATCAAATGTTTAGGTGCATTTTGGGCAGTTTTAAATGAACCTCCGGTGGGAAATCAGAGGAAAGAAAAATAAATTATGAAAAAGATTCTTAAAATACTGCACCTAGAAGATGATCCAGTATCGTCTGAACTGGTACATGCTAGATTGGAATCAGATGGTCTTAATTGTGAGATTCGACGGGTAGATAATAGGAAGGATTATTTAGAAGCACTGAAAAAATGTGATTATGATGTGATCCTTGCAGACTATAGTCTTCCAACCTTTGACGGTTTGTCGGCGCTAATTATAATTCGTCAAAAGTGTCCTGATATGCCTTATATATTTGTTACCGGACAGATGGGAGAGGATATCGCGATCGAGTCTCTTAAAAAAGGTGCTACTGATTATATTATGAAAAGTAATCTGGCACGTTTAGCACCGGCCATTATTCGGGCCCAAAATGAAACTAAAGCAAAAATAGAGCACCGAAAAGCGGATGAACAAATAATCAAGCTCAATCGAATATACTCTGTATTGACCTCGGGAAACCATCTTATTCTCAGATGTTCCACTCAAGAGATGCTTTTTAAAGAAGCATGTCGGATTTTAGTTGAGGATGGATTATTTAAAATGGCGTGGGTAGGGTTAGCGGAAGAGAATACACATACCGTACGGCCGGTGTCATGTTGGGGGTGTAGTGATAAATACCTTGATTGTATTAAAGTATCTATTGATAAAGTCCCCGAGTGCAAAGGTCCTACCGGACAGGCTATATTGACTGGGCGAACTATTGTTAATAATGATACGGAAAATAATCCTGCAATGTTGCCATGGAGAGAAGAAGCTTTGAAGCATAATTACCTCTCTAGTGCAGCTTTTCCTTTGATTTTTAACGACAAGCCCATAGGGGCTCTCATGGTTTACTCTAGCGAGAAATTTTTCTTTGACGAGAAAGAAATTCAACTGCTGGAGGCATTTGCCGGAGATATTTCTTACGCAGTTAAGTCAATGGAGCAAGAAGAGCTGCGTAGAATTGCAGAAATTGGACGTAGACAAGCCGAAGCACAAGCTCGTGAACTTAGTGACAAGTTGCAAAGTCTTGTCGGGGATGCTTTTATTGGACTTTATATTTTACAGAATAATCGATTGGTTTATGTAAATCAGAGAATGGCAGAGATGATTGGATACCCATCAAAAGACCTTATGGTCATGAGGGATATCAGCGAATTAGTCCATCCAGATGATAGAGCATTGGTGAGAGAGAATATTCGTAAGCGTATTGAAGGGGAAGTTCCTCGACTACAATATGAATTTCGTATGTTAAAGAAAAATGGGGAAACTTTATTCGTAGAAGTACTGAGCTCATATACAACTTATGGTGGACAGCCTGCGATTATTGGAACTGTTAATGACATAGCTGCACGTAAACAACTTGAACAGCAGAAAGCCGATCTATATGCCATGATCACCCATGATTTTAAATCACCACTTACAGTAATTATAGGTTGTTCGAGTTATATTCTTTCCCTTAAAACTAAAGGCATG